>JAABUL010001729.1_pt1 | contig 39675 bp, 63 predicted proteins | sample 5559151 | NCBI WGS metagenome assembly JAABUL01 (sample SAMN10711876, study PRJNA513368) | rock metagenome | isolation source: Antarctica rocks | place: Antarctica: Victoria Land, Pudding Butte sud | reverse complement strand
CACTCCACGGTGATGGCCTACGGGCACACCGGCAGTGGCAAGACGCACACGATGCAGGGCTGCCTGCTGCCCGGCGACCCGCAGGTCTGCTGCTTCTGCACTTCTCTTGCCACGGCGCCCGCTCGATTGCGCTGTGCCTGTCTTAGCTGTTCTCCTCAGGCTTCGGGTGCATGAACAGCAGTGGTTGAATCGTGCTTGCGGCTCTGGCCGGGCGCAGCGAGTGAATGACGTTTTTGTTCTTCAATGTGCAGAGGGGACTGGTGCCGCGCATGGTGGAGTACTTGCTGTCCAACCTGGTGCAGCTCGCTGAGCAGGTGCACGCAGTCTGCATAGCTAGGCAGTTTTCGCATCGCAACATGTATCACCTTTGTGTGTCATTTTGTAGTGCTTACTCGGTGTCGCCTCTCTGGCTGAAGCGTCTGTCCGATGCGCAGGATGAGGGGACCAGCTGCAAAGTCGCGTGTTCGTATCTAGAGATTTACAACGAGGTGAGCCACCCGTTTCAGAACGAGCAGCTTGCGTGTGTGATGTTTGCAGAACCGTTCAACCGAAAGAGTTCACAACACATGTTTATTGTTCTTATTTGTTCCGCTGGCCAACCTGTGCTTCTTCCATACCCACCTGCCAATGCAGCACATCACGGACCTCCTGCAGCTGGGCGCGGGCAAGAACCTGAGCATCAGGGAGCACCCGAAGCAGGGACCCTTTGTGGAGGGCCTGTCCGCGCAACCGGTCAGCTCAAGTGAGTCAGCTTCCCAACCGCGACGCCATGCCGTGAAAGACCTCTGGCAACATTCGACCATTGACCTGCTTTAGCACCGATCTGCACTTTCTGCAGTGCCATGCTGCACAGAACTACCTGCCGCCGATGCTGGCACTGTTGCGAGGTCCCCTCTCACCCTCTCACCTTCTTACCTTCTTACCTACAGTGTCCCCCTGTTGACAAGGCTTCTGCACCGCAGCGCCGGAGGTGCTGGACCTGATGCAGCGTGGCGCGGAGAATCGCACCGTGGCGGCGACGCAGCGCAACGAGGAGTCCAGCCGCTCGCACTCGGTCTTCACCTGCGCGGTGACGGTGGCGGCGGACAATGGGCATGGGGTTACGGAGACGCGCCACTCCCGCCTCAACCTCGTCGACCTGGCCGGTGGGCAGATTGCCACATCCGTGCATGAGTGATGCCCTTGTTCGGGGGTGGGAATGCTCATCCACCCCTGAGTGCTCTGTGGTTAGGCTGCACAAGTCGACTATTGTCCTCTGTACACTGCGGAGTCTGGCAGGGGTCTGTAGCGCGAAGTACTTGGGAGGGTGGTGCTGGCGACTGGGACAGAGGCATCGCTGCTGCGCTTTGACCGTTGACAGCGGTGTCAGATGCGACCTGTTTGTGGTCTGCAGGCAGCGAGCGCGTAAAGATGAGCAAGGCGACGGGCGTGCAGCTGGAGGAGGCGTGCAACATCAATACGTCACTCATGACACTGGGCAGGGTAATCCGCGGCATCACCTCCGGCGACGCGTCGGTGCCCTACCGCGAGTGCAGCCTCACCTGGCTGCTACAGGCGAGTGCCGGAAAACACAAAAGCCGACACAGTGTACTCCCTCATGCAGATAGGGTGCTGCCATGCTGTTGGTCTGGCAACCAGCACGTTGGCTGCCAGAGAGCTGTGCCATGATGACTACCGCATCGCGTCACGCAGATGCTGCTGCTTCCCCAAAACCCTATTCAACATCCCCAGGGATCAGGTTTTCCTGGCCGTGGCAGGAGTCGCTGGGCGGCAACGCCCAGACCATGCTGATCTGCAACGTCAGCCCAGCGGTGGCGTTTGCCAAGGAGACACAGATGACCCTGGAGTTTGCGCGCAGTGCCAAGCGCATGAAGAACAAGGTACAGAGACCACATAATGTGGAGCCTGTCAGATCCCACTTCCTGCAGAATCAAACTTGATGGCATATCTGAATTGGCCGCCAGGCATGCCGTAAGCCAATTGCAGCTCAGCAAAGGCCCCTCACGCCACTCGCCACATACTGCGTGTTCACAAGCATCCATCCTGAACATCCTATACCCATTGAAAATCCGCAAAGCATATCAAACAATCATGTCAACTCGCACTGCAGGCGCTGCGCAATCTGACGCTGGACGGCGACCCGGTCATCCTGCGGCGGGAGGTGGCGCGCCTCACCGCAGAGGTGGAGGTGCTGCGCGGCAGCAAGAACGCCGCCGCGCTGGCGCTCGTGTCCATGGAGCGCATCGCCGCAAATGAGGTGCACACCTAAGCTCACTTGATGAGGTTCAATCGAATTCTGACAGCAATTGTATCAGCAGATTCAATCGAGACTGCACGGCAGACACCTCGAAGCCAAGCAGGTCAAGAGTCAATCCAGGCACAACGCGCACAGGTCGTCTCTGTCGGCGGTCCATGCGTGACGAAGCACACGACCAGTGTCCTCCACTTCTCTCTGGCCGTACCACAGGCTGCCCAGGACTGCATGCCATGTCGCCTGTGGCACACCCGCAGACGGGGGCGCGGCTGGCGGAGGAGCTGCAGCGCGCGGAGGCGCACGCCTGGGAGCTTCAGGCCAAGCTGGACGCCGCTCGCCGCGAGGCCGAGAAGCTGCGCGAAGCGGTGCGCCCGCAGACTTGCTGCATTCCGGTTTGTTGCAGCCACCATTCATATTCACACTCACTGCTGTTCCATGACGCTGTTCAACAAGCCGCGTGGCTTGTGGCAAATGTATCAACTAGCAAGGCCAAGGAGAGGATCCTGACGCATGCAAGCATGGCGTTTGCAAGTCTCAAACCCAGCTGCACTGCACCAGGGGTGACTGACACGCCTTCTCTTTGGACCGCAGATCGTGGAGGCGGAGATGCAGGCGTCGCAGGAGGCGGCCGAACTGCAGGCGCGGCTTGACGTGGCCATCGCCGACGCTGCCCACGCCGCCGCACAGGCGGCGGCGGCCCTGCAGGCGGGGGAAGCTCGCCTCGCCTCAGCCAGGTCGGCAATCGAGCAGGCGGCAATCAGCCACCAGCAGCAGCTGCAGGAAGCAGAAGCGCGGCTTGCGGCTGCGCAGGACGCCGCGGTCAAGGCGGCAGAGGGCGCAGCGGCGGAACATGCTGCGCAGCTGCGGGGCGTTGAAGCCGGGCTTGCGGCTGCTGAGAAGGCGGCACAGGCGGCAGAGAGCCACGCTGCGCAGCTGCAGGCAGCTGGAGCCAGCCTCGCTGCAGTACAGCAGGCGTCAGCGGCTGCGGCAGAGAGCCACGCTGCACAGCTGCGGGACGCTGAGTCCCGGCTCGCAGCGTCCGAGATGGCGGCAGGAGAGGTGGCAGAGAGTCATGCTGCACAGCTGCAGAATGCTGAGGCCAGGCGTAAGGCTGCGGAGAATGCGACAGAGGAGGCGGCGGCGGCGCACGCAGAGCAGCTGCGCGATGCCGAGCACCGTCTGACGGCGGCTGCGGACGCCGCGGCGCAGGCAGCGGCAGAGCACGAGCGGCAGCTGCAGGCCGCTGCTGCGGCGGCTGCTCTACACGAACAGCAGCGGACTGCAGCATTGGCGGCGGCCGAGGAGGCCGCGTCGGCGCATGCCGTGGAGCTGGCGGCTGCTAGGGCGGAGACATCGCAGCTTCAGGACCAGCTGACAGCTGCGCGCTTTGCGGCGGACAAGCACAGTGGCCGGGCTGCGCAGCTGCAGGTGGGGTATGACTTGCTGCATCGTTTGCAACCATCGATGCAACCAATGCCTCTGGCTGACATCTCCATGTGTGGCAGCGTAGATCACGCCACCGGCCGAGCATGCACGTGATAGCAGGTATCCACAGCCTTTATGATGACCGGCTACGGAAGTCCTGTGCCGCAGCACCAGGCTGACAGCAAAGCAGCCGTCACAGGGCACCAGTGGTGCGGCGCAGCCACAGCCAGGCCGGCAGGAGACCAACGCGGCGCGGCAGGCCCAGCCCGCAACCGCGCCGCAGCCGCCGCGGAGGCCGGCCAGCCGGACCGCGCCGCTGCTCTCGCCGGCGCAGCGCACAGCCCGCCCGTACACTAGGCGCGTCCGCTTCCAGGCAGCCGCTGAGCCGGCCTCGTCGTCCGCCAAACGCGCCGACAGCTGCTCGCCACACGACGGTGCGCGTCCTGCTTGCGTTTATGAGCCCGCCGGCGCTTTGCTGGCCGGGAGGGACATGCCGTTCTGCTGCTCAGACAGGGGCTTGCGCGAGCGAAGGCAAAGCAGCGGCAGGCCCGGCGGGCACGGCGCCGGCGCAGGGGCGGCGGCTCTCGTACGCTGAGGCAGCTTCTCCCCTCAGCGCGCCGCCCAGGGATGCCGGGTCGACAGGGGCGGCCGCGTCCCCGAAAGATGCCCTGGTCCAACAGACCCGCCGCGGCTGCTGTGGAACCTCCACGCTGTCTCCGTGTGCCACGTACGCGCTGCGACGCAGCGGCTGCACTGCACAGGGCAGCAGCCAGCAGGCCGTGCCTCCACTCTGGACCTGACCATGACGGCGTCGTTGCAGGCGGCGTGGTCCGGCGCAACCCACGCCGACATGCAGCCGCGAGAGGTGGATGGCATGCTGGAGGCGGGGCGGCCTGCGGTGCCGAGGTGTGGAGCAGTTGCATGTGGCATTCACACAGGCAAGGTGGCGCATGACACGGCGGCCTGCTGCCTTCTCTGCACTCAGGCCTGGTGACCGGGCGCTTGCTCCAGCAGGCGTCGAGCTGCACCACTGGCGCCTCAGAGAACAGCTGCAGCACGGTGCCGGATGACGACGACGACTGCTCCACATCGCCTGGTGCGCGGCGGCATCCTGCTGCTGCATGCAACCTGTGCAGGGTGCTGGCCTGACGAGTTGCACTTCGGACATGCTGCAGTGTGCCCCCAGGCTTATGATCGGACGTGCATGAGCATGCATGAGCTGCCGCTGGCGGGACCGCAGTGCGTTGCCTTCCCTGAACACATCGGCCGATTCTTGCGGTGGCCTGCCCGCAGGCAGAGGTCGCCATGTTGGCATCCGCAGCGGGCGCAGCCAGGCTGGCACAAGGTCCCGGGCAGGCGGCGTCGCGTCGCCCGTCTCCGCCCGGCCGGCTCTTCCGGTGAGTTCCCGCCGCCCGCTTCAGGGCCTGTGTTCGCTGACGCTCATCACTCACAGCCCGGCGCGCTGGTGCCTGGCAGCTGCATGTGGCGGCAGCGCCCGACTGCGCATGCAGCTGAACGAGTGCACTTGAATGCAGTCTGCTGTCCATCGCAGGGGCAGTCCATCGCCAGCGCACCAACCACGCAGCTGGCCCCGCGTCTGCAGGCACGACGCAGCCTGACCCCGGCCCCGACCCTGCTGCCTGTGCTCCCGTGGGCATGTCTCTGCATAGTGGCCTTGGGCTGTTTTGTCACACACTGCGATGTGCCGCTTGCAGGAGCCGGTCGCGCAGGTGTTTGAGTGCCTGACCTCAGGCAGCAGCAGACGCGTGGCGCTGACTGGCTTTCACGACGTGGGCGCTGACCAGGTGAGAGCGCCATCCAGGCAGCCTGTCAAGTTGCACTTCCGCTTGCTCGCCAGGCGCGCAGCTGCCTGCAGGTAACTCACGGGTCCTGTGCCGCCGCTGCAGGTAGTGCGAGCCGTCTGCGCCAGCCTAGAGAAGCAGCCGGACACGGCCATTTTCAAGGCCTCAGGCGGCAGCGTCAAGGAAACGGACCGGCAGCTGGTGCAGCCTCTCCGCTACTTCATGAAGCAGCTGGGTGCAGAGTTCCGTAAGGAATGCCTGGGCAACAGCATCAGCGTCGCGCAGCCCAGGGTCGGAAGGTGCGGACGCCATGCCGTCTGTCGTGCCGAGCTCGCTGTCATACCGCGTCGCCAGGGCGCCTTGTGGACGGTCACGATGTGTGCTGTGCTGTGCTGTGCTTGCCACTCAGCCACGGCGACGTCACGCTGCAGGCAGCCCATGAAGGTGTTGCTGTGCATCTGCGACTTCGACCTGATGCCGGAGGCGGCACGGGAGGGCGTCAACCGCATAGTCGCCCTAAACACCTGGGTGAGTAGGCCGCGGTCCTCTGGCTCAGCACAGTCTGCTGCGCCGGCTTCTCTGTGCTGCTGCGCAACGCCGCACTGTGCGTCTGGTGTCCACGCTGCCATCCTCGCACGAGCACCAGCTGCGCCACCTGGTGTGCCCGTCAGTCAGTCAGCGTGGGCACGCTGGTGTGCAGATCAGCAGCCTGTGGACGGTGAGGCGGACGCACCAGCTCGACACCCGCGTCATCCACGTCATCCACGTCCCGGACGCGCAGCCTGAGGAGGTGGCCGAGCGCCTCGCCCGCGCGGCAAGCGCGCCTGGCGTGGAAGTGCACGCGTTGCCAGAGCGCGCAAAGTTGGTGCTGCAGTCGTTGATGTACTGGCGCTCAGGTGCGGCCCCCTCGATGCCGGATGGGGTGTCTCCCATCGCGCGCTGCCTCCGCTGCCTCTCACAGTGAGCGGCGGCGGCATGGCCGACAGGTTGTCACAATACTGAAGCCAAACAGATTCGGACATGACTTGTTGTTTGGAGGTGTTCAGTATCATTTGACGACGCCATCACATGGATTTACATCAGACATCCAAGCTGCTGATTTCGATTTGAATCTGTCCCACTTCAGCACCAGTGAGTGAGGCTGGCGCATGGGTGATACACTCTCTCTCGCAGCTGACACTGGCCGAGCATCGCGCCGCCGCCCGAAGCACCTTCCGGTGTACGTGCAGGGAGCGCACATGGCCTGCTGGAGGACTGCATGCATCGGGTGCGGCTCGCGATGGCGTGGGAGAAACCGGCGACGCTTGCCGCCGCCACAGAGCTGCTCGAGCGGGAGCTGTGCTGCAAACTCGACACGTATCAGGGCAAGCAGGCGCGCCCCCGCCTCGCTCGTGGTACTTGCGGTGCACATGTCGATGCGCGCCCGGCTGGCGCTTGCAGTCTGGGAGGTAGGGGAGCTCGGCAGCCACGCACCATCGGCCCAGCTCCGTGGGGGTCACGACTTGTGTGCACCGCCGCAGGCGCTGTCGCTGGTGGAGTCCATGCCGGAGCAGGCGCGCGCAGTCTTCCGCATCCTAGCGCGCTCGCAGCCGCCGCGGCTGACGCTGGAGGATGCGATGCTGAGCGCAGACACCTACGAAGCCGCTGCGGCTGTCGAGCAGGGCCTCGCCTGGCTGTGCGCTCACGGGCTGCTGCAGCCGGCCTCCACGTGCGCTGTCAGACGGCCGCTGCATTGGCCTGCATCTGGAGACGTGGGCCATGAATGCCTGTTTTGGCACCCGGCGTTCATCCGGCTGCGTGGCTGACTGACTCTCCAGTGCACCTGATGCCGCTTGCGTGTCTCGACACGCCTCACACACAGCGACCGCCAGGTGCTAACATCCTGCTCTGCGTCACTGCAGGACGGACAAAGTCCAGGACATGTTCTGCTGTGGCGGCATTGCCGCAGTGCAGCTGTCGCAGAACGGCCTGGAGGGCCTCAAGAAGGGATGGGACCAGGGTTGAAAATCAGATGCTGCACCATCCGCACCCGGTCGGCCACTTGCGGCCCTCGTCCTGTCACGGTGAGTGCTTGTGCACACGGCAACCGGCCAGCGACCCAAGTATATTTCTTTGTGCCTTGTCATGCAGCCACCCTCGCAGCCACTGCGTCACAGTTGCTGCAGGTTCGTGAGGCATTCAGCGACTGCGCCTCCTGCATTTCGGTGATGCCGCGGCAACGTGCTTCAAGCTGCGAACCATGCTGGTGCAGTCCTCACCAGAAACAGATTCCTCGTCCCTGTTTCCCGCGACGCGTGGTGGCGCTCACAGTTGCAGCCTCCTTGGTGCGCCAGGGAAATGTCATTTTGCCGTCCTGGCATGCTGCTGCCACTGCGGTTCTACACGGCACGTCACGTCTTCCATCCGACTCTCGTCAATCCCCATGACGGCAGAAATATTCTGCTCCAGTCCTTCGTGAACCTCAAGACTAAAATAATGGTGCTGCTGTTTCGGCTGGTGCGGCTGACAGGACGTCAGCGGCAGCGCACACATCTGAGAATTTTTTGTGCTGTCCCCAATTGTCTATCAGGCCATCTAAATGCAACAACCTTCATGCCAGCCTTATTTGCAAGGAGCCAAAACTGTTTTCCCGTAGGTGTGTACCTGGGCGAGAAGGAGCTGTGCGACCTGCAGCTGCCGCCGCAGCCGTTCCACCTGCGCGGCCGCGCGTGCGGCGCCGGCGCCGGCCTCAGCACTTTCCGCACCAGTTTGCGGCGCGGGGGTTTGCGGGCATTTGACGTCAGCGGCGGCGTCGAGGGCACTCTGCTGCGGCTTGCGCTGCGCACAAATGCGCAAGCGGCAAGCGGCGCAATCAGCCAGGTGCGATTCTCGGATGTGCCCACCTTGATGAACTTGCAAAGGTTCGACATCGATTTTGAACTGCTGCAAGCCAGATGCTGGACAGCTTCTCATCACCGCCCACGTTTGAACAGAGATCTTGACCAAACATCAACGATTCGCCAACTCGCAGGCAAGCTGGAGCGTCGACGCCCAGCTGCTGGACAGCTTCATCGCCGCCGTGGCGCCAGCGCTGCTGTTTCTGCAGCACCTGCGTGCGGTGGGACGTCAACGCCGATGCACCTGCCTGCAGGGCGCAGGTGGGAGACTCTTGAGTGCCCAAAGATTTTTGGCATGGAGAGATGACTAAACCTGCAAAGCTGCATTCTGGTGCTCGACCTCGTGCTCTTCTGCAAGCTGCTGCCTGGCTCTGGTTCAAAGTGTTTGACTCATCTCGCCGATCATGACCAGTGGCTTGGATTGGACACCCGACTGTGCGCACAGGTGGCGGTGTCGAGCAGGGTGCCAGACCAAAAGCATGTGCTTCGAGGAGAGCCGGCGCAGCAGCCTGGCCAGCCTGGGCGACCGGCTGCGCAATTCCAGGACCGGCAAGACGCGCGCCGCCTGGCTGGACTTCCCCGCGCAGAAAGGTGCACCGCAGATCCGTCCACACAGACGACAGCTTGAAACATGTTTCTGATCTTAATCAGATCGCCGCCTGGGCCCACCTTGACCTCGCGCCACGAACGAAGCGCACTCCCTTGAGAGATGAATCTTCATATCTCGCCATGTGGCCATGGCCGAAAGGCTAGGAAGAGATGCTGCGCCATCGTGCAGTTTCACATGTGCGACCAGCCTAGCTGTGGCTGTGAACGTGCTTTCAGTCTGAACGGCCTGCTGGCTCGGCGATAATGTGGTGCCAGCAGCGGCAGAGCTGGAGCTGCATGTGAGCTGAGCTGCAAGCCGGTGAAGTGCCTTCAACTTCAATGATGCAGCTGTGAAGGCTCCTGGCGGAGCTGGCCTTGCAGCAGTGTACGAGACGATTGCTGAATTAATCACGACTATATGCCGTGCAGGAATCAAGCTCATGGAAGAGCTGAAGGCAGTGGTGGTGGAGGCGGCTGCAATTCTGGATCTGCCGTCACTGCAGCACCAAATTTGTAAGGACCTGAGACCTTGATTATCCCACGCATACTTTTCCACCAATTCTGCCGCACAGGATCCAGCTCATGGCGGAGGTGACGGCAGAGGTGGTGGAAGGCGGCTGCCATTCTGGAGCTGGCGGAGCTCAGGGGCGCAAGAAGCTTGGCGAGACGCCGCAGCACGCGCTGGCCATTGAGTCCGAATATGGTGAGCGCCAGCGTGCACCGAGAGCGCCATAAGGAGTGCCTGGAGAGTCCATCGTCAACATGGAAGCGGCAAGCACGAGGATCTGGACGCGATGCCGCTGCACGCATCTTCGCGCATCATGTCTGATCACGATGATTGCCGGCAGTACAGCCTCGATGCTCAGGTTCGAGTCTCGACGAAATCTGTTGTACATGAGGCTCTCCATGGAGGGAGGCGCTCTCTTGACCAGTTTGGGTGTAGGTGCGCAGCGGGGTTGCTGTTGACAGGGTGCTGTGCTTGATCGATAGTTCATCAGGTTGAAACATTCGATTACGACTGTGACAAAGAGCTGCGATTTGCATGTGCTTCGGGATGCCGTCAGAGGCTCTGCCTGCAAAGCACTCTTGCTGTCATCCAGTCCCACTTTCTGATGCTGTCGTTTTGTCCTCCACCGCAGGTCCTGGTGGCCTTCCCGGCGGCGGCAACGCCGCACAGTAGCACAGGGGGCCGTCCACGTGGGAACTCCACGCGGCAGGGTCGCAGCCAAATGCATCGCCGCGGTGTGGACCACAGCAGGCAGAGGCAGCCTCACAAACACTAACGTAGCGGGGGTGGCGATATAATCCGAGCAGCGAAGGAAGGCGGCACACGACGGTAACACGGCAAGATATGGCCCACAGGCTAAGGGTGCTGGCAGGATAGCTCCGTGTCAAAGCCAATCGGCCTGAGTGAGGCTGGAACAGTGTAACAATCCTCTCTCTCAAGGGAGCCGATATGACAGACACGCTTGAAACCCAGACACATCAGCAAAACTGAAATTCGATGGCTGCACCGCTATTCAGACCATGGCACATGCATATGTTTGGTGGAACATGCATTCCACGCATCAATGCGCTGCAACCGCGTGGCTCTCCTATGCCATCGCCTGATCCTCACTTCTAGCCACGCCGCCGCCGACCGCAGCGGCCATCACTCTGCTGCCTGCTCTGGGCGGCGCCTCCGGAGCGGCAACCATGCAAGTAGCCCATCAGGCTATGCCTGCTGCCGCCGCCTTTACCGCTTGGGGAGCATAAGCGCTCGCCTGCTCGATTGGCCTACAACCAATACAGCGTGCAGGGGTGCTGCTGCCACAATTATGTATCAGTGGTGCAGGCGTGGAGCTGGTAGGCAACTGCGACTTGGCAAGTGGTGAGGTGGGCATCTTTTGAAACACACACAACCACCACAAATTGCACGGTGCAGGCGTTTGGCGGCCCAGGCGTGTGGCAGCAGTGGCGGCGCTGGTCGTCGCTCATTAATATAATATAATGAGGTATGTATGAGGTGTAAATTAATTATAATGAGGTAGATGTGAATTCAATATCACAAGGAACAGGTCGTGGTGCGTATGCTGCGACCAAACACGCACGGAGCACCGCCGGCAAAACAGTGCTGAATCATGGCTCAAGGCGTTTCATGCAGTACTAGCAAGCAGTGTTCCTGATGCATTGAACCACTGCGCTACGGCGCTGGACACAAACTCCTCCAGCTGGACGCATACCTAGTACTAGTCGAGTGGCTCCATGATTGAAAAGTTGGCATCAGTCATGATATTGCACACGTCGGGCCAGCTCCTGTACGCGTCGCCGGTCTCGTCGATCAGACCATGGCCAAACGCCAGCGCCCGCCTGAGCACTGCTTGCGTCGCTGACTCGGACCCTGACTGAGGCTCATCGAGCCGATGCAAACGCACCAGCTTCTGGCCGACTTGCTCGCCACCGTCACCTCTCAAAAGATCAGACAGCACGGTCTCGACGGCGCCCGCTGCCGCGAAGCTGCAGCCGCTCATGTCGATGCGCCGGCAGCGCTGCAGCACCGCCAGCTGCGGCGGGAACTCGTTGAAACGGCCGTACTGGAGGCTGAAGGACGTCAGCCGGCTCAGACACGCCGCCGGCGGCAGCTCCGTGAATGTGTCGCAGTACACAAAGTGCAGGCTGTCGAGCCTCGACAGCGCGCCGATCGCGACCACCAGCGCCTCCGGTACTCTGCCGCCCGGAAACAGGCGGCCGCTGTCGTGGAAGACCAGGTGCCGCAGCGCCTGCATCCGCCGGATTCTGAATGCCAGGGCATCCAGCTGCTGCGCCTGCTCGGCGGGCGCCAGCCACGAGGCGACGCCGCCGGCCTGCGCCTTGATGCACAGCCGCGCCAGCGACCGCGGCAGCGCGCCAGCAAACTCGCAGCGGCTGGTGCGCAGCGCCGTGATCCCCGTCAGCTGCGTGAGCTCCGGCATGACGTGGCAGTCGCCGGGCAGCCTGGAGCCGAGGTCCGTCACGCTGAGCTCCAGCAGCCCTGGCAGCGGCGGCGCGCTGGCAAAGCCGCAGTCGTGCAGCTGCAGCGAGCTCAGCGCCGTCAGCGTCGACATCGCGTCCGGCAGCTCGCCGACAAAGGCGGTGCGCCTCTGCCCGTGGATGCACAGGCTGCGCAGCCTGGGGCAGCTGGCCGCCAGCGCCGCGAGCGTCCCCTGCATGCACTTCCTGCTGCCCTGGAACATGCCCACCGAAGCATCTGACTGGCCCGGATCCTCGTCCGCGCCATTCTTCCAGCCGAGACCCAGCTTCTGCATGCGCAAGCAGAACCAGCTTGTGAGGCAGGTACTCAAACGGTGGAGATCATAGGTTGCTGACCAATCCAGATTAGTATTAACTAATCAGCTACCTGTAGCCAAGTAGTTTTTAAGAATGGGTCTACAAGTAGAGGGCCCACCTCCAGATGCGGTAGGCCGCCAACTGTCGCTGCCAGTACGGCGTCCCGCGACGCCGCGAAGCTGTCCAGATCCCACAGTGCCAGGAACTTGAGGCTGGTGCAGAGCCCAGCCAGCGTCACAGCTGCGGCGCCAGTGTGCATTGTAGCCTTATCCCCGCTCACATTCGTGCCGACGGTGAGACCGTGCAGTCCCGGCGCATGTGTGAGCATGCCCAGCAGGGACTCCACGATGGGCGCACGCGTAACCTTGGCAAAAAGCTGCCCTGGTGGTGCCTGTAGTGCGCAAGTTGCGTTTCGGTCTCGCGGCTCAGAATTTGTTATGAAACTTGTTGACGCACGTGTGTCAGTTTGAGGTGCATCACAGTTGGAGCGTCAAGCATGATCTCAGGGGTGGGCGCACCTCCGATTGCACGATGTGGCTGGGCAGCTCCACACACTGCAACACCGGCAGGCGGCGCCGCCACCACCTGAGCATCGCCGTCGCCGCCGCCTCCGTCAAGGTCAGTGTGTCGTCACACTCCTGGACGTTGACATGCATCCGTTCGGGCATGGTCGTCCTGATGTCCACGGAAGCCCATAGGGCGTTGCCAGGCGCGGCCGCCAGCCCAGCCAACCGGCTGGCCGCAGAGGCGGCTCGAACCCTGCGTCATCAGGCGAGAGCGGTTTCACGTCTTCATGCTGCTTCATATGCTCCTTTAGCGATCTGTGATGCAGATGTTCTCAGCAGGACTGCACGGAGGTCAGTCAGGACCTGTCGGGTGTGTCGAGTTGCAGGAGGATGGAGACCAAAATGTCGTCCGGAAGCTGCAGCAGCGACATGACCGGCATACTCCCAGTCGACGGGTGTGAGGTTGCTAGTGTTTGGAACAGCTGCAGTCGAGTAACATTATGTACAGGTTAAGCGTTTGTCTGCTCTGTTGCGCTGCCCTCTGTTGACCCGAAAGAGCAAGACTTTTTCACAGCTTCCAGAGGCTGACTGGATGTAATCAGATATTTTGTGCTGCTTCGACGCCGTAGCCTGCCCGTGGTGTTTGTTTGCTGCAGGATGGTGAGTGCTGCAGCGGAGGTGCCTAGGAAGTTTCTAAATTACTGGAATTTCCCGAAAATGCATGGCACATGATTCCACCCCAGAGGAAGCTGCCTCATGCGCGCAAAGGTGGTGGTGACCGAGCATCCTGTGACAGGATGAAGGACGCGACGATGCGTGTGCACAGGGGCGGCAACTCAGGCAATGCAGGCCGCTGTGAACACATGTGTTGCTGTCTATGTTCACCGCGGCACTGCGCAAGAGGTCAAAAAAACTGTGAACACGTGCAAAATTCAGCTGGAAAATGACAGCCGCGAAATGGACCGGTGTGTTCCACACATAGCGTACACTCCTCACATACCGATTTTGTTCAATAGAACCCGTCGGAGGCTTGAGCCTTGCTGGAACGCATGCGTCAGGGCTCCGCTGAAAGGACCACCGCCCAAGCACCCACGATGTTAGGCACAGAGAACATCCACTGTGAAGTCTGATGTCCTCCCACCTGCGACAGCACACCAGGCCTATGGGCTCAGAATCTGGCGATGTTGACGGCGGCAGGAAGCTGCACCAAGAGTGCTCTCGGCGGCGGGCACCTCTGCCGGCTGCTGCACGTTGGCGGCGACAAGCGGCTGCACCGCGTCCGCCTTGCCGTCGACGGCGCTGATGGCGGCCGCTCCGACGACTTCCAGCCAGGCCTACGAGCACGTCGTGCTCAGGCGCTCTCGGCGGCGGGCACCTCTGCCGGCTGCTGCGAGATGGCGGCGGCAGGCAGCTGCACCGCGTCCAGGTTGCCGCCAGCGCTGATGATGGCCGCCGCCGTTGGCAGCGGCTTGCCAAAGGTGCCGTCCAGCACCTGCGGGCGGCGTGGCAGGCAGATGATGCTCCGAGGGCCTGATGCGTCCAGCTGCAAGTTGCCCTGGTCGGGAGGCCGACAGCAGAATGCAGTGCTCCGCCATGCCGCCGTAAGATGACGCTCCGGTGCTGCTACTGGGTACCAGCAGCGTGCAACAGCACAAGTTGCCCCAGATATGACACAGAAATCGACAGAAATCGAAACAAAGGCAGCTGGTGCGGGGCACCTGGCGGATCTCGGTGAAGGACAGCGTCTCGTAGTCCAGCAGCGCGCCCGCCAGCTTGTGCAGCTCCGCCTCGTTCGACTTCTGCGGTGCATGAGTTGTATGATAATATGTTGCAAATCGACGAGCCATGGGGGCAGAGCCACAGAAAGCTGAAGAGGCAGCCAGCAGCGCGCCCGCCAGCTTGTGCAGCTCCGCCTGGTTCGACTTCTAGCGATTCGGGATGGAGCAACAAACCAGAGACAGACGGTCCTAGGTGCATATCAAGCAGCGCGCCCGCAGCCCCGCCGCATCGGACTTATGATGCAAGAAGAAGAAAAGACAGAAGCGGTCAGCGGCGCACGCGCAGGCCCTTTTCACGATACGCAACACCTCGGCATGGGTCTTGCTTTCCGTGTCGACACTCTTCCAGATGGTCTGTTGAGACTTCGACTCTGTAAGGAAGCCGCACCAGGCAGTCGGCGGCGCGCGCGTAGGCCTCCTTCACGATGCGAAGCACCTCGGCGTCGATTTTGCGCTCCGTGTCGGGCGACATGCGGGGGTCATTGTGCGAGCCACCGGACTCCGCGTAGATGGGGCCCTGCAGTCCGAACAGGAATGTGTTAGAAAACCTGCGGCGTGCTGACGCCACGGTGCACCCTGATGTCAACGCATTTGCGATCAGTGCAGCTTTGCTGTCGATCAGCAGCCCACACCACACCAGCGCCGCTGCTGCAGGTACGAGGTGCGCGCAGCCTCGGAGTGGGATGCGGCACTGAGCCTGGCCGGCAGCAGCGGGGCAGTCGACCAAAACTGAAAACAGGCGCTGGACATGCTGCCGACGTTTGACTACCAGAGCATCCGGTAGACATGTCAGACATTGAGCCGAACAAGCAATCCTGGCGGCATAAAACGTACCAGGGCATCGGACATGCCGCACTCGGCGACCATGTGGCGCGCATACCGCGTCGCCTGCCGCAGGTCGCTGGTCACCCCCGTCGTCACCTGCGCAAGGGTTAAGGAATGTACTGACTGTGCCCAACGCAAGAAACGCAAGAGAAGCGGCCATGGGGATGCGGTGAGCTCGATGCCAGTCGACGGGGGCGGCTGCAGCGACATCCAGCACAATGACCCAGCAGGATCGGCTGGTGCTTCAGGAGGACATGGAGAGGATGTGGCCAGGTGCTGCCCGTCGAGTGGCAACGTGTGACAACTCCGCTTGTCCAAAAGGGTGTGCCAGTGATCCTTTCTGGAATTGCATCGGTCGCCCAGGGCCGGCGCCGACTTCTCGGACACCTTTCCCCAGGGGGGATTTGCCGCGGCTTCTCCCGCAGCAAGCCAGGGCAGGTCCCCAGCCGTTGCGGATGCTGCACACCGTCGTCCTTCACTGCAGTCACAGGGTCTGATGCAAGAGGGAAGCGGCACCTTGTCGGCGCCAAAGATGAGCTCCTCTGCCGCCTTGCCGCCCATTGCCACATCGATGTTGGCAAACAGCTCCTGCAGCAGACAGCCCAGGGTCGGATGGTGTCACAGGGCAGTCAGCAGCCTGTCGGACAGTCGATGATGTGAGGCAGAGACGCGGCCGCTGCCGCCGCCACTGCTGCCGCCGTCTTCTTTCCGCACTGCTGTGCAGATGATACGTTTCGGCAGGGACAAACAACGCAATTGAAAAGAAATAATTTGATATATAATATAATATACTATAAATATATAATCTGGCCACGCTTCCTGGGGCGCACCTGCTTGGTCATGTCGTACTTGTCCATCGCCGGGAGGTACGAGACCATGCCGAGAGCGTGACCACGTGGCGTGATGGTGGCCTTGCGGATGGGCTGCGCGCCTGCGCGCACAATATTCAAAATTCAAAATTCCGAATCGGCGAAAGACAGACCAAACTGCATTCGGCTGTGCATGTGCATGATCCGGTCAGGCATGGACTGAGTCGCGACGTGCACCAGGGAGGGCGGTGCAGCTGCAGGCTCAGATCTGAGGTCTTCACGTAATCAAGGCCATGTCCATGCAGACATTGCAGTTCACATTTCCGCACCCTGGGTCTTGAGCGCCACCAGGGCGTGCCCCGCCTCGTGGTAGGCGGTGTTGCGGCGACACTGCGCCGTCTGAACCATGGACCGCCGCTCCGCCCCCATCATGATCTTGTCCTGCAGTTTCACAAGGGAGCAACACCCCATCATGACCTTGCCTTGCAGTTTCACAAGGGAGAACCACCCCTTCATGACCTTGTCCTGCCGTCTCCACAAGGGGAAAACGATGTCAAATGGTGCACACACAAGGTCAGGCCCCAGCGCGTGTGAGGTGGAATGCCTCCCTGCCAGAGTTCCTACCATAGTCACGGCGCGCGGCAGAGACGGCACCACTGCACACGAGTTTGCGCTGTGACTGTGGCATTGTGCCAACCAAATGGATCCTCAAGTGGGCACCTGCGCCGCCTCGAGGCCGGACGCATTGATGTGGGAGGCGTGGCCCTTGGCCGCCGCGAGCGCTGCCTCGTTCACCATGTTGGCCAGCTGCGCGCCGCTGAAGCCTGCGGGCAGTGGGGACGCGTGTCAGCGGAGCTGTCTCGGCGGTGTCTCCAGCTGTCTCCAGCTGTCCTGGCCAGCCGCCGGCACCTGCGAAGCTTTTGCCACTGGGCAGGCCTTCGCCCTACTGACCTGCGAGACACCAAGCGCAGGGATACGCAGCGGCGGCACCAGCAGGGCTCTGACAGCCTGGCACATACAGGAACAGGAGCGAAGGTGGGTGGCGGCGGCGCGGGGCGGCATCCGGCATGACGTCTACATCCAGCACCTGAACACAAGGCGCAATGAATTCCACGGTAACTCCAACCAGAAGCTCACCCGGCGTCGCGCGTGCAAAGGCGCATAACGTCCACCTCGGGCGCAATCGTTCTGCTGCTCAGACAATCCTCCAGGATCTCCATACGCCCGCAACAACCTAGCCAGAGTGGACTCGGTGGGAATCTTGCAGGTGTCGTACTCTTACCGGGCGTCGCGCGGGCGAGGCGCATGACGTCCACCTCTGGCGCGACCGGCTTGGAGCTCAGGTAGTAGTCCAGAATTTCCGCGCGGCCGCGCACGTCCGGCAGCGGCACGGCGACGTTGCGGTCGAAGCGCCCTGGACGCGTCAGTGCGGGATCCAGCGACTCCGGGATGTTGGTGGCCGCGATGACGATGACCCCTTCGTTCACCTGAGCAGCGTGAGGTGGAGATAGTGAAAGGAGAGCGCAGACATAAGAAATAGGTTTGTTTGTCGTGGGGACGGCGATGACGATCACCCCTTCGTTCACCTGAGGAGCGTGAGGTGGAGATAGTGAAAGGAGAGCGCAGACATAAGTAAATAGGTTTGTTTGTCGTGGGATAAGTCCAGGGCGTGTGAACGAAAGGTCCAGCAGTCCCCGGAACGATGGTGACCGCAATCACGATCACGCCCCTCGTTCGCCTGCGCATTGTCACGAAAGAGGAACCACAGCGTGCGACGTCGACGCCACGACTGCTCAGGGGCAGATCATTCAGCCTGTGTGCGACCGCAGACATCGCCACCTGCTTTATTCCAGGCGCACTCGTGGCATGCGATTGCCAATCCGCGGGACGCACCTCAAAGCTGCTCGTCTCGTGAGCAGATGGTGAGGGTCTTGCAGCCCTGGCTCTCCCAGGCCTTGCGGCTGCCGCCGATGGCATCTGAACTTTTACAGGGGGAAAAACTTTAGGGTTTTGAGGGTTTCCCTGCGCAAGGACAGACCTCGAAGCCGTCCATCTCGATGAGCAGCTGGTTGAGCGTCTTGCGGCCCTGGCTCTCCCAGGCCTTGCGGCTGCCGCCGATGGCGTCGATCTCGTCGATGAAGACGATGCAGGGGGCGCGCTTCTTGGCCGCCGCAAACAGCGCGCGCACGCGCCGGCTGCCCACGCCTACAAACATCTCCTCGAACTCCGAGCCCGACCTGAGAAGATGAGGAAGGGTCGATATCAAGCAATGACAGACTCAGTATAGATGAACAGTGGAATGCAGAACTCGCACATCTCCTCCAACCCTGAGGCGGCCCTGCGGTTTTCCGGCATAGGACTCCGGCAAGGCTCTGAACAGCATGCAGTGCTGCATAAAGTCCATTGCACGACCTGGTCAGTTGAGCCAGGACGCTCAGCTGGCGAGCCACGGCAGGGTTCTGGCAGTAGTGTGCCCGACCGGTAGAGGCCGCCGGCCTCGCCGGCGACGGGCGTTTTGCGATGCTGCTGGCAGCGACGCTGCTGGCGAGGCCGGCGACGGCGCTTGCCAGCAGCATCATAATGGGCTTGATGTACAATTCTGTACAATTCAATCGTAGCTATAAAACACGCAGCACCTGTAGAAGAAAGGTATGACGGTCTTGCCGGCGACGGCGCGCGCGGGCAGCATCATGAAAAGTCGATATTAAAAGTATGATTATTTCGTCCTTGAGCAGAGTGGCATCCGAAGCTGTGTAAAACGCAGCACCTGTAAAAGAAAGGGACGCCGGCCTCGCCAGCGACGGCACGCGCCAGCAGCGTCTTGCCAGTGCCGGGCGGCCCGGTGAGCAGCACGCCCTTGGGCAGCTTGCCGCCCAGCTTGGTGAAGCGCTCCGGAGACTTCAGGAACGCCACCACCTCCTCCAGCTCCTCCTGTATATGAACGGGGATGTCAGCACCAGAGGGTTGTGTTCACTTGAGCATTCTGCTTTTGCAGCTTGCCGCCCAGATTGGTGAAGCGCTCGAAGGGATTTGAGAGTTCCACCTCCTCCAGCTCCCCCTGGATGAATTGGGTTGAAACTTTCGGCGTTGAATTTCTCCAGAATTGGCTGATGGTTGACTGAGAATGCAGTACAGTCGCAGAAGGTGAATGCCTGCAGGTGGCAATTTGCATTGACCATACGCACTGAGACAAGGAGGCACATCTGCAAAGCTGTGTCAGCATACGAGTCTGATGTAACATGCAAGGGGCCATGAGAAACATGGCAACAGGGAGTACCTTAGCCTCCGGGCAGCCCTTAACGTCTGCAAAGCTCTTCTGCGACGTCTCCGGCACCTCCTCCTGCAGAGGACACGCAGTCGATGTCCTCACAGTGTTCGAGCGATGCAATCATGCCGTTGCTCCTCATGCATCAGCGGCCTGCCAGTCTCGATTCATGGCAGGCGGAGCCCGCTCCAGGGTCTTGCCACCATGATGCCGTCCGGCACTCCAGGCGGAGGCCTACGCTATGGCGTCGGCAGCGGCTGCGCTATCTGTGATGCCATGCGGGACTTGTCGCGGCAGGGCGCGCGGCGTCTCACCTTTTTGTACTCCTTGGGCGCAAAGGCGCTGGCACCGACGCCCGCGCTGCCGCCGGCGGCGACGCCCGCCAGGTCCTGGCTCTGCAACGACACCAGAAGCTTCTGTCCAAACAATGTTGAAACCTCTGCGAGTGAAAGATAACTCGCTCGATCCGACGAAGGTGACAGCACGTTTCTCACACCAGCAAACGCCTTTTGTGTGTGCTTTGTATGTGATTTGAGCATGCACCCGCCTGAGCGGCGCCGATGACGCACAGGCACCTTACAGCGGAGCCTGCAACCCACAGCGCAACAAAACTATCCACTGACGGAGCCTAAGTAGCACGCCACACTAGGATTGAAGAAGTGTAACTGCCCCGAGGTGTTCTCACCTGCGCGCCGCCCATGGCGCTGTGGCGGACGACGGCTGAGCCCGCAATCCACAGCGCACTGCCAACGAGCAGCCACATGGCGGTGGACAGCACGCCCCGCAGCAGCCGCAGCAGCAGCGGCGGCTGCGGGCCCGCCGGCGCCTGCTGCCGGTACGACACAAGATGCGTGATCAGTCGCGATGACACGAGGACGCAGCTCAGGTGGAATCGGGTTGCAGGATGGCGAGTCTGAACGGGGAACAGACCAGCAGATGGGTCAGGCCCTGCTCCGCTTGCAGCTGCAGCAGACACCAGCACAACTTCAAGGATCAATGTTGCGTGCAGCTCAGAACTACCTGCAGAATGACGTGCAGGGGGCGTGTCTGGCTGCCGCCGGCGCCGGCTGTAGACGCCTCGCTGCCAGATGCCTGATGCAGGGGCACCGGTCTGTCAATGTCGACTGGACGATTCAAAGCACAGTCAACACTTCCCAAGGGGCGGGGAGACACTTCCGACATGGACATGCAAGCATGCCGGCTTCGCCGCTGCGAGCTGGCAGGTTGGCACTATGGGGATGAAATTAAGCGCGAGACTGCCGTGCGTCCTGACAGCTCACCTGGCGCTGCAGGTCGCTCAGAAGGTGCGACAGCGCGGCGCCATCGGCTCCGGCGGCGGCGCCACTCGGGGCAAGCTCGTCAAGCCTGCAAACGCGATGATGGTGTCCTGACGATGTGGCCCTTTCATTCGTGTGATCTCCCACAGCCTCGGATACTTGCACCGCTCGCAGTCACCACCCGCTAACAACAGGCAGGCCACACCGCTACAACCACGATTCCAGAGCACTGCTCCCCATCAAGCGGGAAGAAGCCTTGGGTTTTTGCGCCCACCTGCCAGACTTGACGAGAGCGCGGATGTACTCCGCAACCACCGCCTCGTTTGACGCCGCGGGGTGCTCGTCCGCGTGCATCAGCACCGCCGCCGGGTCATGCCTGCCCAGCTCTGCGAGGTACGCCGCGTGCACGTTTGCGTTGGCGGGCGCCTCCACGAATGCCTGTGCATTCACGACAAAGGTGCAGTGGGACTGCGAGCTCGAGACGATGCAGCGAATCTTTAGTTCAAAACACCGCAGCACCACCGCCGGGTCCCGCCTACCCAGCGCGAGAGGGTGCGGCGCCTGCGTATGTGCATCGGCGGGCGCCTCGAATGCTTGGGTAATGATGGCGAGCATACCAACGAGTGGCAGCACCGCCGCCGGCGCAAGCATGTCAGCCCTCCATAAAAGACCTGCTGCTCACCTTCTTAAGGCTGGCGAGGCGCTGCCGGTGCGCCATCGCCGGGATGGCGGCGAGCGCTCCGCGGATGCGGGCGAGCACCGCCATGAGAGCCGCCCACACCGCCGCCAGCGGCTGCGGCAGCACCCGCTGCTGCCCCTCCTGCCGCTGCTGCTGCCGCTGCTGCTGCCCGCCGTTGAGCGACTCCCGCACCTTGACCAGGAACTCCTCTTTCGAGAGTCCCTCCGCTGCCGCCGACAATGGCTCCGCGACCGACGCAGCGGAGCTCGCATCTGCGGCGCCGGCGCCCGCCGCTGCAGATGGGAGCTCTGCCGCCTGCGCAGGCGTCGCGGGGCCCGCCTGCTGCAGCTGCGTGACCATCTCCGCGTGCAGCTGGTTTAGCCGTCCGCGCTCGGCGCGCAGCTCCGGGTCGCTGAAGGGGTTTTCCTGGAACGGGTTGTCCTGCAACAGGTCAGCCGGTGACGATGACGCCGCGCCAGGGCCGCTGAGATCGAGGTTGGCGGGCAACTCTGGGTCGCTGTCGGCAGGCTGCGGCTGTGCTGGCGGCTGCCCATCGTCCTGAGGTGGCTGCCCGCCGCCGGAATGCTGCACGGCGGCAGCAGGCGCGATCGGTGGGCGCCGCTGCTGGAGCCATGGGCTGCTGCGATGGCGCAGCAGGCTGCAGAGCTGCGTGGAGGGCCGGTGCCGCAGCGGATGTGATGCGCCGTATGCCAGGCGCCCCTGTCTGCACTCGCTGCTGCCGCAGGCAGGGCTGCCGCGGAGCCTGTGCTGTTGCCGCCACGAGGAATGCAGCGACGACAATCCTGCGTGCAATGTTGGCTGACTGGCACGCCTGCTTGCAACGCCACAGTCGCCTCGTGCGGCCATGCAGGGCCTGCGGGTTGTATGAAGTGAACCTGGTTTCTGGCAACCCTGAATTCAGAAATTCCAACATCGTGTGCTCTGCATGATCATTCAGGCATGTGCGCACCGCATCTGCCTTCTCTGCCTTCGCTGCTTCAAGTCGATTTGAGTGACGAGGTGTCTCGCTCAGAGCACCGGTCAAGGGCCAGCCCCACGAACGAGAGCCTGCTACCACTGCGTATGGTGCGCTTCAGACCGTGCAAAAACTACTTGCTGTGCCCGATCCCACACACGTTCATGCTACGCGCAACGCCAACATGCAAGGTTGCCTCGGACAGTCCAGGGCGATGCGGGCTACGCTGACGCTATCAGGCTCTGCTGCAGCCAATGGCTGTCGAAGTTGCTGCCAATGCCTGCGAATGACGTTCTTGCCTGGCTCAGGCAAGAGCACAGGCCACTCCCATTTCCCGCGAAGCCATTGGCGGGAAGTTCTGCCTCAGGCCATGCTTACTTGATGGTCACTCCGGCTGCTCGAATGCAACATAGTATGCCGATGTGCTTGTTCCACGAAATCTGATTGAACATCAGTGCTGACTGCGGCGGTTGCCAGCGGTAATTCTGGCCCTGACGTTGCACCCCCGCGCGCTGTTCGACCGGCCTGGGCGCAGGGCGAGGCGTTCGGTCCCAGCGCAGCAGTCGCGTAACACGGCACGCCAAGCAGAAAGTTTCACAGCTCGCGCCTGGCCTGGCGTGCTCGGCACGTGCCCAAGTCCAGCATTTGCAGTTGAGATGCGGAGATACCAGCCCGACTGACGGGACACTATGCGCCAGCTAGCGGCGGCGACGGTACTTCTGCTGACGTTCGCCACAGACATCGTTTCGCAGCAGGTAGGATCGCGCTGCGCATTTTCCGCATACATTCCGAAAACACCCGGCTTGTCGAAATGTCGAAACCTTTGCGATAAGTAGCCAGCTTCTGCAGCAACCGGCACACTGCACATCTTTCAGCTGCCTCAAGCCGACCAGGGCCTCGCACCCACGGCACTAGGCCCATGCAGTGGTCCCCCGCAGCTTCCGCACGGCACTCGCCTGGTACATCACTTTTGGGCCTGCCCCGCCGCCTGCAGGTCCAACTGGAAGCCGCCAGCGGCGACAGCTCGCAGCTGGTGTTCTCGGCGGCGCCGGGCGGCGAGGAGCTCATTGCGCGGCTCTCCGCGCCGGCGCCCGGCGCAGAAGCGGCCGTGGCGGCGGATCCGGCAGCAAATCCGGCGCCGCTGCAGCCCGACAGCTCCGTCGCACTTCGCGGCCGCGTTGGTGGGCTGTCGCAGCAGCACGCCGACACCAACGGCAGTAGCGCAGTCAACATAACGCTGACAGGGCTGCCGGCGAATTACTCCGACGCCGCGGTCGCGTGCGCCTTCGTGCTGCTGGACCATGTGCAGCCGCTGGAGGCGGAAGCCCTGCAGCGCAACGGCACGACGGACTTCACGGCGCAGCAGGACCTGTTGGACCAGTACCTGCACCTGGTGTTTGCGCAAACGCCCGCCAATGCCTCGCTGGTGCGCTACTGCAGTTCCTCCAGGGTGGTGCCTGACAGGGAAGCGTGCTGGAATGACGGCGGCACCTGGGTGTGGTGACTCAAGCCCCAGCGCGTCTGCCATGCTTGCGATCTGGCACTGCATCTGGCACTGCATCTGGCACCGCATCTGGCACTGCATCTGGCACTGCATCTGGCACCGCAAAGCTGGTCAAAAGTCACTCCTCCCGTTACATGCTGGCTGATGCGGCTGCGTAGGCGTTCTCGCCAAACGCAAACTGCAGCGTCCCGGGCGACTGCCCCTCCGACGGCCTGTACAACTTCACGGCGCTGTGCGGTGTGCCGGCGGGCGGCCAGCAAGTCGTGCCGGCGGTGGTGGCGCAGCAGCCGGACAGCGACGATGACAACACAGGCAAGCATTTGAGATCGAAGCTCAGACAATGTTACACCTCACCTTGAAGTTCACGGGGCTGTGTGGCACGCTGGCGGGCGGGCAGGAAGTCGTGCTGGCGGTGGTGCAGTCGCACAGCGACGACTACAATGCAGGCGAGTGTCCAGTGAGAACGGGAACAAACACTGCAGTGTCTCAGTTAGCACCGCACGGCGCTGTGCGGCATGCCGGCGGGCTGGCACAAAGTCGTGCTCGCGGTGGTGGCGCAGCTGGACAGCGTCGATCACAATGCAGGCGAGTGTACAGTAAATCTGAGGATTGAACAAAGCAAAACCAAATAGTTGCATAGAATCTGCTGACGTGCAGCTGTGCGCATCGGGTGATGCGCTGTTGGGCACACGCAGAGTGTGGCGCTGTTCCTGGGGTGAAGCGACGAAGGAGGGGTCGCAGGCAGATCGGTGCGACGGAAACCTAGCCAAGCTCCATCGCTGGGTCAAGTTGCTGAAGTGCAGCGCGGGGCGCTAGCTTGATAACGATCTGCTGAGCAGCGGCAAATGTCTCTTTGATGACCAGACGGTTGCCATGGTCGCCCGTCACAGCTGTTTGTTCTTATTTTGCGAGCCTCTGGCTTGCAGGGCTGCTGTACCTGGTGTCGAGAGGCAGCTCGATGATGGCGCTGCAGCGGGTGAACTTTAGATCGGCGTCGCCCGGTTTTGGCCCCGCCAGCGGCAACACCAGCATATCAATACAGGTGTGCGCAGGATCCTACCCAGAACCTGGGGGGCTGTTTCATGCCAAGCCCTGCTATGGTTGCATTGCACTGCATCTGCGGATGAAACGCTGTCCCTGTCGCCTCTTTCGTGTGCTCCCATCGTATTTGGCAGGCGCCTCAGGTTCAGCCCAACACATGGAACGATTGGCAAGCATTGTGCACACATTTGGGCACGCCTTGCCGCTGCTGCTGCAGGGCGCCGGTCTGCAGGACGGCGTGCAGTGTGTCTTCCTCAACGGGACTGCGCAGCCGCTGCAGCGTCTGTCCTACAACGTCACTGTGCTGAACTCTGGTGAGTTGCTCCCTCCGATTGCGGTCGCCGGAAGTCGGCAGGGCCGCCCTGCAGCGCGAGAGATGACATGCGTCAGGAGTGTGGTCGGAACACCTGCATTGCAGACAACACCCCAGCGTGGTGTTCGAAGTCTTTGTGCACAACCCGTGCAGGCGCGGCGACATGCGAGACGCCGCGGTGGCAGCTGAACGGCGCGCCGAGCCTGCCCGTGGTGATGCAGCTGCTGTGGCCCGACGGCAGCATGCTGCCGGTGCGCGCCGCTACGCGCATGCTGCCAAGCATATGCACATTCTGCAGATGCTGGAGCCTGTCTCCCTCGTGTGTTGCACAGGGGAATGTCCTGTCGCTCAACCTTCACGGCAGCTGGCCCGCCTCATGATGTCATCAGCAGACACTAATTTAGGGTTTACGCTGCTGGATACGCTGCTGGATGGTGCCAGCAGCTCCTGCGCAGCGAATTGTCCAGCACTTTGCCGACTGATCCCGCTCCTGCTGTGCAGATGACGGACTTTGTCTACTTCCCGACGCCCTGGGTGTTGGAGCTGGCCCAGGCGTCGGTGGTGCGGTTTGGCGGCGCAGAGGTCACCGCGTTCCTCGGCAACAGCTATGCGGGGCTTCCAGACGCGCAGGTGCTTACAAATATAAGGCGCAAAAACGATGCAAGCTTGGGCGCCTCGATACACCCGGAGCTGCTGCATCGCGCATGCTTGTGCCCCGCAGCGGCTTACAGTGGGCGGTCATGTCTTTCGTCATCCTCTGCCCACAGCCCTACAGCATGGCGTCACGAAGTTCGTGGCTGCATCACAGCATGGCGTCATGCTTCCTTCTGAGCAGCAAAAGCACCCGCACCCGTCAGATGAGCCCACGCAAACCGGATCCTCCCGTCTGTGCCGCAGTTTGCAGCGCTGCAGCCGCAGCTGCGCCTCACAGCGCCTGGCGCCAGCGGCTCGTCGCTGGCGCTGCCGGCCAACTGGACAGCCGACCGGGCCGGACTCACGGCCACGACGCCGGGCGCGGGGCAGCCGCCGCTGGCGGCAGGGCAGTACACCGTGCAGGCGCCGCTGAACGGCGGTCAGGACTTCAGCGGCGGTTCCAGTGACCAGCCCATGGTGCGCATCGATGTTCATTCACGGTGTGCCCTCAGTGCAGTCGGCCTTTTTGCACTGTGCATCGGGCTTGCGGCAGGGGTGCGCGCTGGACCGTCGTTGCCAGACTGTGGATGCACCTTTTCAGCGAGCAACCTGCACAGCAGTGAAGGCAGCACCTCGATTACCTCCTCCTCCTCCCCAGCCATCTCCCCAGCTCCTCCTTGCAATGACATGCCGATCTAGAGTTTGGCTGCTGTGTCACTGCAGGTGCTGACTGTCGAGGGACCGCTGGTCGGCATGGCGGCGGCCTACTATGCGCTGCCGGCGGGGCAGACGGCGGTGCAGCTGACGGCGCAGCTGAGCGCGCCGCCGCTGCTGCCGGTCTCCGCCGCCGTGTCGCTGGAGCAACGCACCGCCGCAGGCGTGCCCCAGGTGAGCGCCGAAAATTCAGAGGGCGATAAAAATAGCATGCTCCTTCGTGAGCAGCTTGAGGCTGGGCAGGGCACAGGTACTGTCGAGGGCACAACTTGAGCTTGTGTGAGCTGGCAAGGCTGGCTGTTGCAGCCGGCGTTGGCGTGCATCGCTGGCGCTGCACCAGACCATTGGGCAACAATCACGACTGCGCTCTGTAGCCCCGGTCTGGTCTTGGCAATATGCAACACCAGCGCTTCCTGCCACCAGGATGCTGCATAGCAGCAAAGCGCAATTAGTTGTAGTCCGCTTCACAAACACCTCGGCAGGAATTGCAGTGCTGGACAGGGGCCGTTCCATCTGCGACACAAGTCTGGCGGTGCTATTTGTCGACACTGATAATTTTTGGGCCATCCTGCACCAGGTTGAGCGCAAATAGCTGCAATCCTGCACTCTACAAGCATCAAACAACGACCCTGCTGTCGGCCGTGCAGGTCGGGCTGCCATCGGAAGTGCTGGCGACAGGGCAGCTCAATTGGCCAGCGGGCAGTGATGCGCCGCAGACCATCAGCCTCAACCTGCCGCAGGTGTTTGCCCCCACCGAGTTTTATCCGCGCTAAGAAAGCCACGTGAATTGCTGTATTCGGACCTGCGTGCTGTGCCGCAAAGCTCGACACTGCTCAAGGGTCATACTATACAGCCAGCCGCAGACGCCGCTGGCAGCGCTCTCCTACGCAGCAGGCCCTGAAGATTATTATTATTATTATTATTATTATTATTATTATTATTATTATTATTATTATTATTATTATTATTATTCCCCTCTGCGGCAGGGCGAGAGCTGGGCGGACCGCGCCCTGCTAGTCAGCATCGGCAGCCCCAGCAACGCGGACGTGGACCCCGCGCGCGTGGCCACCATCGTGTCATCGGCTCCGCGCTCCGACTTCGTCGTGACCTTTGAGACCGGCTACAACCAGGTAAGAGTGCGTGTGTTCTGTGCAGACTCGTTCAGCTCGCCAGTCGGTGTGCAAGGTATCCACCTGCTGTGCTGCGAGAATGGCGTTGGACTGGAAAGTCTGCTGGTCGACTGTTCGCAGGCGGTGTATCCGGCGGCGAATGCGTCGGTGCCGGTCACCGTCACAGGCGGCCGCATCCTGGCGCCTGCAGCAGTGGACTACGTCGTCGCGCCGCAGACGCCGGCGGCGCAGCCCTTCCTGCCCAGCGTCAACGGCAGCGTTGCGGGCACGCTGCGGCTGGATCCTGCGCAGGGCGGCAGCACCGGCCTGGCTGTGCCCATCGAATGGTCGCAGGTTGGGACGTCTTTCATCTTTACCATTTGTGGTTCATGTTGTTGTGCAATACCCTAAACATGCCGCGCGTGGTCGCGCCACGAGCCCGGCAGGGCCCATCAAGTGGCTGCGGATTTTGACCGTGACCAAACCCTGATGAAGCACGTGCTGTATCAGACAGCACAAGAGCATGGGTGGATGTGTTCTTGCGACAAGCGCGCTCAGGGCACTTGTGGCAAGGGTGACCATCCAGCCATGCTCCAGATAGACGGCACCAGATGGACAGCACCAGGACGTACCGCTTGTACTTGATGCGTGTTGTGCACCGAGCGGTAATTCCTGAACATGGCGGCCTGATGGTATCATCACTGGCGGTGCAGGTGCTCATGGGTTACCCGGTACCAGCTGGCGCAGTACCAACAATCGAAACGAACTGTCACGAACTGGCGGGAGCCGCTCTCTAGTCTGAACCCCTACAAGGCTGTGGGACAGGCGCCGACAAATGTCAGTTACCGGATTGACGGAAAATTCTGGAGAAGAAGACACATAACGGTCTTTCATGACCTGACCTGGACCCTCAAAACCCTGGATCTCAGGTGCCGATGGATGCCATCTACCGGCTGGGCGTGCAGCTGACGCCCGCGTGGAATGCCGCTGTGGTGGACCACCAGTACCAGCCCGCGCTGCACATCTTTGGAGTGGACCAGGTGAGTTTGCGCTGTAAAGAGAACACACGAGAGGAGAGGAGAAACCAAGTCTGGAGAAATGCCGATCCCCAGCCGCCGTGGTGGACGACCAGTACCAACCGGCGTTCCACTTCTGGCAACCAGGGGTGCGATAATGAGGTGACAGCGTGTGAGATCAAACCAGTATGTGGTGCACAACAAAGAGTGTCAGCTGCCTCGGTGGACCATCAGTTCAGGCCCCCACTCCACATCTTCGGCGCGGATCGGGTGCGTGACTACTGCACGCATGTCCATCCTCCAGTCGCCACCTTGCTGTAGATTTCATCACATGTAACGCGTCGCTATTCGAGGCATCTCAACCTCATCGTCGACATGGCTGGTGCCCAGTCTTGAAACAATGCAAGAATAAGGAAAACTCAATGTCGAGTGCCTAACCAAGGCTTCGGCGGTGCGCAGGGCACCTGCCCGCCGGGCACCTATTTGAAGACCGCGCCGGGGGTTAACGCCACGCTCACAGACGGCGCCGCGGCAGCGAACGGTAACACAACAGCAGGGCCGGAGGCGCGGCTCAGCGACCTGCACCTGATAGCGCCCGGCGGCGCCGCCATCGAGCTGTCGACGCAGTTCCAGCCCGACACCACCGTCTATGGCGCTATGGTCGCAGAGGTGCGCACCCTGGATTGCCAATCGTCTGTTTTCCCTTCTTCTGTGTTTCCCTTCCTTTCGCTGTCTTCTGGTGATTCGCATGTGCACCACTCCCGTCTGGGCGCCCCCCTCACTGCCAGGCAATCCAACCGCCTTGCTTCAAGATCTCCGGCATTTGGCTGGCACATTGGGAAGGCAAAATGGCTATGTGTATACATCCTGCCCATGAGCAGATTGCTGTGGGACATACATACGCCTTGAGGTCCTCCCGCTGTGCAGTGTACAGTTCACCTGCCAGCATTGCTCGAGCGGTGCGCATTGAGCCTGCAGTGATTGCACATGGCGCTGTCGACCGTGACAACCTACGCCATTCGTTGCCCCCTTGTGCGCACTGCAGAATGTGTCGAGCGTGACACTGTGCATCGACCCCGCCAAGACTGGCTCTCGGGCGGCGGTGTTCAATGGCACCAACGACCGCGTGGCGCCTGTCGACGCGGCCGCCACGGCATCGGCGTCCACATTTGCCGCCCAAAGCGCCGGCAGGTGGGTGCTAGTCGCCTTGGATCCAGCGCCGGCAGTCCCTGACGTCTTGTGGTGTGCGCTTCTGTGGTGGCGCTGTTGTCAGTGCGGCCGCGACGGCGTCGGCGTCCGCCTCCGCCGCCCAGATCGCCGGCAGGTGGGCACCATCACTTGCGCGTAGCGCCTGCAGCCCTGGAATACTGTTTGTATTGGATTTCCTGACGGCGGCCCCTGACGCGGCCACCAGCGCTTCCGCTTCCACTTTCGCCGCTCAGATCGCTGGCAGGTGGGGACGGTCACCGCCCCTGCGCGTAGCGCCTGCAGCCCCTCGTGATTTGTGTATGCACGTCTGCGCTAACGCTCGTCGACGCGGCTGTCGCGACTTCGCCCCCCGGGTTACTGGCAAGGTGCAGACACCTTGGAAGCCAGCTCCTGCTTAGGGATTCATCAACCCTTTCCGTTGTGCACTGTCAGTGTGGCGCCTGTCGTTGCGGCCGTGACCAGTTTCGCTGCCCAGATCGCCGGGTGATGCTGTCTTTTCTTGGATGCAGCGCGCTTGCTGCGATTTGCGATGCGTTTTTGTGCAGAGACGGGCGGAGCCGTCTGATTGAAAACAGGCCGGAGGCACTGCAGACACCTTTGCCATTTGGGGTCCCAATTGGTGGCTGCCAACCCCATAGCTCGGGAACATCTTCACGCATACGGAAGCTTCACGCCTACGGAAGCTGCTCGAATGATGCCGCCGCCATGCATCGGCACACCATACAAGGCTCGCCCATGCTTGATCACTGTCACGTGAAGCATATTAGAAATCTGAACCCATTGTGTGGGCGGCTGGCGGGGCTGCTGGGCGCGCGGGTGGACGCCTGCGACGCCGACCGGCCGTACCTGCGTACGCGACTGCAAACAAACACAAGCACCTCATCAATGCAAGGACGCCTGGCTAATTCTGCAGGCGGATGGCGGGGGTGCTGGGCGTGCGGGCAGACGCCTGCGACGCCGACCAGCTGACGTACCTGCTGCCGCTGACGCTGGGCCAGAACGATTTCGACGTGTTCATCACCTCCAACGCCAGCAGCCAGGCCGCGTGGGTGGGCTTCCTGCTCGTTGCATGGACACATTCATCCCTGGACCGAATTCCGCCCTGAAGCGTTTTCTCCATGGGGGCTCTGGGCGCCTGTGCCGCTCAGCCACTTCGCCAGATCCAGTCTCTGCGTCAAAGCCTGCACCAAGCCTGTAGCTTCCATTGGCATTGCCAGCCATGGGCCGCCAAGGGTCTTGTTTGCCTGCTCTGCTAGTTGGAAAGCAGCTTGCGCGTCACCGCTCGTGTGCAATTGCTGTTGCCGGGGCGGCAAGCGCGTGCTTTTCTGCAGCCGCGGCAGCAATACCTTGAACACCTCGCCTCTCACTTCTGGCACGTCAAAGATGCACCAGCGACATGCATGTTCCCTTCTGATCGTGGCTGAGGGCGCCGCAGTTCCCAAGGTCTGCTGAGCCTGACGCTGGTGGGTCGCCTGGTTGGTTCAGGCTGATGCAGATGCGACACCGCAACGATCGCACAGATTCCTGTGCCGCACAGATTCCTGTGCGGTCGAAAAGATGTTCCCCATCGTCCTGTTGCGCAGTTGCGGAACCTCAATGGCTCAATTCTATGCAGGCGCTGGCACCGGAGAGCTACCGCTCCGAGCAGCAGGCCTTGCGCGACCCTGGCAACACCACGGTGCGTTAGAACCCTTTGGCAGGGTTCTAACGCTGTTAGGACTGTATGGACATCTTCCCACTGTGCACATTCATCCGACAGGCCTACGTTTCCCCGCTCTGATGCTGGCTACATGCAACATGTTTATGCCGCGTAGTTGTTTCAGGATGTCGTTGCCCCCCTTGGCAGGTGCGGTACAGCCTGGCGGTGGTGCGGCTGGCGGACGCGAGCCACGCGCAGCTGGCGTCGCTCAAGGCCACCGCCGGCGGGATGTCTGCCCGTGTGTGCGGCCCCGCGACGGCGGTAACAGCAGGAAGCCCCGCAGCGGCGCCCGGCCCGGCAGCAGGAAGTAACACTTTGGAAGCAGGAAGCGGCGGCAGCGCCCCGGCGCCTGGAGGGGAGGCCCTGGAGGAGTCGGTTCTTGGAGTCGCCGAGGACTATGGGCCGTGCGAGCCGAACGCGGTCGCACAGCTGAACGTGACGAGCGGCACGGCCTACCTCAGTCTGCACCCCGGGCTGCGCTTCCCCAACATTCAGGTGTGCACTTGGGTGCTTCAAGGAGTTTCCATACAGTGATTTTATGCGCATATCTGCTCCTGTGCACATGAGGTTGCTTTCACGCATCATACAGAGGTGGTCGCCAATACGTGTGCATCCTTCAACGGGTGCATCGCTTGCCCCTGTGCTTGGAGGGTGCCAGGAAGTCACAGTGCTTCCAAGGATAGCAGATGCGCAGCTGAAACATCCGATATATTCTCTGAGATAGAAAAGCTCGTGTGCGGCAGGGTTTGCGGGTGGAGGTGAACGGGTAAGTGCCGCGTCAGGCCGGCAGCCTGACTGCGGACTCATTACTGGACATCGTTGCATTGTGTCAAACAGGACATGGCTTTGTGCATTGCTACAGGGTGTGCGAGGGGAGGTGAACTGGCAGGTACAAGGTCCGACCGCATCACGGACATCACCGACATTGGAGCCTGGGTGTCCAGCCGTTCCATGTGACTTTGCTCATCCCTACAGGGCGCGCGGGTGGGGATTTATTGGCAGGTGGCGAGCCAGGGCGGCACCCTGCTGATCAGCTTGCGAATCTGTCCGACATGGCGCTGTTCATTGCTACAGGGTGTGCGGGTGGAGGTGAACGGGCAGGTGCTGAGCCAGGGCGGCAACCTGGGGGCAGACCGCATCACCGACACCACCAATCAGCTGCAGGTCCGGCCCAACCCCGCCTTCCTGCCGGCCGCCGTCATCGTCGGCCTCCAGCCGGGCATACCGCTCCAGGTACAATTTTGCACAGTTTGCTATTTTGGACGGACAAATGCCTTTTTGGACCCGAGAAAGTGGCTTCCTCATTGCGGGTTTGCCATGCAGCTGCGGAGCCGGCGCGGCAGGTAACGCCCTCCGCTCTCTTTGCGCGATCTCAAGCTTCCCAGCTAACGTCTCAGTTTGCCAACGGATGCACTGCTACATGGCCCCAGGGCACCGCAGCAATCCTCGTATCAGTGCGTCCCTGTGCAGGTGCAGTATTGTCATCATCGCAGAGAATGGCGTGAAGTCGCTGTGCTACTATGCGTATGTGACGTGCTCAGGGTCCAAGAAGTACCACACATATTCTTTCTTAATTTCCTTAATTTCTTAATTTCCTTAATTTTAATTTTCACGCAGGTGCCTCGCGGAGGACGGCGTGACGTCGTTGCGCTAGTTTGGCTCGCTGTGCATGCAGGTCCACTGTAGGCATTTCACGTCACATGCAGGTGCCCATCGTCATCATTGCGGAGGACGGCGTGACGTCGCTGCGCTACTATGTGTCGGTGACGCGCGCAGAGCCTGACGCCGAGGCGCCGGCCCCAGAGGGCGCAAAGCCGGCGGAGGCGCCGCTGGACGCCATTCTGGCCAACCTGACAAAGGTGAAGCTGCTTCCTAAAAAGTACATTTGGAAATGTGTCGACCGGTTTGAGCCAGAAGGCGGCAGAGGCGCCGCTGGATGCCATCCTGACCAACCTGACAATCCTAACCTAGAACTCAAGAGAATCTAATCAGAGGGCGGCAGAGGCGCCAGTGGATGCAGAACTGACGAAGGTGAGGTGCTCAGCATACATATGAGTGCCTGAAGATGAACAGTGACAGGTACTGACCGACATACAACGGAGCCTTGTTGAGTCATTCTGGTGGTGGCTGCAGTCGATAGTTAGAGCATCATCTCGATGGGCGCCATCCTAAACAGAAATTAGCATCAACTGACTCGCCGACTGCGTCAGCTAATCGTCAGATCCTTGGCTAGATGGCCTCCAGATATTCGCCGTGTGCTGCTGCGCTAGCAACTGCTCGTTCGCTGACGGCTGGCGACCCGAAACGCCGTGTCACATGTTGCCATGCGCCCAGAATGCCTGCCTGTGCCTCATAATCTTGCGCTGCAATCATACCACAATTGCGCTGCAACCATACCAAAACTGCGATACCCTCTGTGCAGCAGGCCAGCATACAGCACATCGGTGTGTCGGCGCAAGGCAGCGGCCCGGCGCCGGACGGCAGCGCCAGCGGCGTGTCCCCCGCGGCGGCGGCCGTCGCGGGCGACTCGCAGGAGGCGTCGGCAGCCGCGGCGTCGTTGCTGGAGCCGCCCCCAGCAGGTGGAAACTCTTACGTCGAGAGATCACAGCACCAGCGCAGACGCCATTCATTCCAATTTCCCTTCAGGTTGACTGCCTGTTGAGCCTGCGCTGCATTGGCCACTGCCCGATGGCTCTCGGTGCTAGACAATTGGGTGGAAGTGCGGCTCCCGCATTTGCTGCAGGGTGGCCGACGCCGCCGGCGCAGCAGCCGCAGTGCGGCGCCTGCATCGGCGGCTGGGGCTCCTTTGGCGCCAACGCCAGCTACTGCACCATGTGCAGCCCCGGCAGCTACTCGCCGGCTGCCTTCTCCCCTGCCTGCCCAGCCTGCCCCCTGGTGCGCGGAACGTCAGCATTGCAATTGGCGTAGCCCACCGGCACCTTTGCCGGATTGCTGAATGTTTTGAGATGCTTACAAGGTCGGCCAGGCGACTCGAGAGTAGTGGTGTGTGTGTGTGCTGCGGCGGCATTGGCCACGCAGTGCACTCGCAGCAGTAGCACGCGAGCTTTGGTGCATCTGACTGCATTCACAAAAAGTGCTGGCCCTGGCTTGACGCGACTGAACTCCAGCTTGACCACCCTCGTGCCGTGTTGCCGCTCAAATTTACCTCCTTCCTCTGCATCCGGCGACCTGAGCTGTCATGACGAAGCAGAAAGCCTCTGCAGGCTGCACATCTCTTTGGCAGGCACTTGGCTGTGCATGAGGTTACAAGTGCCTGACATCGGGCGCAACTGGTGCAGGGGACGTACGCATCCAGCTGGGGGTCTACACACTGCCGCCACTGCGTCGAAGGTGTGCTGCCGCATCTGTGTGCTGCATGCGCGCCCAGGCCAGTCGCTCTCGGTACTGTGTGCTGCTGTCGATTCAATGGTGCTTGGCGTGAACCATGCTGCGGCGGCCCTGTGCACACAGCTTCCGGCAGCCCAGTCTCTGCAGTCCGGCCCTGCAACGATATGTCCAGTCATCTTCCGTCCTTCTGGACTCAAAAAGCAGGCTCACGCATCACGTCCCTCGAGTGCAGGTACGTACGGCCCAGGGGAGGGCGGTCAGCTGTGCCTGATGTGCCCCGCCAACTTCACCACCCTGGCAGACGGCTCCACCGACTGCGACACGCCGGTGCGTCCCTAGCCTGCGCAGTTGCACCTGTCGCTGCCGCAGACTCCTGCACGCCTGCACACCTGCAGCAAAACTTGGTGTGATCTGCCGACCTGCTCCTTCACCAAGAACTGCAGTGGCCAGGCTGAAAGACGCACAGAAACCGACCACACACTGTTTGCTCTGCTTTACCCGCATCATGACAAGAACCTTTTGGTTGCACAGGTGGGGCAGGGCACAGACCTGTCGTCGCGCTACGCGGTCATTGTGTCCTTTGGCGTGCTGCTGAATGGCACCGCGCTGGACGAGATAGCCGCCCGCGTCGGCGTCAACGGCAGCTCGGAAGCTGTCCTCGACACGCTCGTCAGGTGAGAAAGCCTCCCACGCACGGCATGCGTTTACAGGTGTGCAACCGTGCAGGCCCTCAAGTATCTGCTTGCAACATGTTGCAGGCGCACATGCAGACAGCCAGGCTGTGACTGCTAGATATACACAAATATGGTGAGCCAGCAACATGTATATCTCTGCCACAGGTCAGATACGGCGGCGGCCTTCAATGTCAGCCTGGGCGACGTGCACGTCACTGGCGTGGAACAAGTACGTCCTCTCTGCCTCTCAAAAATCAAGCGGATCTTGGCGTTTTGCCAAAAGTAAGCCCGTATGCATGCTCTGTTGGCTCACCGTGTCCCTGCTCTGCGATGCCGACAGTCTAGCGATTTGGGTAATTCGAAGTCTTGCGCGTGAACAATTCCGCAGATTGCCGCGAACACCTGCGTGCACATCAGTGCCCTGCTGCGCCCGCCAACACCATGTCGTCCTCGTCTTACAATCAGCTATCTGACGGTCTCGCGTTCATCCTCGTGCAGCTGTCGCGGCGGGTGCTGTACGTCAACGTGAGCGCGTCGCTGCCAGTGGATGTGCCGCCGGGTGCCTCGGACGATGACGTGCGCACCGCCTTCAACGTCAAGTCCATCTCCGCGGACGAGCCCATCAAGATGCTGGTGGAGGACCCCGACAAGTTCTTCGGCCGCACCACCAAGGTGCGGTGCTCACAGTCGTCCTTCTGGAATGAAAGCGTGGAGACGTGAGAAGGTGTGACTAAGCCCACCAGGATGCTGGTGGAGGACTCCGACAAATTCTTTGGCCGCACCACCAAGGTGCGCTTTATGAAAGCTTTGAATTGCCTTTACGTCCGAGGGGACTACAACACCGTCCTTCAAGCAAGTTACGCGCTGCTGGTGCAGATCACTGAGGACAGCGGACGGCCCCGGTGCCTCTCTGAAGTGTCCCATGCCTCTCAAATTTCACAAGTTCACAATGATGCGGTTGCGGGCACGGTCGTGCCTGTCGAGTTCTCACGGATCCGCTACTGCACTTCCCAGGCGCGGAGCGTGAACGCGAAGGGGAACGGGCACGGCGCCAATCGTGCAAGGCCTCACTGGGTGCAAACATGGATTGCTCCAACCTCTGGATACTGCTCTGCAGGCGCTGAACGTGAACGCGGAGGGGGACGGGCACGGCGCGCAGCGCACGCTCAGCAGCCCGCTGCGGCGACACGGCCTTGCGCTCGCGTGGCCCGCCATTCTGGGCATCATCCTCGGCGGCCTGGTCGTCATTGGGCTGGCGTCGGCGGTGTTTGCGCGGCGACGCACGCGCCTCGCCTACCAGGTGCGCATCGGGCTGTGTTGCAGTCAGCAAGCCTGTGATAGCGGCCCGAAGCTGGACGATCGGAGTGTGGTGAGTCCTGCGGAAGATCCTCTGGCGGCACAGTTGCTGCTTGCGCTTGGGCACGGTTGTGTCACGTTGAAGTGTGATTGCTCGAGTTGCCTTGGGTTGCCTGGTTCTCCTTCTCGCTCTGCACATGGTGGGACCGCTCGAAGTGCCCAAGAAACGCATTGGCGTGACACTGCATGACACTGCGTGATGCTCGGTGCTGCTTTCCCAGGCGACGGCGACGCGGCTAGCGCGGCTGGGCCCGGCGAACTGGCGGCTGCCGCGGCTGCGCGGCCCTGCAGGGTGGGGCCTGCCGGGCGTGGTGCAGCGGGAGGGCTCCGGTTCTTCTACAGGCAGCGTCGCCACCGAGGCGGGCGCACCAGGCAGCGCGCCAGGTGCTTCCTGCGTGTGGTCTGTGCGCTACATGTGCTGTACTCCTACTTCTCGTTTGCCCCTGCTAGTACACGAAGCGCGTCCGTGGCAATTGCTGCCAGCGCCCCGTCAACTCTGTCGACTGTATAAGCGTCTGACTGTCCAATGACGGCCACCGCCTGAGGCAGCAGACGATGAAGCCAACAAAGGTGCTGACCTGTGCCACCAATGCCGCAGGGGGCGCGCGACCGCGGGCGCGACCAGAAGCCCACATCCTGCCGCGGGGACCATACTCAGACTCTGCCATTGATGCCGCTTGACCCGCGGAACCTGTTTCTCGAGCCCTGCTGCCGCCTCGACCCCTGCTGCGCTTGGCTCTGCGTCGCCTGGGTGCGCTGCCACCAACAGGGGCGTCCAGATGCCCGCGCGAATGCAGCGGGGCTGCGGAGGCGGCGGTGACAGACCACTTCGCAGTGGGAGATGTGTCGGGACTGGAACGGCTGGTCGTGCGTGCGCGGCACACGAGGGCTTTGTCAGTCCGCCTGCAGTCGACCGCCGTCTTTCTGGTTGTGGCCGACGGCAGATCACTTGCCGGCGGCGGACGCCTGAACGAAGGCGGCGATGTTGAACACCCGGAACAAGCGAATGCACTGTGTATCATAACGTAGGCAGGTTTGACAGCAGCGGGGAGCCATGCGGTCCACGGCGTGCTGCACCGGCTTTTGCCGACGTGTTTCGTTCTTGTAAAACAGGATTCCGTCTGCGCTGATTCAGTACATGCATGCCACAATTCGTGGTGGTGGCCACAATATCCACCCAGTATCTCGACGCAGCATGAAGTGGGGACCTCAGGTCGACTCGCAGGCACGCAGCGTGTCTGTCAAATGTTGAGTCTCAGTACTGAAACATGTCTGCGGCGGCTTGCCTGCATCTAAGTTCCACTGGCACTCCACAAGTGTACGAGTGTCACAACGAAGCAACTGGTGGAAAAGTCAAACGATTCCCCTTGCGCATTTGCAGCTGAGAGGTGAGTGTTCTGCAGCTGTCGGCGTGCGCATGAGGCAAAGGCGGGGACCAGAGTTTGCTGGCGGCAGTAGTGGTGATGGCGTCATCGTCGGAGGTGCAACCACAGGCCGGGCCGGCTGAAGTTTTCTGGCAGTTGCTATTATATCACGTAGTAGTCCCAGCTGCAGCATGCAAATTGGAGCAGGCCACGGCTGTGGCCTCGAAAGCCCAGCCATCTCGCCTGGCGCCTTCCTGCTGCCACTCTTCGCCTTCCTTACTTGCAGCTGCAGACTCGACGGCAAAGCATATTTCGCTCGTGTGAATCCAAAGCCTTCATATACATTCACATCCGGACACGATACTGTAGCCTGCCTTGCGCAACCTGCAGCGCTCCCTGCCTTTCAATGCACAGAACGTGCCTTTCGGCTGCTGGACGCATTGCTTTCCGTCACGCGCGCGCCACGCGAGCAGTGCACAGCTGCAGCCGAGTGACGACGTCAATCCTGCAGCCGGCGGCTCTGCACCAGCGGAGCCTCAGCATGGCGGTCGTGAACCCAGCCGACAAGCTGTCGCTGTCACTCGATGCCATAATTAAGCAGTCCAGCCGGCCGAGCGGCAACCGCAGCTTCCATAGCGGCCCGGCCCGTGCACAGGCTGACGATTTCGGTGGCCCGGAGGGCGACGCGCCCCCTCGTGAAAGTGAGCACCACCATTTGCGCTATTGTGGCGGCAGCGGCGGCCGCCGGCCGCGCTGACCTGCAACAGTCCGCTGTGAGAAGCACGCCCTGCTTGTAGCAAAACCCTGGTTTGCACCGAAGTCATGGAGAACCGCATGTGCTGTTAACGCTCACTGCCATATCGATGTGAACGCGCCAGTACTGCACTGCCGCCGCACTCCCGCACCAAGCTCAGCATGTTGCCTGCAGGCAACGGTGGCAGCAGCCGGAAGGTATTTGTAAACAACCTGAGCTACGATACCAACTGGCAGGGCCTGAAGGACCACTTCAAGGCCGTCGGCAACGGTGCGCCGTCATGTCTTATGCCCTACGCTACTCTGTGTTGTGCAGGAAAGCGCGTTGTATCATGCGCTCCAGCTGAGCGCCGACGCTGTACTGCTGCATCTCTACATGCTGATGCAGCGCGTACACATTCCTGCTCCCCTGACTAGCCCTTGACTGGCACCTGAAACCGGACACCCCGTCCCTCTGCAGTGACGCACGCCGACGTCATAACGGAGGGCCGCGGGCCGGGCGCCCGCTCAAAGGTGAGGGTCCAGCACATCTGGATTCATCAGTCATCAGCCGTGTCATCAAGAAGTCCTCTTCTT
>JAABUL010001725.1_pt1 | contig 39746 bp, 39 predicted proteins | sample 5559151 | NCBI WGS metagenome assembly JAABUL01 (sample SAMN10711876, study PRJNA513368) | rock metagenome | isolation source: Antarctica rocks | place: Antarctica: Victoria Land, Pudding Butte sud | reverse complement strand
GGGATGTTCAGGAAGAAGGACCAGACCATGGATCTGGGCACGATGCTGCCGGCTTCTTGGACTTCTTCGGCCATGTGCGCTACGCTGTCGGATCCTGAGATTTTGTCAGCATACACTTTTGAATTTTTATGCCTGACAGCGTCTTACCCAACACACTGAACATGGCACTGACCTGGCCTACCAACGTAGCCCAGGCGATAGTCGGCCATCCAGCTCCATTGTCCGAGAATGTAAGGAAAACCTTCGTTGGTGTAGTCTTCGGAGCCAGTACCAAAATGACGATAATGACGGGGAAGAAGGCGAAGAAGTGAGATGCCACAAACAATCCTTCCGCGAGAGGAAGGTGTTTGGCTCCGAACATGTTGAACAGTCCAATGCCGATGACGGAAGCGAAGATGAGCAGAGTAGCTTGCCATGATGTGGCGGCGTAGCTCTCGTCATTGATGATGACTAAGGATTGAATGACTGTTCCGACCAGGTAGCAGTCCAGGGCCACAATACTCTGCCACGAGATAGTGGAGAGCCAGCCTATCGCTCAATTAGCTAGGACCTTCAGATGGCGCAAGTGACGTTTACTGACCTGAGAGATAACTCAGCAACCTCTGCGATCCTTGAGGCGCAAACTCCGAGACCCAATGATATTGTCCACCCGCAGTTGGGGCCATGGAGCTCATCTCCGCCAGGGACAGCACGATGAACGTCTGTCCAGTGTAACACCAGCAAAGCGACCAGAACAGGGCCGCCGACCCTCCAGCCAGTAGGGCTTGTGTATTCGATGTCATCAGGATTTCCCATGTGCCCATAACACAGCAGGTGAAGCCGACGGTCGTGATGAAGCGGAAGTTGCGGCGAAACTCTTGCTTCTTGCCCATGCGTTGCATGTCATGCTGGTCGTTCATCGTGAAGCCTTCCCTGGCCACGGGATCGAGGTCGTCCCATTGTCCGGGCTTCAGATACGTCTGCTGCATTGGCTCCATCGGGCCGCCAGAGATACCGACCGAAGCTCCATTCTTTCCAGTTGCGTGGTCTCGAGAGTGAAAGTCAGCCATCTTGTTGGCTATACAACAGCGATTGAGTGCAAAGGAGTCGTTTACTGCACGAAACAATAGGAAATATTGAAGGAAAAGAGCGCAGTAGAGCGATAAGGTTGCATCACAGCGCCCATCAGAACGTGGCCGCGCTTAGATATACTTCTGGACTCCACGCAGCTCTCCTGTGCAGCGCAGGAGCTTCGCACCTTCCCATGCGGGCCATGGAAGGGTTCGAGGGAGTACATTAGCCTGCAGCTTAACCTCCGCCGGTGCATCGATGATCATCTACGGGAAGATGCAGAGTCCGTAAGTGAGCTCAGATTACACTTTAGCAAGCTGACGGACCGGGACCCGGCTTGAACATTCCGTCTGTGATAAGCGCATCGTAGCGGCATGCTACCACGCGGAGAAACGCTTGCGACTGGAGAAGAGTGCGTCGCAGGATGCTTGCTGGGTAATCTAGGTCCGCGCCATTGCATCCTGCGCCACCTCCCGCGCCCACGGTACCCCTCACAGACCGCGCATAGACCAGATCAACCTTCCCACAGGACACAACGTTCGTGCCATGTGATGTTCGCGCATATCGTTTGCCATGCTTGGGCTTCCGTGTTGCCCGGACAAGGGAGGAGACGCCGCAGATCTGCAGCCGCTGGAGCTTGAGGAGAGTTTCGCAAGGAACGCAGCAACGGGTTACGGCACCTCGGCGGCCGATTAATTTCCTGCGCAAAATAACCGACCGTGGACGGGTCGTTCTGTGTTTGGCCTCTGGGGATCGTTGGTATAATGTCTGCCGGCTACCCGCCGTGGACCGTTCGTCGAGACTGCGGGACTCTGAATGATTCATGGGCAGTCTTGAGCGCAGTATGGAATATCATGGATATCTTCCGAATACGTCGAACGACCGGTCAGGACTTGTGGTGGTATTCGCGGCGGTTGCGTTGTGTTGGAGTCTCACTGTTCTCGCCGCCAGGTTAGCAGGTAGTCTGTCTCGGCGCCGAGGCGTTGGGTGGGAATATGGGGGTATCATTGCTACGACGGTGAGCTTGCACGAGATGTTGACAAGGAGGGCGCAGGAAAGCTGACCGTGCCGAACAGACATTCGGTATCGCCTCATCAACTGCAATCTTCGTAGCTGTAAAATGCGGGTTTGGGAGGCGACATGGGCTGCAGGCTCCCAACGACGCTGCAGGCGACGAAGAGGCACTCTATGCCGCAGACATCCTCTATATTCTCGCATTGACATTTTCGAAGCTCGCGATCTTGCAACTCATCCTGGGCCTGCAACCTGTGCCCCTGCACCAACGTTTTTGTCGGGGCGCGGAAATCTTAACCGTGCTTTGGGCGGTAGCAGGAGTTCTCACCATCGCTATCCGGTGTAACTCTTCGCACCCATGGAGATCATACACCGCAGCGCAATGCCCTGACTTGGTGAGTTCAGGAACCGCTCTGGCTTGGAATAGCCACTGATCGATCTCCAGTTCACTCGCTGGGCAGCCCTGGAGGTCATCAGCCTCCTAATCGAATTTATAGTCTTCGGCATCGCCGTAGCTATGATCTGGATGCTGCAAATGCCACGCGAAAGGAAGCTGAACGCCATGGTGGCCTTTGCGGTCAGGCTTCCGTACGTCCACCTCACCCCCAAACACCCCTCCTAACGCAAAGCACCACTGACCGCAACGAACATCAGCGTCATAATCCCCACAGCCTTCCGCCTCTACCATCTCAAAATTGCTTTCCACAGCGCCGACTACGCCTTCGCGGCCGTGAGCGCCGTCATCGCAACGCAGTGCAACATGCACTACTCCATCATGTCCGCATCCCTCTTGTACCTGAAATTCTTTCTTACCGCTTTTGATAGCAACTTTGGTGCTTCCACCAAGCTGGAGACGATCGTAGCCACGAGGTCCAGCGAGAGGCGGGGGAAAAGTCATACGGGAGGTGGAGGGAGCAGCGGCCACTGGCGAAGTAGGAATGACACGAGGCAGGCCACGGCGACACCGGAACTGGGCGAGGCGCCCATCGTGCGGAGGGAGGGTAGCGAGGACTCCGAGGCACCAATCATTCTGAAGACTACGACGTATACGGTAGAGGTTGAGCAGTGATAAGGCTGACCATCGTGGGTCAGCTGGCGACGAGCACCTTCTCACATGACTCGACCCGTCCCGCATCGGCGTCGAACGACAAGACGGTCAAGATATGGGATGCGATTAGTGGTACCTGCCTGCACACACTTCAGATCGACGAGACGCTATCAAGAATATCGTTCAGCGCCACTGGCTCGTTCCTCTACACCGAAATTGGTTCCTTCAGTATTGACGCCTCGCCACCCTCGACTGTGAGCTAAACCGGCCTAGAACCACGATACCCGCAGTACGAGGGCGCAGGACTGAGTGCTGACGGGGTTTGGATAACCTTCAACACGGACAAATTCCTCTTTATACCGCCAGAATATCGACCATCGTGCAGTGTTGTCTTTGCGGAAAGTGTAGGCATTGGCGTTGGATCCGGAAAGGTATGGCTGTGCAATTTCAGCGATCGAGACCGTATTCGGTCACATTCGTTATTACGAGGCGTTAAGTAGGAATGTTTTCAAGCAACTGAATAGACCACCTATGAATCAGTATGTATGTAGAACATGGCCTGAATTGAGGCTTCAGATGCACAAAGTGATTGTCAAGCTGTGCATTGACATTGTTGTCGAGATGGCATACGTATACAGAGCTACTCGTGGTCGAGATGTATGAGCCTCCTCGTATTTTCATTGGCCTGAGGTTCTCGGCAGATACTGAAGGAGTTTGGGGCGCGCACACACGGCAGCTTGCAATCGCAGGACGGGCCTTTGGCACAGCTCAATTCGTCCAGAAGAAGCATTAGCCATAGTGACCAAAGAACGACAGACCAATGTACCATGACGCGCATCGAGTGCTGTCATACAGGACGGTACCATGGAAGCCTCTGGATTGTGTCACCCGACGATATGAAACCACAGATTCTGCTCTTCTCATAGTATTAGTCAACTCCCTTAGAAGGATGAAGTGCTGTAAAGTGAGCGCGCGCGAAGCTCACTGTACTCCAGGACTTCGACCGCGAGGCCACTGTGTGCTCTCATTGTCGCTAGCGAGGTGAATATTGTAAGAGGCTAGTGTACAGGCACACGCCGCTAGAAATTTATTTGCAGCCGACTGAGATCCACTGAGGCTGTTTTGTGTCGCTCAACCATTGGTGGGTTGGCATTCGCTGTAAAGATACACACTGGAAGGAGAAGCTCGGCGCGTAAAATGCATCCTCAATCCCATTGTAACGAAATCGACGACTCTCCATTCGATATGCCTTCCCAGAGCAGATGGTGTGTCAAACGATCAAAATTTCCTCAAAGGTCCAGGCTTCTGAAGCGAGTGTCGGTAGAGCCATATCGCCAGATTGCGAATGGAAGGTCCCAATCGCGGACGTGACGAAACATGTAATCCTGTTATCTTAACCGTTCATGCACGATACTGGCTCGACTGTGTCGTTCGCCGCACGAAAAATTAGCTTGAACTTTATTCGCGTCGCACCTGCTGCGACTTTTAGGAAATGACACTGCGCATTTCTGACGCCCGATAGACCATCCTTCCGGCCCGCGTGGTGTGGCCAATATACCCCAGTGTCCAATACGGACCAACGCTCAATGGCTGAGGAGCCATGAGACAGTCGGGTCAGATCTTAGCAGCAGCGAATCTGTGGGGTCGTGAATTCGGGTAAGGAAGGTGTGTGACATAGACAACGCAAGGCGGACGGGAAGGGGCGGAGTAAGGCAAGACGGTGAACTCGCGTCAGATTCTAGGAGCGACCGATTGCGAGCTGAGGCGCGCATCGAGCATCCCATGTTGGCACTGGGCGGTCAAGTGTCGCAAAGAAACTTAGCCCATTCAATACATCGTTGCAGACCGCAGAAGACCACCAAACCTACGTTAGTAGATTAGCGAGTCTTCTTGTCATGCAACACTAGATATTGTAGGTAGAGAGGAGGACAAGTCTGTGATAGAATCAATGGTCCGACCAGGCTCCCGAAGACCCGACGATGCATCCAGATCAATCTTCTGGCGCATCCGGTGAATCATCTCCTCGATAGTAGTCTTAGTGGAAGTGTCGAGCCCGATCGTAGCCATACGGTCCGAACTGAGAGGCGTCCAACTCGCCCACACGTTGCCACTGCGGGGCCGAACGTGCACACGCATGGGATGACACTGTCGGAACAAGTCACATGCGTAGCAGGAGGGCTTGCTGCAGCCGATGTATGGATTCCCGTCGAAAAATGACATGTGCCGGGCGTGAAAATGGAGAAGCATTGCTGTCTCAGCATGGACCTTGCCAGAGAGGTCCCTCGACTTGTACAGCTCCTCGAATGCATCGAGAAGCCTTGTAGTAGCAAATCCATTTTCATCCGAGCTTGCTCTGCTTCGCATCACCGATTGTGATATCGTGCGGAAACAGCAGTGGACTAGTTGCCTGACTCGGCACCACCTGAACACGGTACGATTGGAGTGCATCGAGCTCACTGGCCATTTTCGCTACGGATTCGGCCGCTTTTGCCCACGCCGCCACCCGACCGAGGTTGTGCCGTAGCAGTCTTAAATCTTCCAGTTCTGGATGATTGTTGATTGCCGTCTTCAGCAATTGATACGATGGGTCATCTCGAAAAGCGTACGCTGCCGTGCTTAGTTCTGAGTAGGAACCACTATCCAAGACAAGACGACGGACAGCTGTGACGGGTGCTGCGACTGGTAACAGTCTGGATCAGTGAGATAATACATGTGTTTGAGTGTCCTAGCTCACCACTTGGAAGCGCCATAATCTCCGAGGACACAAGCTGACGGATGAACAGGTCCATCCGTCGCACATACTTCTTGACTTGATGATATGCTTTGGTTGTTGACTCGGCAAAGATCTTCGCCTCTAAGTTGGGGAGGGAACAGTTTCGGAGAGTAGCCAAAATCCACTTCAGGTGCTCGACTGTCGTACTTGTCGGGGTCTTGTTTCCTGTGATCCAAAAGGTATGAAAACCAGGCTCGGCCTGGATTGCGATCGATATAGCATTGAAGTCCGGGTCCACATTGGACAGCCAACATAGAGCAAAGACGATCCGTCCGAGGATTTTTCGCCCTTACCCTTGAGCCTTTCCAGACACTGAGCAGCACAATGCTGACATTAAGATCCTTGACTAGCTCCAATGCGCTACTTCGACATGCCATCACCCACAGCTTCGACGATTCATACTTTGTGCTCAGACAAGGGCCATCACGGAGATACAGATTGATAGGTACGTGGAGATCGAGGTCGAAAGAAAGACAGCCTGGATTTTGGGATGTATAGACATTTATGGATGCTAGTACTCTCTTGACACAATCTGCAGACGCTCACATGCCCGTCTGGCTGCATCATGCCGCGCCTTATCCTTCGACCTCCCTACGCCTTGGAACGTCCGTCCATCAACCGTTAGGGTCGCTCGAAACCAGGGCGGATTATGTGTCACAGGATCGACCTGATAGCAGGCCGCCGATCCGACTGCATCGAGATGTTCTTTCAACATGGTTGCATAACGGCTGTTGTTTTCCATGTTCGATGCATGCTCTGACATGTTTGGGCTTGACTTCTCAGTATCTCTAGGTGGTGGCATCCACGAAGTGGAGCGGAAAGAAACACGAGACGTCGCAGATTCGTGCTCACGATAGCGCCCTCGCAGGGTGCTTCGAAGGATTCGCTTTTCAGGCTCTGTTCCAGAACAGACAACAGCACCAACCGCTGTGACGAAGCGCTGGCGCTCATGATCAATGTCCAGTCGTAGAGTTGCTAGCGAAGTCGACATTACGTGCTCTTCGAGCTTTCGAAATGCGTCCTTGAACGGGAAGCTCTTGAGTTCCCTTTCTAGTGCGGACTACACCATTAAGTTGCACTTAATAACAAGAATTTCGGAGCAAACTCACGTCGAGATTAGCACTTGATTCTCCGTTGCTGTGGTTTTTGCAGACCTGCTCTGCCAGTGTGCAGTGGAAGTACTTCTTGCCGAACCAGTAGTACCTGTCGCCGGAGACTGTACGACCAGCTTCGTTGGGATCTCCGTTGTCTGTATTCATGCCGTCGTTCTCGTCCTAACTGACGTCGATTACGCTTGTCGAATCCCAGTCCACATTCAACTCGGTGAGAGACATTTGGGGGTTCAGACAAGGAGCTTGAGAGAATATCGAAGTTGAGCGCCTCCTAAATAACTGCCCTACATCATAACTATTGAATTGCTGCAGCGGTCGTCTCCCCACCCAACGGACCTTCCGGAAATATTATTCGTTTCTGAGGCTTCCAAGATCCAGAGTGGGGTCAACATACGGACTAGGACACCAGATTTCATCCCGCAGTAGCCCCTCTGGAAACTTGTCCGTACAGCAGGTCGTCCGTTGCTTCCACTCGTCCAATGCTCTGGCTGCATAACCTGTTTGATGAGCCAATCCACAAGTGCTATGCGAAGCGCTGAAAATCTTCCTGCCTTTGCGAGCATCCCAATCGTTTTCAAATGAGTAATCACCTTGGCGAACTTCGCACCCGACTCGGGCAATGATTTAGTCCATCTGGATACATTAGTGCGGATTCCCAGTGCAGGGCAAGGTTCCTTACTGCGTCTCGGAATGATAATCCAGCACTAGCGTACTGCCCGAGCAGTCGCTTGCTTGTTCGATGTTGATGAAGCGACTGCCCTCGCTTATGACCTTCTCAAGTGACGCATGGGCATCATTGACGGGAGCTGAGCCATGACGTGTAAAGATGTCCACAATAGCTTCATCGGAGTATATTGACTGTCGGCGGCGGAGTTCCACAAGTGCAACAGAGCACAAACGCTTGGCGATAAGTGACTACAGGTCCAAACGTACTGCCTGCACGTAGAGCACGGTGATCGCAGCTTGTGGATTGCCAACTTTTGGAAGCTGAAACGGAGACAACGTCCAAAAGGCGCTCGGGTCTCGAAGCCATCGGGAGAGACCATTCTCTAGATATGTTAGGAGAGGAAGATCTATGCCCTCAATGGAAGTCAACTTGTCCAGGCGTCTTGCAGCACCAGCATTGCGCAGTCTGAGATCGTGCTCAAATTTCCTGAAGAGCAATGGTCGTCTGCCCTTTTCTGCATACAGAGCCTGCAGTAGCCCTCGAATGATCGGTTCATCCTATAATGGTTATTCGAGATCTGAGATCAACTATTTGCAATGGATGAATTGTACCAACTTATCGTCACCTGTGATCTGGCTCAGAAGTAATCCAGTCACGTTATCTGTACGGCTTGCCATATTGTGATCTGATGTCGACAGGAGTCGATGCAAAGTGGGTGGACGGGTCCTAAGGTGCACTGTTTATGGGCGCTAAAGTGCAACGGAGCATTTTAGCGCGGGGTAACGTGCAGAATGCAACGGCTGGTTAGCTTTTCAGTTGGGAGCTAACACTTGGACGGGGCGGAATCGATTCGAGATAGGTTTCTGTTTCCTACATCAAGACTCGCACTAAAGTGCTCCGCTGCAATTTAGCGTGACACAAAACAATGCACTGCATGTGCTTGCTGTGCCACGTCTTGATCTTAGACAGCCTGTTAAAGCGGTCTGCACCGGAGACGTGGTAAGACTGAATTTTGAGTTGCACGACAAGCAAACCTGCTTTGACACATCTAGCCTGTACGGACAGCAACATTCGAGTTTGCAGGGGTACTCGACTGAGGTGCAACGTACAAGACCGTCGACGGTGCTCTCTAGTCAATGGATCACACATATCCTCTTGGCGAATGACGTTACTGCGCACGATCCTGTCTCCAAGCGCCTCGGAAGTCATATTCAGATACGCAGCAGTCGACACTCGTGCATAGCTTGATACAATGCGGCCAGCGAACTGCATTCCTCTGAATCAGTCTTCGTTGGGGTGTGGGACGAGAGTGCGATGGCCGTCGTGTCTGGAAGTGGAACGGAAATTTGTGCCTGCCGCTGACTTTTGTCAGCGAATCGAAAACCTCGGACAGTCCCTGGGTTACAACAGCCATGACCAAGTACAACAACCAGCACACGTGTCAAAGTTCCGTGACATCTACTACGATTGGAATGACCATCTCTCACGCAGTGGTATATGGATCAGGCATCGGATTACTGGTCCAATGGGTACCTGGTCCTCCATCTCCGATCGTTGGGAAGCCAAACTCCGTTTGGGAGGGGACTATGTCAACTCAGAGGTCGTCGAGATCTCAGGGAAGGACACGATCTGCGAGATGCTTTCCGAGCGTTTGCCAAACATTACCTTTGGCAGTCTCACCGTACTGGCTGACCTGGAAACCGTGCGTTCTGAGTGGACGCTCATACCTGTGCACAGTGTCGATAGTCACAACAATGGCCGCTTTTCGGTGGTTCTCGACGATGTGGTAGCAAGCGAAGAGCAAGCTTCCGGAGAACGGCGAACGGGCCGATTTCAGCATAGAATAGGGGAGGTTGAGATCGTGAGGTCTCTCGCAACAGCTGCCGATAGCGCGACGGCCCAGGAGTTAGGCTACATGCGTGCGCGAGTCGAAGGGTTTTTGCAAAGCAATGCAACGCTATGCATGGACGCGGAGCCTGTCGGAAAACTGAGTGCATATCTTGCGTGGAGAAATGGCCACGACGCATGAGACGCTCTTGGCACGGTGCAGACTTCATCTAGATATCCAGCGAAAGAGCTGGCATTCTGCATGCGTGTCATCGGCGAACTGTGGTGGAATCATCTGACGATGAACCAGGTACAGGACTGTTTAGTCTTGGACACCATAATTTGACTTCTTATGAAACATTCACCTCCCGTGAACTCGAGGACTTCACCATCTGCCTGATTCAAGGCGTGTCCGACACTACCACGACGCTATCTAACGTGGACACCCACCATCGCGAGATGGACTTGCGAACTGAGCATAGGCCAAAGATTGTGGGACTGTACGGTCTTCCGGGGTCCGGAAAGTCAACGTTGCTCCGTCTTCTGGCCGACATGCCGGAACACCATGAATGGCTGTTCTTTGAAGGTTCCAAGAAGATCGCCGAGCACTGTCCCGGAGGTCTCTCTTCGTTTGAAAATTTGAGTGTTGCCGGGAAAGCAACATGTCGAGAAAAGGCAATCCAAAGTATTGAGCGAGAGAGCATTGAGAAAGGTCGATCAGCGGTTGTTGCTGGACACTTCATGTTCTGGAATCATGAGTCCGAGTGTGATAGGGAGGAGGTATGGACATCAATCGATGCGAGGACGTTTACGCACATCATCTATCTCGACACTCCGGTCGCGGATATCGAACGCCAGCGATCTGAAGATACGCAGAGATCCGACCGAGGAACAATGCCAGCAGCACGACTTGAAGCATGGAAGGCCGCCGAGAAACAGCGACTACATACGGTTTGTTACGAGCACGAAATTCTTTTGTCACTGGTGGAGACAACGCGTTCATCGTTCCCGGCCACGGTTTCGAAGCTATTGCGCAACTTCGAAGAGCACAATGAAGCATACAACCACACGAGCTTGATGAAGACGCTGGACGAGCTTATTGTCACTCATTACGACAAGGCTGAAACACTCCTCCTTGTAGATGCTGACAAGACGCTTGCACCGCTTGACTCTGGACATCTGTTTTGGAACCGCTCGCGCGACGACGAAGATCCATTGGAACATCTTTTCTGCTCACTGGGCTATTCGTATCACAGTTTTCGACAGGCAATGTTGCTATATAAAGGCCTTGAGGAAACAACCTTTAATCGACGATGTGCGGAAGTAGCAGAGAAGATTGAGATACACTCGGAATTCCTGCAACTTCTACATCTGGGAGCCAGAGATCAAACTCTTGGTATAATGGTTGTCACCTGTGGTTTGAAGGACGTCTGGTCAGCTGTCTTGCAACGAGATGGTCTCTGCGGAACGATCCCCGTGATTGGCTCAGGACGCCTCGATGACCAAGTTGTGGTTACACCCACGGAGAAACGGGAGCTGGTGGCTCGCCTTCAAAAGAAGGGATTCCATGTCTGGGCATTCGGTGACAGTCCACTCGATCTACCGATGTTGCAACAAGCGGATGAGGCTATTGTAGTCGTTGCAGAAGACTTGATCCGGAGTAGCTCTATGGACAGGGTGCTCAGGGACGCCATCATCCAGCACGGCCTAAGAGCTCGACAGATATTATTGCCGAGAGAGCAAGGCATTACACCTCGTCTTAGTGTCGACGAACTCCCTGTGGTTGATTTCGATGGTCTTGTTGCAAAAGAGATACACCAAACAATAAGAGGCCACCTCGAACTCGTGCAGGCAACCGACACAACCATGTCGAGGCTGCTTGCAACAGATATGCGAGATGCGAGGATATCTGGACATGCCCTCAGAAAAGTGCACATCCAAGCTGGATGGCTCTTGGCCATTGAGTATGTCAGTCAAATCATTGGGCTAGAGACGGTCATCCTGCCACACGTCTCGGGAGGTGAAACAACGGGATATCGGCTCAAGCACGAGAAACGCACATCAATTGTGGCATGTATGCGCGGAGGTGAAGCCATGGCATTGGGTGTCAGCAAAGCGTTTCCACTCGCACGTTTCTTCCACATAAGCGAGGATACTGAGCTGGAAAGCCATCATTTACATGGTCAATCCTGTGTCATCGTGGTGGATTCGGTGATCAACGAAGGCACTACGATCGTTGGATTCGTGAAACGCATTCGTGCACTCAACCGTTCGATACGTATCGTCGTCGTTGCTGGAGTCGCTCAGGCCGCGTCCGTGGCGAACGACGGTCCTATCGCTCAATGTCTTGACCGTCGGGGAAATCTGACCATTGCGGTACTTCGTGTCTCGCAAAACAAGTATACTGGATCAGGCTCTACAGATACCGGCAATCGACTGTTCAATACAGTTTATCAGGAAAAGGAAGGACGATTGATGCTGCTACGGTCAATCTCTTGATTCAGACACACTCTTTCATGAGTTCGGTGTCAAGACTCGAGGGTGGATTGTTCGCTGAGCCTCCTCAAAGAAGATCTGACGGCTCGCACGTCCGAGCAGATGGACGTATGCCCGTCAGACTTGGTGGTTGCGAATTTGGTTCCAAGCGAGCCCTTTTCTAGAGTTCCTACACTCCAACCTGTTCTGTTCTATGCCGTGTTTCAATCTAGTTATGCACCATCTTGTTGCTCGAATGAGATGTCCCTAAACGCTACCTTCCGCATACACTCTCATCGTTGCATTGACTCATATATCCCGTTTTCGTGCGAGGGTGATGGGGGAAGCCACTCGTTGAGAGCACTGTTAAGAAGACTTCGACACCTACATCTCGGAAGGGGACCTCCAGATGCTTATCGAAGAGGCGATGGTCTCCTGGACCACCTCCAGATTTGACTTTCACTTGTTTCCATCGACCGCCTCGCCTGTCGTCAAATCCAATTTTTGCTCCACTTTCAACTTGCAGCATTGAAGCACCACACGTGCGGTCGAGTCCACACCGCCGACAACGAAAGCAGGCTCTTGACTGGACGATGCGGTCCACTGGATACTGTACCCTGGAAGCTTCGCAACCACGCTGCTTATGAACTCCACCATCGAGCTCCTGATTAAACCAATATAGAACTACACATTAGGGACAATGAATCGGGATAGTGTAAGCCCTGGTAAATGGTAGCATATAGATCCTAGAAACGGGGAGAGCTGTCTTTGACGTCCTCTCTCTCTCTCCCTCCCTCCCTCTCTCTCTCTCTCTCTCTCTCCCTCTCCCTCTCTCTGTGTCTGTGTTTCTTTTTCCCCACATATCCAACCATGAAATCCGAACTGATTGATACTTTGTCCCTCCTCAAGGCTTTCATCGATGGATTAAAGAACATCGAGGGTGAGCCTCCAAGCCTGTACATCGACTTGGAAGGGAACAACCTATCCCGCCTCGGTACTTTGTCGCTTCTGACGATTCTGATCGAACCACGAGAGAAGGTGTATTTGATCGATGTGACTACGCTTGGACGGGACGCCTTCGACACGGTTGGATCAGATGGACGTAGTGTACGTGATGTCTTGGAGGCCAACGACATTATCAAGGTGTTCTTCGATATTCGCAACGACTCCGATGCACTGTACAGTCTCTACAGTGTGGAAGTTCGTGGCATCTGGGATTTGCAACTCATGGAGCTAGCGTCCAGAAACTTCCAGAAGAGATGCGTGAACGGACTTGCGAAGTGTATTGAGCGAGACTTACGCATTGAATATGAGGAGAAAGTGAACTGGCAGAGAGTGAAAGACAAAGGCCGCGATCTCTTTGATCCTGCCCGCCGTGGCTCGTACGCCATTTTCGATCAACGCCCCCTCACCGCAGAAGTGGAGGACTACTATACGCAAGACGTTGCCTTTATGCCACACTTGTGTGAGATCTATCGCGACAAGCTCTGCGACGCATGGTGGAGGGAAATCGAAGCGGAGACCAATGCGCGCATCACACTCTCGCATAGTCCAACATTCAATGGAAAAGGCCGTCACATGGCGGAAGGACCGCCAGTGTGGATCAGCTGGCGTCCGTCTGCTGCCGAACGTCATAAACTTTGGGATGCAATCTGTCAATCAATCTGGGCCCCTTGGATTGAATTGATTGATGTATTACTAATAGAGACTACGAATTGGATTATTTGCAATTTGGATTGATTGATGACAGGTCTGCATTTTGGGCATGGATTCACCTGACAGCCTGGGCATTCCAGCAGATAAGTCCAAAAGGCACCGCACTCTGGTCAATTCGTATGGCCCTAAATTTTCGTCCACTAGCCGTAATGGCGGCAGGTGGATGAATTGTTCTGGCGAATGTTCCCTTTCGGTGCATCGAACTGTGCATGGCTTCTGTAGCCTGGATAGTATTGCAAAGCGCTCTCACCTTCATATCATCAACCGCATCTGCATCATCCACCTCCCTCTTTCCCTTTGCAAGAAGGCCCTTCTCTTCCTTCAGTCGAGTCCTCTCCAAGTTTAGTCGCCGTTCTTTCGTGTCTATTTCAATTCTGCTTTCCTGTTCGCCCTGTCTCTGCGAGACTTTTCTTCCTCGCTGTCTAAGGCCTACAGGATGGCACGCGCTTGATGACTCACCGTGCACGTGCATCAAGACAGTGTGGCGTCGTTCCTCGCGACACTTCTTCAGAACGTCATTTGAATGCGCAAGGTGCAGAATGTGCATGATGAACGGATTCTTGTGGCTTGATTTGACGGATAGGAGGAGGCTAGTGTTCAAAACCAGGGTACTCGTCATGCACGCTAGTTCGCCGTACGACGAGTTAGCTTGAACTCTGTTCCAGTCGCACCTCATGCGACTTCTAGGTGACCAAAGACTTCGCTCATTGCCAACGCTCGATGGGCCTTCTTCTCAAAATCCACTCCTCGGTCCTGCTTACATTTGACCCGATCGACAAATGTTGCCGGCTTGCGTGGTGAGACTTGGACGTGAGTCGAATTGGCATCGCCCCCCTAGAGGCCTTCTCTCCAGCGTCTCCTGGACCATCACCTCGAAAAGGAAATGCCACATGTCCGTGAAAGCATCAATCGATTGACCAGGAGAACTGAGTTTGAAGTTGCCAATCTTACTGATGCTCGGGCGACGTCGGGACATCTTCGGGTATTTCTGTCGCGGATGGCTATGCGCTTTCATAGTCTCACTGCCGCTGCGCTGCATGGCGACTATCATGGAATCGAAGACGCTTTCTTCGGCCGATCTGGCGACGCCCTCGAGTTCGCCAGGTTGCGGGCAGTGACACATAACCTCAACACAGAATCTGCTACCGACGATGAAGGTCGTAGCGCGGCCGGATTCGGGATCTGACACTCACGATTCTGCATCCGATGATATGATAGGCCATCCTCGTCATGTGCCGCTTGCCGACATGAATGCGTTCGTGACATTGATGCCTGCAGTGGGTCGCATCGTCGGTAGGTTTCTTGAAAGAGCTGTCACAAGTGCCCGACCCATCAGCCGAGGGCAATGATGCGAATCGCATCACTGGAACACACGCCAAACTGGCTCTCCAACATATCCTACTACTCGCCCATCGGGGTGCTACGGCCAAGTCGAGGGTGGAGACCACGAGAAGTGGCTCGAAGCATGATTGTCATACGCTTATGTCGCCTAAATGAAGGACCGGTGAAGTCTCGTCCAATCAGGATTACCGGCAACCATCCAGCATCTCTTGCATTTGGCTGATCCGAACCTCACTTTACAGGAGCTTCTAGACAATGATCACTGCACATGGCCAGCGATTCAAATGCATTCGTGACGGATGTGGAGACACATCATCATCTACGGTTGCTGCGCATGCACTCCAGCCACGTTAAGGATCGTTGCTACCCGTACTGGTACTATTTCCTCCTGCTACTTCAATACTCAATGTCGAGCGGGTATCTTTTCGACTTTGACACAATCACATCGAAGACTCCCTGCAACCTACGTTCAAAGATTACGAAACATGGCACAATCACTCTCCCAACTAGTACGAAGCAGCATCCGTGAGTCACACAAGACGGACTCCTGCGTAGATCGCCTATGCCTAGAACAAGAGCCGCCCATGCAAGCGCTCTCGGTGCGATGCAAAAGATGTGTTAAAAGTTTCGCTAGCAAAAATGAGCTAGATATGGTGAGTCGCTTCGTTTCCGAACAGTCACAGCAATCAGTAAAGCTTGAACAGCATGCGGTTGTACACAAGCCGCGCAACATGGAGTGCTGGGCTTGCTACAGCAAACACCGCACGATTAGTGACATCTTTCTCCATCTCGAGAGCGGAGCTTGCGATGGTGATTGGGATGCTGAAACCATATCAGAAGAATTACGCAAACTGGATGGCCCGTGGCGAAACCACGAAGATCGAGATGAGAGCACGGACGAGGGCCCGATAAAGTGCCCTAAATGCTGTCGCGTATACGGGCGAGTGAGCGCATTTCTGCAACACGTTGGAAGTCCGAGTTGTGAGGAAGGATTTTCCTCTGGCCGGTGCAGTGCGATTGGTCTGCTTCGACAAATGCGACGCAACATGGGTGCCGGGAAACAAGTAATTTCCGGTATCACGATCTGATACAGGTGCAGTAGAGACGGGGTATCCACGAAGTACAGAGGAATACCGGTGAGCTTGATGTGATAGGGTGCGTTCGGTTCGAGGTTTTGGACGCTTTCCAGCCGGCTTCCGCGCGCCGGTGGTCATGTCGTCAGCGCAGGTTTCCTGAAGCGGAAGATATTGGCTTAGGGTGAGAACAAGGATTCTTGAGTCCGGTACCCCCGCTTTGATCTTATGTCGCAAGTAAGCCGACCTGTCTCATGTGCATTTTCAGTCGTCGTTACGATACGAGCAAAACTTCGTGATTGCTTTCCTTCATGTTAAATTGCACCACATCACAGAGGAAACGCTCAGCGATGATACATAACAGCATTAGCGACCAACTATCAGCTAACGTTAGACCTGTGACGCTCGAGCGAGCCCAAGACTCATAAATCCAGTGGAGATGGAGGGTAGACCAATGATTTGATTTGGTAAAATCCTCACCGGTTCTGGACGACACGGCAACGACACGACAGTTTAGACTCCAGGAGTCCGCTGCACATTCGATAGATTGCATTGGACCACGTTTCTTGCAGCATGCTGACGACTCCTTCGACGTCTGTGTCTGGCGGTACGTCAGGGGACGCTGAAGGTTTCTTAGAGAAAAAGAGTGGTTTTATGTGTCCTGAAAAGTTTAGCTGGACATCCTTGACCTCTATCAACACATCGGGCAACATGACCGCAGACTTGTTCAAATCTCAGTATTTGCGAGAGCGGCAATGCATCGCATACACAACTAAAGGAAAACAATGCGGCGCTCATACTTCACAGCCAAGCCTCTCGCTCGCGTCCATCTATATGAGCCGCGATTACATCAAATGCGAACAGAAGGGCGAACTTATAAAAGCCGTCATCCGCCTGCTCATCTGTGGTAACCACAAGGATGCACATCTACACTCACAATTCAATGGCCTGGTCGAGAAGTATCAGCCGGAGCTAGAAGAATATGCTAGGACACACGAGCCGCATGTGCGGATAACCCATCGTCGCTCGAGCAGAAATACTAAGACGACTATGAGGGACAAGCTCTACAGTGTGATCAAGGACGATCAATTTCAAACTGGAAGCTTATACATATTTACGTGGAGTTGCTTGGAAGGATACGTGAAGGTGGGGTGTACCAAGGGAGGGTCTGCGAAGAGAATCAAGCAATGGTCCAGGTGTTATCCAGGCGCAGTGGAAGCCCACAGCGTGGAGATGAGCTTTCCACAAAGGACGGAAGAGTTAATCCACCTCCAAATGGCTGGAAGACGCTACGATATTTCTTGCTATGCAGGGTCGTGTGTGTCTGGTTATCACGACGAATGGTTCGAATGCAGCGTTGAGGAGATGAGGATCGTTATCGATGACTGGTCGGCGCTTGTCAAAGAATCCGAGCTATACAGCATGAATACAAGGCGGCTGACAGGCTATTGGACGGATGTCCTTGCTTATCCCTCCATCGAATCAGAGGCGACAATTAATCCTCGAACTCTCGTGGAGGCAGCAAGGATGTCCAAGCTTACAGCAGTTCTCGAGGGAGTTCATGTTGACAAAGATTGAAACTGTAGACGGCAGTATCTGAGCCCTCCAAGCGTCTGTTATTGGTCGAATGAGGTTCACGTGATGGATACGCATACACAATTTCTACCACATTTCTTGCAGCACTGACGAGGAAGTCGCAAGTCATGAGATAACCTTGATGGACGTTCCTGCGTGCTCATCTGGTCCCGCGGGAAGATTTCATCGCAATCGCTTATATCATAACGGCAGCGTTGACCTAGCAGAAGCAGTTTATCATATGTCAATGTACAGTATGACAGATTTCGTCATCCTCCACTACCCAGATGTCCCTCCCTGCTTCCTAAACACCATCAAACACCAATAAGCTATGGACACTAACTCTGCCGAAGCCACGATTATGCAACAGCTGTCGCCCCCGGTGAATCGGAAACTCGGCCACCGTCATCACGCTGACATCCTTGTGATCGATACCAGCTTTCTCCAATAGGTCCAGCACGGCACAGAGGGTTTCTCCCGTTGACAGGACGTCGTCCACTACTAGCACATTCGCACCTTGGCCAAGCACGTCTTGTTCAATCTCAATGCGCTTTTGTTGCCCGTCGGACGCCAACGAGGAGATATGTGACGGTAACTTAGCGACAGAAACTGTAGGTGTGGGAAGCTTGCCAGCTTCACGGATAAGTACCAGGGGCAAAGCAACTCGCGTGGCCAATGCCGATGCATAGACAAGACCACCCACCTCACAACACGCCACAGCATCAACAGTGGCCCAGTCACCAGTGAATTGTGCCTGTAGCAGAGATACGCATAAATCTAGGCCACCCGGCTGCTGCGAAATGCCGAGTATGTGTTGAAACTCCATACCCGGACGCGGAAAATTCGGTACTGCTCGCACCATGTTGGCTAGTCGTTGTGGGCCGTCTTGCACCAAGGGGAGCAGTCTATTCCTAGCAAATTGTTCTGCAGCTCCGCTTCCACTCGTGTCGTTGTCAAAGATGAGGTTAGGACGGTAGTCCAGATTTATCGAATGTGGACCAATGTGGTGGTCGTCGTCATCGACCCGATCCTCATCGCGAAGCGCTCCGCGAGTCCGTCGCGTCTGTACACTGGCTTGGACATGAACCTGGAGTACTTTCCTATCCGGAACCAGAGGTGACAAGTTTGTGACTAGCGCCACATCTCGCATTCCCGTAATCAGCAGTACGTCGACTCCCTCGGCGTTTTGGACCACGCTCAAGAATTGTTCTTCTGGCAACCCAGGTTGTCGCTTTACCTGATCCTGGAAGAACGCCGTCAATGCTGCTCGGTGTTGTTCCTTATAGGCACGATCATTCAGCAGGCGAGTGAGATCAGCACCAGTAGCAGATGCATATTCTCGCTTAACGGCGTCGCTAATGCTACTTGCGCGTGCCGTGACGATTCCGCAAGTGCATTCCTTGAGACTGGACACCCATAGATTGGCACAGTAGTCCTTGCCGGAGCCGCTCTCGCCTGTAACGAGGATGATGAGCTTTGGATTCGTGGTTGGTTTGAGCAGTGGGCAAGCATAAGCAAGAACGTTGTGAGGGTCCAAGCTATGTTTCAGATGGGCTAGACGCTGCCGGTTTGGTCCGAAAGCCTTAGCCGCCAGAGCCGCATCTCTTGAACCCGGTCCAAGATCAGCACCGTACGTTCCACAACTCCACGGCAATAGTGTTTGGGCAACATCGTAAACCCATTGCACTGCAGATTGAGCGATCCTGGTGCCATCACAATCACGCCGCCAGACGCCAGTTATCACGCACGCGAAATCCCAATCTCGACAGCCGAACGCAGTGGCCTCTGCCGCAACGTCACAGACCGCTCCGCCTCCCTGCAATAGATGGATATAGCAGAGGGACGAGGGACAGGTTTTCACGGCCGTCGCAAGGTGCCCAACGATCTTTGCGTCTCCAACATCTTTCAAGAATAAACAACGCTTGAACGAGGAGGTCTTCGCCTCGCCAGTCCCAGCGTGCATTCCGGACACATACATCTCAGCGTCGAACAGTTCAACACCATCCACAATTTCTGAATTGTTTTCCAGCCCCCATGTGTCTTCTATGGGCTTGGGTGTTGCAATGGTGATCTCAGTCGTGGGAGAAGCGAACATGGTGACGCCAAGACGCAGCTGGCTCGCCTCCCGGTACAGGAAAGCGTCCGCAGAGGATGTGCGATCATCGTTGCCAGCAATTTCAGCGAATTCGCGGAGCCGAAGTTGCAGTGCGAGTTCGTCACTGGGCGAGACGGCCAGACTCTGGATCGAGTACAGCGGGGCAGTATAAGCTTTGAAGGTTACGCTTACCACAATGCCAAAGTTGGTCCCGGCACCTTTCATCGCCCATAATAAGTTGATATCGTTCTCAGAATGGACTGCTCCAGTCGGTATGTGTTGCATTGGAACATAGCCTACGCAGAGGACACAGCCGGAGTCCACGCTGACCACGATGGCGCCGATGATAGCGTCGCATGCGAGCCCATGGAGCCTGGCTAGATGGCCGATGCCGCCTTGCAGCCATAATCCAGCTCCCACACTCGGGCGAGCACCCATAGGTACTGCGAGACCTGCAGCCATGGCCCTACTGACAATGTTGCCGGTCATGCAGCCGGCCTCAGCAGTTATCAAAGCACCGACATCGGCATCGAGGCTTGAAGCTTTCGTGCAATTCTCCAATTCGAGTTTGTGGATGCGATCAAAAGCGCTCATGTCGACAGCAACGACGTGGTTCTGGATGCAGTGGTCGCTATGCCCGCCGCCAATGACGGAAAGGTTCAGCCCGTACTTTACAGCCCAACGAACACACTCCTGAAGGTGAGGAATCGTTGTTGGCTTTACCACGCAGGCGGGACGACGAAGACGAGCTTCTCGACTTTTCATCTTCCCGATCGCCTTCATCGTTGGCACCCGAGCTGTCAGTTCCAATAATGCCGTCGCATGTCGCGTGAAGACTGCCATCATATGGGGCGAACTGAACGACAAATGGTTCAGATGTCCGGGCTCGCGTGCGCCTAGGGTGCGGCATACCTTACGCCAGCTAGCGCAAATAGCTTTGCTTGCAACGACACTTCGCAGAGTAAAGCCCGTAATGAAAGAAGCAAATTTTTCCAGTTTCTCGTCGTCATCTGGCACTCGAACAACTCCTGCCGGATAAGAAGCCGTCCAGTGGCATACTAAGCCGTCAAAGCGCACGGTGTCATCGCGATGGAAGACCACCACCATGCTGCCTTCCATTCGCTCAACGAGCAGCCCAATCGCGAGTCGGATGAAATCTTCCTTAGGTTTCATGCCGTACATGCTGTGACAGAACAAGACGACATCGAATTTCTCACGAAAAACAGTGGTCCCCCTGTCGGATACGCTTCTGACGCTGCTGTCAAGCACAAATGGCTCCGTACGGATATCGGCTTGGCCTTCCAAACGGGGTAATGGGCATCTCTCCTCCCTTTCTCCTGTATTGCAAAGACGTTCCTCCAATCTCGAGGCAAATACAGCGTTAGGCTCAAACGCGGCGTATTTTCGAATCCTGTCTTTCTGATGGTCGGGTAAATATTCGAGTATGCTTCGCGGGCCTGGTCCGATCTCGAGGATGGCGATGCGAAAACGTGACTTGAAGAGACTGGCAAGTAGTTGTGACAGTTGCGGGACGATGAATTTCTGGTACGTTTGCCATTCCAGGTCTTCCATCAAGATGTTAAATCCAACGCTATATTCGTTGTCGGATAGTTCCTGCCTAGATAAAGCATTTGCTTCGTTCCTCAAAGACACCTTCAGAGACTGGAGACTTGCCATATCGGCTCTGATTCAACGACGACTGAACAAGGAAACCGAAGAAGACCCAGGTGTTGAAGCTAACAATTAATGGCAGCTGTTGGGACAAGAGGAGGCGCGGAGGGGCGATGTGCGGTCAATGAACTCGTTCATAACCCGCGTCACTTGGCTGGAATTTCTGTCCTCTGGCTTGTCGCCAGCGCAAGCGCCTTACAAGGTTCTGTGAAAGTCGACCAGGATGTCATGCAAGGTTGTTGGGTGTACAAAGGTGCCGTCCGCTACCCATGGTGGTCGCCGTCAAGCGAGATGCGTGCGGGCGAAGGCTCCACCACAAGCAATAGAACTTGTGTAGTGCAGTAGCCAGTATGCGTATGCACGCCTCGCGAGTGATGGAAGATTCCTACGACACTGTACGGCCCCAGAGCACCATCATTGGTGAGGTTGCGTCGCCTTCAATAATTCCACACGGTCCGTGTCCTTAAACACCGCTCCGGCATTATTCTGCTTCCCCATGCTATATTGCGAGATGAGTCGCAGCTCTTCTTCTACTTCTGTAGTTATCCTGCAAGGTCCTCTACGTCAACAATCTTATCTCACAGCTAAGTGAGCAGGAACACACGTCCAATTGGTACTTCTTAATCAGATGATCCTGCAAAAGGCTGATTGATGATAGCAGGAAGCACCCAATGGACCGAACACAGAACGCGAAAGACCGAGCACCGCTGCTGAGGTCTGCTGGCCTTGAGAGTAAGGGACCGCAGCTTCCGGCACCTGACTGTGAGATCCGGTGTCACTCCATGCTTGTGATAAAGAATCATATCATCTAATGAGATAAGACAGATAAAGATATGGTCAGCTCATCAAGTCCATGTACGACTCAAAGCGAAGGAGAAATCACTACCGCGATCAGAACCATGTTGGTAGACCTGGGTGAAGATCCTGAGCGTGACGGACTGCGCAAAACCCCAGAGCGCGCTTCACGTGCATGGCAATTCTTCACCCGCGGCTATACCATGAGCGTGGAGGCAATAGTCGGTGATGCCATATTTGACATCGACCACAACGACATGGTACTCACCCGGGACATCGACATCTCCAGCCTATGCGAACATCATCTTTTACCGTTCTTTGGGAAAGCACATATCGCATACGCCCCCAACGGCCGTGTGATAGGCCTGTCGAAACTAGCTCGTATTGTAGAAACCTACGCTGGACGGTTGCAGGTCCAGGAACGCCTCACTCGACAAATCGCGGACTCTATCCAGCTTGTGTTAGCGCCCCAGGGCGTCAAGGTTGTGGTAGAATGTTCGCATGTATGCATGATGATGCGAGGGGTGAAACAAACGGGCGCAACGACTGTCACTCAGAGCAAGACGGGAGTATTTGCAATGGACCACCATCTAGATGAACAGTTTCATGCTTTACTAAGTATGCCACGGCGAGCTTGAAGAGCCGATGAACTCATTCGCGAAACTATGAACGATCCGTAGCAACATCTGCGGACTCGTAATTCGAAAAGGGAATCTCACATCTGGAAGGCCTAAAAGACACGAGATTGCTGCAAGATAGTCTACGCCTGATATCACGGGACATGTGTTGACATTTCCCAAAAGCTATGTCGATCTGATTATGGTGTATGATGGATACTACGTTACTCGTACTATTCCGCTGACGACCCCACGGAAATGTATGTCCAAAGTTGAGATCGGCGCTGTTTACCACAGCCATGCCGATGACCTCCCCGTGTTCGTGCTTAATGGGTTCATTGCTACGTACTCAAACCAGACGCTTCTCCACCGCGACACCACCCCATTCGGCAAAAGTAGCCTATGAACTAGCGCTCTCGTGATGGATGAAATCAGCCTTCGATAGCGCGTTTGCTTGCACTTCCCAAACGGCTTCACCGTGCTGAATTAGTTCTGGACCAAATGCTCCAAGCACGCCAGGTAATGTCTCTTTGCGGCCACGGATCAAACCGTCAAGCTCCTCTTGTGAACCAAATGTTGCCAGCGTCCACCTTCGCTTCCATTCATCTATTGCCGGACGAGCATTTGGATGTTCAGTCACTATGTTCTTGGCCACCAGGTAGAAAGATGATCGTTTTGCGTGGTACTTGCCGGGTTTGAATAAAGCCATGGTCGACATCTTGGAAAACAACCTTAGGGTGAGAATTGTTTCCCACGCCTCCACCTTACGTAGGAGGATCACCATTGTGCCGCCAGGGCGTATGTGCTGTAAACCAAGTGCCAACTGCGTGACGATTAACCGACGAGCTTCCCGAACTTCTCGATAAGAAGGAAGATGCTGAGTACGAAGAACTTGTCCATCGCAGATGACGAGATCAAACACCATTTCTGACTGCAGTTCCTCCGGCAAGAAGTTATGGACATCCGGATGATGTTGGCGCAGTTCTTGCATCCCCATATCTGCTGCAAGCATCGTCAGATCCAGGAACTTTACAGTGGATGCCAATCTCTTCGGGAGCAGTAACGCGTGACATCCTTCATGGATTGGCAAGCTGAATCCCATCGTACGTGCATGAGGGTTAAGATCTGAAGCCGTCTAAAGGAAGCCTCCCGGTGCCGCGCAGAAGTCCAGAATCGCAGGATCCTCCGTTGATGAGAGCTCGAATGCACCCGAAGCACGATGAAGGTCAGTCCCAATATTCTTCATCATGCTAAAGAAGAACCTTGCAGTTTTCTTGGAGCATGTCTCTGCATTGTTTCGCTGCGCTGCAAAGAAAGCATCCCCAGCTGGGTTCTCCCATCCCTACATGTTTGTCAGTGATAGATTGTATCAAATAGTCTGTGGGCATCTCTCACCAACTTTCGGAGATTGGAAAGCCTTACGAACTGGGGAGACCGTTGACATATGTACTCGTGTATGGATGAGTCCGCAGGTGAAGTTTCCGCAATCGTGCTCAAACGCGACACGATCTGTCTCTCCAGTCGTTACTTTCAACCGTTTGTGCGCTGGGAGAAGCGCAGTGGGCTCTTCCCGTATGCTCACCTCGCTATGACGGATGTAAGACCTGGATGGCTTGTTGATGTTAGTGGACTTGCTGTGATAACGACGGTCAACTGCCGTATATCTTAGCTGGCATGTCTTCATCTCCATATAAGCGATAGTCTTAGGCTTACCAGGTCTTGCGACGATTCTGTGGTGGCGTACACCATGACAGTTGATGGAATCGTTAAGAACGCGGCGAAAGGCTCGTTATGGTTGCATTAGTACAATTCAAGGGATTGGAAGGAGATCTACGACCCGCGTAAGTGCTTTGCGTGTCGCTTCCTCATTCCTTTGAATTGTGTACGATGCTGCATCGTTTAAATTAGGGAGGCCCTGAGGATGAGGAAAGATACTGTCATCAACCATTAGAATCCGCTAATGGCTTTAGAACCTACGAGGACTGTATTCAACGAGGTATCATTACCGATAGGAACATCGATGCTGCGGATTATACAAGCCTAAAACGTAGCTTCATAGGACCCGTGTCACTAGATGTTACGACAAGGCTTTTGTTGCCCGCTCGATATGGCGGACTCCACGTCCCGTGTCCCTTTTTACGACCTCAAAGATTGGCTGCTTGATTGATCTAGAACGAGTTCTTTGTATGAACGGCTTTGAAGAAGATATACGTAGGCCTAAAAATACGATTTCAAATGCTTGCTCAGCCTGGTCCGAAAAGCATAACTCATCTTCGAAATGGTGGGCGACCTTTCGAGCGCACTGCCCGTCAATCGGTGCTCGAGAGGCTAAAGAGCGAAGGTGGGTAGCTTGTAGAGAGAAACGGGTCATGATGGAATAGGCTGTTGGCGACATCGGTGAGGAGGGTCGTTCCATCAGCATCTGTATAGGCGCTTGAGGGAGGAGGAGTTGCTGGTATGCTCGCATCGCTTGTGTGACTGTCGTTCAAGAGATGAGCATGGTACCAGGTGATAACCAGCTTGCGTAAGTCGGTATACTCCGTCGCTATCTCTTCCACTCCCGCGATCCGAAGTTTCTCGACGACTGCATCAAACTTTTGTCCTTTCTTTGGGAGCAGTTTTGTTCCTCTGAAAGCTTAGTATGTGGCCGGTTCAACAAGGAAGGATGACTTACAGAGCGTCAGAGCCAGGGTGACATAAGAGAAAAACAGCACCAGAGCCCAAAGCTTTTTCTAAGTTGGCGAAGCGGCTCCCTTCGTCGATCATTCGTTCGAGTACCTGAAGAGCATGGGAAAAGGTAATGTTGAGCTGGACGCATTCGCTCATTGTGGTAGCAATCGCTTCAAGTGAGGTGGATTGCGGAGATCTCTGGTATTCATACAGCATTGTTGATGTCAGGCGCTTCACGATGCGTGACTAAATGTCCGAACGCATAGCAGCGACGTATGAACCAGCCAGTATGGCCTGCGGACTCGAGAGTCGTTGGGCTGGGCCCGCAGAAATGCGAAGGTTCCAGAATTCTTCTGGACGCTGCATCCACTCCAGTTTACGGCACTTGACATACTCCAGCTCCTCTTGACTCGGGCGACATGTCTCTAGGAGTTTGCTGAATCTGGCGGCATCTTTGGCCCCCTTTCGATCGATTGAATACGGAGATCGGTGGAACAGAGCTGGATGTTCTCTGCGAAGCTTGTAGAGTTGTTCCAGTAGATCTAAGACAAATTGCTCGCCCTGATATCGATCAGTTGTCTGCTGAACATTGCTCGACTGTCTGTATGGAATGCACCGACCCCTTCGTTTATCGCTGCTAAAGCTTCTTGGACAGAAGGATGTCTGCTACGGGAGAGAGTCATGACTGCTCTTGTAATGCGAAGAAATGCTTGTCAACTAAGCATACCGCACGGATTAAAGTAGTAAGGGAGTGATGCCTGGTGCGCAGCGCGAAACTTCAGCGCGGAATTTTAGCGTATAATTGAACAGCTGACTGGGACGACGAGCGTCCACGTCGGCAACCGACTGTGCATGACATATTCCGGTGAACAGCATCCAGCTGCATTGAGGACAGGCTCGATTGGACCCACGTAGCACACAGCTCAACACATTTCGACATCCAACATGTCGCATCAGGAACCAATGACGCAGAGCATGGTGTTCTACGCCAAGGGCGCCCACAGGAAGACCAGAAGACGCTTCATCGCAGCGATACGTATTGTGCGGTATATAGACTGCGAAATCAGCAGGTCGACAGTTTGTTCGATTTAATTCTTCGGTCGACTGGCATCCCGCCTACACCGCTGATACAGTTTTGGACATTGCAACAATGGCATCCACGTCGAACGGCCACACTCAAACTCCCGAGAATGTGTCCGAGTGTGGAATCGACTTCATTGGCTTCGGCTCGGACATCGAAGAGCCATCAACACCGTCGCCCAGCTCAGCACAAGAATCGCAAGACTATTGGATGGGAAAGAAGTTTTTCGGTTACCTGATCGCGAAAAGCTTGCTGTCTGACCACCGACCCACAGACACAATGGAGCATCTCGACGTAAGCCCACCCGTCTTGCTGATGGACACATATTGACAACGTTCATCAATGGAGCAGGTCTTGTACGAAGAGTGCTTGCAAACATTCCCGTACACTCGCTGCTTGGGAACCATTACAGCAAACGCCATGAGCCAAAGGTGTGCAACGCTTAGTACAAGAACGCCATACCGATCCTTGATGCGGTTGATCGGTACAATGTTGCGTCGAGGTGTTGACGGAGAATCGGATGCTATTGCTTCTGCAGTGGAGAACTGTTTGGTACCGTCAGGGATACGTTCAGCTCGCGAGTCCTCGATGAGTACGCAAGCCGCAAGAACCAAAAGTCATACGTTCTCCAACGGCAGCCCAGGAGAGGATATCGACGGCGTGTTCATGTGCAATATGGCGCTGCACGAGCACTGTCAGCGTGATGGTGAGATGATGAGCTGGGATGAGAAACGCGTGCGCGCCCATCCTCCATCCTTTCAAGCAAGAGTCAATGTGCAAGGGGTGTGGTTCGAGGGCAATGGATCGTCGAAGAAGATGGCACGCCATCATGCATGCCGTGAAGCATGTATCGCATTGAATATCGAGCACTAGCTGTAGTCTGTGAAGAGTTTGCTGCGAGAAATTTGTCACACGTACTGTACTGTTCCACTGATTGACAAATGGCACACAGCCGAATGCTTTTTGAAATAATGAGGAGATGCAGAGCGTTAAGCGACCACTAGTTCTCGACGCATGATGTCTGTTCCACGTCCGACCTAGAAGCTCTTTCTGTATAATACTAACCCTCCGCACGCCCTGATAGACGTTGAGATTTACCGCGCTCCGCACCCTCCTAGTCACGAACACGGCGGATCATGGTGCAAGTGTCTACGATCATTTTTATCGATGTCTTACAGTCCAGCATGTTCTACAGCATATCAGAAGATACGCCTTGAGCAACGCGTATATCAGCCGTGGTGAGAAGAAGACCAGAGGACCGCATTTCAAGAAAGAGGAAGACTGTTGGCATATATTTCTTGACAGTCTAAGCATTCTGTGTGATCATAAGACTGGAGGTCAGACCGTCACATCAATTGCAGCAGAACTTGACCATGGAAACAACGGCAAGAGGACCTTTTGGATCCTCGTAAACCGGCAACATCCGGAGAGCGAGACGGCGCTTCGCGCGAGTGACCACCTCAATGGTCTTATGGAAAGGCTTCACCAGTCCGCACGAGGCGTGCAAGCGAATGAGCAATTGATGTTTGAATCATTCTACGACTCGGTCTCGAAAGCCAGGAACAGAGTGAATAATTATCGGAAGAAACTGCAAGGTCGAATTGCGGCACTTAAAGATCGCGCAACTGGGCTGTCACCTGAAGGTCAGTCGTCGTCACAGACGTTTACGGAACACTGCATTTCACTTACCTTCGCGATGCTTAGAGATCCTTCTTATCGAGAAAATCGATACCCTTGTCGACGAGAACAAAACTGTCTGCACTCTCTGTAAGAAGGCCTACGAGTTCAGATCGACTGGCCATGCTCGGAAGCTTGCCGAGAGGGCGCGGAAAGACCCGACTGACGAGTGGAAGCACGTCTGTCATTTCATCGGCCGCCTGGGAGCTTGGCTAAAAGCCTCTCTGTTTCTATTTGAGAATGCCTCCTGCTTTGCAGACATTCTGTCGAACTACGAGGTCAAGATCGTCCCGATCGGGGACTATACCAGGTTCAGTACTCCACAACCGATGTGGGATCTACAGCGCCTGCTATTACACACTCTTCCGACTCACTTCGACGTCTCGAAGGCTCGGCTGGAGCATCTGTTCGGTCAAGGCGCTTGGAATGTCGCCAATTCACTACTAGAGGAGTGCGAGGCAACCGGGTGGCGGCTTAAGACGCACGCGGAAGCTTCCATGGCCCATTTTTTCTTTGTTGAAGATCGACATTTTGTGAATGAGGACCGGTACATTGGATGTAGCAAGCCATCGTGTATGTGCTGTGAGCTCTATCTGGAGGCTTTGTCCGGAAAATTTGCACAGCGACCACGTTCAGGGAACGCCTGGATCCAATGGCGTCTTCCAGGCCCGTCTCCTTCCACCTCGGCTTCAGCAAACGCAATCATGCAGCGAATGGCGGATAGATTGCAGCGAGACATCGAGATCGAGCTTATCTCCGCGTCGAAAGGTCATGTGTTCACCCACGACTCGAGTACCAACATGTCAAGTGTTCTAGGACGTTCGAGCATGCATCATCAGTGAAGGGACAAGCATAACTGCCATCGAAGCCAGCCTAGTATCGTTGGTAGAGGGCTGTTACAGGGGAGACATGCTCTCACATGGCAGTGTACAGACTGATTTCGAGTATAGCAGACGCTATCAAGATGGCGAAGGTTAGTTGTAAAGGGACAGAAGAGGCGCATTTTATAGCTAGTCGCAGACCAAATTTCAGACCCGATAGTACTTTAGCTCCGATCCCTACGAACATTTGCCAGCATGCGGAAAATTATCCGAGCGACCCATGGAACTACCAGTCGTCTTGATCATCCATCCACTAACATACTTCAGCCTCCCGAAAACAACGGACACCTTCAATCTGGACATGATTAGTTTCGAATCCGGGTTTGTAAACCACCATCCCAGGTCCAAACGTGGACGCATACTTTCGGAACTGCGCCTTGTTTTTCGAAGCGACATATGGACTCGAGCGAAACCCGAAAGTGTTCTTGTACTCGATCCAATTGTAGGTCTCCCCGCATATCAGAGTTGGTCGGGACAACAGTGCATCTGGTGTCAGCCTAATGACATCATTCTGACCAGCATCCAACGCTGCTCGAGCACGTTCTTTCAGTTCACGCTCTCGGAGTAGACCGATATTTGCGCCGGACAAGCGATCGATGAAGCTTGCCTCTGCTGCTTCGGCTCTCCTGGCTTGATCGGCGGCCTTCTCTCGCCGTAATCTTATCCCCTCCGGTGTGCTGTCGGGGGGCAGTAGACGGAGTGCAGCCTCCAAGATAGCTGATCGTGGCATGTAGTGCTGTCCAAAAGAGAATTTGTGATAGAGCACATTCCTCTTCAATTGCCATTTGTTGTCCTTGTCTCCAAGGTAAGAGAACCGTGATTGTAGTCGACACCGTTGAACAGCTAATATGGCAAGACACAGATGCTAAGTGGCTTCGGGGCCCTACGCGCGTTGCATCGTTGGCTACAGGGTTTCTTGTCGGCGTCTGAGTGGTTTCGGAGAAAAAAGGCGACTCGTGGCCTCCTCAGACACGCGTCGCTCTTCGAACAACCTCAGCGACGACGACTTTCAGAACGGTGGTTGTCGTGATGACGACGCTCCTATATACGTACCGTGTGATGGCGATGACGAAGGTCTGTATCTCAAGGTGACTCAACGTTTACTACAATTAGCAAGTCGTCTTCTGCACGCAAAGAAGGCTAGGTATTCCCGTCGAGTCCACTCACATGTCCGACACTTGCATCCGTAGGCATTCTTCACGACAGCTCCATCTAGCACTCGCAGGTCTTGCGCTTGCTGCCGTTGATTTTGCTCGTCGTCTCGTTGATCTTGTGCTTGCTGCCGTTGATGCTGCTCGTCATCTCGCTGGTTTTGCTCTCGATCTCGCTGTATTTGCGCTTGATCTCGTTGTGTTTGTGCTGAATCTCGCTGGGTTTGTGCTTGATCTCGCTGGGTTTGTGCTTGATCTCGCCGGTTCTGCGCTTGTAGATGCTGATATTGCTCCTAGTCTCGCTGGCGTTGGTCTTAATCTCGCTGGTTTTGCGCTTCCTCTCGCTGGTCTTGATCATGCTGCCGCTGATCTTGCGCTTGCGCCCGCCGGTTCTGCACTAGCTCTTCTTCTGCCCGCTGGTTGTCTTCCCAAAATAGCAAATGTATCTCGGTCTCCACAGCTACATTGGCAGGCCATACTTTTGGATCTACCTCTATACCGTCCGGCCCGATTAAGTCGAAATGTTCCCGGTCAATACTTGCGCCGAGTCCCTTACGAAGGAGGCGGCTTCGAATTAAATGCTTTGTTGGCTTTAATATTGGATCGATCAGACCACTTATCGTCCATATGCAATTCTTACAGTGGTACTAACCAACCACGCCTAGCATCTCTCCAAAGGGAAAGCAAATCGTCTAACTCCATATCTGAAGCATATCATGAATAACTGGCCCCTTCTCCTCGGCTGATATACACTCATTTATAGACACCTAGTACGTAGATAACAATATAGAGGTAGCCGAGAATGAGAGCGGGAAGCCCGCTAGCTCTAGTATAAGACCTTGTCTAGGAGTAGGCTTTAACTTACATTATCGTTTACCCATTTCCCGAAGAAATGTATAGAGTGTTTACAACGGTATTTAATACTCTTCGAATTAAGCTATATACAACCGAGGTTTCTTAGTCGTTAGCTATACGAAGAGATTTAGTAGCGGTAAATACCCGACTACCTTCTATATCGTCAAAAAGGAGGGCTACACGCTAGACGTATTACTAAAGGCGGTCCCTAGACCGATCTATTAAAACATTATAGCCCTTTAATCCGTTTTGTAGATCGCGGAGCCGTCTATACCGTCTACGAAAAGTTAGATGTCTCTCTCGAGTAGATTCTTTCTCTTAGTAACGTTCTCTAGTCTACTAACTAAGTTAGTTAGGATAAGCAAATACGCGCTATATGTTATTAGGTATGTCGTTTATTAAATTACTAGACGTAGGGCTTTACTTACGATCTTAGGTTATCCTCGGGGTGCGTTACTTATACGGTAAGCTCTACACATACTACTATAAGATCGTCCCGGCAAATGTTTTAATGAATTATCGCGGGGTAGTTAAGCTTAGCACGTTCTATATCTTATAGGTAAGGGCTCTATAAAGAATCTGAGACAATTTAGCGAACGTGGCCCGTAGCATCCTCTACGAAACTAGTAATATCGGAAAGGATTGTAGAGACCTTATAAATCTTGTTCGTACCCTTGCTGTCGCTACGGGAGACGACAAGCCGACTACGTCCCTTCTGTAGACTGCCGACCTTTATTTAGAAGGAGCTTTTGCAAGTGCTCTCGAGGTATGTTTAGCCCGTACTGAACTTGTTTAACTAACTAAGAGACTTCTATAGAAAGAGCATTAAGACCGCTCGCCGTTGTAGTCTATAGCCGTTAGCTGTTGCTACAACGAGCCTCGTAAGCGATCCTATAGTATGTTTCTCTCTAGGTGATCTTGATCCAAAGAAGCATAGAAGGGTTATATGGGATAAACAATGCATTCCTTTACGCTCGACTCATCAGTTTTCTCGGACCTGCGAAAAGCCTCGCGAACGTACCGGTTTGCAGAATCGGTTGAAGGGTGCCTCGTGAAAGCATTGCCGTTCGGGTCGATTCTTGGATACTGGCTTGCATATTGATACATTAGCATTTGTGACCTGCCTTGGCGCCCTGACTGCTCGTTGTCGTTGATAGGCTGACGATTGGACGAGAGGACAGTCGACTTCCATTGATGGCGGCTGCAGCTGAAGACGAGCGTGCGGAGAGAGTGGATGGCTGAACGATGGCAAATGAACTCTGCGTATATGGTCGAGCATGTGATCTTCCTTGTGAAAGCTCGAGCGCCTTTCCAATGACATATAGGATGTTTGTAATCATAAATTCGACATCTCTCTACATGGACTGCGCGGATGTGCCTTTCCAGGCTCGAGTTTCGAACGAATCGCTTCTCACATCTCAGATTGCGCGTACAGGAAAACACGGAATGCGATGTTGTCTACGCGAAGAATCCATTATTCGTTCTTCGTCCCGTAGTTAAAGGCTTGTGATGATATACTCCAATATCTCTGGAATCGCAGCGACTCTGAACGGTATGACTTATGTCGCCAAGGCGTTGCTTCTCCCCAGTGAAATGTATGTGGGGGAGTAATTAGTCGACGTATTAAGACTCCACGATCCGCGGTAATGTTAATTAGCTCAAGCACAAAATAGTGATTGACATTCAAGTGAGCAACAGTCCATATAGTTATATCCCTGTGCCGAAGTGTGTCTGAGGTAGTCAAGGAAGGAGCATCTGTCCACGTTCGTCAGACCATATATCGACTAGTGTTTCTGCCTCCATCATCCTTCTGCTGCAGCAGGACCAAATAGTATGTGATTCGACCTGCACCATCTCAACGGTAAGAGCGAGCTCTGCTGCAGCGGATAGAGTAGTAATAATCTAGGAATAAAGTCATCCACTCCTAAAAGAAACGAGGCCGTGCTTACTCCAACAACAGTAGCTTCTTAGTGACGAACGACGACAACTGCTCTGGTACTATCTGATCTACGAGGCCCCAAAGCGTGAAAACTTCCTTGCCCAAATGTTTCTTCAAAGTCTTGACGATATTGATTTCGTGTGCGGAAGATACGTTGGACACCACACCAACCCTACGTGCAGCAAGGAATTCGAAGCTTTCGGGATCTATGGAGCGAGTTTACGTCCGTGAGAAGAAGTACTGATATTGCGTACGCGTAAGCAGTAGCATCTGCTACCATAACACCGCAATCAACAGATGCCGTCTACCGAGTCTGCGACTCCTGCTCATGTCCTCATCACCTTCTCCCGCGGTCCAACGACCCCTGGCTCAGGGGAGAGAATTCCTAGCCAATAGAGGGAACGATCCACATCGAAATGGGACATCCAATATGTCATGTGCGTCACAGTAGTATAATTGCGTGGTATGGAATGCTGGTTCGAGCTGACCATCTGCAAGCGGAAATTTCTTCGCAGCAGTGCACCTACTTGGGAGTCGAATTCAAGTTGTTCTTCCCTCGACCAACTCCAGAGTCTGGTGTGATTTCGATGTCGTCTCGGAGTTAGTTCCTCGATGTCAAGAGTGCTTGTGATGTAGATTGCGTTCTGATCGAGTTCATGCTGAAGTTTCTCTACAGAAACGATGGCGTCTTTTGCCAACTCCCAGTCCTTCAATTGAGCCGGCTTTCGGTCTTTGGGAGATCTTATGTGCGCATGCTCTTCGACCTCATCCGACTTCAACTTCCTCTTAAGCACCCCAACAGATTGTGCTCTGATACCACCTTGGCTGGTTTCCCTGCCTGAGTTCGAATCAACGTCTAGGGCGTCTGGAGGTCCTCGAATGTTTGATGGACCAGGGAATGGCGCGACCCGCCGATTAGCTAGGAGGCTCGATTCTCGATCTACTGTTCCCGTACTACGTTCATCAACGTGTTCTGGACGACGTGTGCGGCCTTGCGGCGGCTCATCGTCGACACGACGGAGTATCTCGCTGTCGACGACTACAGCTTTCTGTTTGGACCGTTCGGAGGGATGTTTACTCCGTTCACCTTGTCCGTTTGCATTCAGAGGATCGTTGCCACCTGCCAAGTTTGGAAAAGGCCTCTCCCCAGATGATGGCGAAATTTCGAGACTTGTGTAGGAGCCCTTTGTTGCTTGTTTTGTTCCGTGGGGAATGAGTGACTTCCCTGGGAAAAGCGATTCAGGTCGAGTAAACGATGCATTTGGTTCTGAAGCTGCAGACTCTTCATTCGGCTGGTTTACTGTAGATTCTGGTCCATTGATCTCCGATGCGGGCTGAAACGTCCCAATATCCGACGAACCACTATTGACCAATCGTTTAGAGGATTCTTTATCATGATGTATTGCCCTTCTCTTGTCCTGACGAGAAGTGAACCCTTCACTTGTTTCAACTTGTGCTACGCTGGATGTTGGGGTCTCGATACTCTGGGCTGGTCCTTGGTTAATTGTGCTAGAATTGGTGATAGGTACGATGAGGTGCCCTAGATCGATATCATTGGCAGCGTTCGTTAAAGTGCCGGTTTTATTGCCATGACCCACGCCCAGACCATTCTCTGTTTCGCTGTTTTGTTCGGGTTGATTAGGGACGCTATCGTCATAGACCTCGCCGACCGCATCATCAGCGCTTCGTATCTGCTCTTCAGCCTTTTTCATCCCGGTCCATACGTCCTCATCCTGGTCGTTATTGGGCCACTGGCACTCGACATACAATGGGGGAGCTTGGACGTATTCTGTGAAGTCATCCGAGGCTTGACGATCCCGTTGTGATGGATCAAAACCATTACCCTCCGGCGACAATGTTGTCCTTGGCGCCGTACTGTTGGAAGAATCCGCTGAAGTAGGTCTTTGTCCATCTGTAGCACACACGTTCCCAGGTCCTGCTGTGCCATGAGATTCTACTGTCTCCTGTGGACCACTTCCGTTGTGTGCGTCATGGTTCTCTACTCGCTCCGACTCACACTGGTTTACACGCTCAGGTGGGGATGCTGTTGCTCTTAATTCGTCGATGGTATTCTGCATCGTTCTTGTCATATTTGTCTTTTGCTGCTTCAACCTCGGGTTCTGTGTCTCGTGTCGTGCCTTTTCTACCCGATGTAGTATTTTCCGGTTTCCGACATTCTTAATCTTATGTAGCCATCCATCTGTACGTTCGCCTCGATCTCGGCCTTGCTTTGGGCCTGGTGATGCTTGCCAAAGGCCATCCACTTTTGCATGTTCTCCTCGCATGTGAATATCTTGAGCTTGTGGTGATAAATGTAGGGGTTCAGTGTGAGTGGGCGCTGGCGAACTTGGTTTAAAACCAGGCGAGAGCGCCATGAACACATCTGCATCCGACTGGTTCAATTGATCCGAATCGCGATCGACAAGGCTCTCAATTGCTTGCATGTTCGATCCGTCGTCAAAATCCGGAGTGTCAACGCAACGTCCGTATGATTCAATGAAGTCCTCTTCGGTCCATTCCACTCCACCAGCAATGGATCCACAACGACGAGAGGTGGGAGTCGACGTCGATCGGCTGGAATCGCTGTATCTTGATGACGTTAGAGGGTGTAAGTTTACCGCATCCTGGGATTCTCCTTGCATGGCGCTCAAGTCTCCGTCAGTATCGTATTGACTCGGTGGTATTGGTGATCCATCTCTCCCAACACCGACACTGTTGTAAAGTTCGTTGTATTGATGGAACTGCAGTAGTCGCTGAGGATTTTCGATTTCGCGTGGTGTGTCAGTCCCCCAAAAACAGAGTGCAATGTTTCTACTACCGCAAATGCAGTCGGATACTTCTGATTGGGCTGCTTCTGGATCTGGTATATGCTCTGCAGGGAGAGGTGCTTCCACACTCGTTCAAAATCATAGGCCGGCGGACGACTGCAGCGGTAGCTGCGTGGGATATCATTCGTCTCACAGCTGAGTTGGGGGAAGTTTGCGTCCGCAGATTCGCACAGCATGTTGACGTCTCGTGGTAACAAGTCGGCGATGTCGGAGGTCCAGAAACCGCAAGATGCGGCAAATGAAGCGAGCGTTGAAACCTCCGTCTTGTTCCTCCAACATGATATGAGCGTGTCTCCTCCCCTACCTTTCTTGACTTTAGCAGACCTGTGGTCCGACAATTGCGGGAATTTGCGCATAACACGTAGCCACAAGTCGATATAATTGGCTCGAAAGTATTGCAGATCCTGATTGAACGACGCTTCACATGAACTCTGCAACGTCGTTCCCTCCGTTGGAAATAGTTCGCACAGTGGCTGGTAGCAGCCTTCCAGCAGGATCATATCCCGGTGAAACGATTTGAACGTCAATATTCTTTCACAGCTCAACACCCGAGCCTGGAGCCGTCGCCGAACAGATGGGCTGCGAATACGAGGAAATACCTTAAGGTTGCGCATGCTTGAGCGGATCTCCTGAGAATCCTTGGATGAATGTGCCGGAATGAGAACATGCAATATTCGAACAGTCTCGGCATTAACACAATGAGGCTCGACATCTGATCCCAGGATGCCTTGCCACACATTGCCAATAGAACGTAAGTATGAGCATTGTTCCTGGAGCTTTTAGCTTTTTGTAAAGGCGATTTTGCCAATCGAACATACCTCACGACAGCGCATAGCAAGCTCGTGGTTCAACGGGCCTAAGACGAAATCGGACCATAACCCTGCAAATGGTAGTAATGCAACTAAAGCATCGAGTAGTTTCGTGTCTTTCTTCAACTGTTGAACTCTTCTATGTGAGTTTGCAGGCAGTCTAGCAAACCACGCATCAGCCGACTGCTCGTCCCCACGGCATTTGGCACTAAGATGATGCCGGAGAACATCTCCATTAGAGAATTTGGACTCGTTCAAATGCTCGTATCGAATGTGTTCCCGGGCGGGAAGAGAAAGACCTGGATCAAATCGGTAAGTGAATGCACATGCTCTCAGTACTTGTGTTTCTACCTGAGTCGAATATCTTCGCAATCCACCATCTATCGGAGCTGCTCAAAATCTCTCGCGCCGCAAATATTCTGTGTTTGCCGTGAAGGCACACAACCTTGGTGTGGAGGAAGGGCAGTTGACTAGGGATAAGGGAAACACCTGTAGATGAATACAAATCTTTGTGTTGCGCTTCGGTGAGAGGGCCCTTCTCCACCACGACTGAGACTGCGTTGGCCGGATTATCCCGCTCACAGCTTCGTTCTAGAATCCCTGCTAGTCGTTTTACGTTCCGATTGTCCTTGTCACGACCAGATTCGAAGTCAATATCGTCTATACTAATGCGAGCGTAACCCACGAAATGGCGATCCAGATGAGCGTGAATCTTCGTCGTCATTTCCGACATAGAGGCAAGCGCACTTCTCCATGGATTCCAGCTCATGGCTCGTTCGACAGTGCGGAGGGGAACGCTGTTGAAATAGCCCAAGCGTGGCATCCTTTGCTTGACGCGAAAGGGGCTCCTAAACATTGCACATTTGGACCCCCCCCCTCATTCTGAAGCAGGCTCATACCTTGGCAGTTTCAGAACTGTCCAATCAATTACACAGCTAAGGTGCGCTAAACAAGCCAATATAGTCTGGTCGACATATCTCGGCCTGAGGTACCACAACGTGCAACGCGAACGAAACGGTCGCAGCCTTATGAGGCCGAAGCAGTCCGAGCCATCAAACCAGCTAAGCAGCCGTGGCGACTAAGCGGCCAAAGCAGCCAGATCATCAACGCGTGGCCTAGAAAGCTGAAGCGGTTAGGAGAATAAGTATGGCTTGGACGTGTTTGAATATACTCGCATGAAGTGTTGTCAACAATCATCTGCCCAGGTCTCCATGTGCCTATGCCTGTTTGTCAGGAGAAATGTCCGAACTGCGGCGTAACCATTCATCATTGCAACTAGAAGAGGCACTACGTAAGACATCACCCAGAACGCGCAGCTGTTGGGCGCGGTAGAGGAAAAGTCGGTACAGATGCCCCGATTAGATCTCAGCTGCTACTGGTGTCCTCCGAGCATGTAAAATATCGGAGGGCGAGACGCCATAGAAGCTTCTCGATGGCGTTCGCTGCAACACTTCGTCGCATTCCCACCACTATCGGTCTTCCAACCAGCACAGGTCTTCTAACCAGCACGGGTCTTCTAACCACCACGGATTTCCTAACCACTACGGATTTCCTAACCACTACGGGTCTCCCAACCATCACGGGTCTCCCAACCGTTGTAGATTGTCGACGATACTTCGTTAGACCACGGTACAGCGCCGGACGACGGTACTGCGCCGGATGACGGGACATAACGAAGGGCATGGCACTTTCTAAAACAGCAAGGATATTGTATGGTTTTGCTAACTTCCAGCAACTTAAGATTCTTGAGAATCATAGTACTTACGCCTTCTTACATAAGTCGATGGTGCGAATACGATACGTTCTGGACCACCAGCGCCACCAGCAGCGAGAATTTTCTTCCTGGTCTCCATGATGCTCGTGATAAAAGCAAGGCATCCTCGATCCAGGACTAGTCGCATCTCTTCCCGAGTGATCTTTGGCGTTGCACTTCTCGATCGTACCGCTTCCACTACAGATAGAGCAGTTCTTGGCAGCGTAATTGGAGTCTCGCATAACACGGGACAGCCAAGCAAAGCTCGAAGGCATAGCGGAGAGGTGTTCGGCCTGCGCGAATCTAGCTCTCCCAAACTGGCCCGTGTTCAAGTAGGAGAACCAGTGAGCGAGAAGCTGACACAAACTGTCTTCCAGAGTAAGGTTGTCAACCACCGATGCTATTTCGGCAGGCTCTGGCATGAGTCGTGTTTCGAGTATTTTGATGTGAATGATGTCTTGGATGTCGTGTCGAAAAAGCCTGACTTGATATGCTACTGCGAAAAGGTAGATTTCGAAGAGCCACGAGTATGGCCAGGTCACAGGATTCCAATAACCGGCCTCCCCCTTTTCTTCCACTTCATCTCCTTCTGATTCTGTCACCCACTCTTTATCGCCTGAATCTAGCTTCGAGCAGTCTTCTTGCTCAGAATGAGAAAATCTTGTAGGCTCTAATCGTTCGCTGTCGTAGTAGATATCTCCTTTGTGAAGCCAGCGAACGAATACTCTGAAAACCCACGGCCGGACATCTAGAAGTCGAGCCTGCAACTGTCTTGCGAACTGCTGGCGGAAATACAAAGACTCGGACGAGATGAGATGACGTGGTAACGCAAACTTTTCTCGAAGCGCATGCGTAGTACTATTCGATCCATCCTCACCTTCATAGTTAACTATGATCCGAATAATTGTAGGGTCATGAAGCTCACTAACAACGGATTAGTACGGAGAAATGCAAGACTAAAGGTCTCGTGACCCACGGCTCTGGAAGTGAATCGATTCTCGATGTCATGATAGGAAATCCATATGGCACCGTGTCGATGCGTATTCGCTTCACTGGTCCCTCAGTCTGTGATACAGGCATTTTGCTGCGTTGATGTCGGGTTCTATGGCTTTATCTCTATACCCCTTTCTCGCCAAGTCGGTGATGACGAGGAGATACCAAATAGATAAAGAGTTGTGAAGACGACAGCAGAGGGTTCTCTTAAATATTTGGATTCCGAAGCTCCTTCCTAGGTAGGAGGGGGTCCGTAACTA
>JAABUL010001723.1_pt1 | contig 39768 bp, 41 predicted proteins | sample 5559151 | NCBI WGS metagenome assembly JAABUL01 (sample SAMN10711876, study PRJNA513368) | rock metagenome | isolation source: Antarctica rocks | place: Antarctica: Victoria Land, Pudding Butte sud | reverse complement strand
GTAGACGTGGAGGAGAGAGGGCTACATCGATAGATTGAATGTATCTTCAACATCCTCTGCAAGATATCGGCTGCTAGGACCCCGGGCACTCGGGAGGGAGGCACGGAGGGAGGGATCGATTGTTAGACTTGCGGCAAAGCTCTGAGTAATGTGGATCGCCTTGAACCTAAAGACACCTGAATGGTCCAACCACGAAGGGATCATCGTGTCAGCCTGTAGGGTGCTTACCGTCCAGGATTGCGAGGGCCGAAGCGTTGGGACTGGGGGGTGTAAAGCAGAAGATGATAAGCCCAAATAACCTTGTGTGTGGGTGATAGGATCCCTCGAATTCTATCCCATGCATGCGCTGAAGCAGGGACGCTGACAGTGCATAAACTAGGCGGTTAAAGTGCAGCTTTGCCTCCGTCCTGCACTTTACGAGTAGATTGATGCAACACATCCTAGTTGTGGCGTGGAAGCTGCATCTGGGGGAAAAGCTGGTGTTTGCGACCAACGGCTCACGCTGTGACATGTTGATAAGACTGTCAATGCCAAGGCAAACACCGTGAACTGTTCTGATGCAATGACCCAATTCTGTATTGATTGTCTGTCTACGACTTGTGAATGAAACTATGCTGCAGAACGATCGCAATTACATTCACGAGGCTGATCATGAAGCAATTACCCTGGTCCCGTAGATCATACACCCTCGAATGTTCATATCTACAGGTAGATATGTATGTTATTTGACTAATTCAAAGGCATGTAGACGGCCAAGTAATGATTCAGAGAATTCGCTGGTCAGTGCTGAACCTACTTCATGACACATTGTGCTTGTCGAGACGAAACATGTGATATTCATATACTGACCGTTGTATCATCGAAGAACTGACGAGCACGAAAAAAGCATCTTATCTTCTTCACTCTCTGTGTAGACGATTTCTCTGACGTTGCCTTCGTCAGTGTTCATCAGCTCGCGTATGTCTTCTGATTGTATCTCTCTCATCTTTTCAGATTTCAGACTGACTCATCGTTCTATGTAGATATATCAGACAGGCAAGCTATTATCATCGTGATTCTGTTGAGCTTTCGTACTTCATTTCGATCGACATCGCTGATGTTGTTGCAGACTTTCTTCTCTTCGTGTCTCTTATCTCTGTCTTCGATCGATGTTCGCTGATCTTCTGATCGTTGATGTGCATGCTTGTAACGGTTGTCCCTTTAACAACACAAGGTATATACAGAGACCAAACAGTAATCACTATTACTAGACTTGAGGTCTGGAGATAGCTGAGACAATAATATGTATTGACTACTTACATGAGTTGAGCACGAAGCTCCTATCTAAGGGAACGACCATCGTTATATAGACATAGGAGATTCGTGCGATCGCCTGGGTCGCTGGGTGACCCCGTCGACCCAGACCCTGGATCATGAGGGTCGCTCCATGATCCCAATGATCCCATATAACGGATCATTAGCACGTGACCATGACCTTACTAGCTCAGGGTCCACCATGCTGTGAACTACGCTTTATCCCGCCGTAGTTCCTATCCCAACCCGGGCCGTGTCCTAACAATGCTGATCTGCAACATCTGAGACTCTCTAATGATCGATTCGAACGACTACATCTTGTTTGTCATCTCATGACTCATGATCGACTTGTTCAACTTCATACTCATTGTTCTTGTCTTGAGATATGTTATTGATATGTACTTTCTGCATCAGCGTGAAAAAACGTTCACAGTGTTGAAGATCTCGCTACTATCGAGATTTCTTGTGACATCGACATTAGAAGAATTCATCGCAGATTCTAGATCATGATCATACGTGTTTTGATGACTCGTCATCGTGAATGACTTTGCTGCATTGCTAGATGAGTTGAAAGCGAACTCTGAAAAAACTGTATTGACAGTTTATGTAGCTTTTGCAATTCTCGAAGAAACAAGCTTTGAGCGTGAGAAGACTTTAAAGCTACGATCACAGCTAAACGAGTCATATCTCACTCGTCGAGTCGCTTTGTTTCTTCTCGACACTGCTATCGTTTCTCGTACTATCGTGAATCATATGATGAGTTGAAGATTCATGCTTCGCTTTAATGAGTACTGATCACTATATCAAGATTCAACGATACTTAAACTCTTTGTTAATTGATCTTTCATCGATAACAGTATTGATCGATACATTCGTAGTATCTATTCTCGACTTTCTCATAGAGCTTGAAATTATGAGCTTCGTATTTCTTCAGACACTCATGAGAAAGAATGATTATGACTTTACATCTCTTCAGAACGCGACTTGTAAACAATCGCTGCTATTCACTCACTGTCAACTCTTCAACTCATGTCGTTAATCTGTATCTAGTTAACACTTTCTGATGAATCAACATAATAGTTTGTCAACTCTGCGACTACTTTCTCAATGATTGCGTCTCATTACATATCACACGTCGCACAGACATTTGACATCTTGAGTATCGTCTTTACAACATTTTTCTTGTCGTCGCGATTGCGTCAATCGATCTGAGTATCTTCGACGCGAGGTTACAGTATCATCTTCACTACATAATGCTTGCTCTCAATGCTTTTCTCATCATGTTTGTCGACATCTACAGCACGCTCATCACGATCAATTATGTGACTGAATGCTTCTCAGAGTTATCTCTTGAAGTGTCTGTCATCATGAGTGTATATAGACAGATTCTTGAACTGAGCTTGTCGTTTTTTGTGATACAGAATGAGAGTTGAATCTGACTGATGAGTTTGTATCGACTTCTTTTGCTCAGCTCTCACATAGTCTCAAAGTTTGAACTCTCTTTCACGATAAGACTTGACAATTGAAACAGACTCTTTGACATCATGATCTTCATCTGTACCTGTAACTACTTCATCATCAATACACAATCACTTCTTATCATTGATTAATCAACCATCAATCACTAATCAATCACTAATCAATATGTCTTCAATCAAGAATGTAGAATGTTAATCAAATCAATTAATATCTCATTTATGTGAGATTAATCTAGCATTAATCTAGTAGATTAATCTGGGAAGGCGGCCCGCAAAAATGATGTTGCTAAAAGAGTTCTCAGCAACTTCGTGGGCTGATAGTCGATTCGAGGCTGGTTTCACAAGGTCAGAAGCCACATTAGCATCTTGAATTGAATCTTGCTCGAAATATTTTGCCTAAGGTAAAATCTTGAAATCGCCCATCTACTCGCCCATCTACTTGCCCACCTACTCGTTCACCTACTCGCCCACCTACTCGCCCACCTACTTGTTCACCTACTCGCCCACCTACTTGCTCAGTTATTCGCTTCATGATCTATCTCATGACCTACCTCATGACCTACTTCATGGCCTATTTCATGGTCTATTTCATGACCTACTTCATGACCTACTTCATGTGAAATATACCAACTGTCTGGCCAATTGTGTTTGCCGTCTTGTTTGGAAAGGAGTGGTCTACTTCATAGTATGCTTCATACATGCTTCATAGCACATGCTAACTAGCTCAATAGAACGCATTCTTCATGGCTTGATACCGAGCTTTCTACCAAACGCCCTACCAAACTCCCTACCAAATTTCCTACCAAATTTCCTACCGAATTCCCTACCGAATTCCCTACTGAATTCTCTACCAAACGTTCTACCAAACGCTCTACCAAACTCCCGACCAAACGCTCTACCGAATTCCCTACCGAATTCCCTATCGAATTCTCTACCAAATTCCCTACCAAATTCCCTATCGAATTCCCTACCAAAATCCCGACCAAACGCCCTATCAAACTTTCTACCAAATTGTCTATCGAGCTTTCTACTGAGCTTCCTATCGAGCTTCCTACCGGGCTTCCTACTGAGCTTCCTACCAAATTCTCTACCGAGCTTTCTACTGAGCTTTCTACTGAGCTTTCTACTGAGCTTTCTACTGAGCTTTCTACTGAGCTTCCTACCGAGCTTCCTACTGAGCTTCCTACCATATTTTCTACCGAATTCCCTACCAAAATTCCTACCAAACACTCTATCAAACTCCCGATCAAACGCTCTATCAAACTCCCTATCAAACGCCCTACATGCTTTCAAATACACGTCGGTCGAACGCATAACACACGTCAAACAGTGCTTCAAACAATGCTTTCTATCGAGCTTCCTACCTACTTTTCACCCTACATGCTCAGCTATCTACTTCGCTATCTACCTTACTCGCCTGCTTACTTGTTCAGCTACCAACTCAACTACCTACTCAGCTATCTACATGTTCAGATATCAACCCATCACTCTATCTACTGTTGAAAACAGAGAACAGTACTGCTTCCTGCGTGGTTAGTAATCTTCGCTCCCAGCCGAAGGTCGACGCTAGAGGATTCAGAGGATTCAGGACATTTACCTTCTTCCCACTTCTTCCTTCCGTAGTTCCTACTTTCTAGAACAACAACAATCAGAACATCAATATGACCTCGTATTTCAACACCTACTCGCCTATCTACATGTTCAGCTATCAACTCAGCTACCTACTTGTTCGCCTACTCGTCAGCCTACTCGCTCCAAAACATGCTTCAAAACATGCTTCATGCGACGTGTTCAAACACGCGTCATTCGCTTCATGACCTACTTCATGGCCTACTTCATAGTATGCTTCATACATGCTTCATACATGCTTCATAGCACATGCTAATTAGCTCAATAGAAAGCACCCTTCATGGCTCGATACCAAACTCCCTATCGAGCTCTCTATCGAACACTCTACATCATTGCATTTGCATTTGCGCATTATCTTTGCGCGGAAAACAAGAGAAAATACTGTCTATTTATTCCTATTTAAAATCTTGTCGGGTCGGGTCGGGAATCCGGATCAATACTCGATACCAAAATCGTGACTCGGCTCGAATACTTGATACCAAAATTCTGACCCGAATCGGGTCTTGGCGGGCCGGGAACCCGGCCCGACGCGGCCAGTCTAGTCATTAGGGTAGATAGGCATGTAGATATATTGGGTGAACTATCTAGTAGGTAGGTAGGAACTGCGGAGGAAGGAAGAAGTGGGAAGAAGGTAAATCCCCTGAATCCCCTGAATCCCCTAGCGCCGGATGTGGGCGGAGATTACTAACCATAGGGGTAACAGTACGTACGTGGTACGTACTGTTCCCTGTTTCCAACACTAACCGCTAATAGAATCCCCGAGATCTCATAGCTGAAGTCTTGCGTTGGCACTTCGCGCAGCCGAAGAAAGTGGTGAATTATTCGACCTCGAAAACGGCTGTGTATGGGGACTCGTGCATAGGTTCCCTCAGAAGATGAGTTCGGGCGATATGTCTGACGCCGTGGATAATCCCCACTTGTGCTCCAGCCCAAAGTGTTGAAATCCATTTGCTGTTGTGGACCCTTCGCTTCGCCGTGTGATGCTGCGTTTAGCTCCTGATGATAATCTACTGGCGGGCGAAGGATGGGAGAGCGTCTTGCGTCCTGCGTGATGACGACTGAAAACAGTGGAACAAGATAAATGAAGACCGCCTCGAAAGGCTCACTATTTAATAAGCTGTCTTCTCCTACCCACTTTCCAATCTACATTTCAATACGGTGCGTGTCTTGTCAATACCTTCACCATGCCTTCTTTAACATCAATTGCCGAAGACATTCTGGCAAATGCTAAGCGTCTCGATGCTCATCTCTCTTACAAGTCTGTGGCACCCACGTCTTTCGACCACGACAGTCTTGTGGATCTACCACATGACATGGAGTCCGTGCGAAACGCTTTGATCGACTCAACACATACTTTGAAGCAGCTGGCCCAAGGTCCTGTAGGGCGTACGGTGGAAACTCTGTTCACTGTAGGCTCTTGCGGCTTCAAGCGAATATGTAGTCTCTACTAACATGTAAGCAGTGGACTGATGTCCTATGTCTCCGCGCAATCTACACTTTCAAGCTCACTCACGCTGTACCCATCGAAGGGTCGGCCACATACCAAGAGATCGCCCAAGCCAGTGGCATCTCGGAGTCTCTCGTGCGTCGTTTCCTCCGCCATGCAATGGCGAACCGTATTTTCGCAGAGGTGTCTCCTGGCCGTGTACGTCACACGGCGACCTCGAGGATGCTTGTAAAGGATTCGGATTTCTTTGATGCTGTTGGCCTGGAGACTGCAGAGCTTGCCCCGGCAGCCGGCAAATTCATCGAAGCATTGACAAAGTACGGCGATTCTGGCGAGCAGACCGAAACAGCTTTCAGTCTGGAGAACGACACCACATTGTCCATCTTTCAGTACCTAAGTCAGCGCCCTGAGCGAGCACGGCGATTTGGTGCTGGCATGCAGTTTTTCACCAAGAGCGAGGGATGGGATTTGAAACATCTTGCTTCAGGCTTTGATTGGGCTTCCATTGACCGCCCTGGCGCCACAGTGGTGGACATGGGTGGAGGCCACGGCTCAGTATCGCAATTCCTGGCCAAAACTACACGGCATGTGAAATTCATTGTGCAGGATCTCCCGAGTACGGTTGAACAAGCGCGTGTCTCGCTGCCTTCTGAATTTCAAGGACGAGTCGAGTTTATGGGCCATGATTTTTTTACGGAACAAACACTCCAAGGGCCAGAAGTCTTTCTCTTTCGATGGATCATGCATAATTGGAGCGACCGCTACTGCGTCAAGATCCTACAGAATCTAATTCCGGCAATAAAAGATGGAAGCAGGGTACTTTTCTACGAGTATGTTTTGAAAGATGAGGCGGAAACGAAGATAACTGAAAAGATAGGATTGTAAGTCTTTGATAACGCTGGTTCTGTGGGGTGTTGACCTAGGCTGATTGTGATCCCCCACAGAGACTTGGACATGGTGATGGCAGCTTGCTTCAACAGTGCCGAGCGAACCAAACATGACTGGCTTAAATTGTTAAGCATGGTCGACGAGAGGCTTGTTTTTCGCAGTATAACCCGGCCCGAGGGTAGTACAATGAGCATCGTCGAGGCTGTGTGGCATTCGTCCTAACAGTAACGATTACCATGTTTCAGGGATGCTGGAGAGCGTCATTTACGTTCATTGTCGCCGGGCTTGAAGCTATCTACAGTACTCAATCACCGTCAATACGACGCTTTATATACCTCTAGACTGCCTGTTCCAGTCGATAGATTTGTATTTCGTCTGTTTTTTCGCTTCTTTTTTGGTGAAAACGCTCAACCTTTCAGACCCATTCCCTGCAAGGACGATATCTTAGAATTCTCCAAATCCTTTGAGCCCTGAAAATTTTCTTTCGCAAGAGTTCTAGCGTCTAGCTACCGTCTTCAAAACGTCGAAATGGGTGGCAGACAGAACTAGCATCACCGAATCTCATTTGCTTTCAATATCTATGTAGTTGATATACTATGAAACGAAACCGCTCACTTAATTCCTGCGGAAATAACACCATAGTGTCTATATACAAGCGAGTTAAGCTTTTCTCGTCATGCAAAGGCTTTAATTACCCTTCACTTTCTCAAATGCGTGCTTTGCCAGAGGCGTATCATGTCGTTGCAATCTTGTAGCCAAAGAGCCTTTGAATCACTGGGAGTCACGACGGCTGCAGGTGCCGACAACACCGAGGTTGCCCTCTATCGTGGACCAGATCGTGTTGGGTGTGTTCTCAAGTGGTGTCCACACAAAAGTATAGAGGCATTGGTGTGGCCACGGATGATGCTACTCTAATAGCGGAAGGCTTTATTCGGTCGCGGTTTCGCGTGCAAGACAGTTGGCAGAGGACTTACAACGTACCAAGTAAGAACAATGCACTGAGGACGATCTTTCGCCCGGTGGACTGTTTCAAGCGCGTCTTTGGGGTATCGGTAGTACTGGAATGCCCAAGTCGATAATGCTGTTCGACCGCGAGGAACGAGCTTAGTGGGGGCTACGGATAAGTCTCTGTCAGCAGTGCTCGATAATGAAAGCAGATATCATTCTATGTAGTATCAAGTACGTACCCCAGCCGGCGTTCTGTGTAGGCTGTGTTGCACCCATCATCACTTTGAAGCATGGTGCCTTTGACTCTTCTATTGTGATCTGGACCATCTCTTCTCTTGAAAACCCGCTCGAATTCCGAGTCTGAATGGTCTTTCATCATATCCTTGAACATCAACTTTCATCTTGCTTTCGCATCATCGCATGTCCAGTGTGACTTGGACTCCGAGGCAACCTCACTTATACACTTGGTTGTACTTCCGTACCAATGCCCTGTTCCTGTCTGTCGCGTCTCTTCAAAACAGCCGCAGTTTCATTCAATGGTTTCATCAGTCTTACTGGACTCTACCTTTCTTTCACTCTCCTCAAAGATGTAGCGCTCCGGTAGCTTGTGAAGCAATGCTTCTTGCGACTCGCTGACCCGTTCTCAACGCAGCCACACACCAATAATCATATATCGAGATGTTGTTCTCCAACAATTCACTAGAGATAAGCATCTCCCACAACTGCTGAGCCCACACTTTCTACCATGCAATACCCATTTGCCTACTAATGTTGTAGACGACTGCTTTGCAGATCGGCCATCGCTGGAGAAAGGGTAACATCTTCTTGGTCACCATCTAGTTATCACAGACAGTACAATCTCAACGCCATATTCAGGGCTCAATGAAGCAAGCCGGCATGTCGCATATCCTCTCCGCGGTCCTACTACTTGCAAGCTGTAGTATAGGAGCCGGCGCATCAGCCCTCATTGACGGCGATGGCGTCTCTATTGTTGGCGGGAGTACCAAGTTGGTCACTCGATCGACAGTGCCAATTATACTCTCGTATGTGCTTCTGACGACCCTGGCTTGATGCTCTGACTAACAATAGCTTTCACGACCTGGGGACTTCAACATAACCGTTACCGATATATCAGGCCATAGTGACGGGATACAGTCCCGAGAACCGAATCAAGCCCACGGTGCCCCATCAAATCACAAACGCGATGTCAGCCGCGCTATTGACACGTGCCCACCCGGAGTCCCTCACTTCATCCGCTCCACATGCGATCACACCAGTGGAAGCCTGAACTTCAAATCCTACAAATTGACATGCAGCTCCTTCGACCCAGGCGCCATCGTTACCCGCCTTATAGCTTTCCCCGACCCCATTACCCCCGGTTCCTGCGGCCCGAATGAGTTCTGCTTCCAAAACAACCATAACCAAAACGCTCCCGTCGCTTACTGCGTCAGCCAGACAAACATGATCACCCTTGTTGCAGCAGGCGCCTCTCCATCTGGAGCCAGCCAAGTGAGCTTGGATATCACAGGCCCGGCACAATCTCCTTGGGAACACGATTGAAGTTGTCATTAGCACCCCGGATGCACGTACAGTCGTCAAGATGGATAGCATATCCGTGACGGCGCTGGCAATGGATAAGATCAATGGACAGGAGAGCTACAGGGCGCAGGTTGGGGGTACAAACTCTTGTCAGGGTTGCTCAAGTATCGAGCTTCTGATGGTGCCGCAGCGGACAGCAAAACTGAGGTGGGATTTCAGTTTTCACGGGGTTGCTGCCGGGGCATCAATGTCTGTCATTTATTGGGCGACGACTTAGATGTGAGGGGTGAGAGCAAAGGATCGAGCAGATTCCTGAATATGAAAACGGTGCAGAATTGTGATGCCCTGCTGGTCTCACGGTATCGTTGATTGCGAAACCTGTATCGTTTTTTAGAATTTGCCGAGAGCCCCATCAAATTTAGTGGCGAATCTCCTAAAAGTGCAAAATAAGAACCAGAGTTGTGAAATCAACACCACTGCCCCCCCAGTGCTTCATATGTAGTATATTCAATGCTCCATATGTGGCCTATTCAGTGCTTCATATGTAGTATATTCAGTGCCCCATGTGTGGTCTATCCAGTGCTTCATATGCGGCCTATCCAGTGCCCCTTATGTGACCTACCCAGTGCTCCATATGTAGTATATCCGATGCTCCATATGTGGTCTACCCAGTGCTCCATATGTAGTATATCCGATGCTCCATATGTGACCTACCCAGTTCTCCATATGTGACCTACCCAGTGCTTCATATGCGGCCTATCCAGTGCTTCATATGTGGAGATTCGCCACTAAATTTGATGGGGCTCTCGGCAAATTCTAAAAAAACGATACAGGTTTCGCAATCAACGATACTATCTACATATAATAGTCAACCACCACAACAACAACATCATCGACCCCGTTATGCACTCACCCACCTGACGATTAACATGCTACTACTCAAGTTTTTACTGACAAATCATTCATATTACCTCGTATGTTTATATACCTAGACATGCCAATCGACTTGTACATACTATATGTACACTCACCCTTCCCCAGTTTGGATGTAAATTCATCCCATCTCCGCACTCAATAGCGATAGCAAAACTTGCAGGATTTGATACAAAATCTGGGGATGCCCATAAACGCTCTTGTATATGGCTTTTTCATAGAACACGAGTTAAAGTGGGCACGAAAAAAAGAATAGCGTTTTAGAAGAGTCGACATTGTTCAGGCGCGGAAAAAATTCCCCGGTTGCATCTCATCGGCAGGATCAGTGGCTGAGCTGAACGTCCCGGGGCGCAGCGGCAGGATGCGAACCGCAGCATAAATCCTTGCAGAAATCCTTCGAGACTCACCACGTCGTGAACTTTGTAGGCTTTCCAACGCCAACTTCCTATTTCCTTCAATTCGTTGTCGATACCCTCTCCTTCTACCTTCCTTTCCTTTCCCCTTTCCGAACCAAAAAATGTCTTTCAACTTGGACCGCGCGATCAGATGGAGTTTCCGCATATCTCAATGCACCCTGCTACTAGCCTTGATGCTCGGCACAGCTTCCATCGCAGCAATTCCGGAACTCAGGTGGGAAGGGCCGGTGTTTATGTATGTTACCACCGCATCATCTCCCTATCTAGAGTAGAATATTTGACTGGGACCCTAGTGCGTGGCTCCTGCTCGAATCTCTAAGCGCCGGGATTCTATTCGCGACCTTCGTTGAGGTCATCTTCGCCGCCCAATATCAGCTTCAGGCGCGGGGATATGCAGTTTTCCAGGGCGTGAAGGTTTTGCTTTGGACGGCCATCGTTGTGGTTTGCGTTGCTGCGGCGAGCGCGGAAACAAGAGGATGGGAAGGGGCGTTGGTGGTGTTGTTGATCGGGGTTTTGGTGCTGTAAGTGCTGTGGTGCGTCTAGTGTGGGGAGGGTTATGCTGATGATGCTGATGGGGTACAGAGCGCTTTTTGCTGGGAGTCTGGTGTATGCGTTGGTGGTGCTTCGGGGGGAACGCCCTGTGCCTGAAGAGGACGAGGCTGCACCTTTGCTGGCAGATAGCGAGAGTGATTAAATGATGGAACATCTATGCAGTTCTTACCGGATGGGCTGGAACCTACGTTTCTTATACATCGCTTTTCGAATCGTATGAATGTGCGCTAGAAAAGTCTGTGCCTGGAGGGTTGAGCACTTCTCATACTACATATCGAGTCTTGAGCTTTATTCCAGTCTTCTTGCCACCACCTTTAGAGATCGTGCTGCATGGACTTAGTTTCAAAGAGCTGAGACCGATCAGTATAATTTGATGAACGGACTCAAGGGAGCTTCAAAGCGACGCCGAGAGTATACTAAAGACACATTCAATGATGTGGTCGAGGTCCATTGCGTTGCTTGAAGCTAAACGAAAGAAAAGAGGAGAGGAGAGGAGTCGAAATCGATCAAAAGGAGGAAGCAAGGGAGTCCTAGACGCTTTTCGCAAATACTTCGTCGTTGAATTTGGAATTGAGTGTGGTAAAAGCAGATCTTGAACACCTCTCCTTGGAGGACTCCGAGGCTTGTCTGTTATACCTGTTTCAACCCCCTCGCCCTATACCGCAGCTCCTAATTGTTAGCGGTCGACCATACGCAACATCAAATGAGAAGCTTTGTCCAGGTATATTTAAAGTTTGTAAAGCTCTTGACGATTGATGGATTGCTGGCGGGTCATGGTTGAGATGAAGAGTTTAGCTGGACTCGACAATTCTCCCAGCTCCCCATCGTCACGAGCATCAATGTTGCCTCTCTCCATCCAGTCTTCAAGATCTATTGCAACCCCGTCATCCCAAACGCCGCAAACCTCATCCCCCCACCGGGTCCATACCGATTCCTTCCCGCCCCAACATACCTCGTCCTCCTCTTGATTCTCTCTGCAATAGCTGCCACAGAATATACCACTTGCTCCAACGCCTCCCTCTTCCCCTGTAGTGATTGAGGTTTGGAGTGTGCCGAATTCTGATTCGTTGGCGGGGTTGGAGGACCGGGGGACGGTCCATGTCTCGGAGGCGATGGCGGGCGGGGGAGTAGTTGTAGCGGGCTAAGATTTCGCCTTTTAGGTTAAAGAGGGACCAGATATCTTTCTGCGGTGAAGGGTCCACACGCACTGAACCTCATCCACCATAGTGATATACCTCTGCGTCTGCGCGCTCTCCAAGCTCAGCCCTTGCTCTTGCTTGATTTGGTATGGGTGATAGTAGTGCTGGAGTTGTGACTTTTGAGGAGGTTGGTTGCGATCGTGGTAGGTTTGGCGGTTTGGGAGGAAGTGGGGGAGAGGTGGATGAATACGTCTGGTTTGCGGGAGATCAAGCCGCGGGTTCGATTGGAGATGATGGTGTAGGTTGATAGGTGAACGGTGGGAGATGGGGTGGCGGGGGCAGGGGAGAGAGTTTTAGGTGGTGGAGGTGGTTTGGTGAAGGTAGTAGGTTTGAGGGAAAAGGAGGGGGCGGAGGACGTTGTTCGAGGGGCTGTGTTCGGTGGCTTCTAGGCGAGGAGGAGCAAATTGCGAATTGCTGATGAGATTCGAAGAGCTTTGCGCGGTGTCCTCTAGAGGAGAGGAATCAGTGACATCTATATACTCGGACATTTTTTCGTCCCTAATACCACTCAAAGAGCTCTTTTCAGTAGTCCATAACTAGGCGTAACAGAAGACTTCTCCATTGCGACTGAAATACGTCGCCAATTATAGGGTAATCTTTAAGGAGGTCGATAATAAGTCGCTTCGGTTCTGGACGGAAAGCCATCGTATACGATATGTACTCGTACTCGGCCAGTTGAAGATGGCCGAAAGGATGTTGTTATTGATCCGGAGTAAAGTCGCCACCATCCCATCGCCAACAAGTCGATACTGTATGAGATCGAAATGGAAATGGAAATCAGGAGTATCAGGTAGGTAACGGGAATAAATTTGCTAGATTTGTACGCACTCTGCTATTGTGCAAACCCTATGAACCACTTTTGAAAAAACGTAATCGTCATCCGCGTCGTTTACATAGACCCACTCAACCTGATATCCCTCGAACTAGCACCAACCATGACCTTGAACTCTCCCTCAGGAACAAGCCAGCTCTGCGATGCCGAATCCCAGTAAGAAATATCCTTTCGGCGGATCGAAAAGGTAACCTTTCTGCTAGCACCGGCGTAGACGCCGACCTTCTGGAAGCCTCTGAGTTGTTTGGAAGGGGTGGATGGGGCGGAAGAAGGTAGACCAATGTAGAGTTGTGCTGCCTCGCGACCTTCGACGGAACCGGTGTTGGTGATGGTGGCAGTGACGGTGGCAACTTCATGGTAGAGGGAGTCAATGCCTCCTGGAGCCTTAGATTTACCGGCGGGGGATTTTTGGTAGTAGTTGATGGTGAGGTCGGAGTATTTGAAGGCGGTGTATGACATACCGTAACCGAATTCGTAGCGGGGCGTGATACCGGCGGCGTCGAAGTGACGGTAGTCGATGAAGAGGCCCTCTGGGTAGTTGTCGTCGAGGGATTGAACAATATTGGTTGCGTAGTCGCTGGGGCTCTTGGCAATGGTGTATGGTAGCTTTCCACTTGGGTTCGTCTTGCCGTAAATAATATCAACCAAAGCGTTTCCTGATTCTTGGCCTGGAATACCAGCCCAGACAACGGCAACAACGTTTGGCAAGTCGATGAATTGTTCCATGACGATGGCGCCAACGCTGTGGATGACAACAATAGTCTTCTTGTTGACGGAAGCAACAGCCTGAACAAGATCGTTTCCGTTGTGCCATGGTTCAAGGTTGTTTCGGTCTCCAGCAACGCCTTCAACAGTAATGTAGCCTTCTCCGGAGTCGGAGTTGATGAAAACAATGGCGGTTTCTGCGGTCTTGGCAGCAGTGGTGCCAGCGGTGGTGTCATCAGCAGTTGAAGTGGTAAGTTTAGTACCGTCTGCAGCAGCCTGAACCTTGATGGCATCAAGCGGCCCAATTAGGTATGGGAATTGTGCGGTTCCAGATCCCCAGCCCATTGCCAAAGTTCCATTGTCGCAACCACGGTCGTTGCAGGCGTTTGGTCCTGCTGGATTTACAATGGCATCTGCACCAATGATTGCCAGACTTAAAGGCTTCTTGAGAGGAAGAGCACTGTTGGTATTTTTCAATAGAACTGTACCGTCACGTGCGATAGCTCGGGCAACAGTGGCGTGGTTGGACTGAACGTCAGGTCCTCCAGCGCCTCCATTGAACGAGTTAAATTTGACTTGTGGATAGCCAGTCTCTTGTCCAAGGTAGTACCATGATGCTAGAATACGGCGGGCCATGTCATCCAATCGAGATTGAGGAACTTGGCCACTGCTGACGGCAGCTAAAAGAGCCTCACCCCAGAGGAAGATTCTGTCACCGAATCCGCTTCCAGGCATTGACATGTCCAAACCAGCAATAGCACTGTTGACGGTGGTATGTTGAGCTGTCCAATCACTAACGACATATCCTTGGAAGTCCAGTTCGTCTTTCAACAACCCGTTCAATAGATCAGTACTCTCGCAAGCATAAGTTTCGTTAAGCTTGTTGTATGAGCACATGACCGATGCAACATTAGCTCTGACAGAGTCGGCAAATGGCCATAGGTACAGCTAGAATTGCTCGTTAGATTCGGGTATTTGAAAGGTAGAATTCGAGACTACAAACCTCATGCATGACTCTGTCGGCAATGTTGCTGCTGATTGTGTTTCGGTTCAGCTCCTGCTCGTTTCCAACTATTCATATTATTAGTACTTCATAGTCGAGAACTTGATCCTAACAGAGATTCGGAACCTTACTCAAATGTTTCGCACAAGCCTGGGCTCCGGAGGATTGCATGCCTTTGATGGTCTGTTGTAGTCGTTAGTGCTTCTCTTTCGTGATTCGTCAAAATACAAAGGGGTTTGGCTTGGGGGACATCTTGGCATAACATTGACTTGAATATGCGAATTTACATACCTCGGCCATGGCAATTCCAGTAAGGTATGGGTCCGAAGAGAATCCCTCCCAGTTACGTCCTCCCTGTTCGCTTATCAGTCAACCTAGACAAACAGAATTTCTGATATTAGACGAACCGCAGCATTCTTCCCAAGGGGTCCAGCTACAGGTCCAAGCTGCAGATTGACACCTAGACCCTTGGCTTCCGCACCCATTGCTGCTCCTCTTTGGTTGATCAAACCAACATCCCAGGTTGACGCAGCTTGAACACCCGCGGGAAAGGCAGTTACGCCTTGAGCAAAACGGATACTATGAATATCAGTAAATCCAATTCCAGATATGATAGTAAGTTGGCGTTCTTACCCGAGAGGAGAATCCTGGAGACAGAATTCAGGGTACCCAATGGCGGGGATAGCAGCAGTATTCCCAACACAGGGACCTGCTGTCCATCCGATACCAGTAGCCAATTCAACTTTATTCTGGTTACTCAACTTAGCTAATGCAGCGTTCGCCTTAGCATAAGCAGCCTTCCAGTCACCATCGCCAGGTGAAGCATATGCTAGGGTGACAACAGCCGCAAGGGCGAGGGTATTGAAGATCTTCATAAATTCGCCTCTGGTTCTTTTTTACCTGGTGTTGAGCTTTCCGAGGGAGGTACACGGCAGGAAACATTCCATAAGGGAATGCTCTGCTTTATAGTTCATATGTCCATGAAGCTCCTGTAATTCCAGATGGTGACACGCGGATATCGGTTGCCTCTTTCGATCTTAGCGTAGCATGATACTCTACTGCGTGACAATGACTCCTCTTCCATACTGCAGTCTGCAGATGCAGTCAAGCATCCAGAATGCCATGTGGGTAGGTCGGCAAACGGACAACGTTGCATCACGAGGTCTCTTCCAAACCGATGAAGCCTTTCCCAAATAGACTGGGGTCCTTCTGACCGGCTGACATTTGTGTCTTACATCTCTTCGTTCAAGCCATGAGATTGGACATGTGAGATGAGAATGGCAGGGTGGCAGGGAGTTTGATATTAGCAAGACTAGGAAGTAGTAACCCCGCAAAATGTAGAATTACTTTGACGCCCAGGATGGTTAAGTTCATCTCTCTCCACATGGATGATGGAGTAGGTACCTTAAGGTAGTCACTGGAGGAATTAGGGGAATTAGGGGGTCACACTGAGATGGGTTGATGTTCCGCGGCATAGAAAGTAAGGTAGAGACCCGTTTTACCCCGCAATGAACAGCACAGTAATCAACCATCCAAGGCCATGGATTGGGTCCAGTGATACGCGACTGCACCAACGCTAGATTTCCGTAAAGAAGGGCGGGAAACAATGCTTGATTGGTCGCTGTGTTATCCCTAATGACTTTACCTCGGTACGGAGTACATAAGCTATCAATAAGAGGGGATTCATCGTAGTAGATGCGGCTCATAGACGGGACCTTTGAAATGCTTAAGATCAAAGAGGCCAATTGATTCTGCCTCAGGACCTCAGACATGTGGGGCTAAGCCCCTGCGGGTTAGCTCCCTACGCTAAGCCCCTACCAGGTTAGCGCTTTGCTTACTACGGAAGCTGCGATTCCACCAAATCTTGTTCATGACTAATCCTACTAGCCTTTTTCGCAGTCTTCTCCGCCGGGGGGTGCAGCTCGCCGGGGGGTTGGAAAAGTTGAGCCGGGATTGGAAAATATTCTTGGCGTCGGGTTGAACTTCAAAAATTGCATATGCCCCGCACATTCAAGACTTGACGTCGGGTTGGAAAAGCTTCGAAGCCTATGCGAAGCAGATGCCAAGAGCATAAAGCGAGATCACAAAAATATTGACATCTAATCAAAAGAATCTCGACTGTGCATATGCGCAGCATCAACTGAAAGCATCGACGCTGAAAATCGAGCGAATGAGATAACAGATTGACTAAATGATTTGAAGATGAAAGTCGCAGTTCGCATATGTCACGCATATACAAATGTCAAAGACGACGAAAAAAGTGATGATGCAAATCATGAGCTGAACAACGAGAATGAAGAAGAAAACGCACGAGAAAGATCTGACGAGAATAACGTGAGCGATAGCTTGTTGATGAGCATGTCACAAGTTGAGTTCATGATTTTGCATGTTTTGTGCATATGCTAAGCATATGTAGAAGAATCTTCGCTCGTCTTGCTATTCATGATATATGCGTGGCCTGCTGTTTTCTCGATGCTTCGCTCAAGCTGTGCATATGCACGACTTCAATACTTCGCTCTTGCTGTTTATCTTCTAGCTATTTTAGCTATATAATATCAATTCTTGAGCTCATGATTAGCATATGCAGAAAGCTGAGTCGAGGTTGGAATGATTTTGAACTCATGATTAGCATATGCAGAAAGTTGAGTTCGAGCCGAAATCAAAAAAAAAAGTTCCGGCCCTGACTCAACTTTTCCAACCCCCCACCAACTGTAACCCCTCTTCGCCGACCTTCGAAAACGGGTCAAGAAGAACCGGCACCTACCATCGTCAACGTCTATTCCGTAAACCATCGTGAGTTCGCGATCACTAGAAGAGTTCACCCTCTAACCGATCAGGGTTAGAGGGTTAATGAGAGCAGTCGGCAGGCAGTAGTGCACTACGAAGCTCGAGAACGCGAAGAGACCTCGCCATTCTCTATTGGTCTTGCAGGCGCACAGATCACATACGATAGAGCCGGGAAAATAAATCCAACCCCAATTCTACCAAACGGGACATGGTCACAGGCTTTACCGTACAAGCAAACTCTATACCCACCGAGAACCTAAGACCCTTAATCCACAGGCAGGATATCCTCTCAAAAAAGGGGTCTCAAAGATAGTATAAGGCTTCCAGTACATGAAACGGTCAGAACTCAGCAGAGGGGTATCTCGGTTCGAGGGGCAGATCTGTGGGCACGCAGACACGCGTTCAGGACGCGAAGAGACGAAGAATGAGTTCGTAAAGTGCTGAATCGATAGTGGTGACAAGCTACAAGTATAGCTTAACGATTATCCAAAGCGCTACCAGCTAATACTTAGGGTTAAGCTTACTTACCATAGCAACCGAGACAGAGACGACTGCAGAGAGTATTGCCCGGGAGCATCGTTACCTGATTCGTGAACAGCGGTATTTCCGGTTTAGCGTCGATTAAGGTCTGCAAAACATTGGCTTGGAAGAAGCTGAGAAAACGCCTAATGTTGTAGCCGCGACTAAGGAATACATTGGCAGTTAGGCAATTTTTGATTAAGTGACTGCTTTTAGAGAGACGATTTTCCGCCGTGTAGGTATGTCTTTAGACTCGGTGAATTTTTTCGGTCTCTAATAATTATTATTATAAATAGGGGTCACGTGCTATTGACCGTAGCCTAGAAGAAATAGGTACTTCAATGCAGGTTTTACCAGACCCTACAGTGATGCCAACCATGCGATCGAAAACTTATTACATGGTCCCTATTCAATGGTCGGATGACTTCACCGGCAGGGAAGATATTTTGCAAGTACTGAGCTCAAAGCTATGTCAAAATGATAAATATTCGAGAGTTGCGCTCGAAGGACTGGGAGGTGTTGGCAAAACGCGTATAGCGCTTCAATTTGTCGTTCAGTATCAAAAGTCTCAAGAAGTGTCTGTGTTCTGGGTACATGTCGGGAATGCGGAACGGTTAAAGAATTCCTACCTTGACATCGCCAAAAAGGTAAAGATTCCTAGATGGAACGATTCAAACTCGAATATACTCGAGTTAGTAAAATATTGGTTCGAGGGTGAAGCGTCCGGGAAGTGGCTACTCGTCGTGGACAACGCCGACAATATGGAGTCACTCTATGGCTCTAATCCCGATACACTTTCTGACTACTTTCCTTGATCTTACAGTGACTCGATACTCATGACAACCAGATATAATAAGATCGGCATCAAATTCGCGACTTCAAAGAATACCATCTTAGTTTCCGGGCTATCGCCAGACGAATCTAAGCAATTCTTGAACGTCACGCTTGAAGTCATTACACAGGAGGATGCCGATCGTAAACAACTGGCGGAAGAGCTTGAAAAAATCCCGTTAGCGCTCGTTCAAACAATCTCCTTCATCCAACAAAACCAGACTACGGTTGAATGTTACTTGCAGCTATATCAGGACAGTGATATTTCCAAGATACGTCTGCTCAGCAAAGAGTTTGAAGATGATACCCGGGATCGCGAAAGCAGAAACCCTGTGGCTACTGTATCTTTCAACTATATCAGGGAGCATGATACTGCAGCTGCAGATATCCTATCATTGATGAGTATGCTTGATGCGCAAGCTATTTCAGAATCCTTGCTTCCCTTTATCGATGATCGCTTAACGCTGAAGGAATCCCTGGGTACTTTGATGACTTTCTCACTGATTTCGTTCCGGAACACTGTTTCCGCAGAAGGGGAGCAGGAAGACCGCTTGTACGACCTCCACCGGCTATTACTTTTAGCTATGCGTAATTGGTTGCGCATGGAGGATAGCTTCGTTGTATGGATAGCGAGATCGATCGAGACCCTTGCTGCTCGTTACACCCAAGGGTTTTTAAGTACGCGAGCAACCTGGCTCAAATTTCTACCACACGCTATTACACTACTGTCTTGTGATCAGCTCAAAGTCGAGGAGGGCCCATCTACCGTTCCAAGAGCAGTCCAAAAGCAGGAAGCTACGGTTGAACATGCACCTGACGGCCAAATTTGTCCTCTTTGTACTACGAAATTATTCCTTAGTGTAGCTCGTAGTCTGCTTCGCATCGGGAACTTTCATCTAGCAGGCCAATTTGCACAACAAGGTCTACTCATAGGCGAACGTGTACTTGGAGACGGCCATAGTTATATTCGTCAAATCCTCGGAATAAAAGCCAATGTTTCCTTTATTTTGTACGACTTATCTGATGCAGCGAACCTGCTCCGCCGGGCAATTGACGTCGGACTTGTCAATTTGGATCCCTTGAGTGAGGAGATCTTAGATTACGAGAGAAAATTAGCTTTGTCACGAGGATCCCAAGATATTGTTGATCAGGACTTGAAGATTTGCATGGAGAGATTTGAAACGTTTGTTGGAATATTCGGCCCGGAATACTCAGAAAAAATGGGTTTCTCAAGTCTCTTAGCGAGCTGCTATGCAGGAGTAGGCCGTGATGAGGAGGCTTTTGATTTAACGATGAAAGCATGGCGATTTTTTAATGATATCCAGGGTCTTTTTCATGACCGAATCTGGACTGGCATGAAATCGACTGTAAGAACGCTTTCAATCCTAAATCGGCATGGCGAGTCGGAAACTCTTTGTTTGCAGTTGTTCAAATCCTTGAATGACTATCTTGGAGGTCACCACAGAAGTATCATGTACATCATGGAACAATTCGCGAACTTCTGTTGGGAACAGGGATGTCGCGATGAGGCGGAACATCTAAGGGTTAAAGTGCTTGAACTCATCAGAGCGATTTCCAATTTAGCGTCGACGTTAACTAGTCAAACGCGATGGAAAGAGGCGACAAGCCTTCTACTCGAGGCCTTTACTCTGTATGAGGACGAGTTTGACGAAGGGAAATCCGGATACGTTGAAATACCAGGAACAGTATCAATGGGTGCTAGGCATGATGAGAGAGGCCGATGGACTTGAGGAGACGTCTAGCAAGGAATACGAGGACAAACGGGAGTCGACCGAGGACCAAGAAAAAAGGGGGGGGGGACATTGTGGTCAAGCAGACAAAGCGCCTCGCGAAGATCTGGAGAACACGGTGAGAGTGACCACCGCTTGATGCGAGCCACTAGAAGTACGGAAAGCACCGCTTGAAACCTGGAAACTGACGGGATCTTTGTATCTTCTCGGAGGATTGGGTGGGCGAAATGGTAGACACAGTGGAGTTTTGTTTGGATGAAAGAGGGGTTTCTTTGGGTGCTTTTTTTGTTTTATCCTCTTTTTGCACACTTGGGAAATTGTATTGTGACATCGCGCCTATCTCTCTCATGATCTCGTCGCCCAGACTCGTTTTCGTCTTTTTCTTCTCCGTCACTACATCACGCTACACAATCCTAATCACTTTTCTTATCTCCTCGCTTTACCTACCCTAAAATGATCTTCTCTTCTTTCTCCCATTTCCCCCCTTCCTAGAAATTGTCTCTTCTTCATTATGCAGATTTCACCTCGCTCAACGAGATCCGTGTTTTAATCCAACAGTTTCCACTTGAAATTTTGAAAATTGTTTTGTCCGCTCTGTACTATGGGTTTAGGTACAATCTTTTCATCCTTCCCTCGCGGCTTGTCATCTTGCCTCTGTTCCACATTTTCGGGATCATCTTAGTCTAATCCCGATCTGTCGCAGTTCGCCCTGCCTTTAACTCACATATGCTCAAGGGTGATACGAGTATAGAGCTGAACATTGAATACCCTGTTTGCTACCATGTTTGCCATTTTTACCGGAATTAGACGACAAGGGCACAAACGATCACGACGGGCCGACTCGAAGGGTCAAGAGGGTTTGGAGAGCGTGAAGGCGAAGGTGCTTTATCGAGGGCGCTAAGGCGAGGAGTAGGAATTGGACCTTTGTGAAATGATGTATGTGTATACTTTCGCGAAATCAATCAAGTATATATACCGCAAATCCAATATTCAACCCGAAAAATAGAACTAACGACAGTTGCAGCAACAAGTACAGACACTCCAAGGCCCCTCAGGAACCCAACCCCTAATCTCTCCGCCCTCAAGCCTCCGCCTGCACTGCCGTAGGCACGCACTTCGCCTTCCCGGCAATGGTCCTCACCAGCTCCGAAATCGGCACGTTGCTCAGCAGCTGAAACACCGACACGTCTGCCTGCATATCGGTAAACAGCCACGACCGGATTTCCACCGCCAGCAAGCTGTCCACGCCATAGCGACTGATCGGCTTCGACGGCTCAATGTCCTCGACGTCCACCATGAGCGACTTGGCGAGCTTGCGGATGAGCGCCATGGAGACGATTTCGGCGGCCGTGTCCATGGACGTGGCCTGTGAGAGTAGGGTTTGCAGCTGCTGCGTGTCTTCTTCCGTTTCGAGCGTGACCTGGTGCGTGTCGACTTGCTTGATGTGGGCGAATTTCGAGTCGTTGAACCACCACGGGATCTTGAAGCCGGCGAGGTTCGCCATGCCTCCAGTGCCGAGGCCAGTGATGAGCTGCGGGCGGACTTTCTCGCCGCGGATGCTCTCGCCGGTGATGGCGCATTGGATCATGGCATGCAGCTCCGCCTCGCGGATACCGGCGAAGCTCCATTTCTTGGTGTTCTCGGCTACTTCTTTGCCGGTGTTCTCGGCGACGTAGCCGATGTCGAGGATCATTCCGAGGTCGATGGAGCTGGCTTTCAAGCCTTTGGAATGGCGGTGGTTGGCGAGGGCGTCTTGGAATGCGTTGCCGGCGGCGTAGTTGCCTTGGCCTCGAGAGCCGGCGATGCCGGCGCTGGAGGAGAGGAGGACGAAGAAGTCGAGGTCTGCGGGGAGGGAAGAGTGCAGGTTCCAGCTTCCTTGGACTTTGGGGTGGATGGCGCCGAGGTACTGGTCGTGGGTCATGTTTTGGTAGATTGCATCCTGTGTACGTCAGTATGAGTACTGGTGTAAGAGAGCTCGTAGCAGGGGTTCTAGCAACACACCTTCAAGACCATTGCACCTTGGATCGCTCCACGGATTGGTGGGAACTCCTTGGCACATTGACCAATCACATTCTGGACCTCGTCCGCATTGGCAATGTCGCAGCTATAAGCAGCCACATATGCGCCGTTATCTCTCAGAGTTTGAAGTGTCTCCTTCGCTTCTGGCTTTTTAGAGCCAGACCTTGAGAGAAAGACAATGTGCTTCGCGCCTTGTCGAACCATCCATTGGGCGATGCTTCTCCCCAGACCACCCAAACCTCCGCTAAGGAGGTATGTGAAATTTGGGTCGAACGTAATTGGCTTGATACCAGCAGGAATGATCTAAATATTGATCAGCTTTAGGATGTTTCGATGACACTGTTTGTGAAGAAAAATAACTTACCGGCACAAGGTCTTCCTCGCCTACTTCAAACACAATCTTTCCGATGTGTTTTCCCATCTGCATGAGCCGAAACCCTTCTTCGATTTGGGAGAATGGCATGATGGTTGTAGGATGAATCGGCTTTGCGATTTTCTTGCGCAATAGGTTTACCACTTCTTGGAAGACTTCTGAGCACTTTGCGAGGTCGTGCCTGAGGAGGCCGACCAAGTTAATGGAGTGAAATGAAATGTTCCGGACAAATGGAGACATTTCGAGGCCAGTGTTACTTTCTATCGGATGGAAATATTTAGTAAGGGACACTTTGCAAGTAGATGGTGTTATTTGGAGGTTCTCAACTTACCGATATCCTTTCGACCCATCTCCACAAACCGACCAAACCAAGCAGTACAATGCCATGAGTTTTGAAGGGCTTCGCCAGCCAATGAGTTCAAAACGACATTGACACCGCGTTGGTTTGTCATACGCATGACTCCGCTGACAAAACTGTCGTCTCGGCTGTTGAAGATATGATCTTCGGGGACGCCGAATTGGTCGATGAGAACCTGCTTTTTGATGCTCGAAGACACGGTCGCAAAGACCTCTGCCCCCAGGTGATAAGACAGAATGATAGCTGCTTGGCCAACACCACCTGCGGCACCGTGTATCAAAACAGTCTCGCCTTTCCGTAACTTGGCAACCTCGTACACAGCATAGTAAGCAGTGCTGTAGACTAAAGGTAAAGAAGCGGCAGTCCCTAAGCTCATGCCATCCGGAACTTGAACACACATTGACTCTGGACTTCGAACAAAAGTACGGAAAGAGCCAGGTGTCCAAGTCATAACTCTGTCGCCAGGTTTGATATTCTTAACTCCATTTCCAACTCGACTGACAACACCACTGCAATCAAGACCAAGATCAAGCTCTTGCAGTTGGCCCATCGCTGCCATGATATCTTTGAAGTTAAGTCCGACGCCCTTAACTTCAAGTTCAACATCATCGGCACTTAGAGAACGACTGTAGACGGGGTCATCCTCGAAGCGGAAGGTATCGAGTCTTCCGTGCGTACCGATCCGTAGTGCCAGTGGCCTGCCGGGCTGTTTGAAAAGCGCTTGTTCAGGCTTCGGCTGAACCAAGAATGTCGAGAGCAAATCATTCACCCCGTGCTCCAGGAGAATCCTTTGAATCAAGATTTTGTTATCACGAACGGAATACTCCCAGTCAGGACGAGTGAGGTTTATAGAGTTTACCGCAGAAGCTAGAACCTGCAAGAAGGAATTGACGTTTGTAATATCGTCAATTGGACGTTGATGGTCCAGGTCCAAAGTCGTGAAGGCTATTGATGGATTTTCTGCTCTTATGCATCTTGCCATTCCAGTCATCAGGTTATTCAGTGGAGTTTCACTTTCGATTGTAGCTCCCCGTGTGATCCACACTGATTCGGAGGCCGTCATGATCAAGGTCTTGAGCTGGTCCCATTCCTCAGCCTTAATATCTGGAAGAATAGGCTTGCTGCTGTCGCAATCGAGCAAAAAGATGCAAGACTTATTGGACACATCGATCTTGCTAGCCTCCTGCAGTCCTAGAATACTTGTCTCTGTTCCCGCTACCTTAAGTGTAGCTTGAATCTGGTGCGTAAATCGGCGAAGCTCAGGCCCTGGCCTTTCTGGTTCAACTATGAGAATGTCACGGGAGGAAGCTTCAGGCTCTTGCACCGATGCTGTTGATACCATAAGCGAATAAAAGTGATCATCCGGATTTGGTATGTCTCGGAGTACGAGATCAAGGCCACTGAAGGAATTGCGGGTCAGCACGTTGTTCCAGGTGTCTTCGGTCATCGTTGGACCCCATTCTCGACCATCTTTTTCGCCAGCCCACCAACCGTCAAAAGATCCGACAATCATATGGATTCTAAGAAGCGGGTTAGTGATCTCGCTAAGGACCAACTTCCCATCCGGCTTCAGGAGCTTCTTGACATGGGACAATGTTTGATCCATAGATGGAGTCGCATGGAGCACATTAGCCGCAATGATAACATCGTATTCTCCAGCTTTGAGACCCTGGCTGATCGGGTCCTCTGCAATATCCAGTTTAGCAAACTTCATGAACGGGAGCCATGATTTGAATTTCTTGTTAGCTTTTTCGAAGAAACCCGTGCTAATGTCCGTAAATGTGTACTCGGATAGTCGCGGCGAGGTTCCATGTTGACCCCCAAGAGCCTCTAATACCCCCAATGTTGCTCCACCAGTCCCAGCGCCAATCTCAAGGATCTTCATATCAGGCTTTTTATGCGCGAGAAGGTCCATGTATTGAGAAAGCTGAGCGTAGATTTGGAGACAGCCCACTCCTTCTTGGTAAAAATTATGGAGCAGGTCGTCCTGCATCAATATTTCGATAGCCATAGTCTCACCTCTCAGGATAGACGGAAGATTCTCTCCAAGTCGGCACATGACTGCTCCGTCGGTCGAACTACGGGCAACTCGCTCCAACAGGTCGTTCTCGTAAGCGTCATCAGTTTCCAGCCAGTTAATAGCCTGGTTCTGATGCGGCACGCTGCCATCGACCACCCGGTGATAAGTTCTCTGCATGAGTTCGTAGAACTTGTGTAGATGTGGTGCAAAACCTTTAGCCTCTTCCACCGTGCAAGATGTCAAGACGCGCTTCATATAAACGAATGCAGCATGTTCAAGCTCGGCAACGCTTGAGCTTTCGACACCACCAACCTTCTGAAGAGAGTTGGAACACAGACTTTTGAGACCCTCACTGTCCAATTTCTCGATATCCTCTTGCCAGTGAAAATAAGAGGCGAGCTTGCGCATGCTTGCCGCTTGTGCGAAACCCAGTTCACCGTGTCTCAGGGCTGTGCTCTTGATATTTTCGAAAGTGACAACAGGGGCCTTGAAATTATCATCAAAGACTATGAACGAGGCCTGGGCGTTTTCAAAGCCCTCGTTGTCAATAGCGGCTGTCCCATGGAGTATATTTCCTGGTTCTCTAGGAATTTTAGCAGATACGAAGAGCCGCCCAACAAAGGTTGGAATGAGCGCTACCGTGAGGTCTTCATCTGCTGGTGTAGCACCTGCCAAACCGATTTGGATGATACAGTCAAGAGTACTTGGATGGATGACATGTGGGAACTCGAAACTGTGAGGCATCAAGGCTTTCGTATCAGGAATTCTTACATCGCAGCGAGACTTGAAGTTCCCTCGTCTGACATCAACTATACTCTTGAAAGGGCCGGAGAAGCCGAGCCCTATAGTAGCCAGGTTATCGTAATGCGTATCGGCGTTGACATGCCTGCGGCATTCGGACTCGATGGCGTAGAATCGTTGACGGTGTGCGTTGGCGACGGCTTCGTTTTCATTCGTAAACGCTTCATTACGAGGCGAATTGTACTGAGGTCGGACGAGTCCGCTGCAGTTCAACTCCCACGACTCTTCCCGCCGTGAAAATATTCGAAATTCATCCCAATTCGAAGCCAAGTCCTGTGAACCATGTCTCCAAGGTCTGAGGGAGAGCATTGTTTCAGTCCCGATGTCGTCAGGAGGGATTACAATAGCTTTCCCAATAAGAACGTCTCGTACTTCATAGCCTTCAACTGCTCGTGTAGGATCGGCTGTTTGCGCTGCCGCTTCAATGGCCATGACTAGCATTCCTGCTGCAGGATATAGAATCGTACCCTGAACCTTATGGTGATCCACCCAAGGGATCTCATTTAGTTTCATGACGTTGCGGAAAAGAGGCTCAATTGAATTGCCTTGGGGTATCGTCGCGCCTAGAAGGTCCGTCCTGGGGTGTTTCCTAAACCTATAATTCTTTGAAATTTGTGACTCGGCCCAGTATTTGTTGTTGCGGTTCCAGGCATATGGCGGAATGTCGACGAGGTATCCATCCTTCCCAATGGTATTCTCGTCATTATTTGCTATATCAACTTTAACAGGATAACCGTGTTGAAACAGACGGCCAACGGCATCCAGAGCGGTGCTGCAGGCATCTTTTCCGCGCTGTAGGACAGACATGTAGGTGAGTTCCGCAAGTTTGGATTCCTCGCCTTTCAGTATTTGCTTGATAGGCCCTTGCAATGTGGAATGCGGTCCAAGTTCCACGAGGACATCAACAAAAGGCTTTGTAGATCGCCTCTTACCAGTGGAGTGGCGGATGAGATTTTGGAGTGCTCCTACGAAATCAACATGACCAACCATGTTCTGAAGCCAATACAGCGGAGTGATTTCAGATGATTCGATGAGGTTCCCTGTAACACTCGAAAACATTTTAACACTGTTGCTGCCATCTAAAATGGGGCGGAAGCTCTGTATGGAATTGAGATACAGATCCGCAATGATCTGCATGTGTGATGAATGGTAAGCGGTTTCGACAACTAAGCGTCGGGCAAAGTGGCCTTCTTCTTTGAGCATGTTCTCTAGTTGAATAATTGCACTGAGATCTCCAGATATTGTGGTACTTGAAGGACTATTCTTGCATGCAACTGTAGCTTGGCCTTCTGTAACGCGATCCACAAATGTTCGGACTGCTTCAGCGCTGAGGCCAGTGCCCAGCATCGCTCCTTTGATGTTAGGGGCGAGGCCAGGGATGTTTGCAGAGAGACGGCCACGATGGTATGATATAGCCCAAGCAGCCTCTCGATCGATGACACCTTTCGCGTAAGCAGCAGCAATCTCTCCACTTGAATGACCAACTACAGCAGCTGGCTTCACGCCCCAATGGCTTAAGAGATCTACAAGTGCAACCTGCAGGGCAGTACATATAGGTTGACTGAAAGCTGGAGAGTTGATCCTGGATGACTCCTCATCGCTGAGAAATTCCCTAAGAAGAGACCACGTGGCGCCAACTGAGACGAGATACGCACTGGCTTCTTCTAAGCTTTGCAGGAAGACCTCGTAGGCGCAAAGTTCTCGGCCCATGGCATACCACTTTGAGGTTGTCAGTATGTATGGAGCAACGATTTGTGTATGGGTCTTACCTGTGCGCCTTGGCCAGTGAAAACAAAACCCACTTTCGATGTCTTTGACACTCTTTTCGCTTTGACTGGTGGGCTTTCAAGAACATGGCAAAGCTCCTTCGTGGTCGAAGCGACGACAAAAGATCGCCACGGAAAAACGCTACGTCGTGACGCCAATGTACGGGCAAGCTTTTCGTGAAGCTGGCCTTCCGTTTTACCGCTTGTGCTGTCAAGCTTTCCGACTAGATAGTCACGATAAAGGTTTGCTACCCGCCCAGTACCTGACTGTTCGTTGGAAGACCAAATGAATAATTTAGCTGGCGAAAAGGCACCTTTATTGGCAAAGTAACCGAGGCCTTTCGGGGACGTCCATTTCCAAGCCGCAAAAGGGCTCTCGGACTCAGAAGGGCTACTCCCAATCCCAGAATCCACAGATGAAGTTGGAGAGATACTGGTGAGAGGAGTGGTCGTGTTATGGTTGCCACGTAGTCGCCTGAGTTTCAAATAGTGGTACGCATCATCAAGAATGCAATGAGCGTTGGTGCCTCCATACCCAAAGGAGTTGATGCTGATTCTTCGGGGGCCCTCAGAAGGCCACGGCGTAAGTTTATCCACGACTCTGAGGTTCCAATCGTCCATCGGGATACGGGAGTTAGGCTTTTGGTACCAAAGGTTTGGCGGGATTTCTCCTTTCTCTAATGCGAAGATAGCTTTGGTTACTTGAGCCAGACCTGAAGCACCTTCGAGGTGGCCAATATTGGTCTTGATTGAGCCTATCAAGAGCGGATCGCCTGGAGGTCTAGCCTTCCCAAGCGTTGCGGAAAGAGCGGCAGCTTCTTGAGGATCCCCGGCCTGGGTGCCCGTACCATGAGCTTCAGCGTATTGAGTCTCTCCGAGACTCAAGCCCGCGTCCGCATAACACTTTCGGATCATCGCCTCTTGAGATTCAGCAGAGGGTACCGTGATGCCTATGCTATGTGTTAGTCTCTAACATGGCACCATTGATCGAAGTGCTTTAGACCATACCAGGAGTGTTTCCATCTTGGTTTACCGCAGTATTTCTGATCACCCCACGAATGACATCGTGGTCTTTGAGCGCCTGGTCTAGAGGCTTCAAGACGACGAACGAAGAACCCTCTCCACGAGCGTAGCCATTGGCAGCTTCATCAAAGGAATGACACTTGCTGTCAGGGCTTAGGAAATGCAAAGCTGTCATGGCGGTCATCACGCCCGGAATCAACATGAAGTTTACGCCACCAACGATGGACTAGACTAATGTAAGCAGTGATCAAATCAGCAACCTAGACTTAAGGCTTACTGTTTTGGACTCCCCAGTCCGAAGACTTTGACAGCCAAGATGCAATGCGACCAACGCGGAGGAGCATGCTGTGTCAATGCTGATACTGGGACCTCGTAGATCAAAGAACCAAGAGATACGGTTCGACAGAATAGCTGTACCGGTCCCGATACCGTAATACAAAGGAAGATCTTCTTGGTCAGCGGCCATCATCTCAGTATAGTCTTTTGAGAAACTGCCGACGTAGCAAGAGGTGTCTGATCCGGCGAGGTCTTCCATCCGGATTCCAGCTGGTGGCTTGTATCAGCATCACGACCAGTGGGTCTGCCATCACTCTCGACTTACCGTTCTCCATAGCTTCGTAGGTACACTCGAGGGCCATACGCTGCTGTGGATCCATCGCTTTTGCTTCGTTTGGTGTGATAGAGAAGAAAGGGGCGTCAAAGGCGTCAATGTTCTGATGATTCATATAGTGACCTCCGCGAACGTTGATCGCACCCGACCTCTCATTGTGTGGATGCCAGAAAGCATCGATGTTGAAGCGGTCCTTGGGAATTTCGGTCATGGCGCTCCGTGCCTCGGAGATGAGGTTCCAAAGCTTTTCTGGATTTGCTGCATCTCCAGGATATCTTCCTGCAAGACCAACGATGGCAATTGGCATGACAGGATCTGGGCCATCAGAAGAGTTTCCTGCTGCCAGGCCATTTGCGCGGGGAGTAGTTGGAGCGACCATTTTGCAGACGATATATCAATGTATCTCTAGAGGTGATGGAAACAGTGCATGAAGAATTAATTATATCGACTCGCAAGGAATGGCCTTGTAGATTTCAAGTCTAGAGAAGTGCAGCCAAGATTTGATTTTTCAGCCATCTGCCAGTATTCGATGCATATCGTTTGTGACGCAGCCGGTGGTCTTTTAAAGTACCTGTTCTGGCTGCGTGCCGAAAAGATTGACCTCCCTTCTGAAGAGACCTGGGGCTCCCTCTGCTCTGCGTGCATGCGGCGATTTACTGGAATCATCTCGCCAGTCACGGCTTCCAACGACATGGCTGCGCCTACTTTCCCGGAGGACCAGGAGCAGTAAACGCAAGAGGAGAGGAAAGTCAATGGAGAATTGAGCGACAAGGCTACTGAAACACCCAAAACTCCTGCCGGCCACGAGCGTTTTAGAGCTGAAGCATTCCGTTCCGGCGAAGTTTGCAATCGTGCCTCCTATCTCGGCGATGCCATGAAGTTGTCTCGGCGACTTTTGGCCACAGAAAGTCGAGGAGAAGATCAATATTCTTGACTAATCCGCATAAGCATGCGCTGTCATCGTCCCTTTGATTGATCATCGTACAGGCACAAACGCCATGATGGAAAGCGCATCATGAGGCTGTCTCGAAGTCTCTCGTTGGGGGTTAATCACTGTCGCTGTGTGTGGACAAGCATCACTGTGATTATAACGCACTTCACAGTCCTCGCTGCTGTCACACGTCGCTCTCAACGCATTGCGGCAAAGTAGGACGAGATTCATGCTTTGCATATGCTTCTCATATACTGTAGATGTAATATAGTTAGACAAATTCAAAGTGTTGATTCGGGGTTGAAATGTTTTTGAACAATATGTTTCGCATATGCAAAAAGTTGAGCTGAGGTCGGAAAAAAAGAAAAAAACTTCCGGCCTCGGCTCGGCTATTCTAGCCCCCCACGAACTGTTTAACCCCTTTGAGACGTAACGCATCAAGTATTCCGTATGTAAATAAATGAACGTATTAAATGACCTTGCGAGCCTTGCGAGCTTAAATTAAGATCGAGAGCTAACGCTATTGTCCGTACACGTTTTTAAGCTGCAATCGACACTCATCGTGTGGCAGCCATTTGGTTCCTGAGCTTCACCAACAAGCTTATGTGCCACACACGAACAGCATCATGAAACTCCCACGTGTCAGTATCGGACGATCCAAAGCAGAGATTCTCATCGACGTAGGAAGCGGCATCCTCCCCAAATCAACCTCGACGCAGCACTGCCCTGGCAGTCGATCGAGCGTTGTATATTGGAAACTGCAACGTCTTCCTTTCCGGGGCTGCTGAGGCTGGCTTGCGCCCGCTCGTACCGTCTCACGATTGCCTCGCTCGCACTGATGTTTCGAATGCCTCGTGCCTCGTGTGGTGCCTATAAGCCACCATACGGAGGGAGGGCAGGAATCTCGTCAGATTCAACCCTCCCCAGTCCGGATCTGACGTGAGAAGATTTGAGACGCTGCGCCGCGACGTGTTTTCCAGATCTTATTTAGAGCTGCGAGGTCCGGTGTAGAATCGTCGATGTCCCACATGCTCGCTAGATGTGGTGAATTGCTGAGGAAACCACTCGTTGCTGGAGGCGTCTCTGCGGGCCTTAGATGTTCCTTTGTTCGCCGAGCCTCAATATACCCTGCGAAACCCCACGTCCTGACGCCTCCTCACCACCGAAAGCCAAGTGAGCCCGTTGCAATGAATCAAGTTCAGAAGCATCGTGAGGCCTGTGACGCTTGTCACAACCGCAAAATTCGTTGCCCGTTTGTTGGTCCTGGCGCCTGCTCCAATTGTCAGAACACCGGGCGGGTTTGCGTCTTCAGCCCTAGAGACGAAATGGGACGGCCCAAGAAATGTAACACCAAAAAAGGTCGCGAGGGTCCCCGAAAGAGGCCTTCGACGAAGAATTCACTGCCTAAAAAACAAGAAGACTCGGACCAGCCAACACAGTCGACGAACGACAAGACCTGGCCGAACCTTTTTACTCAGCGCGAGGGCTCAATGCCTGTCGAGGCAGCTGACTTGAGTTTCCCGGACGAATGGCAAAACTTCCTGTCTTTCCCTACCGATGAGTTCGACTCCATACTGTATGCTCAACCTGTGCAACTTGTATACAAGTAATACGTGCTAACCTAACACTCAAGTTCCCAGTCTGCCATGCCACCAACGCCCTCATACACCCCGACTACACATGGACAACCTTGTCGAATTGCAACACCAATTTCTTCACGGATGCCTCCGCTGGCTTCGCCTGTCTCGTTACAACAACAGGACGCACCATCCAATTTTGAAGACCTCACCAAAGGTGGAAATGAAGATTGGACCGGCCGAGTTCCACTTCTCCCTCACCACCGCAACTACTCCTTGCCCACACACATCGATCACTGCGGCACGGACAGTTCTCTCGAAACGCACCGAATGCTGTCTAATGTACTATATGACCTTCGTTTAGAATACGGGAAAAAATGGTCTACGCCAGAATTTGAATGTCCACGACGTGACGGCATCTTCCGCTCAATTTCTTTCCTCTGCGACGTTGTCCAAGAAGTCCTCACGGACCGCGAAGCTTTGGAGGGACCACCGGCAAACATTGACAGCGAAACCAACATCACGTTCATGTTGACCTTGACGGCGATTTCGATGATTCTAAACATCTACAAGTCACTCTGCCAAATGTACAGCGGCTGCTCCGAGGTTCGGAACAGAGGGAAAGAAGCATTAAATCTCGAACATTCTTTTGTCGCGAGTGCTCTACAGCAGTCGAAGGCATCGGCAAGTCTGCATAAAGTCGTCCAACTCACAACCATGGATTTCCATTTAACTCGACTACAACGCATGTTCAACATCCCAAACACACCAAGCAGCTTTCAAACTGCTTTGATTGATACGGGCGAAGGCAGTGAAGAAATTCAGGAGCTTAGAACAGTCGTACAGGGATTGATTGAAAGTCTGAAGTCTGCTTAGTTACTCTGTTGCATTGGCGTCCGGGAATTTCGTTCTTGAAATTGGACGCCATATTGGCTAGGTAGTTCTGAGACGAGGGAGACTCGTCTCATCGACGGGTTAGGTCCTTTGCTTGGTCGGAATTGGGGCCTTGGTGTACCCTCTGGAATCTTCGGAGCAGAAGTCTATACTAGTCTCTGAAGGAGCGTCCATAACTGCTTGTAAATTGTAAGGTGATTTGGGACGAGTGTGCGGGATCAAAACAGCGAGGCACGAGACCCCTTGCAATCCCCCCTGCCCGGTTAGTCGACCTACTGTAACAAAAACCAAGGGCTAAGGTAGTGGATAGATCGTTATGATTGTACCAAAAGCTTCGAAACCTTCTTTTTACCTTCCAACACGTGCGAAGGCTACCTAGTTCTATCCGATTGCGACCTCAATCATGTCTGATCATTGCCAGAGCTCCTGACCTGTGCGAGCCAGCGCCAACTGCAGCACGTATCTGAGAGGGCCCAGAATCAGATGAAACCTACCCGTATCATCTCGTTTCGATTCTCAACCGCAGTTTGTCTTGGGCCGCACGGGGGGCCGAAAGGCCAACAGCGGTTGAAGGATGGTACAAATGAGTAACATATCAGCTTGAATGCCTCGGGACAAAATGCAGAATGCAGGGGAAAAGCGGAGAATTAAGGTAATGGGATGAGCCACGTGGAGCGGATTGCAGGGGATTGCCTGCGCTGTGTGTTTGACAGATTGGCCCTTGGAAATGACGTGCTGACTGCAGATCAAGTGAATGGCAGCATGTACCTTTTTGGTATCTTACGTATTTTTGGTGTTTTACGTTTTTAGTTAAAAACAAGTTACAGAAGTTTACACATTGTAATGGTTTTTGATTAATTATCGCTTTTATTTTCTTTGAGCAGCTCGAGCACAGAGCATGTGGGATGAAAGTGGAAATGGAAATGGAGGCGAGGATTATAGGCAGAGCGCCGAAACCGTGGTTTGAGGGAGCCGACGGATGTGAGATCTGGGAGAGGAGGCTAAGGCGGAAATGCGGTTTGGTTGTGTTTGTGGTTTGGGTGGTCTATAAAGTTATATAGAGGTATGAGTGTGGAGGACGACGTGATGAAGGTAAATAAATGGTCTGCATAATAGGACACAGTTCCCAAATCCCCCATATAGTCACACCCCGCGCTACCCAAAAACCCCCCACCACAGATCTTCAGCCCTCTGCCTAACCAACAGCATCCCATACCCGACCACGCTAACCACAAACCTCACGCCCCCAAACTGCGTATAGTTTCCCGTCATAATACTCAGCAACATCGTCCTGGCGCCATACTGCAACACCCGTCTCTCCCACTCCTTCCCCGTAATCTCCCCCTCGAGCGATTTCTCCAGCAGCAAGCAATCCACCGCCGCCTGGTTCGCACTTAACGCTACGTGTGGGCGGAAGAGCGTGAGCGCGTCGCCGACGAGCAGGAGGTTTCCATCGAAGAAGGACGCTTGCGGGGCGATGGTGTGGCTGACGCTGGAGATGAAGGGCTGGGTGGTTTTTTCCACGAGTTCAGCGAAGGGGCGGGCGAGGTTGGATTTGGCGAGGGCTTTTTGCTTGGACCAGATTTCGGGGCGCATTTTTCCCGGGGGGAGCGTGTTGTGGTGGTGATGGCCGTCGCTGTCGGTCATGATGGCGGCGTATTCGGGAGTTGAGGCCGGGCAGTTGTAGTACCAGACGAAGTTTAGGATCCGCTGGCCTGGCTCGAGACTTCCAGTTGGCCCGGGGATTGTGTACCTAAGAAATTGTAAGACTATGTAGGTGTGGATGATATTGCTATTGCTGGATTACGTGCACCAAAATGTAGTTGCGAGGCATCTTGAAAACCGTAAAATTGTCCTTGATGGCCTGTTTCGTCTCTTCAGAAGCGTCCTTCTCGAGGACACTACCACGCCAAGCGACGTATCCAGCATAAGGGCGCTGTAGCTCCGGAAGTAGAATTCGGCGTACAGCTGAGTTTGATCCATCTGCTGCAATGACTAGATCTGCATGGAGAAATCCACTTTTCCCGTTTATGGTATCTTCGAATGTGACAAGGACCAATCCATCAGTGTAGCTTACATCGGTCACTCGCTTTCCAAGATCATAAATGACCGCCCCGTCTGTCTCTTCTGGTTCAGGTGGTTCGGGGCAATGCTTACTCACGAAGCCATCGAAGTTCGCACGCAGTCGATAATACAAAGTTGTCCAAGAAGTGTTTGCCATAGGAAAAGTGACGAAGCGAAGATTCTTCGATTCACGATCGATAAATTGCAGGCCTGGGCAATCGAGAAAGTATGGTTCTTTCAGCCTGTCATACTTTTCGAAGAATTCTTGCACCTCTTTTCCAGCTCGAATACCTGCGGCTTGGCCATGGAGGATGGATTCCGGGTTCTGCTCGAGTATATGGACACTATGGCCAAGCCTTTTCAACATGACACCGTGCATCAGACCGGCCAGAGAGCCGCCACACTACTCAATTCTACTGTCAGCGGAAGAATTTTGTAGGTCCTGAGACAGGACTGCTCACGATCACGACGTTCATGGCTTTCCCGCTTATGATGAAAATGTCGGTCCTGTCGTGATTACAGAATTCAATATATTGCTACACCAGAACACATGAACGGCCGCGTCTTCGAACTTGACAGGGGCAAGTCGACTCCTAGATTCAGTACTTGGCTGAGAGGCCTGAAGTCGCCTCAGCCGCCATCGATCGGAGTAAATGTAAGACCTAGATTCCGGCTGGTGAAACGAGCATTGATCGGTCTGGTAGCCATGGTATTCCTGTTACCGGGTGAAAAGTCGATTGGGATGTAAGTATGTCACCGAAGATCCGAAACACGTCCCATATTGTTCTTGGAATAGCGTTCGCGCTGGCTGCTACATGTCTCGCTTGTATAGTGATATAGCTGTAACAAGTAGACTGCCAGCTACCTGCTGATCATCGAGATGTTCGTCTGTCAAAGACAGGTGTAATTAGGCTTGCGCTGCGGCTGTCTGTGGTTCGCCGTAGTCGCACACCTCAAACAAAGATGAGAAAGCCGCATGCAAAGTCGCCGTGTCTCGATAGCTACTTGGCATCCTCCTTGATTCCGCCGAATGTAATCAGGCACAAGGCGATCATTTAGATAATGTCTTCGTACAAAATGGAACTTTCGATTCTCAGTTGTCGTTCTCACAACATTCAAAGATGGCAGAAGGAAGAAGAACCATCCTAATCACAGGGTAAGAAAACCACCAGTTGCAGTCGTACGATATTGACCTCCCCCATAGCTGCAGCCCTGGTGGCATTGGTAACGCTCTTGCTCGACAATTTCATTCGAAAGGTACGATCAAACGAAAACCTTCAGTCCCGCAACCTTGAGCTAACATATGTCCTCCTAGGACTCCGCGTCTTCGCAACTGCCCGTGACCCTAGCACGATCTCCGAGCTGAGCGACATAGGCATCGAGACTTTAAGCTTGGAAGTCCACAAACCCGAATCCATAAAAGCCCTCAAAGCCTCAATCGAAAAGCGTGCCGGCGGCAGTCTCGACATACTCATCAATAATGCCGGTCGTAACTACACAATCCCCGCCCTCGACGTCGACTTCGACGAAGTCCAAGACCTCTTCGATATTAACGTCTTCGCCGTCATGCGCATGTGCCAGTCCTTCGCTCCCCTCTTAATCCGCGCCAAAGGCATGATTGTCCAAATCGGCAGTCTTTCCGGCTTCATGCCTCATGTCTTCGGCTCTCCCTACAACGCTTCAAAAGCTGCCCTGCACTCCTACAGCAACACTCTGCGTGTCGAACTCGCCCCTCTGGATGTGCGCGTGGTCCTCGTCTACACTGGCGGCGTGCAATCGCGAATCGCGCGTATCGAGCGCTCACTTCCAAAAGACTCGCTGTATCTACCCGCCAATGAGGGGTATTTGAAGAGGATGACGCATACGCAGCAAAATGCGATGCCCACCGACGTGTATGCAAAGAGTGTGGTGGAGCAGTTGCTGAAGAAGAAACCGAGGCATTGGATTTGGGAGGGGAGTTATATTTGGTTGATGTGGTTTTTTTGGACGTGGATGCCGAAGACATTTTTGGATGATTTGTTTACGAAGATGTTTAGTTTGAATAAGATATCGGGCTCCCAGGCAATGAGGAAGCTTAAGTAGCGTCTTAAAGTCTACAGATTGCCTTTGGAATTATTTTTCAAGCCCTTTCCAATTCTACAAGTAATCATATACCTTTGTTTCCAGTGACACCCTTTTGGTTAGCCGTAATGTTTCCATCTGCCGGCTCACATGTTCGGAAAATCTGGCGAAACAACTACATATGATTCCAAAAATTGTCGATGCATAGTTATGGCATGCTGAAGGAACCTCCACTCCCGTGATTCAAAGGCAGAAGTTTCGATCCTCTTTTTTGCACCTTAATAGTATTGCAGTATTATGCTAAAGGCCTAGCGTCATCACGTGGCCCATAAAATAAGTAGGTAACACACCTCCTAGATATTTAATCAACCGTCATTGCTTCAGCGTTCAACCGTTAGGTGGAGTAAGTACTTGGAAATATGTCTGCCATCATTTTTATATACCGTTCTTCACGCATCTGCATACCTGCCTGCAAAGCACAAGAAGATATGAAGTTCGGCTGTAAACTTCGTGATACAGGCCACATCCAGATAGTATTGATTCGAGAGATCTTTTCTCGAAGACCCAGTCGAAAGACTCGTCGGTCATCGAAACTAGATGCTGTGGGCGCCAAGTAAAGGACCGCAAGCATCAAGTGCAAGGACTTTCAGACGTGGGCTTGGGAAACAAGCAGCTTCTTGGCCACGTCCTTCGAATGCTTACTTAAATGGCGCCAGGCCAGGTCGTACCCGTTTCCAAGACGCTCCTCGCGGTGCGAGCAGCAGTGACTGAGCACCACAACGCCTCTCGACGAGGCGTTCGCTCGAGCATTTCAATAGCCCTCCAGCGTAACGACAGATCTGGACATTTACATGCCACAAAGAACAAACCTGGAAGGACGCCCATGTCCATGATGAACAGAGGAGGCTGATTAGTCTTGCCTGACATAGGGTCAACATCTCTGCTTTGTAATACAGTGCATTCTTCAGCCAGATCGAGCACTTCTTTGAAGTCTGCAGCCATTGCATTGAGAGCTGGGCCTTGCGGTAGGAACGAGACCCAGAGGCGGATCGAACAAAGTTTGGCGAAGAAACGGAGGATTACAAAGCCTGATTTTGGTTGCTTTGACTCTATATCCCGACGTCGCCGAGAGTGACCTTTCATAAACGAGTCGAAAGCATTTGTCCATTGTCTTAGCTGGGCATCAACCTGAATTCGACTTGCTACTGCAGCATCTGGGCCGGATGGAAAGGTGGTTTGGCCTCTACCTTCCTGCGTAGCACCATAAACGACAAGTGCAGCATTCTTCATGATACGCCCCTGGGCATAACGGGCTTCGTCAAGAGTCTCAAACTTCATGTCAGGTGGACAATTAGCAAGGGCACCTGAGAATGATCCCTTCGATGCTGTGCATTGCGTATACTCTTGAATAGATGAAGATAGAATGCGGAGCCGCGTAAAGGAATACAATAGTGAGTCCTTGATGTCGCCGCCCAAGGAGAGCGCAGTCTCTTCATGGTCGGAAGGTGCTCCTCGCTCATCTTTCTGTGGGAAATCTTTCAATATGTTGGACCCGTTCTCGATATGAGCCAAAGCTGCTTTAGTATTTCCTCTCAACGCCTCGATGCATGTGAAGATGATGCAAGCGGTGAGAACGATGGTCGAAGATGATATGCTCGAGCCTAGTTGCTGCTGCATACCACGTAAAGCTTTTGTATAGTGGCTTATCGCGATGGCCTTCGGTCGAGATATGACCACATCGTTACTTTCTAGAAAGCTGTTGTATATTGGCGTCCCCAAAACTTCGGTGTGTTCAAATAGCGACGCAACGGCAAGCATTGCATGCCATATGACTGGCTCTGTCTGGCTCATCTGTGGTATTAATGTCGTCCAGATTTTTGACTTTGTATGCCCCGGGATGATTGGTAGGCACTTCACGTAGAAGATCTCAAGAAGTCTTATGTCCTCGGGAGAGCCTGTCAACACAGATGAGATCCCCCTTGTGATGTTTTCGACTTTACTGTTCTGGGCGGTTGGGACGGGCCGAAATGGAGTAAGCTGCTTTGGACTCTTTGAGTCTAACGTGTCGTGGGTATAGCCATCACATTTTCTGCCTGTAGAGGCGCACTTCGTACAGACTGGTTTAGTCTCGTCGCACTTGATCTTTCGGATCCTATACGGAGGGAAATAGTAAGCTTGAGGTTTGAATGTAGCCTGATACAGGGATGTGTGGTTCACCTACCTGCACGTGATGCAGCCAGTCCTAACTCTCTTCCGTTTCAGCTTCACAGAGGACCCAGGTGAGCTAGAGGCAGAGGTAGAGACAGTTGATGGGGGGGATGGGACGTTCACGTTCCCGTCCATGTGAGCACACGTTGGTTACGACAACGCCCTTCTGTTCGAGGAACACTACGGAGTAATCGTGCCACGCAATCACCTACTAAAGTAGGTGCTGGCCACCCAAATGACGTACACCCCCCAAATGACGTTTTTTTTCCTTTATGTATTCAACCCCCCCCCACCTCAACCATTCAACCACATC
>JAABUL010001722.1_pt1 | contig 39771 bp, 1 predicted proteins | sample 5559151 | NCBI WGS metagenome assembly JAABUL01 (sample SAMN10711876, study PRJNA513368) | rock metagenome | isolation source: Antarctica rocks | place: Antarctica: Victoria Land, Pudding Butte sud | reverse complement strand
TTTATTCTTATTGTTTTTGCGAATATTATTTCGTATATTATATTTGCAAAATAGATAGCTCTTTAAAGTTAGTCTACGTATATTATTAGAAATATTAATATAGAGAACAATATTCGTAAAATCGAATCAATTGTAAAGCAACAAAAACAAGCAATTTAATTACGTTATTAATACTTTTTACTTCGTATATTATATTTACAAAATAGATAGCTTCTTAAAGCTAATTTATATATATTATTAGAAATATCAATATAAAAAATAATATTTATAAAATCGAATTAGTTATAAAGCAACAAAAACAAGCAATTCGATTACGCTATTAATACTTCTTACTTCGTATACTATATCTACAAAATAGACAACTCTTTAGAATTAATCTATATATATTATTAAAAACATCAATATAAAGAATAATATTTGTAAGATCGAATTAGTTATAAAGTAACAAAAACAAGCAATTCGATTACGCTATTAATACTTCTTATTTCGCATATTATATTTACAAAACAAATAACTCTTTAGAGTTAATCTATATATATTATTAAAGACATTAATATAAAGAATAATATTTTTAAGATCGAATTAATTGTAAAGCAATAAAAACAATTAATTCGATTATATTATTAATACTTCTATCGACGCAAACGCGTACAATATTAGTTAATTATTATTAAAAGTAAATACTAAGTATCTACAACCTTATTAGCTATAAATAAAAAACAATAAATAAGTAAATATCTACAATCTTATTAGCAATAAATAGTAAGTATTTGTAGCAATCTTACTTATTAGCAATAAATAGTAAGTAAATATTTGCAAACAAGATAAAAATTACTTTAATTATTATACTAAGATTAACTATTATTATTATTAATCTATTCTTGTTATTTAATCTCTATTTTCTCTTACTATTATTATATTTCTTTAATCTTTGCATTTTGCTAATTCTATTTACTATTACTCTTGTTTATCTTCTAATTTCTACTCGCGTAAATATTGTTCTTCTTTCTTTCTTAATATCTATTAACAATATGTATCTAATATAAGATGCTCGACAATATCTACATTTTATTTTTCTACTCTTTTTCTCTCTTGTCTTTTTTTACGTTTAATTGCTATTTCTAATATTTATACACAATTTTTTGTTTATTACAATAAGCGTTAGTTAACAACAATATCTTATTTTCGATTAGCTTATATTCTATACAAAATCTAGCAACTTGTTTTTCTTTTATTTTTTGTTATCTCTTTCGATTCTTTTAAATTGTTACAACTCTAGCTTGTTATAACTAATATATATTCTACAAAGCAATTTGTAGTATATAGTACAATTATTTGCATATTCGACAACTTAACAAGCAAGTAGAGCTCGATACGCTAATAAGTAAGTTTAATATGTTCGACAACAAACAAAGCAAGTAGAGTTTGATATATTCGACAATAAGTATAACAAACAAAAAGAATCTTTTTAGTATATAGATTTCTTAGATACAACTTTCTTATAAATTGTGTTTAACTTATTATAGATTTTTACTTATTGTTACTTTAATTTATTGAATCTCTTTTAAAATACTTATAACAATATTTCAACAAGATTTAAAAAATAACTTAAAAGATAAAATTATATATAATAAAAAAACTTTTAACAATATATTTAATCTTATCGAAGTAATTATTAATTTCGACGACAAATTATATAAAAGAATTATAAAAAAAAGATACAATTAATTTTAAAAAAGAGCAAGAATCTTTTTTAAATTAATAATTAAATATTAATAAAGAGAATCTTGTTTTAATTAAAAGTATAATAATTTCAATTATTGTAAACTTGTATCTATAAAACTAAATTTTATTTAACAATATAAAAAGATTTTTTTTAGAAAAAAGCAAAATAATAAATCTTAAAAAATATGCTATTTATATAACAAATTAAATTACTTTGCAAAAGATTACTAATTATAAAACTTAATAAATCGCCAACAAATTAATATTATATTAAGAGAGATATTTAATAGTTAAGACAATATTAGAAAGCAAATCGATATAAAGACAAACATTCTTAAAATTGAATTAAACAACAACTACTATTTAATAAAAAACTTAAATTAATTATAAAAAGTTCTAAATAAAATATTATTAAATAAGATATTCGCATCTACGCAAGAAGTTAATCAAATACTTAATAAAATTATAAAAGCAAAACAATTAAAAATGTTATATTTTTATCTAGCAACAAACTTAGATAACAAATATAACTAAAAAAACTTTTATAAATATCTAAATAATATTACAAAACACTTCGAGACTTTAACTAATTTATCGAAGAAACAATAAATAAATTAGATTGTAAATAAATGCAAGAAAACGCTAAAAAGCGACGTTACTATAGAAAGAGATATTTTTAAGAAAATCGAATAACAATTAAGCAATATTAGTTTATTTAAACAAGCGATAAAGAAAGCAAAGAAATATGCAATACTTAGTTAAACAAAATACTATAACAACTTATACTAGACTTATCTAGAAAACAAAGAAGAAATTAACTAATTTTTTAAAAAATTAAAGTTATTAACTTAATATAGAAAGAAAGCTTAGCGTAAACAAATATTCGAAATAGAAGTTGCAATACAAGAACAAGAAAAAGTTTAATTTTTTTAATAAAAAGTATATTAAAGAAATACAATATATTAGTCTAATAATAGCAACTAAACTTAACAATATATATATAATATTTTATTATATTAATTAGAGTTAATAAACAATAATTTATTGCAATAATTAATTTTAGTGCAATAAGTAATTTTATAATTAAAGCTTTTATTAAAAGAGAAGAATATTTTATTTAAAAGAAGTTTAACGTATATAATCTAATAATTGTAAATAGAAATTTATTGCTTAACAAAAATAAAAAAGTAAATAAAGAAACAAAATTACTATTAATAGCTATTTAGCAATATTACAAAAAACTAATCTTTAATATAGTAGAAATAATTATTTATAATATTGTTCTAAAAATGTTTTAATTAAAGCAATACAATCTAGAAGTTAACTAAAATATACAAATACTTAAATTTGCACAATATAATTACGTAATTTATATCTAATTTACGTATTAATAATATTTAATAATAGATAAAAAATTAAGTTAAAAATCGATTGCAAGTAGCGAGTTTATATTTTTGCAAAAAAACAATTTAACAAAGTTTAACTTAATAAATATTAACAAAAATTAATTAAATTATAAGATTAAAATAAATAAAGAAAATTATAAATCTTTTAAAAGTCTTAAACTATTTAATATAATAAAGAAATTGCTAAAGTATATATTATAAATATACAATAATTAAAAGTATCTATTTTAAGAAAAAAAAACAACAAAAACTTTTTTTAAACATTAATTATAAAATTATAAATTTAAATTTAAATTAGACAAGCAATTTACGTTTAAATCTATATATATTTTATTTAAGAAAAAGCTCGAAGTACTTCGCAAATACTTGACAAAAAACAAAAAAAAAGAATTTATTAAAAAATTTCAATTATAGACAAAATACTTGATTCTCTTTGTATTAAAAAAGAATAAAACTCTTTGTTTATATATTAATTATTAAAAGCTAAACAATATTACGATTAAAAATTGATATTTACTACTTAATATTAACAAGTTTTAAGATTAACTATTTAAAGCAAAATACTTTATTAAATTGAATTTACAAGAAATATACAATTGAATTAAATTAAAAACAAGAAAAAAGTAAAAAATAGTCTTTTGTATAAAATATAAATTATACAAATATATAATAATGTTGTTCAAATTTACAAATATTTTAACAATATATTAAAAAATAATTAATAATATATTACAACAATATTTGAATTAATTTGTTATAATATATTTGAACAATATTATAATTTACTTAAAAATCTTAAAAAAATATATTAATTATATCTTCAAAGTATTAGAATATTTAAATATAAAAAACTTATATTTTAAGTTAAAGAAATGCGAATTTTATTAAAAGAAAATTAACTTTTTTAACTTTGTTGTTTAACAATACAAAATATATATAAATCTTAAAAAGCTATAAATAATTAAAGAATAAAAATTATTAACAAATATTAAAGAAATATAATTTTTTCTAGATTTTATAAACTACAACAAGAAGTTTATTAAAAACTATTTAATAAACGCAATATTATTAATAAATTTTATAAAAAAAAATATATTATAATTATAAAAATTTGTAAAAGAGAAATTATTTTAGAATTTTAAACTAAAATGCTTAAAAAAATTAATATTAAAAATATATAATTTACAATTGTTAAGCAAGATTAAAATCGACGTATTAAATCTAGTTATTAATATATACTTTAATTAAAGATATAAAGATATATAATACTTAAAAATATATCTTTCGAAAAAACTCTTATTAATTAAACAAAACTATAACGTTTACAACAAGAAACTATTTGCTATAGTAGTTTTCTTAAAATTATAAAAAATATATATAAAAAAATTACTAGAATTTACAATTCTTACAAATTACAAAATTTTTGTATATTTTACTACTACAAAGCAATTAAACAAAAGATAAATATAATAATTAAAAAAACTTAAATAATACAAGTTTAAAATATAGTATATTTTAGATAAAAATAATAACAAAGCAAACGCACTTAACAAAAAAAATAATTATATAAAAACAAAAAAATTGTTTAATTACAATATATTTAAAGTTAATAAAAACAAATTATTATTAATAAACAAATACAAACTAAATATAATATTACAAATATTTTAAGATAATACAAAAGAGTTTCTAATAAAGAAAGAAAAACTCTAAATATTTATTAACAAAATCGAAGAATATATAAAAGAATATTATAACAAATTATTGCAAAGACACTTAAAAGTAACAAAAACTCTTTAACTTTTATATTAATATTGTTAATTTCTACAAATAAAACAAGTTGTTAAGATATATATTAAACAATATCTTAATTATTAATAGAACAAATATAATATGTATGCAAGCTATAACGAAATTTAATATTAGAAATTATCTAAATTGTTATAAGATAAAGTTACGATAAACTTTATTACTAAGTTGCTAAAATCGATAAACTTAACAACTAAAAATAAATATAATTTAATACTAGTAATAGTCGATAAACTTATTAAGTACTTATATATTATTGTATATAAAGAGAAGTTTATTGCAAAACAACTAAAATATATTATATTAAATCGATTTATATAATATTATAATATATTTAAGAAACTAATTAGTAATAGAGATAAGCTATTTACGTCTAACTATTAAAAGATATTTCTTTCAATATTAGATACAAGACTTTAAATATCTATTGTCTATTATTTAATTATAAATAATTAAATAGAAAGAACAAATTAAAGTCTTAAACAATATTTAAGATATTATATTAACAATATTTACAATAATTAAGTATTATTTTTATCTATAATACAACTAGCACTTAATACTAAGATTTCGAATATTACTAAAATAATTTTATTCTTTGTTAATTATAACAAAAAATCAAATCTCTTTAAGAAAGAATGCATATATTTGTTTGCGCAATTAGTTATTAAAAGAGTAGCAATACTAAAAAAGATACACAACAATATTTTAAAAATGCAAGAAAAATTAATTAAGTATTAAAACAAAAAACAAAAAACAATATGTTAACTAAAAGAGAGAAATAAAATATATTTTTTTATAAAAAATCTTAAAACAAAGAAGTTAAACAAGAAATTAAATTATATTAAAGTCGAATTGTTTTTTGTTAAAAAGACTAAGAAATTAGTTAATTATAAACTCGATTTATTTAAGAACGTTAAAGTATTTCTAGTATTTTATATATTATTGTTGAAACTCGTCGACTCAAATATATCTATATAAAAAACATTTTATTATAAAACGCAAAAAGAAAATTAATTTAAGATTAAGAGAATTTTAGAATAGCAAGATTAACAATATCTTGTAAAGTAAAAAAAGTATTCTACGACAAAAAATATATAAGAATTAACTAGAAATTTCGACAACTACAATATTCTTATCTAGAAATTTTATTAACGTTCGAAAAATCGTCTAGCATAGCAAAAGAAAATCAAATAATAAAAGATATTTTAATTAGAGTATTTGCAACAAAACAATTCGACAACTTTGTAATATTTAACTTCTTTATACTAAACAATAAATATTGTATCTTTTGCTTTATCTTTATATTAATTTTTTTAAATATCTTTTTATTACAAAGCAATTGTATAATTACAATTATTAATATAATCTTATTCTTTGTTACTTTAAAGAATAGATCTTTCTTAATATAATTTAAGAAAATCTACAATATATTTATATACAATTTGTTTGCGCAAATATATTTTAAATACTTTAAATAAAATAACAAATCTTTTATAGCAATACAAAGCTTGTTAATATAGTAACAACGTTTACAAACGAAATTAACAAATATTTTGTAATAATCTATTTCGAAGACAAAACAAATACAATTTTGATAAAAAAATATAATATATAAGTATTCGCTTTTTAAGACAAAAAAGATTTAAAGAAGAGAAATAATATTATAATTTTAGTTTGTTATAACTAGTATATACTTTACAAAGCAATTTGTAATATATAATACAATTATTTGCATATTTAACAATTTGATAGACAAGTAAAATTCGATATATTAGTAAGCAAATTCGATATATTTAATAACAAACAAAGCAAACAAAGTTCAATATATTTAACAATAAGTATAGCGAACAAGAAGAATCTCTTTAATATATAAATTCTCTAGATACAACTTTCTTATAAATTGTGTTTAACTTATTATAGATTTTTATTTATTGTTACTTTAGTTTATCGAATCTCTTCTAAAATTTATTAAACATAAAAATTGTCTATAGTTGCAACTCTTATTATTAAGTAATTGCTTATATTGTCTAAAGATATCTATAAATCTCTTCGAAAGCACAACTTACTCTAATATCTTCGAAGAAAGTACTAGCGTAACATAAATACGCAATCTTTTTGCAATTCTTTTGTCTTTAATTTCTTCAATATATACTACTTTATGCGATTTTATCTTTATCTTTTTGTCTTAATATATATGCGCTATTTTTTTGTTATTTTGTTTTCGACTTCTTTGTTTCTTTAATATATGTTATCTCTTTGTAATCTTATCTTTTTGCAATTTTGTTTCTTTGCAATTTTGTCTTCTTCTTAATTTCTCTTTAATATATAATCTTTTTGTATATAATTAGCTTTATATTCGATTCTTTCTCTTCTTTTTTGTCAAATAAACAAGCGACTTTTTTTTTAATATAAAAGATCTAACTAATTAACGCTATATATAGTCTTCGATTTATCTTTAATCTCTCTCTTCTTCTTCTTCTTCTAATATTTATTTCTTTACTATAGTTAATATCTTTGCTTACTTTACTTTTTCGTCTTCTTCTCTTATTAACTAAATATATGTTAAATATTTTAACTTCTTCAAGATTCTTAATATAACGTCGAACAACTACTATATATTCGCGCAATTTTGTCTATATATATTAAAAACTATTATTTAATATATATTCGAGAGAGATACAATCGAAACTTGTATTTGCAATCTATAAATTTCTTTTTAAAGTTAAATAAACGCAACAAAGAATTAACTAAAAAAAAATTTAATATTCTAATATTAACTCTACGTTAACAATATTATCTATTGCTAGAATCTTAATACTATTGTTAACTTTGCGACAATTTAGCTTTCTTATATTCTTAACATTAATAGATGTTTCTTCCTACTAGTAGATCTTTTTGTCTTACTTAATTTAATTGTTAAATAGATAATAATAATAAATAAATAGATAATAGATAGAATAGATAGAATAGATACAAATAGCTAACTATATATAGTATTTATCTTATATTAAAATCGCGTTGTCGATTCTAATAGCAACTTAAGAAATTCTATATATATTTTCGATTTTAACAATAATTCGACAAATTCTATATATATTCTTAATAATTAAATCTATAATAACAACTATTAGACTAATTGTTTAATTCTAATAGTTGAAATCAAATTATATAAATTATGAAAATACTAACTATATTAGATTAAAACTTGGTCTAATTAGATATAACTTTCGAATCGAATTATAGATTTTAGGGAAAAATCGACTCGAACAATTAGTTTAACAATTATAACAACAACAACAATCTAAACAATTTTAACAATTTTAACAACAACAACAATAACAACAACAAAGATTGTCTATTTATTATATTTTTTTACATTTATATTTTGCGTCTTTATATTAATATCTCTTTGCGCAATATTAATTTTATTATATTGCAATTTGCTTTTTGTTTGCTTTTTTATTTGTTGCTTTATCTATTACTTTTTGTCAATTAAATATTAATACAATTTGTTCTTAAATATATATTTAAATATCTAAAGACTTTTTGATTTGTTTGCAATATTCGCAAATGTTGTCTATAACTTCTACAACAATTGCAATTATATTAATTATTATATTTTAAAAAAACCAAACTTAAGAAATATTGTAATAAACAATTTATTTCTAATTAACAAAATTGTTTATATATATAAAAGCGTAAATTATATTATTTATTTTGTCGAAATAATTAAGATACAAATTAATATTTATTTTCGACAATTATTTTAAGACTAAAGTAAGACTAATTATATAAAAAGATTTGCTTGCGCTAACTAATAAACGCGCAAAAGAATTTTTGAACTAACTAAAATATATTGTTTCTTTTTTCTTTCTTCTATTTAAAAAATATTGTTATTTAAAATACTTCTTTCTCTATCTACGAGAAAATTTCTTCTTCTTCTATTAAAAGTTTTCGATTAAGAAAGTTTCTTTGTATAAGATAGACTCTTAGAAGTAAAGCAACAATAAACTCTCTTAATACTAAGATATATTCTTTGTACACAATTTTTGTAGTTTGTATATTTCTATTGTTAATTTATCTTTCTTTTCTCTCTCTTCAAGCAAGTTACAATAATAATAGATAGAATATCTTAGTATATAGAAAGTTAACTTTAACTATTTTTGACTTAATTTTAACTATCTTTAATTATATATTATATATACAATATTTGCAATAATATTATTAATTATATTGTTATAGATTTTGCACGCATTTAATAAACTTCGAAAATTATTCTTCGAAATATATATAATCTACAAACAATTTATTCTTATTTATATATATCGAACTTGTTCTTCGAAACATATATAATCTACAAACAATTTACTCTTATTTATATATATCGAATTTGTTCTTTAAAATATATATAATTTGCAAACAATTTACTTATAATATAGAGTAAAGAGTTAAGATTGACAAACGTATAAACGTCGCATATAGTTATTCGAACGCGCGATTAATCTACTTTAGAAAATCTAAGTTAACAATTAAGAATCAAATTTCGTCGAATTTGCGCAATAAAAACTCTTCTTGTTATTATTGCAATAACTTTTTGTTCTTATATAATTATTATAATATTGTTGAACTCGTATATAATATTGCGTATTTAAATATTATCTTAATATTTGTCTCTTTTTTGCGTTCGCTTTTTCTTGTCGCTATTATTCTATATTATAAACGCTATTATTTAAATAATTAACGCTATTATCTTTATTTATCAATTAATTTTCTTTTCTTCTTTATTTTTTTTCGAATTGAATTGCGTCTTATTAGTGCGAAAGAAATTCTTGTACAATCTTTCGCATTGTTTTTTATATTTAAATCTCAAATATTTTAGTATTTAAATAACAAAATTCGACAATATTATAATTTAAAACAAAAGTATTAATTGCAAATCGAAATCAAACTATATACTATTAAAACAACTAAATTATTAAGCTTTTTAAAGATAGTATTAATTTATTTATATATTAATCGACAAAATTTGTCTATTTAATTTGCGATTTTTTCGTTTTATTTAAAAAGTAAATTGAACAATTACTTTATATTGTTTCGATTGCAATCTCGAAATTTAAAAGATATAATTTCTCTATTAACAATATTAACTTTATCGCAATTATTCTAATTTAAAGTGCTTATTTAATCTTGTCGATTTTTACGCTTAATATATTTGTTAAATTATTATCTTTTATTGCTAATTTTCTCTTAATTTCTTGTTTTTTTGTTAATAATTCTTATTTCTTTAAAATCTTTTTTTAATTTTTTATTGCTTTTATTATTTGTTTGCGAGAATAACTATTATTGTTAATTCTTGTTCGCATTAATTGTTAACTTCTATCTTTTTTAAAATCTTTTATTGTTATCTATTAAATATCTTTGTTTAACTATTATTATGCAACGCGTTCTTATTATATCTTTGATATCTATTCTTTTGCTATTAAAATTAAAGAAGAGATGCTTTTTTAAATTTATTAAATTTGTTAAACAAGAAACAATTAAAAAGAAAACACAACAAAAAGTTAATATAAACAAAAGAGCTAGAATATAGACTCTTAAAATTAAGTAAATAGATTAAATTAATAAGAATTTGTCGCACAATCTTGTTATATTTAACAATATATTTGCTTTTCTAATTATTTTCGCAACAACTAGCGCTTTTGTCAAAAATACGCATAAATTTATTGTCGATTTGTTCGATTTTATTTTATATTTGTTATTTTTTTTCAATTTTTAAAACTCTTAATTCTCTTAAAAACGCAAATATCTACAAATTGTCTTAAAAAAAATATTTTTTTTCGAAATTAATATTGTTGTTAACAAGAAATCTTAATACTTTTTACGTATTTAAAAGATCTTTAAAAAGTCTTTTGCAACAACAATATTATTCGAATTCTTATCTTTATTTATTTTCGAATTTTGCTTTTGTAGTTTTTTTTTTTTATTATTGTTTGCAAAATTCAATTTTAATTGTTGCAATTTTAGATATTTTTGTTGTAATTAAAAAATATTTAAGATCTTTTTAATAATTAATATTATTTGCTTTATTAAAATTATATCTTTTGTTTCTTCTTAGCAATTTCGCTCTTTTATTTTTGTATTTAAGAAAAATTATTTAATTATTAATTTAAATTTAGCAATAAGTAGAAACAATATTGCTAAAATTAGTTTTTAATTTATTTAAGATATTAACTCTTGTATTGTATTCTTGTCTTATATTGTTTTATTTATAAATTTTTCCAAATTAATTCTTTTTTTAAGATAAAGTTTGTTAAAATTAATAAATTGTTTAAAATTAAAAAGTTTTTTAAAGAAACAAAATATTCTTATATTTAATATTTTATTTTTATTTTTTTTGTTATTATTTAGTAACAATATTTTGTATTATATTAAATTCTTTACAATTTTTAATATATTTTTTTTACTCTTTATTGTTGTCGAAATTGCGAATTCGAAGTCTAATACTTTGCTTCTTAAATCGAATTTTTATATTTATATTTTTTCGCAAAATATTTAAAGATTTTTTGCTTTTAATTAAAGTTAAACTTAATACTTTATATTTGTTGTCTTATTATTGTTATTTATATAAAAAGTATTATTTTAAATTAAAGATTTTTTAGATTTACGAAAAGTAATTGAAAACAAATGTTTCAAAATTGTTATAATTGCTTTAAGTAATTGTTTCTTTAATTATCTTAAAATAAATTCTAAAATTATAAACAACTTAATTGTTTGTTTTGTTGCAATATATTAATTTGCGTTTTTTGTCTCTAAACATTTTGTCTTAAGCTTTAATATTGCGTCTTCTAGAAATTAATTTTAATTTTAATTTTTTGTTTCTTTGTTTAGTTAATCTTATTTTTCGTTATTGTCGAATTTTCTCTTTTAAGATCGAAGTTCTTTTGTCGAATTATTATTGTTTATAAAAACGCTCTTAAAATTTATTAATATAGTATTTTATTATTAATCTTTTCTCTAATTTAGATATTAATATACTTTAAACAATTAGCGATAATAATTAAATTATATCTTTTAAGCAAACGTTTTAAGTTGTATATTCTATTGTTGTTGCTAAACGTTTATTAGATATTACTTAAAAATATAGAAACAATATTAATATTAAAAGTCGAATTTTAATAATATATAAACAAGATAAAAATAAAATCTTTGTTGTTTTCGAACGTTCTCGCAAATATCTTAGCGAAATACTATCTTTTTTATAGATTTTATTAAATATTAGATTTTTTTTTTATATTATTAATAATATTAATACAAAAAATCGAAAGTTGTTTGTAAATAATATCGATTGCAATATTTATTGTTTGTTATTTTTTTTATTATTATTTATTAACAAACAAAGAGTTTTATTGCTAGCAAATAAAGAAGACAATAATTTGTCTCTATATAATAACAATTTATTCGAATTGTTTAATTAATTTTATTCGTTAAATCGCAAATATAACAACGCACTCTCTTTAAACAATAAAAACAATTTTATTCTTATTAAAAATTATAATTTTTCGCTCTAATTTTAACAAAGATATTAAAGAAATATAAAAACTCGCTTAGATTCTTATAATATTATTTAGTCGAAAAACAAAATCAATTATATATTACTAATTATTCTTGTTAATTTTTATTATTCTTCGATCGCTTCTTATTTTTACGTTAATTTTGTAATTATTTTTTTGTTATTAATTACAAATAATATTTAAATTTATATTACAAGCAATATTATTATTTAAATCTTTATTTTTAGTTGCAATTGCAATAAGTTTGCGTTTATATTTTAAGCTAATATTTATTTACTTATTAATAAAGTATTTTAATATACAAAAACTCTTTAATTCTTCTTTAAATACTTTGTTTTTACAAAAGATAATTAATTATTTCTAATATCTAATATTTCGAAAGTAAATTTTACGACAATTGCGCAATCTCTTATATTTGCGTTATTCTCTTTTTCGTAATAAATTTAGCAATAATTATATAATAATAAATTAACATACTTTGTTAATTAACAATTATATTAAGAAGCTAAACTTTATTAAATTAAAAATTTAATATTTAACAATAAATATTCTAACAACTATACTAGCAGTACTTTGCCTAGAGTATCGCAAATTTTGTATAGAAACAAATCTTAAAGTATTGCAAAATCTAAATATTGCAATACTTTGCATCGATATTATTTAATTAAGAAATTTTGAAAAAGTTTCTATATATATAAGATAAGATCTTTCGATTGCAATAAAATTTAATTTAATTAAACTTAATATTAATATTAATATTAATTTAAACTTTTAAAATAATTTCGAATATAAAAGTTGCAATACTTTGTATTAATATTGCTCAATTAAGAAATTTTGAAAAAGTTTCTATATAAATAAGATAAAATCTTTCGATTATAATAAAATTTAGCTTAATTGAATTTAATATTAACTTTATTGTTAATATAAATTGTTAAAATATTTTTGAATATAAATGTTGCAATACTCTATATCGATATTGTTTAATTAAGAAATTTTGAAAAAGTTTCTTTATATTTAAGATAAGATCTTTTGATTGTAATAGAATTTAGTTCGATCGAATTAAACGTTAATTTAATATATTTTTATTTTTATTTTAAAGTAATCTTAATACTATAGTATCTAAATGTTGCGATACTTTGTATTAATATTGTTTAATCGAGAAATTTTAAAAAAGTTTCTATATAAATAAAATAAAATCTTTCGATTATAATAAAATTTAGCTTAATTAGACTTAATATTAACTTTATTATTAATATAAATTGTTAAAATATTCTTAAATATAAATACTACAATACTTTGTATCGATATTGTTTAATTAAGAAATTTTAAAAAAGTTTCTCTATATTTAAGATAAGATCTTTTAATTGTAGTAAAATTTAGCTTGATCGAGTTTAGTATTAATTTAATAAATTTTTAAAATTATCTTAAAGTAATTTCAATACTATAGAATGTAAATGTTGCGATACTCTATATTAATATTGTTTAATTAAGAAATTTTAAAAAAGTTTTTATATATATAAGATAAGATCTTTTGATTATAATAAGATTTAATTTGATCGAACTTAATGTTAACTTTATTATTAATTTAAATTTTTAAAAGATTCTCGAATATAAATGCTACAATACTTTGTATCGATATTGCTTAATCGAGAAATTTTAAAAAAGTTTATTAATATTTTAGATAAAATCTTTTAATTGCGATAAGATTTTGTTCGATAAAACTTAATATTAATTTTATAAAAAATTATTATTATTTTGTAGACTTTTAATACTATAGAATGTAAATGCTACGATATTTTGCATCGATATTGCTTAATCAAAAAATTTTGAAAAAGTATTTTAATATTTAAGATAAAATCTTTAGATTGTAATTAACTTTAGTTCGATTAAGTTTAGTTTTAATTTTATTTTAACAACTATATTAGCAATATTTTGCTTAAAGTATTGCAAATTTTGTATAAGAACAAGTCTTAAAGTATTGCAAAATTTAAAAGCTACAATACTTTAATTAGATATTGTCAAATTAGAAAATTTTAAAAAAGTTTTTTAATATTTAAGATAAAATCTATTGATTGCAATTGAAGTTAACTCAATTTAGTCTAATACTAATATACTAAAATTTATTTTAACTTAATATTTTAACAAATATAAATATTGCAATACTTTGAATCAATATTGCTAAATCGAGAAAGTTTGAAAAAGTTTATTAATATTTAAGATAATTTTTTTTTTATATAACAAAAACTATTTTAATCGAATTTAGTCTTAATTTTTTTACTTAAACTAAATACTTGTTCTATTTTGCAATTTTTAATCTTTTATTTTATGCTTAATATTAATTTAACTTAAATAGAGTTTTTAGTCTTAATATTATAAAACTTCGAAGCAAGAAATTAATTTAAAACTTTACAAAAAAAAAAAAAAAAAAAAAAAAAATTAAGATTTCAAAGAAAAAGAAAAAAAATTTCAAACTTAAAAAAAAACTAAAAAGACGTTTATATATTTAGATATTAATAGCATTTTTATGTGTTTATAAGCGTTTATTTATTAAAATCTTAAAAATAATTAATTTTGCTAGTATTTTGCTTGATATATATTACGTTTAACGTTTTTCTTAATAATAATTATAACTTTTTTCTTTTTTGTAATTCGAATAGACGTTTAATATTCTATATAATTTTATCTATCTTTGCGTATTAAATAATATTAAATCTTGAAACAAAGATTTTGCGAAATATTTATATTGTTGCATTTTGCATAAACTAGATTTAATCAAAAAATTCAAAAAATTTTATAATAATTTAAATCGAAATCTTTACTTAAAATTTAATAATTATATTTGCTATAATATATTTGAAGTATTATAAATTTAATATAAAAGTCGATTTTAAAGTATTGCAAAATTTAAAAATTGCAATACTTTAAGTCGATATTGTTAAATTAAGAAATTTTCGAAAACTTTCTTAATATTTAAGACAAAATTTGTTAATTACAATTGAAGCTAGCTTAACTCGATCTAGCGCTAATATACTAAAATTTATTTAAATTTAATATATTATTAAATATAAATATTACAATACTCTAAGTTAATATTGTTAAATCGAGAAATTTTAAAAAAGTTTTTTAATATTTAAAATAAAATCTTTTAAATACAATAAAACTTAGTTCAATTAAATCTAGTACTAATTTAATAAAGTTTAAAGAATTTTTTTTCGAATTAAAACAATTATCGAATGCAAATACTACAATACTTTGAATTAATATTGTTTAATTAAGAAATTTCGTAAAAGTTTTTTTATCTTTAAGATAAAATCTTATAATTACAAAAAAATCTTAGACAATAGAGCTTAGTATTAATTTAATAAAAATTTATTTAAATTTTATAACTTTTAAATATAATTGTTGCAATATATTGTATTAATATTGTGAAATTAGAAAATTTTTAAAAAGTTTCTTAATAATTAAGATAAAATTTATTAATTATAATAAAATTTTGCTTAATCGAGATTAATATTAATTTAATAAAATTAATTTAGATTCTAAAAATCTTAAATACAAATATCGCGATACTTTGCAACAATATTGTTAAATTAAAATATTTAAAATAATATTTAATAAATATAATAAGATTTTTCTTAATTAAGTCTAGTATTAATTTGATAAAATTAATTTAGATTTTAAAAATCTTAAATACAAATATTGCAATACTTTGCAATAATATTGTTAAATCAAGATATTCTTAAAAAGTTTCTTAATATTTAAGATAAAATTTAATAATTATAATAAAAAATTTCTTAATCGAGTCTAGCGTTAATTTGATAAAATTAGTTTAAATTTTAAAAATTTTAAATATAAATATTGTAATACTTTGCAACAATATTGTTAAATTAAGAAATTTTTGAAAACTTTCTTAATATTTAAGATAAAATTTTATAATTGTAATAAAATATTGCTTTATCGAGCTTAGTATTAATTAAAAATTAATTATTTGTTTTTTTTCAAAACTTTTAATATTATAAAATGCAAATATTGCAATACTTTGTAGTATTATTGTCTAATTAAGAATTTGCGAAAAGATTTTTAATATTTAAGATAAGATTTATTGCTATTAATTATATTTTATGCAATTAAATCTAATATTAATATAATAGACTTTTTTTAATTTTGTTATTGTTTAAAAAGCAAAAATTAATTTCTTAATATTTGTTTATTTGTTATTAAAAGATTTTCTCGATAATTGTTTTAAAATTTGTTATATATTTAGATAATTTAATTATTTTTAATTTAAGATCTTTATTTAGATTTAGATTTTATTTTGTTAAATATGCAAATTTTAAAAATTATTACACTTTGCTTAAAAGATAATTATATAATTATATTTAAAAATTAAACTTTTTAAAAAATATTTGTTTCGAGCAAGATTTAAATTTACAATTTTTGTTATATATTTTGTTTGTATTTTGTGCAAAGATATTATTGCAAAAAAATAATTCGATACAAATTAACAATATTTTATTACTTAATTATCGATTTTTTTTTTTTTATTCTTTGTAATAAAATATATTTTTATAAAATATCTTTTAATATTTTCTAATTATATTCTTATTTATATTTAAATATATTTTATATTATTTATCTTTATCTTTATCGAAATTATTATTACTTAATTTTTACTTAATATCTAATATTTAATATTGTAATTTTTGAATTTATTTATATTTAATTAATAAAAGCTATATTTTACATTGTAATAATTTTGTTTAATTAAAATTTTTCGAACAAATATATTTACAAAATTAATAGAAGAAGTAATTTATAATAAAGATATTATTTAATCGAATACAAACTTAAGTTAATAATTAGAAATTGTATTTAAAATATATAAATTAAGACAAAAGTCGAAAATTAAGTTGTCTAATATTAATAGCAAGCAATTTATTTAATTTTGTATTTAAACTAATATAAATACAAATTTTGATTTATAATTTTAATTCTCGTAATTGCAATCTAAATTTTCTTAATAATATTATTTTATAAAAATAAAAATAAAAAGTAATTGCTCTTAAATATAAAAGCTATATAATAATTCTACAATTCAATTATTAGTAAATATCTTAAATAAATATTTAAACAAAATATAATTATATATTAGATTAAATAAATAATCTTTTATACTAAATTAAGTTTTGCTATTCTATTAATTTTACTAATATTCTATATAGAAGTATTTTAAATAGTTAAGATTCTAAACAATTTTAAAAGTTCTAATTTGTTAATCAACTTATTCTAACAACTATATTAGTAGTATTTTGTTTAAAATATTGCAAATTTTGTATAAAAGCAAACTTTAAAGTATTGCAAAATCTAAATATTATAATACTCTATATTAATATTGTTTAATTAAGAAATTTTGAAAAAGTTTCTATATTTATAAAATAAGATTTTTTGATTTCGATAAGATTTAGCTTGATTTAATTTAGATTTAATTTTAATATTAATTTAAATTTTTTAAATAGTCTCGAATATAAATATTGCAATACTTTGTATCGATATTGTTTAATTAAGAAATTTTGAAAAAGTTTCTTTATATTTAAAATAAAATCTTTAGATTGTAGTAAAATTTAGCTTAATTAAATCTAATATTAATTTAATAAATTTTTAGAGTTATTTTAAAATAATTTTAATATTATAGAATATAAATGTTGCGATACTTTGTATCGATATTGTTTAATCAAGAAATTTTGAAAAAGTTTCTATATATATAAGATAAGATTTTTCGATTATAATAAGATTTAGCTTAATTAGACTTAGCGTTAATCTTAATATTAATTTAAACTTTTAAAATAATTTCGAATATAAATATTGCAATACTTTGTATCGATATTGCTTAATTAGAAGATTTTAAGAAAGTTTCTAGATATTTAAGATAAGATCTTTTAATTATTATAAAATTTAGTTCGATTAAATTAGACGTTAATTTAATAAATTTTTAGAATTATTTTGAAGTAATTCTAATATTGTAGAATATAAATATTGCGATACTCTATATTAATATTGTCTAATTAAAAATTTTTGAAAAAGTTTCTATATATATAAAATAAAATCTTTCGATTATAATAAGATTTGACTTGATCGAGCTTAATATTAATATTAATATTAACTTAAATTCTTAAAATAGTCTCGAATATAAATATTGCAATACTTTGCATTAATATTGTTTAATTAAGAAATTTTGAAAAAGTTTCTTAATATTTAAGATAAGATCTTTCAATTACAATAAAATCTTATTCGATAAAACTTAGTATTAATTTGATAAAAAATTATTATTATTTTGTAGACTTAAGATTTTATAGAACGTAAATGCTACGATACTTTGTATTAATATTGTTTAATCGAGAAATTTTAAAAAGATTTTTTAATATTTAAGATAAAATCTTTAGATTATAATAAAAATTAGTTCGATTAAGTTTAGTATTAATCTTAATATTAATTTAAATTCTTAAAATAGTCTCGAATCTAAATATTGCGATACTTTGCATTAATATTACTTAATCGAGAAATTTTAAAAAAGTTTCTTAATATTTAAGATAAAATCTATCTAATTATGCAAAATTTAATTTAATTAAACTTAATTTTAATTTTATACTAGCTTTTTAACTTTAAAGAAAACTATTTATTTTAAGAATTTTCAAACTTGTAGCTAGTTCTAATTTGAATTTCAATTTTAATATATTAAAAATGCAAATTTTAAAAATACTATATATACTTTAAAATTAATCTTAAATATTTAAATTTTTAATATTATTATTAAAGAGAAAATTATAAAGAATATTTATAATTACTTTTGCATTTTTTATATAAAATAAGATAAAAATACAATTACTTACAATTGCTTATTACTAGAGAAAATCGAAAGAATTGCAAAATCTATTTTATATTAAATTAAATATTATATTAAGAAATTTTTGCTTAAAATTTGTTAGAAAAATTCTAGTAAATATTGGTTAAAGCACTTAATATTAATATATATAAATATTTTTCTATTAAACTTAACTTAGAATTAGATTAATTAAATTTACTAAAATATATTATATAAGCTTTTAACAAATATTTGCTTTATAAAGATTAATAATTGCAATTTTAAATATTAATTATTTAAAATTGCAATTATATTAAAGAAAAAAGAAAGAAAGTTATAAATAATTAATTTATAGATAATATTAACTTATTTTATTCTTGTTATAAATAAAAGAATATTTATATATATTAATATTAAATGTATCTCTTAGATTTTGTTAGAGTTTATCTATTATTTTTTTGAAAATATTTAATTTTTTTAAAGTTTTGCTTAATACAATTTCTATTATATTAGAAGTTTTATTTCTCTTAACGTAATTAATAATATCTATTAAATAAAATATTATTTATTAAGTCTTTAAAAGTTAACAACTTATTTGCGAAAAAAATATTAAAGATTTTTTAAAGTTTGATTACGTAATCTACAAAATATTAGAGGAAAAAAAGTATAACTTAATTGTAATCTTAGATTTTATATTAGTTTAATTCAAATAAGATTAACAAATCTAATATAGCAAAAGTACAAAATATAAAACTAATTTTAGATTTTAGAAAATCTATTTTTTCTTTTCTTTTTAATAAAAGTATGTTTATACGTTTAGATATTAGAATTTTCTTTACTAATTTGTTAGCGTTTATCTATTATTTTCTTAAAGATAATTGATTTTTTTAGTATTTAATTCGATGCAATTAATATTGTGTTGTCAAATTATAATAGTTTGTATATATATTATACTTTGTTAATAGAATAGCAACTCTTATTGTAGTTGTTATAATATTAATGTTTTTGTTAATCTTAATTACTTGTTATTTGCTAAAACAAATAATAAAGAAAAGAGAGAGAAAAAGCTTTAAATAAGTAATTTATAGATAATAACAATCTATTCTAATTTACGACGTAAATAAAAAGATGTTTATACGTATTAACGTTGGACGTATCTTCTAGATTTTGTTAGAGATTGCTATACAAATTGCTAGAGATATATATAAATAGATTAATTTTTATCTAATATAATTATAATATTAGAAGAATGTATTGTATAAGCTTTTAACAAGCGTTTGCTTTATAAAGATTAATAATTGCAATTTTAAATATTAATTATTTAAAATTGCAATTATATTAAAAAAGAAAGAGAAAGTTGTAGACAATTAATTTATAGATAATTCTAGTTTGTTTTGTTCTTGTTATAAATAAAAAGACGTTTATATATATTAACGTTAAGTGTATCTTTAAGATTTTATTAAAAATTATATTTTAAATTATTAGAAATATTATTTTGTATATACAAAGTAAACTCTTAGTTTAAATGTATTTTTTTATATTGATTATTTATTGTTTGTCGAAACAAATAATAAAAAAGAAAGAGAAAAAGAGTTTTAATTAATTAATTTATAAATAGTAACAATCTATTGTAATTTACAACGTAAATAAAAAGATGTTTATATATATTAACATTAAATATATCTTCGAAAATTTGTTAGAATTTAACTATTATTTTCTCGAAAATATTTAATTTTCTTAAAGTTTTGCTTAATACAATATTTGCTATATTAGAAGTTCTATTTCTCTAAATACAATTAATAACGTATATTGAATAAAGTGTTACTTGTTAAATCTTTAAAAGACAACAATTTATTAATTTCGATTATTTATTGTTTGTTAAAACAAATAATAAAAAAGAGAGAGAAAAAAAGCTTCGATTAATTAATTTATAGATAATAACAATCTATTGCAATTTACAATATAAATAAAAAGATAGTTATATATATTGACGTTAAACGTATCTTCAAGAATTTGTTAGAGTTTGTCTATTATTTTCTCGAAGATATTTAATTTTCTTAAAGTTTTGCTCGATACAATATTTGCTATATTAGAAGTTTTATCTCTTTTAACGCAATTAATAACATATATTAAATAGAGTGCTACTTGTTAAGTCTTTAAAAAACAATAGTTTATCTCGATTATTTATTGTTTGTCAAAACCAATAATAAAGAAAAGAGAAAAAGAAAGAATCTCGATTAACTAATTTATAGATAATAATAATCTATCGCAATTTACAACGTAAATAAAAAGACGTTTATATGTATTAACATTAAACGTATTTTCGAAAATTTGTTAGAATTTGTCTATTATTTTCTTAGAGATATTTAATTTTTTTAAAGTTTTGTTCGATGCAATATTTGCTACGCTAGAAGTTTTATTTTTTTTGACGCAATTAATAACGTATATTAAATAGAGCACTACTTGTTAAGTCTCTAAAAGATAGCAACTTATTTGCAAAAAAAATATTAAATATTTTTTGCGTTTTAATTTTAATTATTTGTTATTTGTTAAAACAAATAATTAAGAAAAGAGAGAAAAAAAGCTTTAATTAACTTATTTATAGATAACAAAAATTTACGTCAATCTACTTAGAGTTAGAACTTAGAGTTATAAATATTGACGTTAAGCGTATCTCTAAGATTTTCTTAAAATTTGTCTATTATTTTCTTAAAAATAACTAGTTTTTTTAATATTTAATTTAATACAATTTATATTGCGTTATTGTAATTATAGACAACTTTTATCTTAATTGTAATTCGAACAAATATTTAATATTTTATATAATTTTATTTAGCTTTGCATATTTAATAATACAAAAAGCAAATATTAGAGTATTGCAATATATTTATACTAAAATATTCTTTATTAATATTGCTTAATTAAGAAATTTAGATATAATTTTATAATAATTAAGATAAGATATTTTTATTTAGATTAAAATTAACTTAATTAAACTTTGTATTATTTTTATATAATTAGAAAAGCTAAAATATAATACAAAATCTTAAAGTTGCAATACTTTCTATAAATATTTTTTAATCAAGAAATTTAAAAAAAGTTTCTTAATATTTAAGAGCAAATCTTTTAATTATAATTAGAACTAGTTTAATTAAATTTAATATTAATTTAATATATTTTAATTTTTTAAAATCTTATAATAATGCAAAATTAAAATACTTTAATACTTCTTATTAATATTGTTTAATTAAAAAATAAACAAAAAGATTGCAAGTAATCTAAAGACAATCTTTTTAATAAAATAGAAATTAATTCGATCGAATTTAGAGTTAATCTTATAATTAAGATTTAATATTTCTAATATATTGCAATATCTAGTTGTAAGTTTAAGTTTTATAGTAGTTTAAATTAAGTAGAATCTCTAATCTTAATATTATTTAAATAAAGATAAGAAAATTTATTTTAAATTATATTTTTTGTTTTTTTTAATAAAAGAAAATTTAAATATTTTGACATCGAAATTTTCTTTACTTATTCGTTAGTCTAAGCTTTTTTTTTTTTAAAATAAATAATTTTTTTAATATTTAGTTTAATACAATTTATATTGCGTTGTTGTAATTAAAGATAGCTTTTATCTTTATATTAAAGTACAAATAAGACTTTGTTGTAAATTATATCTTTTAATAGTTTAAAATTTATTGTTAATTTAAATTTTTTTAGTGTTAGATTTAATGCAATTTATGTTATATTGTTGTAAATAGATATTTATTAATTTAGAAATCTTAAGTAATTATTCTTTACTAAATTTTTTTTAATATAGAATATTATATCTTTATTTTTTAGTTCGATTTTATTCTTTTTATTGTTATTTATTTATAGCTTCTTAATTTTTAAGATTTGAAGAAATCTCTTAATTGTATTCTAAATAGAAAATAAATTAATAATAAATTAATAAAGTTTCAAGAGTATAATTAAGATAAAATTATATTTTTCTTTTAACATTTTATTTAAAAAAAAAATTTAATATCTAAAATATATCTATTTAAGATTATAGTATAAATTGCGCACTTAAATAAATTAAAGTTTATATAAATATTGCGTTGATTATTTTTCGCAAATTAAATAAATATTTTTTTAAAGTTATTTTTTTGTTTATTGTTTAATCTTATTATATAATTAAATAATATAATATATTTTATTAAAATTAAGAATTTCAAAAGTTAAAATATAATTTAACTTAGATAAATATTTTCTATTGTAAAATATAAAGTTTATTTCAATTTATTTGTTATAATAGATCGAACAACTTTTAAAATAAAATTCTAAAAACAATCTTAAAATTTAATAATTTCGTGTTTTTAAATATTCTTAATATTAAAATTAAACTTTATTTCGAAATTATTAATTTAAATAAATTAAAATATATTAAGAATATTTAATCGAACTTAATAATTAATTTTTTTTATATAATTTTTTTTTTAATTTCGATAAAATAAAAAGATTTAATAGTACAATTTTTTTCGAAATATTATAGAAAATAAAATAAAATCTTTAATTATTTTGAAATTCAAGTTAATATATAATATACTTGCAAAAATATATAGATCGATTAAATTTGTATTTTCTCTATATAATTTAATAATTAAGTTATATAAATTGTATTTTATTTTTTATTTAGAATTAATATTTATATTTATATATAAAAACTTAGTGTTAAAATATTTTGCTTAAATAAAATTTAGAAATATTTTGTTTAATACAACTTATATAATGTTAAGAGTTCTAATATTTAATTAAAATTTATTTATCTTTATATAATTAATAACGCTTATTAAATAAAATATTATTTGTTAAGTTTTTAAAGAATAAGAACTTATTTAATATAAAAAGTATTAAAAATTTTTAATATTTCGATCGAATTATATTGTTGTAATTTTAAATTTCTTAGTTTAAGAATCTTAAATAATTATTTTTATAAAAGATATTTATAAATATCTAAGATTTTTGTAAAAGAAAAATATTATTAGATTGTAGTTATAGCTTCTATATTAGTCTAATTTAAATAAAATAAACAATTTTAATATTGCGAAAATACAAAAAATAAAGATAATTTTAAGTTTTAAAAAATCTATTTTTTTATTATTTTAAAAAAAAGAACTTTAAAATATTTAGATTTTAAGAAATTTCTTGCTTATTTATTGATATTTGTTTTAGATTTTTTCGAAAAGAATTAAATTTTTTAATATTTTATTTAAAATAACTTATATTATATTGTTATAAATAAAAATTAAAAAATCTAGAAATCTTAGATAATTGTTTAAATAAAAAACAATTATATTATTTTGCAAAGACTAAAAATTCTTTCTAATTAAAGTAAGAAAAAGTATTGTTTATTTGCAATTTTAAGTCTTAAACTAGTCTAAATAACAATAAATAATAATCTTTATATTTTATTATATTCTAAACAATCGAATTGTAATTATAATTTAAATTAAAAATATAAAAGTCAAAATAAATCAATATTATTACGCAAAAAATCTAGTAATAATATTAATAAATTTAAGCAAAAAAAAGATTAAAAGTATTGCAAAATTTAAACTATATAATATTTTTTATTAATAATATTTATTTTGAAAATTTTATTTAAACTTCTATATATTTTAAACTTAATTTTTAAAATAATATAAAAACTATTTATATTAACTTTAAATATAGTTTACTATCAAATTATAAATTTTAGAAAAAAATTCTAATCTTTTAAATAAAAATATTATAAAATTAGTTATTAATATTGTTTATTTTAAAGAAATTAATATAATTTTTATTCTTTTAGAATTAGATTTCAAAAATATTATAAAAAGTAACGTAATTAAGTCTTAACTTAATCTAACATTAAATTATAAAGTTAATAAAAATATTTTAATTTTTTAAAAATAAAAATTGCAATACTTTATATTAATATTGTTTGCTTAACAATTTGTAAAACTCTTATTTTGTATTTAAGAATTAATTTACTTAATAACGCAAGATTAATTTCTATTTAATTTGAAGTTAAATTAATTTTAATAAAGCTATATCTTTTAATATTAAAATATTAAAATATAAAAATATTGTATATTAATTTGATTTATTTAAGAAATTAAGCAAAACTTTAATCTATTTTATATATAATATATTTAAAAACAAAAAATTTATTTGTATTAAATTCTAACTTAAATTAATATTAGATAATTATATTTATATAGAAACTTCGATTTTTACAACTTTAATATTGTAAGATTTTAAGTTAATTTTATCTATTTAAGAAACTTAGAAAAAGAATTCTTCTTATTTAGATTTAATTTTAACAAATAGAAGATTTATTATAATCGAATTTTTATTTAATTTAATATTAGTTTTTAAAAATCTTAAACAACTAATATTTTAAAATTTTAAATAGCAATATTTTAAATATTTTGTTTAATCTAGCTTGATTAAGATTTAAATTTTGGTATTTTAAATATATAGAATTTAAAATACTCTTTTGAATTTAAAAAAGATCGATTACGTAATTAACATATATTTGTCTAAAATAATTAGAAAAATAGATTAAAAAAGAATTGTTTTAAATAGAATTTAAACTTGCGATCTTTAGATATCTTAATTCGTTACAATACAATTTACTCGTAAATTGTATTGTAACAAATTAAATAAACGTTTTATATTATAATCATTAAATTATTAAGACTTGATATTTTTAATTTCAACTATTAATTATTAAGTAAAAGAATATATTAAAGAATAATAACAATTAAGCGCTTATAAATTTCAAATAATAAAAGAATTCAAAACTTATTATCTAATTAATCTAGCTATAGTAGTAAGATTATTAATATTTTTCTTAAAGTATAGCAAATAATATCTAATAGCAAATTTTATAAAATTGCTTAAATTAAATTTTGTATATTTTTTTTATCAAAGTATTGATACTATATATTGCAAGTTCTTTAGCTAAGTTTTAATAAATTTAAGATACAATCTATAAAATAGTATATAGATTGTTTTGATTAAATTTAGATTCGAATTATTATTAAATTTCTATATATATTTAGTCTTTTTTTCTAGTATTAATATTATAATATCTTGTATCGAATTTCTTTATTAAAAAATTAAAAACAAGTTAATATAAATTTTAAACTAGATCTTAAAGATAATATTTAAATTAACTTAATTAATTTTAAGTTTAAATTAATATTCGATTTTAAAATTTATAAAGCAATTCGATTTTTTATACAATATATATTGTAATATTTTAATATTAATTTTATTTATATTAAAGATAAGAAAGAAGTTTAAATATATTAAAAATTAATTTTTAATATAATCTAAAATCTAACTTTATTCGAGTTAGACTTAAATTTCTACTAAACTCTAAAATATATAGAAAAGTTATAATTTTTTAATAATAAAGATTGCAATTATCTTTATTAAGATTGTCTACTTTTAGTATATTTTAAGTTTTTCTATATATGCAAGCTAAGATTCTTATTATTTTTTTATAATTTTCTTAATTAGATTTCGATTAAAGTAAATTTTAAATTCTTAAATATATATAGAAGCTAGATTCTTTTAAATCTAAAATTTGTACTAGTTTGCATTAATATTGCTTGTTTAAGAAATTCTAAATATATATTTTTATATTTAAGATAAAATCTTTCAAATAATATTAAATCTAATATAATTGAATCTATATTTAATTTAATATTTGAATTAAGTCTATTTTAGAAAAGTTATATTTTGTAAGATTTTTAATATTGAAATTCTTAACAAATTTTATAATCTAGCTTAATTAAAATTTAGATCTTAACATTTCGAATATATAAAATTTCAAAATACTATTTTAAATTTAAAAAAGATTGATTACGTAATTAATATATATTTGCCTAAAACAATTAGAAAAATAAATTAAAAAAAAGTTGTTTTAAGTAGAATTCGAACTTGCGATCTTTAAATATCTTATTTCTTTATAATATTATTAACTTGTTAATAATATTGTAAAAAATTAAATAGATATCTTATATTATAATTACTAGACTATTGAGACTTAATATTATAAATATTACTATTAGCTATTAAGTAGAATTGAAGAGTTATAAAATAATAAGAATTAAAAGTTTAAATATTTAATCTTAATAAAATTAATTAACATTTATATTTTCTTTAGTGTAGTTAAGATAATTATATTATTAATATCTTGCTTAAAATATTGCAAATATTCTATAATAGCAAATCTTTATAAATTACTTGTATAAAACTTAATAAATTCTTTTATTAATTTTATTTATTTCGAATTTTTGTAATTAGTTTTAATATATTTGAGTAACAATCGATAATATATAAATTATTTTAATTAATATTAAACTTATATTATTATAAAATCTTGCTATATACAAAGAGAAAAATTATATTCTTCTTAATACAAATGTTGTAATAACTCTAGACTAAATATTATAATTACTTTATTATTAAAATCAATTATTAATATATTGTTATAAAAAAATCTTTATTTTATTAGTAAAGATTCGTATAAGTTTTTTGATTATTTTAAATTTAATTTTATTTTAAATAAATTAATTAGAATTTTATAATAAGAGTTATATTAATTCTTTATTTTAGTTTCTAGACAAATTTTCAAACTCGAGTTAACTATTATTTTCTTAATAAATCTAAATTTCTATAATTAAAATCTAAAGTCTAAGATTTTTCTATTAAGTAATTAATTTAATTTATTAAAATTAATAAATATAGCTTTTTAATATTTAGCATTTAATAATAAAAATTCAAATCTTTGTTTCGAATTAATTCGAATTAACTATTTTCGAATTTCAAGTTTCTTATTTTCTAGTAATTAAATTCTATTATTAGCAAATTCTAAACAAAGACTTTGAATATTTTTTGTTCTTATTATTGTACTATTGTAATTAACAATATATAAATTTACTCTTAAAATTAAAGTTAATTTTAATATAAATATAAAAATAAAGATTGTTAGTCTAAGATTACTATTTAGAATAAATTGGAATATTTATATAATATTATATTTCAAGTATTTAAATTAAGATTAATATTTAAATTAATTTTGTTCTAAACATACAATAAAACTTAAACTTGTTTTTACTCTTAATAATAAATCAAATTCTAAATAGAACTTTATTTTTCTTTATTGTAATTTTGTTATTGTTAAAGTTAATTATATATAATACAAGAAAGTTGTTTCGAATATAATTGTAAAAGTAGAATAGATTTAGTTCTATAAAAAACTCTATATTCTTAATTTTCTAAATATAAATTTCGATTTTATAAGATTTTCTTTGCATAATACTTAGTCTTATTAAAGCTATTATTGTTTTAACAATTGTTTGTTGTTTACTTTTATTATATAATTAAATTATCAAATATATTTTATTAAAGTTCTTCTTTTTAAAAGCTCGAATATAGATATAACTATATTAAAGATCTTTTATTTTAATATATAAAGTCTAATTTAACTTATATACTATAATAGATCGAGCAATTCTTAAAATAAATTGTAAAACATAATTCTCAAGTTTGATATCTTTGTATTCTTAAATATTTTTAATATAAAAATTAAATTTAACTTCGAAATTATTAATCTAAAACAAATAAAATGTATTAAAAATACTTTAAAGAATTTAATAATTAATATACTTTATATAATCTTTTATTTTAATTTTAATACAAGCAAAAAATTTAATAATATAATTTTTTTCGATTTGTTATATAAAACAAAGTAAAATTTGTTATTGTTTTAAAATCTAAATCGATATATAACGTATTTGCAAAAATATAAAGATCGAAAAAGTTTGTATTTACTCTATATTATTTAATAATTAAATAATATAAATTGTATCTTATTTTTTATATTGTATTTGTATTTATAATTGTATATAAAAATTTATAAAACAAATCTTTTATTCGAATTAAATATAAGATTTGCTTCAAAAGATAATAAATTATTTTTTTAATAATATTTAAGTATTAAAGAGATAAATATTAATCTAGTTTAAAAACTCAATTTAGTAAAATTAAATTAAAAGAATTATAATAGAGTTATAATCTAGATTGTATATATAGTTGAATTAAGACTATAATTTAATTAGAAGTCTAATAATTATATATTTTAATATTAGTATAATAATAATAGTAATTATAATAAAATAATAGTAATAATTAATAATTAATAATTAATAAATAATAAATAATAATTAATAATTAATTAATTAAATAAATAATAATACTTAAATAATAATAGATAATAGCAATAAATAATAAATAATAAATAATCAATAATAATTAATAATAATAATTAAATTATCAATATAATAATTAAATAACCAATAATAATTAATTAAATAACTAATAATAATAATTAAATAATCAATAATAATAATTAAATAATCAATAATAATAATTAAATAATCAATAATAATAATTAAATAATCAATAATAATTAAATATAATTAAATAATTAACAATTAACAATCAATAATAATAAATAAATAAATAAATAATAATAATAATAATAATAATAATAAATAAATAAATAATAATAATAATAAAATATAATAATTAAATAATTAATAATAATAATAATAATAATAATAATAATAATAATAATAATAATAATAATAATAATAATAATAATAATAATAATAATAATAATAAATAATAAATAATAAATAATAGTAACAATTAAATATTAACAATTAAATATTAACAATTAAAATATAATAAGAAAGCAAGAATTCTAGCTTGTCTTGTTTTTATATATAACTATTAAACTTTGCTTTTAGATCTAATATTTATATAATTAATTAAGTAAAGAGTATTTATAGTTACTTTTATTATAATAAAGAGTTTAAGATTTTTATTTGTTTAGTTTGTTATATTTATGTTATTAGAACTAGTTTAAAAAAATATTTAAACTCTATTTATTATATTTATAATAATAAAAAGAAATATAATACTTTTTAGAAAATTGTTTCTAACTTAAATATTAAAGAACTAAGTTAACTTAATATATCTATTAATTATTAATATTGTTTTTTATTTTTAATAATTAATAATAATGTTTTGTTATATAACAAATACTCGAATTATATTGTTTTAAACAAAAAAAGAATACAAATATATCTTAATTAAAAATATAATATTAAAAATATATTAAAAGTAGATTTAGTATACGAAAAATACTTTACTTTAAATCTATATATTTAAAACTTCTTTAACAATATCTTTAAAAAAAAAATTTTTACTAAATATTAAAAAACAAGTTCTTTATATTAGAGCTCGAAATAAAATCAAGTATTTACTAATTTTATTAACAAAGAATTTTAAGAAATTTAATTCTATAATAAAAAGAAACAAGAAATTGTAAAGAAACAATTAATTTAAAATATTTTAATCTTTAAAGAATATAATTCTTTTAATTAAAACTTGTATTTTTACAAGTATATTAAAGATAAAGAATTTAATTAATTAATCGAATTTGTTGATTTAGAAATTATCAAAAAACACGAGCATCTTAGTCTAATATATTAAGTAATACGAAAGTTTTTTGCAAAATATATTTATTTAATATTACTTGTTAATTAATGTTTTAAACAAATTATCAATTTCGATTCTTTAAAAGCAAAAAAAAAAGATAAAAATCTAAAACTCTTTTAATCTTTTTAAACTAGTTACGACAATTATAAATATTATAAAATTTTTATCAATTTAATTATATACATTTATTACTTAACAAAAATAAAAAATAAAAATTATCTATAATTAAACTTTAATATATATTTACTTTAAGTTAATATTTTATAGCTTAATATTGTTCGATATTTATTTAATTCTAACAAAAACAAAAAAGACAAATTAAAAAACAATATATTTGTTTAAATTATTAATTTCTTAATAAAAATAATTATATATTAAAATACTTAAAAAATACTAAATAGATATACTACTTTTAAAAGTCTTCTAATTATCTTTTTTGTATACAAGAGTTTAAATAAGAACAATAATAAATTCGAGTTAACAACTACAATTTAACAATATTGTAATCGATTAATATATATATATTGTTATATTAATATTTTAAGAGCTAATAATAATAATTAATAAGCAATACAATTTAATTAAGATTTCGATTTCGAATATAATTTAATATTATTTAACAAGATCTATTTATATAATAATTCTTCAAATTGTTTTAAGAATCTTTATTCTTATTAAACTCTTATATAATATATATTTTAAAATAAAATTAATAATCAAAAAATTATAAAGATTAGCAATAATATTATTTAATACAAAAATATTACAATATTAATATTTAAGTATAAAAAATTCTTTTAGTATATATTAATTAATTTAAAATACATTTTGTACAATAATTTACTTAATATAAACAAAAATAAAATTTTATTTTTAATTAATTTATTAAATATTCGAGACAACTTTTAAGAGTAACGCAACAATTATTATTTTGTCGAATTTACGTTTAAAACACAAAATCTCAAAGAGATATTAAGTTTTGTTATTAAGAAATTTATCAAACAAAATTCTATATTTCGACAAAAATTCTATATTAATTATTACTTAAAATTAATTGTAATTAAAAATTATTTCAATAAACGCAAAAAGTTTTTAAAATTTTTTGTTATCTTTTTATATTTAACTACTAGTTCTTCTTTAAGAAACAAAAAACTTGTAATTTTTAAGTATAAAAATAGTTTATAAGTTAATTTGAAAAATTGTTCTTTAATAATACAAAACAAATGTTTATAATTAATTTAAAATATTCGAAAAATTAAAATAAAATACGTGTTTAAACAAAGAATATTAGATATGTCTCTTAATAAAATTTCGAACTTCTTGCTATATATATTATATTTGTTCTTTTATTTTACAAATATCTTAGAATCGAAGTTTTAAAAGAGAGTATTATAAATTCTTGCTACTTGTTTAAAATTAAAAATAAAATTATTAAAACAAAAACAATTTCTTTATTTTTAAAAAATTAATTTAATAGATTTTTATCAACTTTATTTTAATTATTAACTAATTGTTATTTGCTAAAATATATTATTTGAAATCGAATACTTATTACTTATTTCGAAAACTTTAACTCAAATAATAATATAAAAAATAGCAAAATCGAAAATAAATAAATAAATTATTTAATTAAAACATTTAATCTATATTATACTAAAAATTAAAATACTTTTCTTAATATATTAACAAATATATAAAAAATTAACTACGACTTTTGTATTAAATTCTTTCGATTTTTTAATTTTTTAAAAGAGAATTCTTAAAACAATAAATATTTACGTATTGTATCTATTAACAACTATTTAAATACTTAATTAATTATTAAAAAATAGCATTTCTTTTAACAAATTAACAAAAAAAACAAATTAAACAAAGAGTTATTTGTAGAAGATATAAATTATAATCTTTTTTACTTAAAGAATTTCTTAAAAAGATTTTTTTAAAATAATAAAGTTAGTTTTAAATCTATAGAGCAAAAAGAAGTACTTAAAAATATATTAAACAATATTTCTTATATATTCTACGCAACTAGAATTAATATTAACAAAAGTTTAATTTTTATATTATTTAATTATATAAAGAACAATATTTTAACAATTGTAATTGTTTCTTTAATTGTTTTAAAACAAAATATAATATAAAGAACAAGTTTTTACAAATTAAAAATTAAGATTTACAAAAAAACAATATATTATAAAGCTTTTTTAATATTTATTTTATACAAAACTTTAAAAAACAGTTTTAACTTTCTTAAATTTCTTGTTTAACAAGTTAAAAATTACAAAAGAATTTGCTTTGTTTTTAATAAAATTTATTTTATTATTTTATAACAATTTTGCTATATTATAAAATATATAAACAAGATTAATAAATATAAAATTTAATTTATATTTTTGAGCGTTAGTTTTATTAACAAGATATATTAATTATTAATCGATTAATTTAATATTAATATATTCGACAATTACTTCAAGTATATTAAAAGTTCTTTAATATATAATAATCTTAAATATATTGTATTTAAACAAAAAACAAACAATTTCTATTTAAAGATTAATAACTATTTAAAGAATAATATATATTTTAGTTTTAATACTAAAAATAAAGTTATTATATATATTAATAACACCAAACAATACAAAGTACTTGTGCGAAAAATAATATATTTATATTATTATATTTAAATGTCGAAAGAAGATCGAGATAGCAATTACAAGAAATTTATTTTTAACAATAAAATTAATATTATAGTTGCTATTAATACTTTTAGCGCGAGATTAAATATTTTAACTATTAAATATATTATTTATAAATTTAATAATCTAATATCTTTTATTAATATAAATTAAAAAAATAATTAAGTTAAACAAAATAACAATAACGCTAGTTGTATATATTTTGTTTCGCTTAATTTTAGCAAACACTATTTTATTTAACAAGTTAATTAAAACTTAATTAAAAATTCAATTTACAATATTAATAAATAAATATATATTAACTTTTTAAGTTAAAAGACTTGTATATAACAAGTTCTTAAATATTATTTTAACAACAACAAAATTAAGATATATCTAATTTTTTAAAATAAATGTTATTTGTGCAAAAAAAGAGAGAAATATTTTATTGTTAAAACAACTTAACAATAACAAAAAGAATCGAACAAATCGATTAAATAGCAAAAATTTATTAACAAGTTGTCTAATCTAAAAGATATTTATATTGTTTATTATTTTAATCGAAACTTCAACTTAATTTATATATATAATCTAAAAAGTTATATTATATAAACAACAACAATTTTTAAAGATATTAAATATAGACTTCTTACTTTAATTAGAAAAGAAAGATTGTTAAAATTAAGTTTCGTTTATTTTAATTGTTTTATTTCGCAAAGTATTTGCAATTACTTTAAAATTAATAACAATATATATTTATTTCAAAATATTGTTCTTAATTTGTTTGTATTTTAGATATAACTATAGTTTTAATTTAATTCTAATAATAGTTACAAAATATTTAAATTTAATAATATTAATTAATTAAATACTATTACTATTATTCGAGATTTAGTCTTATTAATAAACTATTATTTAACTTTATTAATTCTAGTTTAAATTAATAAACTAAAATCTTATTCAATTGCTTAATATTCTATTTTATTCTAACTTTAAGCTTTACTTATTGTTGTTAAACTTAATTTATTGCAACTTTAACTAATTTAATATTATTTAACTTTATTAATTGTTGTTTAGCTTAATTAATTGCAACTTAATTTAATTTATTTATATTTAATCTAACTTCAAGTTATTTTATTAAAGAAACTATTGCTTTACTTAATTGAAAATAATTTAACTTAGTTAATTGTTATCTATCTTAATTAATTGCTTTTAATTCTAGTTTTTTGCTTCTTAATTCTATTAATTGTCTCTTTATCTATTTAATTATTGTTAAATATAATTAATCTAAGCTTAAATTAATCGATTAATATCTATATTAATTAATTAATTGTTAGTTAATTAAACTAATAAATATTCGACTTATCTAATTGTTGCTTAAGTTTAATAATTGTTAACTTTTAAGTTTAATAAAAACTTAAAACAATTTAGAATTGCTTAATTAAATTAATAATTATTTAACTTTATTAATAGTTAATTAAATTAATTATATTGTAGTCTTTTATTATTAATTAATATTTAATTTATTGTTATAATATTTAACTTTTTTCTATTTTATTTATAAACAAATTACGAAGTAATTATATTATCTATATACTTTTATAACTTTTTTATACTTCTAAAAAACTATTAGACTTAAGACAATATTAATCTTATATTAAGATTAATATTAACAATTTTCGAATAAATATTTGTAGATTTTATTTAATAGTTTGTTTAAACTATTTCAAATAATCGTAGATTAAATATTAAATATTTATATATTTTACAATATTTTTATAAATAATTAATTTCAATATAGACAATTAGTTTTATAACTAATACTTAAACTAATTTGTATTATTTTTTAAGATTAAACTATTTATTTAGTCTTATAAATAATCTATTTAATTAATCGACAATTAAATAATAGATATAAAGATATATTTTCTATTATTGTACAAAGTTTGTAGCTTAAATAAAGCAAAATAAGCTATAAAAAACAAGTATTAATAATAAAATATTATATAAATAATATCTTTTCTAATCTTTATTTAAAAATTTAGAATTAAGATTAAAAAATACTTTTATTGTTAAAATATTAAATTGTATTTTATAAATTAATTAGTTCTTGTTATCTAAAAGAAAATTACAATAAATATTAAGAAATTAGGATATATTATTCTTTTGTTTTATATTAATAGTTTAAGTCTTTTTTATTTCTAATTAATTGCTAAGTTTTAATTAACTATAATATTTAATATTGTTGCAAAATTATATTTTTTGCAAATTATATAATCTTTAATTAAAGATAAAGATAAGAAATTTAATATAATTATAATAAAGTTATTTTTTAAGTTAATTCTAAGAGTCTATATTAATTGTAGAAAAAAAATTAAATATTTGTTTTATTTAATATCTTAGAATAAAGCTCTAATCTATACTATTAAAGAAAAATCTCTAAATAAATAAAAACTTTATTTTCTTTTTGCTTTAACTTATATTGTTAGCTTTTACAAATATAGATTAATTTAATCTTTAATTATTTTATCTATTATATTATTGTTTTTCTAAGTTGTTATACAAAAGTTACTATTAATAATTTAACAAAAACAATATAATTTATATTATTAATATTAATAATATTTAATCTTTAATTTATTATTAAAATCTTTATAAGTTTTTTTAATAAAAATAGAATTAATTTTTCTAATTTTAAGTCTTTAAATCTTTAACTCTCTTTGTTTTTTTAAATTTTAACTTTAATCTTTCGATTTTCTAATTATATTTTATATTTTTCTTTTGTTTATTTAAGTTTTTCTAGATTCTTTTATTAAAGAAATTATTTAATTGTTATTTTCTTAATATATTTTTAAGTTTTTTTAAGTTTTTATTAAGTTATTAAGCTTAAAATAATTGAAAAAAAAATTAAAAAAATTAATTGTAATATTTTCTCTTTAATATTTTTTATAAATTACAATTAATTAGTAAGACAAAATTTAATATTTTAATTTACTTAATTTGTTTCGATAAATTATAATTAAATTTGTTTTAATATTTTAATCTTAATTTTAATCTTAATTTTAATCTATATTGTATATAACTTTAACTTTATATTGTATATAACTTTAACTTTATATTGTATATAACTTTAACTTTATATATTTTTCTCTTAGAATTATTGCTTAGAGTTTTTTATATATAATAATTCTAGAATTAACAATTGTTTTATATAATTTAATTCTACTTTATAATTATATATTAAATATATTTAATTTGTTTTTAAATTTATAACAAATATTGTTGTCTAAATTAAACTATTTATTTAATCTATAAATCTAACAATAGCTTGCAATAATATTAGATCTAAAACTATTTGGAGCGCTCGACTAATTAACGGAGTTAACTAAGTTACTTTTGTTGTTGATCTAATACTATCAACTATACTTTTACTTGTCGATTTTTGTTTAATAAACACTTTCGACTCTCGATATTATCGACTTAATCTTATATATAGTTGACAAAATATTGCTACTATTGCTGCTATTTAATCTGCATATATTGAGATTAAGATCTATTGTATAGAATTTGTTTTACGCAGTTGTAAAACTAAGCAATTATATTGTTTTTTAATTAATTAGATCTATTGTTGTGCGTTTGCGCGTCTATTACTATAAAAATCTCGAATCTTGTCTACAACAATTAATATTAGCTAATTATTTGCAAAAAGTATAGCTACTTTGTTGTTGTTAATTCTATTAAGTATTATCTTAACTATTTGTATAGAATTAAAGACAACAAATTGTATACAATTTTAACAAAAACAAACTTGTTAAATATTTAAGATTCTCGACAAGTTGCTTAATTTTCTATCGATATCTTAGTTATTTTTTATTTAATTATTAACTCGAGATTTTGTTGCAATATTTTTGTATACAAACTAAGTTAGTCTTTTGTAAACAAAAGCAAGCAAACAATCGAAAAATATCTTAGCAAAAAATATATTGTTAATTATGCAAAAAGCAAAGTTAAGTTTGTTGCTATCGATATCGAAGTTGTTTGCGTATAGTTCTTTTTCTCTTGTTTTTACTATAAAGTCTTTGCGATTTAAAAGATATTCGAAGTTTCTACAATAATTTTTTCTCTTATTTGTTTTGCAACGCCAAATTATTTTTCGAATACAAATATTATTTTCGACGTAGATTATTTGTCGCTTGCAAAGTATATTAACTTTATTAATCTAAAAACGCAATATCAAATTAATAAACAACAGTAACTCGAGTTTTATATACAATTTCTTTTTAACAATAAGCAATATATTTAGCAAATATTTTTATAGATTAAATTTACAAGTATTCGCAACTAAGTACAAGAACTTAAAATAAAATAAAATAAAATTTAAATTCTAATACACGCAATATACTCGAGTAAGATATCGAAATTATTTTCTCTTTAGAGCGTATTATTAATATGCAAATAAAGAAGTTGCAGTATCTAACTATTAAGAATCTAATTAAATAGATTGTTGCTCTTAGTCTTAATATTCTGCGTATTTATATTACTTAAAAAAGTATCTTTGTTGCTATTAATTAAATAATTGATTGTATTCTTAATTTGTTCGAGAAAAATTGTATACAAATTTATATCTTTGCAAGCATTTAAAATACAAATATTATAAGTATTAAAAATAAGAAATAGACTTTTTTTATTATTTTTGCTTCTTCTTGCGCTTGTATTATATATTTAAATTATATAGAATATAATTCTTAAATCTTCTTACTTACTTTGTAATTTGTATTAAAAATATATTTTTGCAATTTAGATAAACTATTATTTGTATATTTATCGATCTAATTGTATTTAGCTCTTATTGCTTAATAAATTAGATAGTATATAACTTTTATTGTCTTGCTATTTGTACTTAAATCTTATTGCTCTATCTATATATACTTTATTTTTATTGTTCTTGCAAATATTATTTTGCATATTATATTTGTAGAACAAACAACTCTTTAAAGTTAGTCTACGTATATTATTAAAGATAGTAATATAGAAATTAATATTTGTAAGATCGAATCAACTATAAAGCAATAAAAATAAGCAATTCGACTACGCTATTAATACCTTTTACTTTGTATATTACGTCTATAGAACAAATATCTCTATATATATTATTAAAGATATTAATATAGAGATTAATATTTATAAAATTGAATTAGCTATAAAGCAACAAGAACAAGCAACAAAAACAAACAATTTAATTATACTATTAGTACTTCTTACTTCGCATATTATATTTGCAAAATAGATAACTTTTTAAAGTTAATCTATATATATTATTAAAGATATTAATATAGAAGATAATATTTGTAAAATTAAATCAATTATAAAGTAACAAGAACAAGTAGTTCGATTATACTATTAGTACTTTTTATTTCGCATATTATATCTGCAGAATAGATAGCTTTTTAGAGTCTATCTACGTATATTATCAAAGATATTAATATAGAGAACAATATTTGTAAGATCGAATCAGTTATAAAGCAATAAGAACAAGCAGTTCGATTATACTATTAGTACTTCTTACTTTGCACAATATTTGTAAGATTGAATTAGTTGTTAAAGCAACAAAAACAAACAATTCGATTATATTATTAGCACTTTTATTAACGCAAATATATGCAGTATTAGTTAGTTAATTACTATTAAAAGTAAATACTAAGTATCTGCAATCTTATTAGCTATAAATAAAATAGTAAATAAGTAAACATCTGCAATCTTATCAGCTATAAATAAAACAATAAGTAAGTAAGTATTTGCAATTTTATTAGCAATAAATAGTAAATATCTGCAACAATCTTATTTATCGACAGTAAATAATAAATATTTGTAGATAAAATAAAAACTACTTTAATTATTGTATTAAAATTAATTATTATTATTATTAATTTACTTTTGCTATTCGATCTCTATCTTTTCTTATTATTATTATATTTCTTTAATCTTTGTATTTTACTAATTCTATCTATTGCTACTTTTGTTTGGTTAGGGTTAGGGTTAGGGTTAGGGTTAGGGTTAGGGTTAGGGTTAGGGTTAGGGTTAGGGTTAGGGTTAGGGTTAGGGTTAGGGTTAGGGTT
>JAABUL010001721.1_pt1 | contig 39773 bp, 39 predicted proteins | sample 5559151 | NCBI WGS metagenome assembly JAABUL01 (sample SAMN10711876, study PRJNA513368) | rock metagenome | isolation source: Antarctica rocks | place: Antarctica: Victoria Land, Pudding Butte sud | reverse complement strand
GTCGCGAGAATTACGAGGTTCACAAGGATGGGCCGCGTCTGCCTGCAATCAACATCACAGGCTTCCCTAAAAACGACTTTTATGTCAATTACAAGGATGCTATCAGCGGTTTCGTGATGAACGGGTCATTACCCACTGACCTCGACCAGGGCGTGCACAGCTTAACGGACGTGCCTGTGTTTGCAAGGGGCCCGTGCCAGGAGATGTTCGGTGGCGTGTACAGCAGCATAGACATTTTCTTTGCTATGGCGAATTGTTTGGGGTTATCGAGGGAAAAAGCATAAGATGCTCAACATCGAAATTGCTGGTAGCAACGAAGTGGTAAGGTTGTAATAAATACAGAAACGTCACAAAACAGATGACAACAAAGAAATTTCAACGCGCATATACAGCAGCTAAACGAACTCAAAGTACCTTAGGTTACCACACCACAGCGCTGATACTAAACCAGCATCTCCTTTACTTTGTTATTTCTTCTCACACCCCCAAACGCACGCCGTTTCGAGACCCATCAATAGCATCCTCATCTCATCTTCTCCCTGCAAACAACCCACCTCACCCAACCCTCTCGGCAGCAAAACCCATCCAAACCACCTCCCCAACTCGTTCCTCCCCCACCCATCTCCCATCTCCCATCTCCCATCTCCCATCTCCCACTCCAATCTTCCACTCTCCCCTCCCACCCAAAAAAACTCATCGCCTACACCCCTTCCCCCTTCCCCCTTCCCCCCCCCCCCACAATTCACCCCCCCCCCCCCCCCGGCCCGCACCCATACCTCCATCCAACCTCCTCAAAACCCCAACCCCAACCCCAAGCCTCTACCCCGAGAAGTGACAGAGGAAGGGTTTTTTTTTCCGGTTTGTAGATTGGTTGTACTACTGGGTGGAGATTCGTGGGTGTGTGGGGATTGATGTCGGGGGAGTTTACGGGTATGGGACGGGGGGGTGAGAGAGGAGATGGAGGGATGGGGGGATGATGGGGGAATGAGATAGGAGGAGGAGGGGGAGGAGGATGAGGGAATGGGGAGGGATGGGAGAGTGGATGAGAGATTGGAAGTGGGAGGTAGGGGGGAACGGGAAGAAGAGCATGGGGGGGATGAGGATACGAGCATGGCAATACTGCAGCTCCCCATCACCAAAAAAAATTCGAACCTTCTATTCATCTCAACTATTCAACCCCATTCTCAACTATCCAACCGCATCTTCCATCTCCTCTGGGTATGAAGTATCTAAAAAAATCGCAAACAGAATGTAAAACTCCATCGCTTGTATGCTGATGCTGATGCTGATGCTAATGCTGTGCGGCTGTGCCTGGTTCACTGATATGTGGAGGATTTTGTACATGTGTGCTGCTGCTGTGATGGCGGTCGGTATGTGGGAACGTTGAAGTTGTGTGCGGTTTTGTTGACATTCCAGTCGGCCCTTGCGTCAACGACTTCCGATGGCTTCTTCTCAAATCCACCCCATACTCTCCAAAACTCCCTTGGTCTCACCCACCGCCATCCCACTAACCCCCAACGCCCTAACCTGCGTCCCCCTCCTCAACCGCTGCAACCCCACCGCCACCTTCCAGCCCTCCTCCTCCTGCAGCACAAAAACATACCTCTTCCCATCCTGATCCCTAATGCTCGCTCGCAGGACATGTAATCCCTTGTGTTCACCGCTCTGTGAGGACGCACTGGAGTTAGAAGAGCTGTATTTCGAAGAAAACGCGCCGAGTTTCGCAGAAGGAAGAAAGACGGGCTTGCAGGCACGCGTGAGGCCGTCAACAAAGCGGTCCGACTCTTCGCCCGTGGGCGCTTTCATCGCCGCCGTGTTTTTGGCGCCAAACATGCCAGTGCGATGGGGCGCGGGGGTGGAGCCAGAACTTGCTCCCAAGGAATGCAGGTGGGGACACCATACCTCTACCAATTTTAGCGTCCATGCTTTGACGTCCCATTCGCGTTGAGGAACCCCTCGAACGTCGTCATCTATGAAGAGACCTTCGGTGGTAATGCGTAGGATGAGCCCGTCAGTTACAGAGCCGACACCGGAGACTAGTTGGGCAATTGGTAGTTTTGTGAATGTGTTGTTGAAAGAATAGACGGCTTTGAGAACGATCTTGTCGGGATCTTTGCTGTGATATGGGCCACGGTGCGTGGGCGGAGGTGTCGTTCGGTTGGTTGATTGAGAGGGCGCGTAGGAGGATTCTGAGTAGATTGATGATGCTGTGGATGTGGTTTTATGTACAGGTCGCTTAGGTTTGTCATAAGGCCTAAACGAGTAAGCATCATCTTCCGTCGCCGTTTGAGCCGTGGGAGGCTGGTGTCTTTTCGAAGGAGATGCCGGTCTTGAAGACTCGGTTTTCTTCGGGCTGGGTTGGGGTGGGGGAGGGGGTGGTGGTGGGGGTGATGCTCGTGCTTTTTCCTTGGCTTCTCTCTCTCTTTTCTCGCGAGCTTCCCTAAGCTCTCTAAGCTCCCTTTCACGAGCGTCTTTCTCTCTCTGCCGTACTCTCTCCTTTTCGTCCTCTTCTCGCTTTTTACGTAGCTCCTCTACCCTTTTTCGCACTTCCTCTTTCTTCCTGGTTTCTTCTCTAGCTTTTTCCCATCCACCCTTTGCAGTACCTGTGTTCGCAGTTCCATTGGCATTGTCAGGTCCTGTGTTTGCTCTTTGCCATGTAGGCTTGGGTGGTGGCCGTGGTTCAGGTCCAGGCGTGAATTGAGGAGGTGGCCGTGGCTCAGGCCCAGGCGTATACTGAGGAGTTGGACCACTGGCTGGTGTGCCACCAGCATATCCATTGGCGTTATGGGGATTTTCAGCGTGCGCACTGGAAGCCCCCCCTGCGGCCCCCTCTGGCGGTCTCGTAGTCTCCGTCTGTGTTTTACCCCACGCCCAGCCTGCAACACCAACCCCAATCAACAAAATAACCACAGCAACACCACCGCTCGCCACTATCGTTGCAAACCACTCCCTGAGTACTGGAAATACCACAGTCCAAATGGCCATCGCCAACATCGTACACCCTACCCCAGCTAGGAAGCTATTCCGGTGCGGCTGCAGTGAAGGAAGGTAAAGGAAACCGGAACCCGAGGAGTGCGGGGGTATTATGAAGATATCGTAGTTACCAGGAGGTAGACCCGATCCTCGATTTCCAGTGCCAGTGCCATTGCCATGCGGAGGCGGAGGCGGAGGCGGTGGTGGATTCATGGTCAAACGACTGTTGCCCCCAGCAGAGGATGTAGTCCCAGAGCACCTTTCTTAGAACTGACAAGTATCAAATTACCTGCGTTTGCAGTGGCTGTCCCAGACGTCGGTGTCGCAAGCAAGCTCTTCGGGAACGGTGCTTCATGTTACCGCCTAGTTTTCTGTTGTGCCAACGGTCTTGCCTTTTCGGACAGCCGTTATGCACTTTTCATTGCAAGAAAACTGCTCTTGAATTCTCAAGGTTGAAGTCAGGCAGTGATCAAGATTATGGGTCGTTGGCAGCTATGGTGAACTTGCGGAGTTGCTTTGTTTACAGTTTTTCGTTCCTGAAGAAATTCTGGTGACCCGAGCTTCCCGGCCAGGGTTGATGCCGCCTCCCGCCTGTCAACGGGACTGCAGGGCGATAAAGCAGGCTGATCTCACTCGTCAAGGATGGGCACTGTTCAATTCCCCTCTTGAAAAGTTGAAAAGAGACACATTGGAAAGTTCATGGAAGGGAAGCGGCTGCTTCTTTCGAGAGAAGGATCTTCCCTGATTGAGTGGCAGTGGTAGTCACGTCCACACCACTCTATCACGCAAGCGCCGATACTCCGCAGGACGCAATGGCTGCAGATGCGATAGGTGCAAGTATGGGACAAATCACTCATCCAGGGAAATGTTCAGCGCGAATAGGCTTCTGGCTCGCTGTGATGGTTACATGGCGCTGCAGGACAAGGGCTGTGGCTAAAACGCAAAGCGAATAGGATCTTTTACCCACTTAATCCTGGGAGGCCATACCGACTAACAGATGGAAATAGCTGGCTTCTGCAGCAATGGGAACACACCAGGTGATACCTACTCCAAAACTACTCGAGTCAGATATGTGCTGGCAATGCAGCCCAGAAGTTCGTTGGGCTTGGCCGCGTCGCAATGGCTTGGTGTACACAGTAAATATGGCTACGTCAGAGTCACGGTTTGAGGAGTCAGGGGCAACGAGCACGCTAGCTCCAAACCACCTACCTTACGCTCGCGCTCACATTTATCGTCTTAGAATCATATGCAAAATGACTGATAATTTGGATTTAATATCATTGTGAAAAGTACGCCTTTGTGCTTAGCAATATGGACCACAAGTTCATCCGTGGCTTTGACTCTCTGAACCACTATTCTTTCAGTAGCACTGTTTACCAAAAAGTCCTCCCGTAGAATGAAATACTCATCAACAAGTTAATCCGTTCTTTAGAAACCCGTGGCCATAAGACTTTGATCTTCCTGATTATCATCCTATCGTGATATCGTCAAGTCGTTATAACGCGAGCGCCGGAGCAATTCCTGTCCAAAGTATAGATCCGTTATTTCGTAGAGGTTCCCCTCGTTAAGTCGTCGAAGTATTAAACAGGTGCGATTCCTTCCAGCCCCATATCGAAATGATGCCCATATTCCAAACCTTGCTCTCCATACCACCCTCACCCACTCAAATCCACACTCCCCGACCCAACCTGGAATCTCGACAACCCCTCCCCCTCCCCCTTCACGCCCTTGATCGACCGCCCCACGAAACTCTTATCGTCCCTCACAATCTGCAACCCACCCCAGTTGATACGCATACTCCCCGTCCCTGTCCTCCCCTCAATAACCCCCTCCCACTGCGCAGGATACCTAAGCCGTAAGCTCGCGGAACCTGCGCGGTAGGAGGCGTAGAAGAGGCGCAGGGGAGCCGAGGGGTCCGAAAGAGAGGGTTCGATGGCGACGTCTATGCTGCCGGCGATGGTGTGGACGTCAAGATCGGAGCGGGAGGTGTTGGGGCCGTAGGGGGAGAGGGAAGCGGAGATGCGGCCGGAAGATGTGTGCAGAGAGGTGCGCTTGCCGTGGAAGAGGGTGGCGTCAATGGAGCCGCTGGTGGAGCTGATGTCTGTCTCGTATGTGCGGTTAGGGAGACTGGCGGAGAGGAAGGGGACGTAGGCTTGGATGGAGCCGGAGCTCGTTATGATGCGGAGTCGGGCGGGTTTGGATGAGGAGGAAGAGGCGTCCTTCGGCTCGATGTTGACGTTGATGGAACCGGAGCTGCTGGAGATGGAAAGTAGATCATAGAGGGAATAGGTTCCTTGGATGGATCCGGAGCCGGTGTCGATGATTGTTTCGCGGGATCTGGTGCACAAAGGTTTCTTATACTCGTAGAGGGCACCTAAGGGGCCGGTGATGTGGCCAGATTTGGACGAAATGTGGGTACGGCTGCTCACAGTGTAATTCAGGTTGGCATGGAATGCGATGGGTAGGGATTCAGTGGAAACGCGAAAAGTATCTAAGGTGATGCCGGGGGAAACCCATATGGTTGCGAAGATGAACATGAAAGGCTGATCCGAGGTGGCCCCCGGAAATTGATTGCCTTCGGCGCTCGAGAAACGAGGAGGATTGATCGTTAAAGAAGATTCTGTTGCAATCGACAGCTGCGGTCCTATCAGAGAGGCATCCGAAACAAGAAACTCGAGTTGAGAATGGATATCTGATCCGGCTACTTCCGTGGATGACATGACGTTGACTTCTCCTTGAACCTTAACATGCTTCTTTCCTTCATAGTCGATGTTATCGTTTATCAGCTGGATGAAACTGAAATCAGAAGGCTTGTGAAATGTGAAATTTGCTTTATGCTTGTAGTGCGAGTGGTTTCTGACCATATCTGGATCAATAGTCTGCGTTCAGTGTCAGTGCAGGGAGTTGTGGCTCGGAAGTTTTCAAACATATAGAGAAAAGTAGCTTGGGTAGATGCGGAATAATGAAAAGACATGTTCGAAGCAGGGAATCGGTCGGGCGCTTGGATGATTCATAGTACTCAATGCAAATGCACCAGCCATACGAACCTTTCTATATCGCATGCCATCCCAAGGATTAAGCATAAAATGAACCCCAATCAACACCGCAGCCAGCATTAAGATAATCTTTCCAAACTCCTACCATTTCTTATCAGGTATTGCTGTGATTTTTGCCACCAATTCTTATGGTCATCCCCAGATTCAGTTTTGGTGCAAACATCGAGCTCTTGCCCGTCTTGGAGAGGCTGTTGTTGGCGACCCATTGTTTTACGTCCAGCACTCATGAATGGCTCTTCTTTCAGCCTGACTTGTCACCAGAGATGTTGTTATGGAGTAGCACAGAGTATTCAGCCGGTACCTCCATACTACCGCGACACTAATCCTTCGGTTCCGTCGGTTAAAATCGTCTCTTGTCTATCAAGCTCCTTCACTAGAGTATTTCGCCCAGGATTGAACGTTCGGACGTTCTTCCATTGTTTGTATTCCATCCAACTTTCTCTATCATCGCTGGCTACTCAATCTAGTGTCAACTTGCTTTCAGTAGAGATCCATTTTCCGAGTATAGTTCTGCTACCATGGTTTGATGTCATTTACGAACGAATTTATTTCCTAGCTTCTGCTCTGACTTTTTGCTACTGTTTATTACAATGCCTCTTAAGAAGTTCGAGAACATCCAGCTTCCAGCTTCAGCAGACTTCCACGTTCATCTTCGAGATAATGAAGTCTGCGAAGCAGTTACCAAAATCATACGGCAGGGTGGAGTAAACATAGTATATGTGCGTGTATTATCTCTCGAGGGTACAAGCCAACCCTCGATAACTGATAAGTCAGGTCATGCCAAACCTGGTGCCTCCAATCACGACCGTCGAACATGCTCTCTCCTATCGCAGCTATCTTCAAAAAATCGAACCGAATGTCAGATTTCTCATGTCTTTGTATCTGCACCCAAGTATCACACCGGACACGATTAGAGAAGCAATAAAAGCGGGCGTCACTGGGGTCAAGTCATATCCAGCAGGTGTAAGTCATCCGCTGTTTCCTCTTTTCGTAAATAGTCCCTTTTCTCTTCTCTTTCCCCTCAAACTACTATGAACGTTTCCCAAAGCTTAGGGTTCTACACAGGTCACAACCAACTCCGCATCTGGCGTCGTCAACTACGAAACCTACTACCCCGTTTTTGCCGAAATGGAGAAAGAAAACTTGATACTCAACCTCCACGGCGAATCACCGTCGGGAGATAACGTAACAGTCCTGAACGCCGAGGAGAGCTTCCTCCCCACCCTCCTAGATCTCCACGCTCGCTTCCCAGTAAGCCCTTAATCTTTCATCCCAGCCACTTCTACGCACCCACAAAAGCTGAACCCCCCAAAGTCCCTCCGTATAATCCTAGAACATATCACCACATCCGCCGCCGTCTCCGCCGTCTTATCGTGCGGCCCCACCATCGCCGCAACCATCACCCCGCACCACCTCTCCCTAACCATCGACGACTGGGCCGGCGACCCCATCAACTTCTGCAAACCCGTCGCCAAACTCCCCTCAGACCGCGACGCCATCCTCCGCGCCGCCGTCTCCGGCAACCCGAAATTCTTCCTCGGCACCGACAGCGCCCCGCACCCCATCTCGTCTAAATTTCCGTCAAACGGCAAGATTGCGGCGGGGGTGTTTACGCAGCCGTATGCGACGCAGCTCGTGCTCTCCGCGCTGGAACTCGCTTGTGAGCGAGGAGTGCTTTCTGAAAGGGAGGTTACGAGAGAGAAATTAGAGGGGTTTTTGGGCGGGTTTGGAAGGGAGTTTTATGGGGTTCGGGATGAGAGGGGGGAGAAGATTGAGGTCTGGAAGGGGGAGGAGGTTGTGAGGGAGGAGGTGAGGGGGGAGGACGGGGTGAGGATCGTGCCGTTTTGGAGGGGGAGGGGGTGTTGGAGTTTGAAGTGGGTGGAGTAGAGAAGGCGATTTATGCAGCTGGGGCCCGCGTGGAGTTGGTTTGGTTTAGAAGACCCCTTTTCCCTTTAATCGATGATACCGTGGCATGAACATTCTCACCCTTTTAAAGCGTTGTAAATTCAGAAAAATCTTCAACGAAATTTCCAACTGGGAGGGTGGTCCACTTCGACTTGAACTGTCGTCTTTCATTGGTTTAAAATTCAATGCACACAGTTTTGGCTAATCTACTTCCTAAGAAAAGTCAATGTGTTTTCCAAATAGAAGCTTTCAGAGGCTCTTTCCCAAAATGAAACCCCCTTCCACTTCAACCTCAACGACTCCCCTCCGCGTTCCTTCCACCGACAACCTCTCCAGCCATCCCTATTTTCAAACGGAACATAGAGTTCGTAGTATCGAATACTCGAATATCTGTCTTCGTAAAAACCCCAAAGAAGGGCTTCTCCCGGAAGAGAACCTTCCACATCGACCTCAACCACCTCCCTATACGTCCATTCGGCTTAGATTCATCTGCCGAGGATATCTTCGACTAGAAAATGGAACTTTTCTCATGCCATTCCCCCATCCTATTCATCTAATATCGTGTCCTTCTGCTTCCCATTCTTTCGAATCAAACTCCGATTTTCACTCTATGCTTCCTCCGTCGTGGTCCATCACTTTACTGTTACAAGACTCAAGAGTCAGTGCTACTAATCGATTCTGGCGTCTTCGCTTGACGTCAGCTCCATGGAAGATTTGTGCAATTGTGATTTTGGAGTTAGCATAGGAGCGAGAACTTAGAATTGGGGGCTTTTTAAATATTTCTCTTCCAGATTGTGATACGTAGAAACTATAGAGGTGTGTGAAGCACACAGAGAATCACAACCTCCCCGCGCTAATTGATCCCGTCTCATCACCCTCTCCTTCCATTGCGCCCAGGGATATCTAAAAGCCAAAAGCCCTTTCCTTGTTAGTCCTAAAAATCGAAGTGGAAACGCCGGTATATCCTTTCCAGTTGACACCACACCAAGTTGAGAAAACCCTCGAGAATCACATCGAACACGACGAAGATTCTATCACTGACTCCCTAAACCACTACTAGGATCAGCTCCAAAGTTCCCAACGCCACCATAGTCCTCCTGGTTCCGGATATCCGGTGGATTGAGGTTAAACGGCATATACCATGCGCTCGTCTGTAGATCACCGGTGTAGTGGTTCTGGAGAGTCGGGTGGGGATAGTCCAGCCAAATTGAGGTTTGGGGTTGGTCGCTGTAGACGATGCTGGGGTCAAGTTTGTTGGGCTGTATAGACGATAGGAGGGGATAAGTTGGTGCAAAAGTTTGTGGATTATAGAGTGGAGGAGTGTGAAACGAGGCGGGAGATAGTGAGTGGGATGATGAAAGCGGTTGAGGAAGAAGCGGCTGGTGAGGGTCGATCGGGCAGGGGTTGTGGGATTGGTGGTGTAGAGGCTGTGATGGTGGCTGGGTACCTGAGTGCGAACTGGAAGGCCTCTTTGTTATTTTGACATGGGGGCCGGTTCTTGTAGGGGGCGAAAGCTGGTGGAAGAATTCTTCAACACTCTGGAGGTCAGATTTTTGGCTCAAGGCTGCGTCGTTCCCTGACTCTTGCTTTATTGTTGTGGCTGGATCTTCGTAATCGGTTGATGAGACGCCATGAGGGTATTTTTGGAACCAATCACCATACTGGAAGATACTAGTGTCTGTGGTGCCTGCTTCCGCTGTACCGGGGCCTTTGAGCGAGGCATCGGCGTGCGCGCGATAGATATCTTTAAGGTTCTCGGCCATGAAGTGGAACATGCCCCAGTATTTCTTCATCTTGCTCAAGTATTTGACATTACGGGCGAGATTCCTTTTCGAGGACGTTTCTACGCCTGCATTTTTAGAGAAAATACCCCAGATATGGACGGTGCTCGATGAGAAAACACAGTAGCCAGCAAAAGGCGCAACGACTTGGTGTTCCGCCGCGCTTTCAAGGAGCATCGATATTCGATTGGCCGCTTCAATAGCCGTAGCACCAGCCTCAGCAACAAATGACCTCGGCACATCATTGGGCGGCCTTCCTCCAGGCCCCGAAGGGATGGCAAAGCGATGCAGGAACAACCTAACATGATTGGAGGCGATATGCACAAACAAGAATTGGTTTGCGGTCTTCTCAGCGGCATGATTGTTTAGATTCTCCAAGTTATTCTGTAATGAAGAGGGCAGTGATGATTCAAAACCATCAACCTTCTTTTTCAGCTGTGCAAATTGAGAGTTGGGATCTGACATGGGGTAAGTGTCCTTCTCTTTACCACCCAGGTTGAGATACTTGATCACGCATCCCCAAATGGCAATTATTCGGATCAAGTAGGCAGCTACTCCCATATTGTCTTTCACATTCGAAACCTGACCGGTATCAGGTGGGACTGGATTAAGCACTTCGCCGTCCAAAGTTTCTGTAGAACCTGGTATTTCCATATGAAAATGCGATTCTTTGACGGGCAATTGAATCTTGATATTGTCTTGATTCAGGAACGTTGGGCGCTCGGTGCCGGACGAACTGAAACGGTCCATGAGGAAGCAAGCCCACATCGTCCTCCTTCTGATCTCTCGATCTGTGAAGCTAAGCTCTGTAGCCTTCTTATTGTCCCGCATGGTTGAATCATGGTCGAGCTCCCGATGAAGCTGCAACGCGTACGCCATTCGCATGGCCATACCGCCAAGCATCCAACTCCGCCCACCCTGACAGGTGCCGAACTCATGTAAACCGAGGATCAATAGAACAGTCAAAATCGTCATATTTGGCTCATCGTATCGTTTTAGCGCAATTTCTCGTGCGGGAGCTGCCCAGCTCTCTCCTCGAAGAAACGCTGGCTCTGTATTAACCTGCGGATGTGTAGAAAAACGAGCTGCAACAGCGCAAACTGCAAGAATGAGTACTGGATGCACAGTCCCGGCGCTAGAGAAACGTTAGTGCTTTCGATAATTCCAGACATGAAGATATTGTAGATACCGTAATTTTCTCATGAAGCTTGGTTTGTGTAAAAGATGGTAAGCTTGACCAGACAAGCAGTCAAAGAAGACCTCAGACAAATGTACTTGGATCTCTGGAGATGGTAAATTTTCGGCACCTTCCATAAGCAATCTATTCTCATTTGAGTCCAGAACTCTAGGAGGCCGGCTGCTAGTCTTTGACTGCGCCCACTCATCAACGTCAGGCCCAAAGGCTTCTCCCACGGTCCTCTTCTTTCCACTTTGAGCCTTGAGATTCTGCCCAGAAGCTGGAGGCCTGACGTTTGCCCTTCCTATCGCTGCAGCACTCGCCATCTCCTCTTTAGGTATTATTTTGATGACTCTCTCTTCCATTCTCTTCAGACGCTTGTCAAGCATAGCCATGTAGTCAGTCCTCGGTGCTGCCTTTCTTGCGGTGACCTTATAAACACACGGAATTCGAGAACGCAAGCAATGTTTACAAGCCGGTTTTTCGCCTGAACATCGTATTTTCTTCCGTCTACAAGCTATACAAGCTAACGGGAGCCTCTTCCGTTCCTTTCCCGCCTTGGTCTTTAAGTCGCTCCAGGATGGGGGCTTTCCCACGTCGTCCTTATCTTCACAATCTGCTATGCCACTGTCATTGGTAGTCCCTTGCGCTGCAACTCCAGTCGAGCCTCGCGTAATGAAACCCCGCGAACTGGTAGGGCTTATAGGGTCTGATTCTTCCAGGCATTCTTTCCCCTTGCTGATGCTTGATAGTCCTGCAGTGCCAATACTGCCTCTGTGCTCTTTTGCAGGAGGGATTGAACCGTGACCTCCAGAAAGCCCAGACGATGAGCCTAGTTCTGCTTGGCCAAAAGGTTCCTTGATTTCTTGCGGAGAGTCGACTATTCCCAGCAGTGAACCTTCGTATCCATGCACTTGATCTCCTGCATTGCTTGGATATTGCTGCGCGAGGCTGTTTTGTGGCGACAATGGGACGGCCGATATCTGGTTCAATTGTTGTTGCGTTTCGCGCAACATAAATCCATGGAGGCCCGTGTTATCGTTTCTGGGCATTCGGGACTGCTGCAACATGCTCTCAGCTGCGGCATATCTTTGCGACTGTGCTGAAGACTGCAACTGATCCCTTGTCGACGACATAACTGGGGTGAAGCGCCGTAGTATCAGGCGAGGAGCAAGAAACGGCCTGGGACCGACAGCCCCGCCTTGGTATACGAGTCTTCCACTTGAGAAGGCTCGGCAATCATGATATCCTCTCGCTCTTTTCCCATGCGATGATAGTGGGAAGGAGCTGCAGAACGATTCCCCATGATTAATCAGCCTTATGGGCACCTGCAGTCTTGGGTTCTAGTGCGGGATGACGACAGCAGATTGTTTACTGTTAAGGTTGCGCTTTCGCCTCGGCTACCAAATTAGGTCGGCAAAGCTCTGCCTTTCTTCCCAAGACGGCAATCGAATCCAGCAGATTTAGTCTAAGGCTCCTAGGCAACTCCCTAAGGAGGAAAATAAGGCCACTAGGTGTATCAAGAAACAACTACGGAATACTTGCCCTAGAAGCTCAAGGCAGGAAGCTCAACAGCACTGGTGCTCTACGAATTAGTCGTAGAATATTGAGATTCAACCGTCTCCAAGAGACTTTGCATCTCGATACTCAGATTGTATACTTTCTATTGGTATATGAGGGTCAGAGCGAATATGTGCATGTAGATATATTGACTATCTAGTAGGTAGAGCATATATGGTAGAGCATACAGATGAAGGAAGAAGTGGGAGGAAGGATAAATACCCCTAGCGCCAAGCCGCTTCGGCCGGAGCGGAAATAACTAACCGCCGGGGTATACGTATGAGCATACGTAAGGTATGTGCATACGTATGTGCATACCCCGTTTCCAACACTTTCAACCTTGTGTAGGATATTTTGGCCACTGAGTTACAATCTCATTGAATTTTCTCGATCTTTTAATCACCATCAATCCTTCTCGATTGTATTTGATTAAGTTGAGTTTTAAACATATGAGTTAACTGCGTCATACGAATCCTTTAATTTCCCAGACCAAATTTGCAGACTCCGTGTCAATCTATGCTTTAGACAATGGCATCGGAAGAGCAATGCTCATCGTCGAACTCGAGCTACAGGAATGCCAATCATCGACTGATCATCATCGGTTGGTCCATTTCCGCTTGGGTCGTGATAAGACGCACGCTGAAATCATAAATAGGTGGCGGCTCAGCTGCTTTTGCTGCGGCCACTGCAGCTGCACCTGAAGCCACGAGCATTACCATGATAAACAAAGGCTTACCGATGGGAGGTTGTTGTGTGAACGTCGGCTGTGGTACATGTCATGGAATGAGTTTTTTAAACAAAGGAGATATCTTAACATGTCTGTAGTTCCTTCCAAGTTCCTCATCCATGCGGCACATGTTACTGGCCCCCACAACAACTCTCCTCCTTTTCACGGCATTTCCAATGCCACCGACAGGGTGACTGACTTTGGTGCACTCACTGCACAGAATAGAGTGCTTGTTGAGGATCTTCGACAGGAAAAGTATGCCAATGTTATTGCAAACCTGGACAATGTTAAGTACATTGAAGGATTTGGTAAACTTGTTCGGAATGCTGGTCAAATAGTCGTGGAGGTCCGTTGTGAACATGAAGATCAGACGCCGTTTCAAATTCTGCCTGCGGATCGTGTGATCATTGCCTCTGGAGTCCGTACCAGCCTTCCGAGCCACCTGGTTGACGACCTTGCCAGGATCGATTACTTGACTAATGAAACCGCATATTTCGAGCCCAAAAGACCGGAATCGCTCATCATAATTGGTGGTGGTTATATTGCGTTGGAAGCAGCACAGATGTTTTCCCGATTAGGGTCAAAAGTCACAGTACTACAGCGATCCGGACAGATACTTTCCAATCTTGATCATGACATAAGCATCGGCCTCATGGAGCACTTAGCGGCCGAAGGAATTGATGTTCAGGTGAACATTGATGTTACCTCGGTGGTATCTGATGGGGACGAAGTCGTCGTTGAATCAAAGAGCAAGCGCACATTCACGGCATCCAAGCTTTTCCTTGCAGCCGGTCGCCAAGCCAACACGGAAGATATCTCCGATCTTGCGATTAAGCTGGCCAACACCTCGCATGGTGGATTTATAGTTTCAAAATCTTTGGAAACGTCGATTCCTGGAGTCTATGCTGCTGGCGATTGCGTTGCTGATTCCCCCCAATACGTCTACACCGCTGCTGCGGAAGGAAAGCTCGCTGCCCTCAATGCTTTGGGAACACTCTGTGGCCGAGAACCAATGCCAATAGACTACACAGTTGTTCCATGGGTCATCTTTACCTCTCCCGCCGTCGCAGGCGTTGGCCTTAGTCTTTCAGAGGCTAGGGCTAGTGGAATCGATGCTGAGGCGTCATCCCTTCCCCTTCATCTCCTTCCTCGTGCTATTGTACAGCAGAGCACTGGGGGCTTCGTAACGCTGATACGGGATAAAACCGATGATCGCATCGTGGGTGCGTGTGTGCTAGCAGAAGAAGGAGGCGAGCTTGTAATGGAAGCATCTCTTGCCGTTCGTTACAAGATCAAGGCCAGAGAACTGGCGGCTATGTTTCATCCATATCTCACATGGAATGAAGCTTGGAAGCTTGCTGCACTGGGCTTCAATAAAGATGTGAAAACACTAAGCTGCTGCGCAACGTGAATACTTGTATTCATGGTAAATCATCTGACATGTGAAAAGTCCAATTACATCCGCCCACCTTCTCTGAATTTGTACAGCCGTGGTTTCCGTGCACCGATTCTTAGCTTCCAGATATCTTCCATGGGCACAGTCTGAGCTCGGAGACTGATGAGAGAACGCATGAACGGTGGACTTTGGTTATGGCGGTTCAAGAATCAGGAGAGGGGGATTTCACATGATATGGCAACCTTTGAGTCATTTCAGCCATGGTCGACTCCTATTGAAGGCATGATATCCTTGCGCCCATGTGACTGACAGCGCATTACCGGCGATGATGTATCCTGCTCTTCGAATATGTGCACACCCGGTTCGCTGGCGAGAACATTGATCGGCCTCTGTGAATAAAAGGCGAAAGCAACTCGAGTCCCCATTTCCCTCATGGCATTTAGGCTGGTATACTGGCTGTATAGAGACGTTCTTAGACTACCCTTCGTCGAGAGATTCAAGCCCCGCCCCCAAGACCACTGACTCATCTCCAGACACCTATATTTGTACGGCAAGGCAAGCTAATCCTTCTCAGACTTGTAGATCCTGTAAACCCTCCGCGGCATGGCTCTTGAAGTGCATCACGCCGGCATGTGTGACTTGAGCACATCCAGCGAGGGCAAAAGGACAAGGTTGGCCAGGCTGCAAAGGATAATGGCGCTCTTTCACCGCGACCGGGATTAAGTCAATAAATACAGTCATCTTATCAGGCTGAAGACTCAGACATTATGCGGGTTTTCTTTTCGTTTTTGATCGTAAACTTCGATAAATGACTAATTTCACTACAATCTCGGTAATGAGATGATCCTTTCTGGTGCCCCAGTCATATCATCGCCGTAATTCTCGCTGATTACGGTTTCCCTCCTCCGTACCTCTCATTGATCTTCGTGACTTGATCCCCCACCTCCTTTGCAAATCTTTTGGCTACATCCCATACGCTCTCCTCCTGCCCGTAGCCAGCGTTGTCATTGCTACTCTCACCAAACCCTATACTCCTCGGTTGACTCTCTTGCTGCATTGCTCGCCGCTGTTCCGATGTCATTTCCATTGCATGTGAGTTTTGTATGTACCCTGGAGGATGTTCCAGGCTCCGTCGCCCTGTTCCCTCGTTCGCGCTAGGAACTGTATGTGTAGATGAAGGCTGCGGTAGTGTCTCAACTGGTGAATAGAGGTTCGAAGGCCGTGGCAATGACGGAATTGGGTTCGTTGAGGTTATAGACGCCGGCGGTTGTCCGGGGTATGACGGTTCCGGTGGAGGTATTGACATTTGCTGTGGGTATGGCTGAGCTTGACTAGTTACATGTGTAGGCCTGGCGTGAACAGGAGTGTAGTATCCGGGCGGTTTTGGCTTCTCGCCAGCTTTGGGCGGAGGGGAAATGCTTGCCTTTGGGGTTATTGTGGCAGGGGCTGGGACAGGGGCAGCCCCAGGTTGGGGTGGTGGTGGGGCGTATTGAGATGTTGAGCTTCTTGTCTGAGTTGGCGTAGGTACGGCGGCTCCAGGCTGCGCCGGAGGATACTCATAGCTGTTCGAGGGAGTAGATGTTGTGGAAGCTTTTGTAGCGCTTATGGGGCTCTGAGTATGGATTGGTATGCCTGACATAGTGGAAGGTGATGCTGTAGAGGCCGTCAGCCCTGCTATCGAACAGTGAAAAATCGCAAACGACCACAATATCCAGTACCTAGCTTTATAACCAAGTTAGAGAAAGAACGTCCCCAGAGCGCAAAGTATAATACACTGCGGAGGGTATGAGGCTTCTGAGTATTGTTATTCCGCTGCTGAATATCTAGAAGATCCGTAATCCATACAATTTTCAAGAACTGAATAACTAAGATGTTGGCACAAAGTTCAGAACGAGGGCTGCTTGTTACATTTGTAGCAAGGGGTTACCTTAGTTGTTTGAGCATTACGCAACAATTCGCAGAGGGTCAGTGCATGGGAAATTTTACGCAATGAATAGAAAGCTGCGACTTAAGTGTATGTATTCCATTCTAAAGGCTCGTGAACTAAACCATCGAAACTGCCCCCGTCCGCCAATACAATCTATCTTCCCATGTAAGGCGTAGACAGTAACGGAATTAGAACCAAGCGGAGTGTGAAGCAAGATGAAGAAGTACATGTATGAAATTTGCCAGGTTTGTAAAGTACAGCAGCATCAGACCACCTGCTGCACCGCCATATGCATCCACCCGTCCCCATACCACAATACCACGTCCTTCCCGCAACCCACGAGTACAACGATCCTTGGAACAACAGCATTTTCATTCTGTAAAGCACCAATACGCAAGGCTGTAGTGCATTTATCCGGATCCACCCTTGAACTGTTTTCCGAATAGGAGGAGCTGGGCCTGGTCGTAGATGGACAGCACACCAGCACCAGCAACACCACGGAGGATGTTAGCCCCAGCACCCTTGAATAGTGACTTGACACCCTCTTTGGCAATGATCTGGCGACCAGCGTCCATAGATGACTTGTACTTGACGGCCTGTTTAAGTGCAACGATTAGTGAGATCCTAAAATTAATTTTAAGCTGTATTGGCAACTCACTTCTCCAGAAGTCATCATCATACGTCGACGGATAGTGTCGAGCGGGTAGGAAGCGATACCAGCACCGGTTGTGACAGTCCAGCCGAGCAAGAAGGAGGCCAAGAAGTTACCCTCAAGAGGACCGACGAGAAGGACAGGCTTGATCGAATCGTACATTCCGAAGTACAGACCACGGTAAACAACTATACCTAGGACAGAGGGACCGAAACCACGGTAGAGACCAGAGATACCGTCACTGGCGAGAGTCTTCTTGTAGACATCAATCAAACCGTTGAACTGACGATCTCCACCGCTCTTGGCGTTCTTAGCATCGTTGGCAAGACGGGTACGGGCATAGTCCAAGGAGTACACGAAGAGAAGAGAAGTGGCACCAGCAGCCTGCCATCATTAGCTAAAGTTCCGTGGCCCAGAAAAAGAACTACTTACACCACCAGATGCCAGGTTTCCCATCATCCACTTTCCATATCCGTCACGGTCCTTCTTGTAGGCGAACATTGACTTGTAGGTGTCGCGGAACGCGAAGTTAAGAGCCTGGGTGGGAAAATACCGGATAACGTTGGCGGTGTTACCTCTCCATAGAGATGCAATGCCTTCATTCTTGGTAGTACGGGAAAAGCACTCGGCGATGCCGTCATATTTGCGGTCCAGGCGGCCAGTCTTGAGCATTTCATCCTAGGAGTAGATAGAATCATTAGTGGAAAGAATTTTCGGAGCAAATGGATAATGCGTGGCATCGACGCCAAAAAATACATGGATTCAAAAAATCAAACAGGACCATTGTGATCGGATCTTCGACTTATCTTGCAATGCTTTACAGGTGTTGATAAAGAAAAGTGTATGGAATCATGACTGAGCGATATACGTGCTTTACAGCTTCACATTGCAAATCACGGAGGCTTACCTGATTTTGAATGAGGAGCTTGACACGTTCAATTGGCGCAGCAGCTGTTTTCGAGACGGCGGCAGAAACACCACCCACTGTACAAATCAATCAGTGACCTTGAGCCCTTATATCCAACACGAAATACGCATGTCGTTGAGTAAACATCCTCTCTAGCACCGCCGTGCGATACTCTACGAGTGTTTGAAAAGGCAGTACGTACTCAGAAAATCCACGACGAAGCCCTGTTGTCACAAGGTGTTAGCCAACTGAACCGTTCATGGCAAAAGCATCTGGCAGATGGCGATCAATAGCTTGGTGAGAAGCAAACACATCCATGCATTGAAGCTGTAACAAGTGCGATAGAGCTCATAGAACCGCCAACACGATTGATCTTCATGGCGCGATATTTTCGGGTTTTTTGTGTTCAGGACACTGGGAACGTACCGGCATGCCCATGAAGGACTTCTTCGACTGTACCAATTCTCCTTCGACCATCTTGGCGGTTGATTAAGTAACCGTGCAAATGAAAATAAAACAACACGGGATTGAGTGGAGAGGTTGTGACGTTGAGTCGTCGATGGTGAAGTAAGGTTCGTTGGTGGTGAGAAAAAAAACAATGCGAAAGGAGGCTAGGGAGCAAGCGCTAGGAAACCCTGCCAGCCGTACCTTTCCGAGATTTGTTACAGACTTACCACAAGGTGTCTAAGGTACCTTTATCACTGTATGTAGTCTAAGACCTGTGGTAAATATACATATGATTCTGTACAGAAATACGGCAGTTTGGTTTTGCATAATTTCTCTAGCTGAGGCTAAGATAAGGCGCCTACCCTTTGTTTCTACTGTTCCTTGACCGTGTCCTACCCTTCGTGCCACCCTTTAGGACTGCTTGCGAGATTCCACTCGCCGTTGACTCTCCACCCGCCAGAGTCTTGCCAGCAAGTAATTCAGCTAACGTTTTCTGTGGTCCGTGCTCGTTGCCAAAGGTCTCTTTTCTCCATTGCCGTAACCGTGTTTTTTTCCCTAGCCTTTTCTTATCTCTCCTCTTCTTTTCGGTGTCTCTAAACGCAGCCATCTTCTTCAAGCCAGCATACTGGTTGAGTTGGCCATCAGAAGCCATAAGAATGTCGTGAGCGGTCAATCCATATGCCAATGGTGATGTCGCTCTGTATCGAAATTGACCGGTATGTTTAGTACCCAATCCAGAAATGGTTTCGTTGGCATGCAACTCTTCATCGACGAGCTGCTCGATCTTCCGACGTTCTTTGCGAGCTTCACCTTTCTGCCCATCTCTCTCTTGCTTTCGGATAACCTTAGATGTTTTTCGTGGCTTCGCAGGTGCAGCTCCTGTCATAGGCTGGTCAGTGTCGCCATGACCCGATTCATCGTCTGTGAGGGTAAAAGGAGGCTCCTCGATCTCATCCTCGGCATCAAAGTCCGGAACCAGATCTTTGATATCAATGTCGGTCGTCCACTTCGGCTTTTTTATTTTGCGCCTCCTCTTTGCTGCTTCATCACCACTGCCACTTAAATCTCGGTCTGCGTAGTAGTCCTCGCCGAATCGATTTTTCATTTCTTGCTCCCAGCGGTCGTCGTCCCAGCCCTCCTCCAAAAATGCTGTCCAGTCACTTTCTTGAAACGCTGTGCCTCGAAGCCCTGCGGCTTCTCTGATCTTTCGAACCTTTTCCTCTGCGTCTGCAATCCTAAGCTTGCGTAAACGCGCCTTTCCCTCCTCGCGTTCCTGCTTTTCTGTCTCCTTCTTAGCACGTTCCGCATCTCTGGCCTTCTTGCGTGGGTTCGTAGTGTCTCGGCGAATGGAGTATTTTGCGGCGGCATCTCTCGCATGAGACAAGAGCTTCTCGTTCGAGCCTTTTGGATCTTCGAACCGCAGGTTGTAAGCTTCTTCGAAGAGTTCTGCTCGACGGTCATCCTCGTCATCATCGGACTCGAATGGTTGAGGATTAGAGTTCTCAGATGGCACCCAAGCTCTTGCAGACATGAATTTTAAGAGGAAATTATCCGGGTCATTGTGAGCTGTTTCGACGTTGAGCTCAGTAATGGCCGGCTTGACCGTTGCTCCTTGTTTGCCTGCCTCTGGGATTGATGGCTTCTGAACTAGGAACCCATCATCGTCACCGCCATAGCCTGCTTCGAGCCCATCCACAGCGGCATGCATCTCCTTCACTACATTCGTCTTAAGGTCATCTTGCTGCTGGACATAAGTCATGCGATTGTCATATTCGCCATCCTCGCCGATTATGCCCTCCAGTAGGTTTTTTCGATGATAATCGCTCAAGTACATGGGCTTTTGCTTGCCCTTTTTAGCTTCTAGCCCATCTACCTCGGGGTCTGGTTCTATGTAAAATGTGGCCTTTTCATCGTAAACCCGTGGATCTTTTGCCCGAATTGCCTCCAAGGTTGCATGAAATTGTTCGTCAAGAGCTCCGGTAGCTAGGATACCCTCATCATCCTCCTCTTCAGAATCTGTAGAGGACTCGGTGTCATCGTCATGGTCGCTCGCATTATCGTTCTTACTTGCTGGCCCTCTTAGATGTGCAGGACGCTTTCCGTACTTTTCTTCAACTATTAAGGAGTTAGTTCGGACGGGAAGTAATTCTTGGGTTGGCCACACGTACGCTTTTGTAACTCCTCCCTTTCCTTATTGTGTTCAAAACGTCTAGCGAAATCCTGGTTGACCGTAAAGCCATTGGTGTTAATTGAAGAAAAGGTTCGTTCTAAAGCCACTCCCCCTGATGCACTAGATCCACTATCTTCGTTAGATGTATCGTCCTCTAGCAACGGCTTTTTTCTCTTCTCAGGGCGCTCAACTCCCGCTGTGGGAGCAATGGGCCTCTTTCGACCGTTGTCGTGAGTATATTGAAGCGCAAGAAGATGCCCGGCCATTCCAGCGACTTTGTGCAAATTCAGAGTAGTAAGTGGTATGGACCTAGATTTATGTGTGACATTGGACGAAATTTAAGCTCATCGCAATACCCTGTCTAGTGGGAGTCCAGGTAGGTACCGTATGCGGTCACTGACTGCTACTATTTATAGAGTACCTTAAAGATTTCACAACCTTCTTACTACTATCCCGTTAGGCGAATCAACACTGCAATGCCTCGCTATGTTCACTTTAAGTACACCCTCGCCGCTCCATAGTATGTACGTACAGATGTGACCACGATCTGATGCTACGACTACTTTCGGAAATGGATAAAGAGGACCTGCAACGCACCTCAAAGGCAGCTTAATCTTGCTCAACGACAAGTCAACTCACGTATAGGGTATCCGTGTTAAGACATTCTTTCCAAGATGTCACAGCAGCCTACCATAGAACAGTTAGGAAGGCCACTTACACTCGTGTAAGAACCAATAGTATAGCATTCTTATCATTGTATTGAAGCTAATATTGCGAGAAGGCCGGTTGGACTTAAGGAGGCAGCACTCGACTCCCCTACGTTCCGAGCTGGAATTACACACTTCTCTGAGCAAGTGGAATTGATCGAGAAGTGGCTTGAAAACTATGTCAGATCGATAACCAAGCTGTCTCATGAGATTGGGACCTTAGAAGGCTTAGTGAATGGGGTGCTGAACAATTCCGTGTCCCCCTCAAATGTTTCAGAAGCTATCATTGATCATGACTACACGTTACTGGCAGCCAAAAGATATGGCGAAGGCGCCAGGGAATACTGGCTGGCGATGATATCAGGCTGGAAAAATCTGGAATCAATAGTGGCGGATCCAATCAGGCAATTCTTGAAGGATGAAATTCGGTCTTACAAGGTAAGTCTATACTTCTAATACTTGGAAGATTTTGAGCCCTTTCTCATACTTCCCGCGAACAGGACATCCGCCGACAGCTTGAGCAATCGCAGAAACAACTCGACAGCCTTCAATCTCGGTATTCAGCCCAAACCAAAGCGAAGGAACCTTCCTCTCTTCGTGAGGATGCCTTCCAGCTCCACGAATCACGCAAAACCTATCTTAAAGCCTCCATGGACTTCAGCGTGATGGCACCACAACTACGAATGAAACTAGATAAGATGTTGGTCAAGCTCTTCTCAGAGCAGTGGCAGGACATGCGAACATCACGGAACAATACAGGTGCCTTGATTGGAAAACTTGGTAGTGATATTGAACGCGTGCGGGGGTGGAGTCGCGAAATGGAGGGTGGGGAGAAAGCTTTCACTCGAGAATTATTACACGCAAGAAAAGAAATCGAAGAAAGCGCAGAGGCGGCCGTTCGTCCTTCTCGGGAGCTTGAAGACTATGCGACATCCGGATCAAAGGGACCTTCAACGACCAGTCTGCAAGCCCCAGACAAGAGTAGACCAACTAGGTCTGAAAAACAGGGTTGGCTCAATCTCAGAACCGTTACCGGGAAGCCCTCAAGAACTGTCTGGATCCGCCGATGGTTCTTCGTCAAAAACGGTATTTTTAGCTGGCTTGTCCAAGGGTCACGATCGGGAGGGGTGGAGGAGAGTGAGCGAATAGGGGTTCTGTTGTGTAGTGTCAGGCCTGCCACTACAGAAGAACGAAGGTTCTGCTTCGACATAAAGACAACTAATCACTCAATTGTTGTACAGGCTGATACACAACCCGAACTCCAGGATTGGATCGGAGCTTTTGAAACCGCAAAGCAGAAGGCACTTCAAGATCCAACAACTACAGACTCACCTGGCCTCGAAGGTCCACGTGCCCAAGATGCTGCATTTGCTATATCGGCACCAAGTGCGCCAGAGTTTGCCGCAAGTGCTGCAGATTCTGGAATGCAACAATTTGGTGATGACAATGGGCTTGAACGAAACTTGACTCTGCCTACATTGGGAGGAGAGCCTAGTTCTTCGCTGGCGAGCAGAAGCAGCTTCGATGTTAGTGTTAATCGGCGCTCTACAGCTGGGGAAAGAGACGTCGAAAGTAGTCGAGATCCCGCTACAAGGATGAAGCAAAAGCTAGATTTGCATCGGAAATTTCCAGGTGGCCCTGCACCTCCAAGTCCTGGGCTTTCTGGAGGCGGAATAGCCAGCCTTATCGCTGCAAGTCACAATGTGATGCCGGTAGGACCTGGAGTTCCGCCACAGCCCCCAGCCTCAGACGGGGTAGCAAATCGGATCTCTACTGCGAACACAATGCGTGATCTACCGGCGAACAGCTTAGCCCCTAATACATTGGTGAACCCGCCAGCACCGACTAATCTGAGCGCAGTAGCAGTCATTGTGAATGGCGAGAAAGGTATCGGCATGGGCCGAATAGACGCCACAGGTGGGATGCCTAATGGTGTCATGGCGAATGTTTGGGGCACTTCAAGTTGGGGTTACTTGAACAGGATTGAACGGGGGCAGCTTAACTCCTCACAAGACGAGCGTTCCAAGTTATCAAACCCATCCACTCCGACAGCCGGGTCTCCCTCAGCACCATCTGTAGACTCTCACTTGCATCCAAAATCTACCAGCTTGGAAGGAGAAGTACCAGGTCTGCAGAAAGCCAACCAAGCCATCAGGGAGTACCCCAAGTACTATCCATTGCAACTCAAAACCCAGGATGCACAATTTCGACTGTTGTTCCCCAATATAAGTAGGCAAGAACCTCTGGTTTTTGTTTTCAGAGCAACGTGGAACCTTAATGAACAGCAAGAATTCCCAGGTCGGGTCTATGCCACTATGAAGAACATCTATTTCTACAGCAACCATCTCGGCTTAGTATTGACTTCGGGGGTTTGTCTAGGATCTATATCCGAAGTTACGGCAGCTCCTGGGAAAGATTGTGACTTCCTCTTCCTGCATCTTAAAGATACAGACAGAACGAATGGGTTCATCCGTATCACCGTGAAAACATTTCTGGAACCTCTGAAATTGCTCCAACGGCGTTTGAACCTCATAGTTCGGTTGTACGACTCACCCGAAACACCTAATCTGGAATCTATCATGAAAAGGCTCATCGAACTTGAGCAGGAGGACTCAAAGAGCAGCCCAAGTTTGGAAAGCTGGGAACACGTTTCCATGGGCGCACCGCATGAAGAGAGCTCCGCGGTGCAGCGAAATACCTCACAACGACATTACAAGGATCTCAAGGTAACTGTGCACATTGATCAGGGGCTTTATGGTGCATCTGGCAAGCTTGACGAAGGCAGAGATATTACCAAATTCAAATTGCCAAGACAACCGGTAGTATACGTACCTCCTGGCATGAATAAAGCAGTTGTGGATCGACTTTTCGATGTCAGCCCAAAGGCACTATTTCACGTCATGTTTGGTGACAGGAGCGCTGTTTGGCAGCTACTTTACCATGAGCGGCGTGCTCAGCGTAGGTCATCTATATTTCTCTCCTATGTTGCTCCATCATTGACCTCTCATAGGTATAAAACAGGGATCGTGGGCTCAGCTGGAGCAAAGTCATTTACGCCGGGAATTCGAGTATGACATCGAATATCTAGATGTATTCCGTGCGTTTGCACCATCCCCGTAATTCCCTTTCCAAAGCTTACAGGTGGTGTAGGCCGAGTTTACAAGGCTTCGGTTGTCGACTATCAGCTGATTGACGTCCTCAATGATCATCTGTGTTACGTCGTCACAGATAGAAAGACTCCATGGCATCTCCCGTACCGACAAAATTTTACCTTGCTCAGCAAGATAGTCATTACCCACGTCGCGAAATCGAGATGCAGATTGGCTATTTACAATCAAGTAGACTGGTTTAAACCACCAGGATTTGGAAAAGGTTTGTGCTTCCAATCCCTAAGAATCCTTTGCAAGTTCTGGAACATGCTAACTTATCTAAGCCGTCGTCGAGAGTCGGGCGCTAAGTGATCTAGAACTAGATTCACTAGATCTCGCAGATGTTATCAGCGACCAAGTAAGGAAGCTTGGCGCTCAGACTCGTACTAAGAAATCCTTCCAGATTTTTGGTCATGTTGGACAACAGGTTCAGGCTTCCGAGTTTGCTGGCAGCGAATCGCCTTTGGTATCGCGAGTTCGGCGCTCACTGAAACACCGTACCATAACGGGGCTATTCTTGGAATCTTTTGGTTCATTGCTCGAAAGCATCGCGATATCCTTGGTGCGGTGGTTTACTGGCTTGGTCCAATGTGTTTGGAAAACTTTAAATGCGCATACCATACTATTTGGTATCCTCACCATCAGTGTTTTGACTAACATCATGCTTTCTTCGAAGGATACATCGACTTGGTGGAGCGAGCGGAAAGCGGGAAACTTTATGACGCGGTTGGGTGTTGGGCCTAATTTCGCCATGAGCAAAGCCGTATATATGCAAGACCTTGACAATGCTCTAATTGGGGATAATCCTGCCTTTAGCAAACCGAGGAGTAAATGGTATGTCATTGTCTCGGCAGGTCAGGACAACAGCCAGATTTGCTAACCGCTTTCCGGAAGTCACGAAACGTTTCAGGTTGTTGTGCACAATACCGGCATGGACTCTCCGTACCAATCCGCTGCGTCTTCGCTCTTCACATCAGGCACCAAAGCAGCCGCCCGTCGTTTGCGGAGAAACCGACAACACCTAGGATCTTATAGACATGATCTTCTTGTGGCAATGCGAGTTGTCAATAAGATAGAGGGCGAGATGATGCATGCTGAGTGGGAAAATTGGCTTCTTGATGAAGTCACGAAATGCAAAGCGTTGGAGACCATGGTAGGCGAAAATCGGACCAATTCTTTGGCGAGCCGAAATGGACAGGGTGGCATGCAGGCCACACTGGCTGTTGAGGATGATCACGATCGCTTCCGAGAAATCCGGCTATGGCTTGAAGAATATTGCGGCAGCTGCAGCAGAGAGCAGGAGAAAGTCCTTGGCGGGTCGATTAGAGTCAACAGGACCACCTGATAGACGCCCGTGAAGTCACATAATACAAGGGTCGATCGACACTTTTGTGATGACGGCAAGGCTTCAACACTTATCAAACTGGTTGGTGCTCCACACTCTTACGCCGAAGAGTTCCACGAGGATTTTCAAGCTTAGTTACAAGAGTTGGAAGATACGGTTTCACATCAAGCGAAGCTGAACCAGAGCATTCTAGCATCTGACTAAAGTTTGCGAGGTGGCCAGGACGGCCGGCGCCAAGAGGTTGGATACTGTAATCCGGTGAAATCTGAGGTCGGCTTGTCAGCAATTGAGTCGAAAGGGAATCTATGAGGATCATCTTTGACTGATTGCCGGTGATTGGTGGTGTAAGCTGGTTCGTGGTGACCGCTTCAGCCAGCTTGGGATGTCTCGAGACGGAGACTATGTATGATGCTACTGCAGGTACCAATGCGCGGCTCTAGGTCGTGTCTGCTGCCTCAGTACGGAAAGCGCTCCGCTGTACGGAATACTTAGCGAAGAGATCGCTCATCCCTGCGACGATTAAGAGACCAAGACCCTGGCGCTAAGATACGAGATTAGGGTATTGTGACTGCCAGCGTGCCAGCGTGCCAGGCTCTTACTCTTGATCTTACAATCGTAGCATGTTTTGTTATTGTTACCAGACGGTAACTCATATATCTCATTAACCAATATCTGTTGACTACTGCAGTGGGTTGCTGCACTTTGCAGTAGCCCTGGTATCTATCTACTCAATCGCTGACGAGACTCCTTCAATCTTACTAAGCGAGCAATATCTTGCAACTGAACCATTTCGAGTTTCGAATTTCAAACCATTTCTGCGACGACCATCAATACCTGGACCTTTGGGATGATGGCTTCCTTAGCACCCACACACTACTATCTCCTAGTCAACGCATGAATTCCTTCCCCTCTTTCGTCTGCGCGAGATTCTAGACCCCAGATCAGTCTTTCATGCAGCCTCAGCGAAAATCTTGTAGCCCCAAATGTACTGGAGGGCAGTCACGCATCTCAAGACAATGGATCTCCCCCGCCAGGCTGTAAAGTCGCGGTCAGGCGTTTAGGGTTCCACCATCTGTTCGGAATGTTACACCAAGACCCTTCCCTCGGTCTCATCGATACCACCATGCCGACCATGTGCTTGTATCAGGACAAAGCAAGGGCTAGTGCCAGCTTTGGCTTTGGCTATAACTGCTGATATAACCTCGCTTCCTTCATGCGTTTGTCTTCTGCGTTGTGGTTTCGCTACTCTACATTCTTTTTCTACCTGTTCTCAAGAGCTGGCTCTTTTAATTGCGCCGGACGCATAGTAATAATAATCCTCACTCTTTTCAATTCGTTTGTCCCATCTCGATTTCGTATTAGCTTCGGCCTGGAGCCTCATTCATCCAACGCATTCCTCAGCGTTTCGTCTGTAAGTGGAATGCTCGCGTGCTCCCCTTACATCGAACATCTTGTACCGAAACTAACCACTCATGCATACAGACCTAGACCTTATATCCCGATGGATGCCCACACAGCACGATGGTCAGTGCTAGGTTTCTTCTGCTGCTAGCCTCGGCTGGTCTGACTGACATGCACTATAAGTCTGCAATTATCCACCAGCATTCGTATGCCTTTCAACCCATACCGACAATATAGGGTTCCGGATCATCTCAACCGCTCCAGATTCCCCGCCAGCATGATCCAGCAACAGCCCAAGAAAGTACCTGCTACCACAATGTCCAACGATTCTTGGATGGCTGTAACGCCGACAAAGTCAACCCTTCAGACAAGCGGCTTGCCGCTTACAAATACACAAACTGCTTATATACAGCACCAAAGCATGATATCATTGGGTCGAGAGTGTACACCTAGGTCGACGGAACTACAGGTGTCTTATACTCCCACTTGCCTGACTCCCGAAAATGTCAACCCGAATGATCTATGGGACGAGGGTAAACCAATAAGGCTAAGATGTCCTATTATCATCATTGGCTTACATCTTCTTAGCACTCCAATTCGCTAATTCTAATATGGATTTCTCAGGCTTCGGGGACCTCGGGCTGGATCTCGGGACTACTGGTGCTGATTTCATCCAAAACTCAATGGACCCTAAAAACTTTGACTCCGTTGCCTCTGCCTTCCCATCAGCGTTGAACCATTTCGAGCCTCTAGCTTTTGAGCCACGATCTCCAGATAGGCAATCTTCGTCATCACTCTCCGAATGCAGCGGAGGCTTTCTTTCAGATATCCCGGACTTTTCTGACTTTTCGCCAGAATCAGAGCTAGCTTGCTTCAACCCAGAGTTTCCGGCTAACCTTTCGACCGACCTTGATTCTTTTATGCCTTTCGGTGACACTACACCTAGAATTCCATGCAATGGCTTTGCAAAACGCGCGGGGCGCTCTATTGCAGAGTCGTCGCCACGTAATCGCTATAGGACCTCACCATACCCAGTAACGGGGCGAGGCAGGAGCTTTTCCACTGGGTCAGTCGCTTTGCCGAGAACGCAAAGCAGCTCCTCCTACATTCACAAAGCACATCAATCGCTTAATTTTGCTGCACAAATTGCGTCTCCCGTAACTGAGTCGGTCAGCACGCAACCTTTCCACGAGGTCGAATTTGAGATGTTCTGTCAGTCCCAGACTGCGCCGTTGCTTAATCCTCAACTTGATGATAGCTCCATGTTTCTCCCATTTTCCTTTGACAAATCTATCCATGAGACCAGAAGCCCTTCCCCCTCTGAGTCACTAGAAACAGTCAATGTCCTCCAGAGCAGCAATACAGCCATAAACCATTGCGAGCATCATTTTGCGGGCTCCTCCGAGCCACCCGACCTGTTCGGTCCTCTCGAGCAGGATCAGCTTTCACCACCCCATGAAGATATGCAATGCGAGGATCACGATAGCCCTCGTGCACAAGAGTTGCGTTTTGAAGGTGACCTGTATACCCCGAGGTACGTTCGGGGTCACGGTAATAAGCGAGAGGGCTGGTGTGGTATATGCAAGCCCGGTCGTTGGCTAGTATTGAAAAATTCGGCGTTCTGGTACGACAAAAGCTTTACGCACGGAATCAGTGCCGCGACAGGTACAGCTTTCGAAGGCCCCATAGAGACAAGACGCATGACTGGGAATCCTGATGTCTGGGAAGGGCTGTGCAGTAGCTGCGGGGACTGGATTGCCTTGATCAGTAGCAAGAAGAAGGGGACGACGTGGTTCAGGCATGCTTATAAGGTATGTCGTCTTCACTTCGATGCTTAGTGGCTCGCGCTTACCAAATCGATAGTGCCACACACATCAGAGGGTTAAAGATACACCCAAGAGAAGACGAGAGGTTACACACGCAAAGGCCAAGAAGGTCTCAAAAGCCGTAGGAATCAAGTCTGAACCGCGCGACGACTCACCATATCTGCTTGATTCACCTCTCATGTCTTTAGATGAGATGGACTTGCAAAACGCGGATGTCTCCAACCTCCCAGCCATCTCGTCAGCAACCACATAAGAGCTTATATTACTTCCGGTCGACGCAGATCCTATCATATTATTCTAGTCCTCAAGAGATTGTGGGGGCCATATAAGCGTGTTCTATCTTAGGTATATTTAGTGACCTCGTAGAATTATATGAATGATAACGGTGATTGGACATGAAGAGCCAAATGAGTTTGAGACGCTGTCAACAAGCCATGCAACCGTGATTGGCCTAACATGGAATAGCTATGCTCACGTGGGTCTCCGGCTGTAGGCCAACAGACCGAAAACCCTTTCAAAGAAAGATATTGCTTCGTTTACTAAAAGAAAGGATATCCCCATGCTACAGAGATATTATTGTATGTACCTTATTATCCCAAACACCTATCGAACCATCACCATAAAGGCCAGGTGGCGACCATCCACTCATGAAATGGATGTCATTGTTGTCTGTTGACATTTCTCGATAACGATTGGAAGCTTCGAGAAACACACCCCCAGTCACACATCCCCCACTAAGGCTAGGGAAATAATTTTTCAGACATTGCAAGGCTGAAAAGGCGTTTGGAAGCTGGCCAGGAGAACTACTACCTTGGGAAAATCATATATCAAAATAGCAAAGAGGAAATAAGGTGTGTGCGACAAAAGTATTGTTTCAATGCAGGGATAGCCTAACTTACCAAGTTCTTGCTGGATAAGTACTACTGTACCCGGCGCCGCCATCATCTTCTCTATGGTTCTCCCAGGCTTCCTCAAATCCTCGCCCAAGAAGAAATCCACCCTCAACTCGAAGGAAAACAACACGTCTACTACCTCATTACCGCCTTCTTCTCCCAAGAAGAGGACCGGCTCAAATTCACCAACGAAATCCCTCCGAGAGTCACGTTCAGGCAGTAAAAGTTCCAGAACTCGCAATTCCTCTTACCAGATCTATTCTGCTGACACACACCCTCTGAATTTACCTCCCGACGAGCGGGAGCGAAGACTCTCGGCTATGTCACCTCCAAGTGATCCTGCTACACCAATGGACATTGATTCGGAAGAACCAGCAGTCAGTGTTCGGTCAAGCCCGCCTCCAGCACCACAAGTGCCTCCCCAAGAAACAAACGGTGATAATCAGGATATCAATATAAACGGTGATGGCAGTCCTGTTCCACCTCCACATGGAATAAACACAACATCATCTCCGCCCCACAAACCAGCGATTGATCCAGAGGCTTGCAAGGCGCTGGGGAACAAATACTTCAAAGCTCAAGATTATAAGAAGGCTATCAAGGAGTATACAAAAGGTCGGTTCCAATCGTGATGAGGCCTGCATAACCTTATTGTATCATTGTTGGATGCGAACCCCGCTAACTTCGCGGCGACATCAAGCCCTTAGCGTTGAGCCAAACTCGGTCACTTATTTGTCTAATCGAGCCGCGGCACTGATGTCCGCAAATCGCTATGACGACGCACTCGCAGATACCAAACAGGCCGATGAATTAGAACCGCTGAACCCCAAAGTCCTCCACCGGCTAGCACGTATATACACCGCCCTCGGGCGACCGCAAGACGCACTTGATGTTTTCGACCATATAGCGTCCGTCAAGGCGGTTACGGCTCAAGAAAAAGCGGCAGCAATGTCAATGCGAAAACATGTGAAGCAAGCAGAAGACTCGCTGCGAGAGGGTACTGCGGGGTCAATGGCTATACATGCAATAGACCAAGCGGAGCGTGGGCTGGGAGCAGGTGCAGACAGGCCAAGGAAGTGGCAGCTCATGCGTGGGGAAGCATATTTGAAAATGGGCAACGTGAATGCATTGGGTGACGCTCAAGGCGTAGCGATGGCATTATTGCGCAAAAACAAACAAGATCCCGAGGCTTTGGTGCTAAGAGGTAGAGCACTGTACGGGCAAGGCGATAACGAACAGGCGTTGCAACATTTTAGGGAAGCCCTGAGCTGCGATCCCGACTTTAAAGACGGAATAAAGTACCTGCGGATAGTTCAGAAACTCGATAGATTGAAAGAGCAAGGAAACACAGCATTCAAGGCTTTCAAATATCGGGATGCCGTGGAAATCTACGGAAAGGCTCTTGAGGTGGATCCCCAGAACAAGGGCACCAACTCAAAGATCTTACAAAACCGAGCGATGGCCTACATAAAAGTATTACCTCGGCGTTCATCAAAGTGTAAAACCCCCCAAACTAACTGTTCCGTCAGATCAAAGACTACAAATCCGCGCTCGCCGACTGTACCCGTGCTCTCACTCTTGACCCCACCTACCTTAAAGCCCGCAAAACTAGAGCCCGCGCTCTTGGCGAATCTGGCTCTTGGGAAGACGCCCTCCGTGAATACCGCGCAATAGCCGAATCTCACCCCAATGAAGCCGGTATCCAAAAGGAAATCCGCAACGCTGAGCTGGAGCTTAAAAAAAGCAAGCGCAAGGACTTCTACAAGATACTCGGCGTTGAGAAGGACGCGACGGAGAACGAAATCAAGAAGGCATATCGGAAGTTGGCGATTGTGCATCATCCGGACAAGAACCCAGACAGCGAGGATGCGGCAGAACGGTTCAAAGAAATCGGAGAAGCCTATGAAACTCTAAGCGACCCGGAGAAAAGGGCGAGGTATGACAGCGGTGAGGATCTCGTTGATCCGAGCGAGATGTTCAGTCAGGGTGGTGGCATGGGCGGGTTTCCAATGGGTGGAGGAAGCATGAACATCAGCCCTGAGATGCTGTTCAACATGATGGGCAGCGGGGGCGGAGGCGGTGGAGGGTTCTCATTCGGCACCGGGGGTGGGGGGAGTCCGTTTGGGGCCAGCTCGGGGGGCAGGGGGCGGGGCAGGAGCGGGGGTGGGGGTTTTCCTGGGGGATTCGGGTTTTGAGAACGATGCTGAGAGTTCTAGGGATGAGCGGAATTTCAGGGGTGGTTTTGCATCTGGTTGGCACAGTTGTAGAAGGTCGAGTGGACAGTATCGGCAAGGTCGATTTCGCAGATTAGTGGGTTTGAGGCAGAAGTTTGGGCGCAGCGAGCATTAGGTATGGAGTCTCATGTGGTTCATCTAGATGTTCTAGATGTGGGGATCATGGAGGTCATACGTAGGTGGTAACATCGGTCAGAGGAGTTTCAATCACTCAATGCATGCTTCAATTGCTTGTGTTTCCAAGACTGGTTCAGAACACCATATATGCTTGGATGAACCATACCAAAACCACGACCCCGATCTATCTACAACAACTCTCGTTCATGATGCCATACATATTCTTGGCGTAGATAGCCTCTATCCCATACAATGGCCTTTCGAGCATGGCCGCCAGGTGTCTTTCAACAATGAAAATCAAAGTCCCGGATTGCAGAGATATGACTCAACGGGGGAAAATTGAAGCTAGGAGATGGTATCTTGGCACGATATGTCCTATATACATAGTAGAATAGCATTTGAGCGCTGAAGAGAAGTGTAAATGGGAAGGGTTTGGTTGTTTGCGGGGGGGCCTGTGGGTAATCTAGACGCGGAAGCGGCCCGAGCAAGCGCTTTACATAGCTCCACCAATATGGAGCTATGGGTGGTTTGTGCTCATCCTCTTCCATCCTCTATGGCTTCTGCTTCTCCGCTACCTTAGCACTCGACTATGGCTTCATCAGCGCAGGACACACAGCTGACGCCTACACAAGAACCCAAGTGCCATTTCACAGTCTTCATCCGCCTTCCCTTCCCGAGAGGGGATTTCGTCGACCCCCCCCCAGTCGCATGGGACTCTTCCAAAGATCGAGCGCTATGGGACATATTGTATAGAGCAGAAAAGGGCCGAGAGGTAGACTGGCATGGACTAGCTTCCCACTTTGACGTCACCCTACCTTTTCTACTACAGCAAGCAGCATGGCTTTACGAAAGGCAGCTTTCCCAGGTCAGAGCTCAACTTCGCAAAGTCGGTAAACACTCCGTTGGCAGTTCTCCGACGCCAGGCTCAGCGTCAAGTAGCACCGTTGCAGGTGGTCAGCCCATGTTAAGGGCCCCGAGCGGTGGATCTCGGGTACCGTCGTCTCTCTCGAATCGACCCAAAGAACGCCCGGCCTCGCATGGTGAGGGAAGCGTAATCGAGATGGCCCCTCCTACAAGAGCACAACCAATGTCTCGAAATTCTTCGACCAGTACCGTCTTTCAAGTGCGCAAACCTTCTCCGTCCGCGGTTTCACAATCTCCACAGGAGATACAGTCAAGCTTTACCTATACTAGCAGAACCCGTGAAGGATCTCGTCGATCAATCGAGGCATCTCCAAAGCAGCAGCTGGCCTCTTTAGCCAAGCCAACCATGCCCTCTGTCACAGCTGACGACTCATCTACCTCTTCTTCCTCCGACTCTGACAACCCGGCTCCCGTATCTCAGAGCCGTACCTTCATGCGCCGTCCACGCTACTCTGCCTCTAAAGCACCACTGCATCCTCTATCTGACGCTGACGAAGAGGACGAAGATTCCCCTCCCTTTCTCCCCTTCTCTGACCCTAAAGCCGTCGAACCTTTGCCGGCATCAGATCCTGGCGCGACGCTCCGGATTCCCCCCAAGATATCTCCATCGCATCAACCTGCCACAAATCCGACTACAAAAGCAGAGCGACCAATACATCAGAACATACACTCCTCTTCGTCATCAGCTCAATCCCAACCCTCATCGTTCGCTCAGTCCCAACCACAGTCTCAGCAAGGTCGACCCGCTCGAACGCAGACTCCACTATCCACGCTTTCCCCACGTCAGAGACGTATAGCGAGAGAGGGTAGCGAGGGAACGCCAAGTATGGGTAGCAGCTTCAGCGACCTTGACGATGCGAGCGTGACACAGAGTGCGCTGGAAGAGGCATTGGCAAACGAGATGACACATGGGGGCGTTGCCAGCAGAATGAGCACTATCAGCCAAGCGCTACGGTCACGATATCTGTAAAAGTCTATCCAAGGCTACATTGCAAATACCTGGCAATCTTGTAATTGCCTCGCAATAATCAGAGATCTTATATCGATATCTCTGAAAGGATGGTCAGTGCCCTCGGTTTATAGAAAGTCTTAGTTGCCAACTTGGATTCGATTTCGCAGCATCTGCGACTTGAAGATATGGAGCAATGACGTTAGAAAGCGAGTCAACTTGCGGCCAACAATGCAATCTATTTTGGTGACCGACCTGATCTGGGAGTCCTACTCTTCCTGGACAAGTCAGGCATGCCAAGTCCATTCCCTAGCATAGGTCCACCGTGCTTCCTGCAGCTGGGTTCTTCTCACTTGCATATTGCGAACCAACACAGGCACAGTAGCAACGCTTCGTTGATTCAACAATTACTCGAAGAACAAAGTACGACATCGGTCGCAAGCAAGAAAACTGTTCGACAATCAAAGACGAAGGTATGAATTGAGTCGAAAAATTGCTGCTTTGACAATCTGCGTACGGACGTAACTCGCCAGATCTCGATGACGGGGCACTAGCCTGACGGTTACGCAGACGAGACTGACGATGTACGATTGATGTGGCTGCGGCAGAGTATTCCGTAATCCGTCAAAGAATGCAAAACAAGCAAGCATTGGAGCATTGGAAAGAACATGAAACTTGGTCGTAATGGGGTCCGTTCAATCGGATCGCTCACTTGATACGTTGATACCTCCGTACAAGGCTTTTAAGTCCAAGCATCTCTTGGCACACCAAATGAGAGCCCTGCGCTTGTCGCAAATCTCCCACCCGCCCTTCTGCAGTCCGCCATTATCATCCGATGCACGCCACGCCAAGTAGGAAGGTAGGGATGATGCGTCCCACGTTCCTCTTGACTAAAAGCCCCAGACGGTCCAGCCGTATCTTTTAGTTATACGGTCCAACTTGTGCTGTGACGGATATCCTACTACTATACTACTCTACCACTACTCCCTACTGTCCGTGCCATCTCTTCTTCTCCTCAGCAAATGTCTCATTGAAAAAAAGAAAGTCGCCTATCACAGGCAAAGCCGTCGTGTTGCACTTTAAAACCGAAAGATACCCGAAACCTTCATTCATGAACAGCCTACGCCCGCAATGGTCTTTTCCCCCTATGCTCTGGCCATCTTCTTCTCACTCACCTCCGCCGCTCTTACGGGCTCTGGGAAATCTACACGGAACTGGAACTGTTGCAAACCATCGTGCGCATGGGAAGGCAAGGCCAATGTCACCTCACCGGTTGCGGTCTGCAACAAAGACAACGCTCCACTGAATGATCTCTCCGCCACGTCGGCTTGTGACAATGGCACGGCCTACGGGTGTGCTGACCAGGCACCTTGGCAAGTCGATAACGCAACCGCATATGGGTACTCTGGGGTGGTAATCACGGGGAAAACCGAGTCGGATTGGTGCTGTACTTGCTTTGAACTGACATTCACTTCTGGCCCGGCACAAGGACGAAAGATGACGATCCAGGCAGTGGACACACTTCCGGATACGGGCGTCAATCAATTCTCTCTCTTGGTACATACAGCTTCTGGCTCGATTGATGTGACGCGTTCTAGTGCTGACCGTGAATAGATCCCCGGGGGCGGTAATGGCGCCACCGACACCTGCACGAGACAATATGGAATGCCTTCATCGGGCTGGGGCCAGAAATACGGAGGTATATCCTCAATGTCTGCTTGCGACAGTTACCCGCCTGCGCTCAAGGCGGGATGCCAATGGCGCTTTAATTGGTTCGGAGGGCCCGACAACCCAGGGTGAGCACATCATCTATCTCTGTTGGGGGACTCATTACTGATATGGTTGGCATAGGGTCGACTTTGTTGAAGTAACATGCCCGGCTGCCCTTACGAACAAAACCGGCTGTGTCCGGCAAAACCAGCCCGCATCACCCGCACCCATCCTGCCGGCAGTTGGCCCCGTCACCAGCCCGCCTCCGTCTTCATCATCATCGTCTGGCCTCAACATGAACTCCAAAATCGTGATTGGCATCATGATCCCCATGGCTGCCATCATCAGCGTCCTACTGACGTTGTGGATGCTCCAGCGACGGCGCAACCACCGCCAGGCGCAAGCCCACCGTGTTCCGGCATCCGCGGAGGGTCGCACATGGTCGATAATCGACAAGGAAAAAGCGGAGCACGCATGGACGACGGAAATGGAAAGGTCGGAGAAGAAGATGGCGTATGGCGGGTCTGAAACGCAGTTCTACGAAATGGACGGAGGCACGCCGTCACTGCATGCAGGGGATAAAAGCAGCTTAAAGGTGGTTGTGCCCAAGGGGTCACGGACCATGGAGCTGGAAGGATCCCCGTCGACGGGGGAGCTGGAAGGCGACGCCATACGGCATTCGATTGTCGAGATCCTGTTGCCCGATCAGAAGGTTGAAGAAGGTGGCTTTTTCTGAGACGGGGGAAGGATGATGAAACCCGAGGTGCCAAGGTGCCAAGGTCGTGGGATGGCGGGGCTCAACGTCTGATTGGTGCGGATGCGAGACATGCATGCAGGGATCTCGGATCCGGTAACCCCGAACTTCCAGAAAGAAAAAGGGGGGGCCTCTTGGGGGAGGGCAACGACTTCTTCATCTCAGATCTGAGACACTGGATCTGCACGTAACGATAACCATGAGGTTTGGCTTCGGGGGGGTCTGAAACACGGAGTCTTTAGATTAGATTGTACCCCGCTATCGATAACCCTAGAATAATTAATGAATCAAGTTTCTCGATAAGACTACCCTGGCACCCTGGGAAGGGAGTGTTTTACCAGGGTGTACGAAGTACTACCACTCAAGGTACTAGGTTGGGAGCGAATAAAACCGTTTCTTCTACAATAAACGTGTTTAAAACTCACTAGCGGTTTCTTCATGTAATGTTTATTGGTTTTATATTATATAAGCAAGCTAAACCCAGCTGGTTTAGCTCAGGGGGTTTGACCTCGCTGCCGTCACCATTGATCTATACTCGTATGGAGTAGATCTATCTTCCTATCACCAGTCATGCCTCCTCAACGCGATGGCAAACCTCGCAATCAGGCTGTTATTGATGCCTTTCAGAGCATAATCCTACCAAACCGAATCGTCTCTGCAGTGAAGTGCTTATACTGTCACCATCAATTGGCGTCCGAGACTACTCGTCAGCAGACTCTACACAGGGCATTGAAATCGATGAGGAGAAGCTTTTGAATATGGAAGATAGACTGCTGGAGGAGGAAGTTGCTATGGCTAGGCTAAATCCTTCAAACGATGAGGTGCTGAAGGAGTTTCTGAATAGCATCGTCGACGGTGAGGTGGTAATGGAGCATTCAAATAATTGATGCTATTTATATATACCCCTGTGTTTAAAACATGCTTCAATAAACATGTTTAAAACACGTTTTTGACTAACCTAATTTGGTTAGGCAATAAACATGTTTAATACATTTCGCACCCTAGTACTAGGTACTGTACCCATAGGCCATGATAGAAGCATCGATCCAGATTGGATAGACGAATCAAACTGAAGCTTCCGAGGTTCAGATACCTCGACTCTTCCATGATAAGGTAATCAACAGCTGGCGTCCGGAGAAAGCCTCGACATCCCTGCCACTTTCTTTCTGTTCTCAACCATGTCTGCACCCATCCTCCGTACCTCTCATCGAATCCTCCTTTCCCGTAACACGTATGCACCCCATCCCTCCCAACCCATCTCCCCATCTCCCCTCAACCATTTCATACCTACCCTAAACTCCTCCCCGTCCCGCAAAGCCACGTCATGTTCTTGTTTGTCTCACAAGCCCACTGAGGCTGAGGCTGAGAGACTGGCGGCTGAGGATGAGGCTGGAACGGAGACGTCAAGAAGGCAGGCTCCAGTGGGTGTGTGGTGCTTTGGGCTGAGAGACAATTTGGTATTCCGTACTTTGGGGAGTTTTGTTTTGTTGGCAAGCTTGGGGAGCGAACGGTGGCTGAGAGGATCGGAACTTGTTTGGGGAATCGGGGTTGTTCGACGTTTTTTGCTACTTTACTGATCTCGGAGACTAGCTTTACGACTTCGTCAACTAGAAAGGAAAGATCCGAGGGCTGAGGGAGTGAGGGAACAAACCTACCTACCTACCTACCTACCTACCTGCATCGCTGGTCAACGCAGGCCGAGACCTGTTCCACCATACTATACGAGGTGATAGGTGGTACTATCGATGAAGACGTTAATCGTGGCCACCACTATGCGACGCGGGGCCCCCTATCGCATAGTGGTGGCCACGATTACTGTTTGAGATCTTGCTTCATCAGTCTCGTGTTTGACGTTTCAATCTTCGATAATCTTCTTCCCATACCACATCTCCTCTCTCGTCAGGCCCCTTCTCATCACATCATCATCCACTCACCCCCTCATATCTTTAATCTAAAATACCCGTTTCTTCAAGCCCCGTCCCCGTCTGTCTCACGGCTTACAGAGGCTGAGTGATCTGAGCTATACATGTTTTAGATCCGATCTGACGACGCATCGAGGCTGAGAGACAAAAACCACTATTTTTGACTTTGCGTTAGATTCTGCACGAAACATGAACGTGAAGGCACTGCTAGGTACAGATGCTATGGGGGATTTCGAAGGATGAGATTCTTAATGTCAACTCGTGCAGAATTTTCTGGCGGGATATTGGATTCGTAAGCTGACGGTCTAATCAGAAGACTCGGGGCTTTCATCCAGTGTTGGGCTTCATTGCTCACGGATTTGCCTGCGCGGTTGATGCACAGCTGAGACCTGTTCCACCGCATCGTACGAGATGATCGGTGACACTTTTGGCGAGGACGTTACTGTTTGAGATCATGCTTTGCTGGTTGTGTATTCTTACATGTGCGGCATTCTCGAATCTTTGCTTTATGCAGTATCTCTCCCAGTTTCTGAAGCCCCTAGGTATCCCCCTCCCTCTACCTTGTCGGTTTGAGCAATGCTTTTCAAGAGCTTCGTTTACACCAACTTATAACTTGCACAGATGCAGCACTCTGAAAACTTCGTCATCGTCTCCCTCCTTCTGCTCTCGTCCCATCCCCTTTCCAATCTCTAGCAACCTAGCACATCGCTCTCGTAACAGCTAAAGCACAAGCAAAGACCAATACAGACCTTCGTACTGGTGTACCTTGACGAATCAACCTCGACATCCCTCCCACCCATCCACCACCCTAACCTCTACCCCCACCTTACGCATCTTCATCTCTCAACCTCCCCCCTCCGTCCCATCCCACCTCCTGCCAATTCCCCCATCAACCCTCACTACGAAAAATCCCACCAGCCTCCCACCACCACTCCAGCCCCACGCAGCTTCCTCGCCCCCCACCGCCACGTCCCCACCCGCGTTCTCGGCCTCCTCTCAGGAATCCCTCTCACCCTTTCTCAAATCAGCAGCACCTCCGATACAAGAGGAAACCCCCCCTTCCTCCAAGCCCAAAACGCACAACATCCGGCCATTAGCCCTTCTTCGCCTTTTTTTATTTTTTTCTCCCATTTTGCCCCCCCTCTCGTGCCGAGTCCCTTTTCC
>JAABUL010001720.1_pt1 | contig 39781 bp, 46 predicted proteins | sample 5559151 | NCBI WGS metagenome assembly JAABUL01 (sample SAMN10711876, study PRJNA513368) | rock metagenome | isolation source: Antarctica rocks | place: Antarctica: Victoria Land, Pudding Butte sud | reverse complement strand
CGTGGGGCTCTCAATTTTCTCTTCGACGTACTTTTTCATATTCCTCTTGCACTCACTCCCTCTCTTTGTGTATAGTACCTCCCGGTGGTCAATGCGGTGTCACGCGGTAGAGTCCGGCGTCTGTAGCGCGGAGCCTGTGACCGGGGCCAACCTGTCAAGTATCGTGGTGGAAAGGAAACAGTCACAGATGACCTATACGGACGAGACGCTAATTTGTCGTGATTGCGGCCAGGAGTTTGTGTTCACGTCGGGTGAGCAAGAGTTCTTCGCCTCGCGGGGGCTGCAAAACAAGCCGAGCCGCTGCCCGGAGTGCCGGGCCGCGGCCAAAGCCGCGCGCGGCGAGCAGGTGAAGCCACGGCGTGAGATGTTCGAGGCGACCTGCGGCGAGTGCGGCCAGCCGGCCCGCGTGCCGTTCGAGCCGCGGCTGGACAAGCCCGTCTACTGCTCCTCGTGCTTCGACAAGGTGCGCAGCGCGAGCTACAGCTAGTCTCCCGCCTACAATGACAAGGTGACGGGGACTATAGTATTTGTCCCCGCCGCTTTGTCGTGTTGTCTCAAGCGCTCTGTCACGGCCCTACGTTAATGGCTTAGATGTCAAACGGCTCACGCTCACCCTCGGTGAGGTCGCTAGCGATGGGGTTGCCGGTCGCCGGGTCATAGGGTTGGTTATTTTGCGACGTCACGTCACCCTCGGCCGGCTGCCGCTCACTGATGATGGGTTCATGCGACAGCGGGGCAATCGCCGGGACGTCGAGCGGTTCATGCGTTGTCGCCATGGCCGTCCCGCGGACGTTAGCGAAGACAGCGGCGGCGATCAGGGCAATGGCGATTAGGATCACCAGCACAACCCCAATGCGGGGCCATGACGTGACGGCGTCGCCAAGTACGGGTAGCAAAACGGCTATATCTTCCAACAACAGTCCTCCAACAACGTAAACACCGGTCCTCCAACGGACTAATCGTGCGCCTTTAGCTTAACAGGACATACCATGTCGTGGCCCCAAATATGCGACAGTGGCGCCTATGACCACACCTATCTTGACCCATAACGCCGCGAACAACGCGTCGGCGGAGCCGGAGCGATCGCGGCCACCACGATGAACGCCCCATCCACCTCCAGCCTACGCGGGATAGCGCCCCCGCAACGTAGCGCGGCTTTCGTGCGCGTCTACACCGTGTTACTTGTCCTGGCTCTGGCCGCGTTCGTGTTCCTTGCCGTCCTCGCCACTACGCGCGCGATCCTGCCATTCGACGTCACGATCACACGCGCGATCCAGGGCGTACACCTCCCGCTCTATCGGTGGATACTCACAAACGAGAGCGACCTTGGCTACACCCCGCTCAGTCCGCTCACGTTTGTCGTCGTCTTCTCCGCCCTCTATGCATTGGGGCAGCGGCTGGACGCGGCGCTAGCCGTGCTGTCCGCGCTCTTGGCCGGGCTGCTCGGCGGCGGCGTCAAAATCCTCACCGCGCGGCCACGGCCATCTCCCACGCTGGTGCACGTCACCGCGCGTCTGCACGACTTCAGCTTCCCCTCCGGCCACGTCATCCACTACACAACGCTGTTCGGGTTCGCCTTCTGCGCCCTCCTTATGGGGCGCCGCCGCTCGCTGGCGCGCGACCTGACCCTCGCGCTGTTGGCGCTGATCATCATCCTGGTCGGCCCATCGCGCGTCTACCTCGGCGAGCACTGGCCAACCGACGTACTCGGCGGGTACCTACTCGGCGGCCTCTGGCTGGCGGGGACGATCGACGTGCGGCGCGCGCTGCTACGACGACGAGGGCAGTCACAGGCCAGGGCCATTACCTCAGCGCAGCCGCTGCACCGCGATGTAGATCCCGATCACGATCCCAAAGGCGTCGGCGCCGAGGAATTGCGCGCTGAACACGGCGCGTAACGCGGCGTCAACGTGTGAGCCATAACGCAACAGGCTGAACAGGTTGCCGGCCAAAATGGTCAGCACGACCGTGACCCCGGCGATGATCTCCATCTCGCGGCCCTGCTTGTAGCCCGACACACGGCGCAACCCCGTGCCCACGAGGTACCCGGCCACGATGCCGCCCAGGAACCCAACGCCCGGCACGACACTGAGCAGGAACCCAACGCCGAGCGCCAACAGCAGCGCGCCGAGCACCACACGCGCGTAGACGCGCGGCGTCAGGACGTATTGCGGCAGCCGCCGCAACTGAGCGCAGGACGGACAGCGCGCGCCCACCGGCGTGAAGATCATGCAGCGTGGGCAGATGGGCTGATCGCAGCGTCCGCACGACACAACCGTTTCGACGGTCGGGTGACGCGCGCAGTAGCGGACCGGCGCCGCCTCCACCTCATCGTGCTCCCGAACCATCATCATCCCCTGAATCAATCGTCGATCGTCGTTAGGCGTGTCGCCACCCCTGGCCGGTTATAGTGTTGAGCCAGAACTCGTTGAACCGGGCGCCCTCCACTGTAGTGACAACGGTCATTGGCTGGCCAGCCTCATCCACCTGCTCACAGAGCCAGCCATCGCGCATCCGCGTGCTGACGTGGACTCCTTCCTTGGTCACGCCCTCCCACCTCAGCGCGACCGCGCAGGCCAGCGGGTCGTGCTGGAAATTGATGAGGTCGTCCGGCAGCCCCGTACATCCGCGTCCATAGGTCTGCTCATACGCCTCGTCGGCGGCGAATGCCTCAGCTTGCCGTGCCAGGAGTTGACCGAGGGGGCCAGCGGAGCGCAGCACGGGGAGGTAGGAACGGCGCAGGGCAGTTTGGGCGGTCACGTCCAGTGGGATGAGCGTGGGGCTATAGCGCTCCAAGAGGTAGCGCGCCGAGGTCACGTCGAACTGAACGTTGAAATCCATGGTATTGTCCCATTGGGGGAAGCCTGTGGGAATGGGTTGCAGGTGGCCGCCCATCAGGTAGAGGTCGGCGCGGGCCAATAACCCCGGATAAGCCTCGTCGAGCAAGGCCAGGTTTGTGTAAGGACCAATGGCCACAATACGCGCTCCGGCCTCGATACTACGTGTCAACAGCGCCAGGGCATCGTCCAACGGCCCTGGCGCCGGGGCGACCGGCGCGGGCCAATACGACTCCTCCCGCGGGAGGCCGGCCGCAAACCGGAAACGTCCGCATGAACCATCCGCGCCCGCGGCTACAGGGATGTCTGGTCGCCCCGCCATGTCCAGGGCATACCGCGTGTAGCCCGCGCGGCGCCCCCCGTCGTCGATCACGGTCGTGATGCCCGTGATCTCCACGTCCGGCCACGTCAGCAGCAGGGCCAGGGCGCATAGATCGTCGATGTCACCACCCAGATCGGTATCCAGGTGTACCTTTATCATAGTGGTCTCCTCCTGACGGTCGTGAGGACGTGTACGATCAGAGTTGAGGAATTGGGAACATCGTACGCAGCGCTTCGGGATCGCCACGCGTGGTCAGAATAAAGACGAGCATGTCCAGAATCAGAAATTGGTCGTCGTGCCGGCTCTTGAGCGCCTCGTCGGCGGCCACGAGCGCCTGGTAGGCGCGGGGCAACTCACCTCGTCCAAACGAGCCCGCGGCGCGCGCGATCATACGATACTTACCCGCGTTCCAACCCAACCGCTTGATAGCCGCGTCTTCAGGCGTCCGCTCGGCTTTCAAGGCCGTCAGCAGCGTCCAGTCACGCACGCGCCCCGTCAGCATAGCCATGATCTGCTCGACCACCATACCGCCGGCCATGAGACCGTGGAGCACCGTCAGCGCGCGGCCGGAATTCTTCTCTACGATAGCGTCGCCCAGGTGAAACGCGTTTTCATCCTCATCGGGCGCGACCATGTCCTCGACCGCCGTTCGCGTGATCGCGGCGCCCGGCCCGACATAGGCGAGCAGCGTATCGATCGCGCCTGACACCGGCCACAGCGAGTCGGGCAGGCGCTCGGCCAGACTCGCTGCCGCGTCCGGTTCGATAGCGCCGCCGCGCCGTTTGACCTCCTCGTGCACCCACCGCGCGCGCGCGCGCCCTTCCAGGTGAGGGCACTCGCGGATCTCTTTGGGTACGTCGAGCGCGGCTAGCGCCTTGATATGAGCGTTGCCCGCTTGCACGCCACCGGCCTTCTTGTAGTCGTCCCTGGCGCGTGGCGGCACCGGCTCCTCCAAGATCAGCACCGTCGTCTCGGGCATCTCCTTAACCAAAGCGGCCAGTCCATCGGGGCTAACGCCCGGCTTCGCGGTCTCGTCACCGCTGGCGGAGCGCCGGCGCGTCGACGCGGTGATGAGGCCATCCACGCGGACGATTTGGTGGGCGAAGAGGAACGGCAGGACGGTGCACGCCGCGACGATGTCGCCCCACGTCGCCGTGGCGCCGTCGAGACGTTGCGCGCCAAACAAGCTCTCGTCGGCATAGCGCGCCACAGCCGCGGCTCCCAATGCGCGCACGGTGTAGTCGTCTTCGCCGTAAAAGAGGTGGAGCATTCAGCGATCAGTCATCAGCAGTCAGCGTTTTACAAGAGATGTTCGGCCGTCGCGGCGCGTGAACAGGAGGTAGGCTACACAACAACCAACGGAAAGCCGAGCGCTGACGACTGATGGCTGAAAGCTCTAGTCGGGGTGAGAGGACTCGAACCTCCGGCCCCAGCGTCCCAAACGCCGTGCGCTACCAACTGCGCTACACCCCGCCGTACCCTCAACTATAGTCAGCCCGCCCCTGAAGGTCAAGGGCTCGCGTAAACGCTGTTAGTGTTCTATGATTATGTCACCGTCTAACCGTTATCCCGAGCGTCGCACCTCACCGTTGCCAGTGACGCACGTCGGGATCGGGAACAGGCGTTGGACACTCGCCTGATGGCAGCCTTTCTTCTGCCACGCTCATACAGTGCGACCTCGTGTCGCACAGGGGTTTCGCCGAATACTTTCGGCATTGTGGAAGTGCAGGGTGTGATCTTTCTGATGGGACCTGGCCTACATATTCGCCGATGTCGGCGGCCACACGTTTACCGTGCGCGTCGATCCGCTGGACATCCCACAGGTCGGGCAGGTCGTGCCGCTCCGCATCAACGGGGGCGCCGTGCGCCTCTTCGACGCCGAGACACAACAGGCTATCGACACGGGGACGCCGCCAGCCGTGGCGTCACAGATCAGAGCGGCCTCGGGCGCCGTCACGGCGTAGAGCCTGTTGTGCACTTTGGCGGCTGTGCTCTGATCCTTACCCACATCTCTCGCACGCCTGTTTGCTATGACAAAATAGGGTGCGTCATCCTTCGACCTCCTGGCCGCGCACCGGATATCGATGAGGATGACAAGCCGTCCTGCGAGGTTGCCAAGTTTCATGGCATCGTCTCCTTACAACGCGCGTAGCCCGCCAATCTGCATACAGTTTTGGTTGGGATAATCACATGCCCTAGCTAGGAGTCTGCCAATAGCGCGCGTCACAAGCGTCACGAGCTAGCCCCTTGCCGTTTACAGCCTCATACGACTATAGTAGTAATTACGGCGCTGAGACAGATGTCTTCGCGACTGATGCAGGCCAATCCGCCTCCGACCACGGCGGGGAACGCCTACGAGATCATGCCGCGTCAATGTTTTTCGCGCGAGACCGCGAGACTGTGCACAGATTGTCAAGTTGGGTTGAGCCTGCCTCCGTGCGTAAGCGAGGCGGCGAGAGGGGAGGACGATACGACGCATGGTATCACTTGGCCAGGGCACGCCGGCCTCGTCGCGCGACACAGCGCCCATGTCTGAACCGGCGCTCCCGGTCCCGCGAACACGGACGCTCGATGATGGACGCGAGGCGCCGCATGATAGCGTCGCGGTGGTCCATGCGCGGCTGCGTCAGTCCATCCTTCGCTGCGAGCTACCGGCGGGCGTCCCGCTGTCGCAGGTGCGACTGGCCGCGCGGCTCGGCGTCAGCCGGACGCCGCTGCGCGAGGCGCTACGCCTGCTCCAGCGCGAGGGACTGGTCGAGGGCGCGCATAACCAGCGCGTGCGCATCGCCAGCTTCTCGATGGTGGATCTCGAGCAGGTGTACGCCGCGCGCATCATGCTGGAGTCCCTGGCCGTCCGAATGACGGTCCCGCGGTTGGGTGAGGATGACACGCGTACGCTCGGCGCCTACCTGGTCCAGATGGACGCCCGGGCGACGACCGAGGAGTACGAGCGCTGGAACACGGCGCACCGCGCATTCCACGCCGGCTTGGTCGCGCGCGGCGGGGCGCGATTGCTCGCCGAGATCGACCAACTGTCCGACCACGCCGAGCGCTATCGGCGGTACTACGCGATGCGGTCGCCGGGCGCCTGGGTAGCCGGCGCGGCCGAGCATGGGGTCATCCTGGCGGCCTGTCAGGAACGGGACCCGGCAGCCGCGGCTGAACAGCTCGCTCGCCATTATGCGACCACGGCGCTGCGGGTGATCGCCCTGGTCGAGCCGGAACACGACCCAGCGATTATCCGCACCGCGCTCCGGGCGGTCATCGGTCGGGCCGACTGAGCCCGCTGCGGGGCGAGTCTAATTCTAGAGCCTGTTATGAACTTCCGCTATCATTAAAGCAACCGTTTCGCCCTAAATGATGCGACTACGCTTGAAGTGAGTCGAAAAGGCGCATCCGCAGGCCAAGGTCGTCGTGCATCGGCTTGTCAGATAGCAGTGAATAGGCTCAGGAGTTCCTCTCGTCGCTTCGATGCTTTCCATCTTAACGATCCGTCGCGATTGTGGCAGAAAAGTGCATAACAGGCTCTAGAGAAGGAGAGGATCGATGTCTGAAGCATCCAGGGGCGACGCTGCCGCGCGGCCCACGCTACACCACGTCAACCTGAAGACTACACGCCTGGGGGAGATGATCGACTGGTACGGGACTGTCGTCGGCCTGGACGTGCATCACCGGTTCCCCGGCGGCGCCTGGCTGAGCAACGACGCCGCGAACCACCGGCTGGCGCTGCTGGCCTCGCCCCACTTCGTCGACCATCCGGACAAGCTCGCGCACACCGGGATGCATCACCTGGCGTTCGAGTATCCTTCGATGCACGAGTTGCTCGACACGTACACGCGGCTCAAGGACGCGGCCATCTTGCCGCACGCCTGTCTCGACCACGGCATGACGACATCCTTTTACTATGTCGACCCCGACGGCAACAGCGTCGAACTCCAATCGGACAACTTCGGTGATTGGGCGCAATCCTCCACGTTCATGCGTACCGCCCCCGCATTCGCGGCGAACCCCATCGGGATGAACATCGACCCGGAGCAACTCGTCGCCGCCCGCGCCGCTGGCGCGTCTCCCGACGAGATCCATCGGCGGGCCTACGCGGGCGAGTTCGAGTCCGCTACGCCGTTAGATCTGCGCGTCGTACTCTGACGGGGGAACGGCGCCCCATCGTGATCGACGCGCCAAACGGGGGGACCGCCGCGTTCTGTTGGACGAATGATGGCCCGAGCGTTACACCAGCCGTCCCCGTGCTTCGGGGCACGCGGCGAGAAGATACGAGGAGGGGACGATGGCCTGGCCATGCTACAGCGGGAGGCGACACAGGACCTGGAGCGAGCGCGAGAGAACGAGATGAGTGATAGATCGGCGGACCCGCTCGTCAGGCCACACCCCCGGCTCGCGCAGGATAGGTTGGCGTCAACGACAGACGTCCTCATTGTCGGGGGTGGCCCTGTCGGGCTCAGTGCGGCCGTCGAGCTCGGGCGACGAGGCGTCCAGTGCCTGGTCGTTGAGCCTAGACAGGTCGTCTCGCGGCTGAGACCGCGTGCGAAGACGCTCAGCATCCGGACCATGGAGCACTTTCGCCGCTGGGGACTGGCGGAGCGCGTGCGCGCGGTGGCGCCGCTCAAGGTTGACTGGTCGCAGGATGTGGTCTTCTGCACCACCTTGCTCGGTCACGAGGTGATGCGCTTCACCCATTGCTTCGGGCTGTCCCCCCACCGCACCGATGGATGGGCCGAATCGGGGCAGCAAATCGCCCAGCCCCTGGTCGAAGACGTGCTACGAGAGGCGGTCGGGTCTTCCTGGTCGGCGATGCCGCGCACCTGAATCCGCCCTGGGGCGGGCATGGGTTCAACACTGGGATCGGCGACGCCGTGAACATCGGCTGGAAGCTGGCCGCGGTGCTCGCTGGCTGGGGCGGAGAGCGCCTGCTGGCAAGTTATGAGGCGGAGCGGCGACCGATCGCCGAGCGCACGATCCGGGAGGCCATGGTCAATATGAGCACACTGGCCCCTGACCTCGCCAATCCGTTGTTGGACGCGATGGGGCAGGTGGGCGAGCACGCGCGCCGCGCGGCCGCCGACGTGATTAGGTCAACCAAAGACGGCGAATTCCATAGCCTGAGATTCGTGCTGAACTACCAGTATGATGACTCGCCCGTGATCGCCGCCGACGGCATCCCTGACGAGTCGGGCGCACGGCTGGGAGCGCGGCTGCCGCACCTGTGGCTTCCAGATGGGACCTCGCTCTACGACCGGCTGGGGACGGGGCTGTCGCGGCTCCGGCTACGCGACGATAGCGATCCGGCCCCGCTCGTTGAAGCCGCGACAACCCGCGGAGTGCCGCTGGACATCGTCGAGTTATGCGGGGAGGCGCTCGAAGAACGCTATGGAGCCCCGCTCATCCTCGTGCGCCCCGATCAACATGTGGCCTGGCGCGGCACGGCAGATCCGGAGACAGCGGGGGCAATCGTCGACCGGGTTCGCGGTGTCTGAACGATACCACAGTGGCAGGCGCATCCACAACCAGAACCGCGCGACCGCCTGGTGCGGCGGCCGGCGAGCGTGCCCTTCTTCATCGTCAGTTGCGCGCACGGTATGGACGGCGAACTGAACGAGGTACTCTGGGATCTAGCCCATAGTCTTCCGCCAGCGCATCGACGCGCTGTTACCAAAAGAACGCCTCCCCCTTTAGCGCACGCCCCGGTACACTGCGGACGTATGGGGAAAATAGATCGCTACATCGTCCCTGGCACGGTCGTGGTGGCCATGCTGGCGATGTTCTTTGTCACCAACGCCTGGATCAAGCGTCCGGCCGACGTCCTACAGTGGAAAGTCACGATCGGGCCGCCCAACATCACGACGCCGGGCCACGAATATGGACTGCGCTTCACGCCGCGCAACATCCTCTCCGGCCACGCCATCAAGGGCCTGACCCAGGTGTCCTCGTCGCGTGACTGCAAGCCGCGCCTGCAATGCGTCGACGTGACCGTCACGAACACCGCGCTGACTTACGTCAGCCGCCTGGCGGCCTACCGCCGCTCGGACGGCAGTTACGAGGTCCCCTTTACGTTCCCACACGCCGACGACTACGTCATCTTCGTGGAGATACGGCCACGCGTGGGAGATTATCAAGCCAAGCGGCTCCCAGACATCGGCGCCCTGCGCCTCGGCCGCTGCGGGGCAAACGTGACATCCGGCGGCCGCTGTCAGGCCGCGGGAGCGCGGCTGCGCGGGCAAGAGGCAGTGCGGAGCCAAAACGTCGATGGGTTGACCGTGGTACTGGGTACGCCGGTTCGCGCCATCGAGAGCGGTTCGCCGGGTCGGGTCGGGCTCATCTTCCTGCAGGGGGACCGCACCGCGCGTGACGTCGCGCCCCTGACCGGGACGGACGGCGACGCGGTGGCAATCTCGATGGACACGTACCACTTTGTCCGCCTGCACGTCGACAGGAATCGTGACGCCAACGGCGTCGTCACGTACACAGGGACGTTCGACATGCCCGGCATCTATCGCGTGTGGGCGCCCGCCTCTTATCACCGCCGCCGCATTCAGACTAGCTTCGTCGTCGACGTGAACCCCGTGCCGACGCCTACGCCAGCGGGACAATAGTCGGGAGTCGGAAGTTGGAAGTCGGGAGTCGGAAGTCGGAAGTCGGAAGTCGGGAGTCGTCGGTGAGAGGGTAGCGACAGTAATCGTGCGGTGTCTGCCGCGTTCGGTGGTACGATAGTACTGACGGATTAAGTTCCTCACGACTTCCGACTTCCGACTAATCAAGGAGGAACCCATGACCGACAGCACGGAGACCGTACGACGGCTGGTCGATGCCGCCAACGCGCGTGACTGGGAGGCGCTGCTCGCGGTCTGCGCGCCCGACGTGACGCTTATACACCCACTGGCGCCGATCCCCTACCGCGACGCCGAGGGCGTGCGCGAGTTCTTCGTCACCTCCGCCGATGCCTTGCCCGACCAGTTCCTGCATCTCGACGCCGTGCTATCCGAGGGTGATGTGGCCGCCCTTGAAGGACGTATCACCGCGACCGAGGACGACGAGCCATCCGTCACGCCCTGCGCCTTCTTCTTTACCCTGCGCGCCGGCCTCATCCACCAGATTCGCATGTATTACGACACGGCGACACTCGAAGATGAGTACGACGACGAGTGAAGTACTAGCGCTCATCCCCTCTTTGGGCTATTGCGGGGCGGCCCGATATCGTCTACGCTACGTCATAGCAAGAAAAGACGACAGGGGAGGGACGCCGATGGCAAAAACAGAAGCGCGGTATGAAGAGTTTGGAACCGCGCAGTGGGCTGGTATCGCCCTGGCCCTGATCGTCGCCTGCGCGCTCTTAGGTCCGTTCGCGCACGCCCATCCCGCATCGGCGGCGCATGCCATGCCGATCACGGGATACGTCGCGCCGTCCGCGGCGCTGGCGACAAGAGTCCACAACAGGTAGCGCTTACAGCGAAAAACGACGACAGATAGCGTATACAGCAAAAAACGATGACGGGGCGGAGAAGACATCTCCACCCTGTCGTCGTTTTTCGCTACACACGGCGCCTATGGCGCGGTGTGTGACGCGGTTTTAGAGAAATAGGGCGTAAACCCCACGCGCTTTAGCCGTGGGAAAATGTCAACTGTGCTCAGGATTATCGTTCCAGATCTTGTCGATAACCTGCTTGGTCCCACTGATAGCGGCATCCTTGTTGATGCCTGAGAAGCCGCCATCCTGCTCGTACTCCTGGATGACGAGCGCGGGCATCATGCTTTGGATCTGCATCACGAAGTTTGAGGTATCGGTGAGGTGGCGCTGGCACAGGTCCGCCGTCTCCTGGTCGTTGAACGCCAGAGCTGTGGTGTGCAGCATGACGTAGGCGATGAGGGATTGGTTCAGAGCCGTGTAGTCGTCACGGAGATCCTTCGACGCCTCCTCGTTGCGCACCTGGTCGTACAGACCCGCGGCGACACCGGCAACCGCGGCGACGGCCTGCTTGACGGGGTGCGTCGGGCTGCCGCCGAGCGCCTGAAGCCGCGAATCGAGTGCCGTTAGATGGTTCTCCAGCTTGCTATGGAACGTTTGCACCTGATCAAGCGCTTCCTGATGCCCCTGCGGGAACCCCTTGATCTGATTCTCAATGGCTTTGTCGATGTGCGACTCGAGCGCGTGCATATCACCAAGATACTTCGTGATCGTTTGCACTTCTTTAGACTGGCTGGAACTAGACTGAGTGGTCATGCGTATATCCTGTCCTTTCATCACATCTTTATGCGTATGGGAGCGCCTGTGGTAGGCATGTCTCTCCTACGCACGCATGGTGTCTATGGCAAGATGCATGCCCGGAACGAGTAGTCAGTTGCCAGTTGCCAGTAAAATACGCTTGTCGAGACTTGATGCGCGTATTGATAATGATGCGCTCCCACTACGCAAATGACTACCCCGTTACTGGCTACTGGCTACTGGCTACTAAATACGCAGCCGCCGCGCGCTCTGCACCCGCGGGAGCCGTTTGACCGCCTCGAAAACGTCGTCGGGGACCGCCGTGTCCACGCCCATGACCATGATCGCCATGCCCTGCGGCTGGTCGCGGCCGAGCTGCATGAAGCCGATGTTGATGTCCGCCTCGCCCAGCAATTGGCTGGTTGCCGCGACGAGACCGGGCCGGTCCTGGTGACGCGTGACGAGCCAATCGCCTTCCGTCAAAGGCAGGTCGAGCCGGTAGCCGTTGATGGAGAGCAGATGCGGCTGACCGTGCACGGCCACGCCCGTCAGTTCGACCGCATGCGCGTCGTCGCGCTGCAGACGCAGCTGCACCGCCCCACGATAACCGCCGTCGGTGGCCGCGCTCGACCGCACCTCCTCGATCCGCAGACCGCGCTCCTCGGCCACGAGCCGCGCGTTAACCTGGTTGACCCGCTCGGCCGTCACCGCCGAGAAGACGCCGGTCAGCGCCGCCGCGACCAGCGGACCCAACTCCAGATCGGCCAGGTCGCCGGAGACGCCGACGCGCAGAGCCGTGAGCGGCCCGCGATCCCACTGTACGGCGAGGACGCCGAGGGCGTGGGCAAGGTCCAGGTACGGGGCCACGTCCTCAAGCGCGCCGCCGGAGACGGGCGCGTTGACCGCCGTTGGGACTGGCGCGCCGCGCAACGCGTCGAGCGTCGCGCGCGCCGTCCCCAACGCCACGTTGAGCTCGGCTTCGTGCGTGGCCGACCCCAGGTGCGGGGTGGAGACGACCCGAGGATGGCTGATCAGCGGGTGATGCGGGTCGCGGATGGGCTCGCCCACGAACACGTCGAGGGCCGCGCCAGCGATACGCCCATCATCCAGCGCGGCCAACAGCGCCCCTTCATCGACGATGCCGCCGCGCGCGCAATTGATGACCCGCGCGCCGCGCGGCAGAAGCCCGAGCGCGCGGGCGTTGATGATGCCCCGCGTCTCGTCGTTGAGCGGCGTGTGCACGGTCAGGAGGTCGCAGCGCGGCAGCAGATCGTCAAGCGAGGAGCACAAGGTAACATGCAAGCGCTCCGCCACCTCAGGCGCGATGTAGGGGTCGTAGGCGAACACGCGCAGGGAAAGGCCCGCCGCGCGACGCGCCACCTCGCTGCCCACGCGGCCCAGCCCCACGACGCCGAGCGTCTTGCCCGCCAACTCCATGCCCAGGAACGACTTGCGCTCCCACTGGCCCGCGCGCAGCAACGCGTTGGCCTGCGGCAACGAGCGGACCATCGCCAGAAGCAGAGCGGTGGTGTGTTCGGCCGTTGTGACCGTATTGCCGGTCGGCATATTGAGCACGAGCACGCCGTGGCGCGTCGCCGCCGGCACGTCGATATTGTCGACGCCCACGCCCGCGCGGGCAACCACACGTAAGGCCGGCGAGGCTCCGAGCACAGCGTTGGTCACGCGCGACTCACTGCGCACGACTAGGGCGTCATAGCCGCCGTCACGTAGCGCCTCGATAAGACCGGGCTCATCGAGCCCGCGCTGCTCACGCACCTCGGCCCCCGCGCGCAATATCTCCAGCCCCTCGGCCGCGAACGCGTCCGTCACCAGGATACGGGGACGCTCCCCGTCCGTCTCCACAGTCATCGCCTGCCCCATCACGCCTCCATTGCACTTTGCTTCACGACGTCGTCAATTGGCGCCACGTAGTATTGTCTCAGATTGGGCATAGTGGGCGTTAGACGAAAAGCGGTGGTACAATGAGCGTAACGGTCAACGGTCAAGGTGGACCCGCGACAGCGCGGGACCCTGTTACGCAAGAATGGCAACACATTATGCTCGTTAAATGCGTCGTCGATAGCGTCCGCATCAATTTGGCGAACAATACCCGCGTCGTCATCCTCAAAGATTCCAAGATCGAGCGTTATCTGCTCATCTGGATCGGCGAGGATGTCTCGTATGCTATCGCCTCGGAGCTCCAGGGCGCGCGCCATGAGCGCCCACTCACCCACGATCTCATGCACGCGATGATCGAGCGCCTTGGTGGTGAGATCACCGAAATCGTCATCAACAAGCTGGAAAACGATGTCTTCTACGCGCTTATCACCTTGCAACAGGGCGATACGCCGCTGCAGATCGATGCGCGCCCCAGCGACGCCATCGCCCTAGCCGTCCGCATTGGGGCTCCAATCTACGTCGAGGACGATGTGTTGGCGCGGGCGTCGGTGAATGTGTCGGCTCCCGAAGAGGAGGATAAACTTGGCGTCTTCCGCGACTTCGTCAACCAACTCGACTTCTGATTACTGACCCATAACCATAGGAGGTCGTGGCATGGCTGGAGGTAACACCGTTGTCATCGCGCTAGAGGATCTATCGACGGCCGGTCTCGTGGCGGTCGAAGGCGCGCACGTTGTTAGGGATACCGATGCGGCGTCCGTTGTCCTGCTGCATGTGCTGGATAACCATCCCGTCGTCGGGGCGATGTTTAGCGCCGGTGGGCAGTGTCTACAACTCACCCCGACATCCGAGGAAGTCGAGATGATCTTTAGTCTCGCCGAGCAAGTGCTCCGCGCCGAACTCACCGCCCTAGAGCATGCGATCCCCTCTATCGATCGCGAGGTCGCGGAAGGGAACATCCCGGCGGCCATCGAAGAGACCGCCACCGCGCGCGACGCCGCCGTCATCGTCCTCGGCGCGCGGCGGCCACACGCCTTTGGACGACTCCTCCACCCCGACGTGCGGTCACACGTCGCGACCCATGCGCCGTGTCGCATCCATGTCGCGGCCCTGCAAGAAGTAGTTAGTAGCTAGTAGTTAGTGCTAACTACTAGCTACTGGCTTCACAACAAGCACCGGGCACGGCGCGTGGTCAATCAGGAAACGCGCCTCTTTGCCGATCGACTTTGGGCCGACCTCATAGCCGTGCACGAACACGACGAGGAGGTCGGCCCCTTCGTCGTCGAGCAAACGGCGTATCTCGTGCTTGGGGCTGCCCTGCAATAAACGCGTTTCGACGCGCGTGTCAGGCCACGACGCGGCGATGGCCGCGGCGCGCGCTAGCGCACGTTCGCCGCCCGCCCGGTCGGCCGCATGCATCCGTTCATCACCCTGACGCGCCGGCCCACCGGGACGGAATAACCGCCGCGCCGCGCCGCGCTCCCACTCCTCGCGGCCCCCTGTATCGAGGACGTGGACCAGGAGGGCCTCCGCGCCCTGCAACGGCGTCAACCGCGGCAACCGCCCCAACGCATCCTCCACCAGACGTTCGTTAATCGCCACGACAATGCGCATCATTATGCCTCCTCAACACTAACCACTCGTCACTCCGAGCACCACCGCCCCAACTACTAGCATCAGCGGCGTCACGATCAGTCCAAGACGCAGGTACTGCAGCGAGGAGACCTGAAGCCCGCGTTGGCGCAACAGCAGCAACCATAGCATGGTCGAGAGCGAGCCCGTCGTGGTCAGGTTTGGCCCCAGGTCGCAGCCGAGCAAGCTGCCATAGACCAGGGCGTGCCCCACCGCATTATGGATATTGCCCGTGGCGCTGACAGCCGTGTTGAGCACGAGCGCCATCGGCACGTTGTTGATCAGGTTCGTCCCCACGGCGCTCACGCCCGTGCTGACGAGCGCCGCGACGACCGCATTACCACCCCCCACAGTTAAAATCTTTCCGATGGGTTTCGTCAACCCAACGCTCTCGATGCCCCGCACCACCACGAACAGCCCGGCCACGAATGGGAAGATGCTCCACGAAAAGTCGCGGACGAAGCGCCGCGCATCAAGCGCCCCTAACGCGATTGCTCCGCCAAGTAATAGGACGGCGCCGGCCACGGCGATGACGCCGGCCGGGACGCCGACGATCCCCCCAGCCACGAAGACCACGGCGAGGATGACCAACACGATGGCCGCGTAGCGGAAAAAGCCCGGATGCGCCGGCGCCTCCTCCTCGCCCAGGAGAGACGTGTCGAAGCGCCCTGTGACGCGGCGACGAAACAGCAGCGCGAAGATGACGATGTTGATCAGAATAGCGAGCAGGCTGGGCGCCAGCAGGTAGCGCAGGAAGCCCGTCGTAGTCAGGCCGAAGTGCTCACCGATAACGATGTTGATCGGGTTGCTCACCGGCAGCGTGAGCGAGGCGGTGTCGGCGATGAACGTGCAGGCGAACATATAAGGGAGCGGGTCGAGATCGAGCAGACGGACCACACTGTAGACAACCGGAGTCAGGATGAGCGCGGTGGCGTCGTTGGTGAGGAACGTCGAGATGAGCACGCCGAGGAGGAAGACATTGACGAACAGGCGCAGTTTGCTCCCGCGCGACAGCACGGCGGCGCGCGTCGCCAGCCATGAAAAAATGCCGGCCTGCTCGGCCAGCCCCGTCACGGTGAGCATGCCCAGGAAGAACAGGAACACGTCCCAGTTGGTGGTCAGCACATGCAACGCCGCAGGCGGAGCGACCACATGCGCGAGGAGCATGAGGATCGCGCCGCCCAGCGCGGCCACCCCTTCGTTGAGCCCACGCGGGCGCGTCAACACCACCACGAGCGTGGCAAGGGCGATGACAAGGGCGATAACGGTCATATAGCGGCGTGCATGAGCAATAATCGGACCGTCAGCGCAAGTATCTATAAAGGTCAGTTAGGGCAAATGATAGCCATGTCGCCGCAGCGACTCCTCGCACAGCAATAGAGCCAGGGCGCTCTGCCCGTCGGGTATCCGGCCTGTGCGCGCCATCGCCAGGGCCTCGCGGACCGGGACGGGATGGACCTCAATCCGCTCCGTCTCTTGCAACGACTGCGGGCGATCCAGCGTCACGCCGGTAGCCAGGAAGACGTGGCAGGCCTCGGCGCTACGCGAGGTGGAAGGGTAGAAGTCCGCGACGCGTTCGATGGCCGCGCACGTCCCGCCAATCTCCTCGGCCAGCTCCTCGCGGGCCACGTCCTCCAACGACACGCCCTCACGGTCATGCGTCCCTCCGGCCGGTACCTCCAGACACCAGGCGTCGACCGTGTAGCGGTACTGCCGGATGAGCACGACCCGCCCATCCGCCGTCACCGGCACGACGAATACTGCCGCGTTGCCCTGGATGTAGGTGTAGGTTATGTCATCTTTGCCCGCGATATGCACGCGGTCCTGGCGCAGTTTGAGCCACGGCGTGGCGAAGGGATACGTCGTTTCCAGTACCTGCCAGCCCAGCCTTGCCCCTTCGGGCTTGTCGTGCGGATTCATACGCGCGGTGATCTCCTATCCTCCCTTTACGTCGCCAGTTGCCAAGGATTGAGCACGGAAACGCCGCATCGCTGCATATCACGCACATTGCGGGTCACGACAGTCAGGTTATGGACGCTTGCCGTCGCCGCGATCAAGCAGTCCACAACCGGCAACTGGGCTCCGCCTCGTTCCGCCTCGCCCTGTAGCACTCCCCACATCAACGCTACCCCGTTATCGACGGGGAGGATGCGCCCCTCAAAACGTTGGACGACATCCCCCGCAAGCCATGCTAGCAACGCCTCTTTTCTCTTCGAGTCGTGCAACCTACTGATCCCCTTTTGGATCTCACCCAACGTAGCCACGCTAATGAATAGCGTATTCTCATCATGCGTCTCAATCCACGCGGCCACGTTGGGATCGGGCGCTTTTTTGACAGCTTCGGAGACAAGAACTGTATCAAGTAAATACCCTGTAGCAATCATAGCTCGATATCGCGTCCCGTATCGGCGCTGCGCTCAAAATCGAGATCCAATCCATACAATGGCGAGTTTCTGAAAAACTCCATCAAAGATGTGGTTGGCTTCGTGAGCCGCTTGTACTCCTCCGTCGACACGACGACCGCCTTTGGCTCCCCGCGCACCGTGATCGTTTGCGGGCCCGACGCCGCCTGCTCGACCACATGGCTCAGGCGGTTCTTGGCCTCCTGCATCGGCCATTGATTTTTCATTGCCCCTCCTTTAAATAGCTAGACTGTCTAGCTAAATTATAACAAGTGGAGAAAGTTATTGCCAGTCCTATGACTTTGCCCGCCATCTGTGGCATAACAGGTAGCAGAGGATTAGATCGTTGGAGGATTTTTTATGAGCGAGGTCATCGTTGATCAGGCGCGCGACGTTCGGCAGGGCGAAGAGTTGGATACAGACAAGCTGGAGACGTACCTGAAGGAGCGCATTCCGGGGTTGGCGGGGGAACTCGTGGTCGAGCAGTTTCCCCGTGGCTACTCGAACCTGACCTATCTCATCAAGGTCGGGGGACGGGAGATGGTGCTGCGGCGTCCGCCTTTCGGCGCCAACATTAAGTCGGCGCATGACATGGGCCGCGAGTACCGCATCCTCTCGCGCCTCGGCACGGCCTACCCCAAGGTCCCGCGCGCGCTGGTCTACTGCGAGGACCCCGCCGTGCTCGGCGCGCCGTTCTACGTGATGGAGCTCGTCACCGGGGTGATCCTGCACGCCACGCTGCCCGAGGGTATGACTATCGCATCGGACCAGATGCGCCGCGTCTCCGAGGCGTCCATCGACAACCTCGCCGCGATCCACGCCGTCGACTACCGCGTAGCGGGGCTGGGCGAACTGGGCCGCCCCGAGGGCTACGTGGAGCGCCAGGTGACGGGCTGGATCGGGCGCTACGATAAGGCCAGGACGGACGATATCCCGGCGCTCGACCGGGCGGCGCGCTGGCTGGTCGAACACAAGCCGGCTGAGTCGGGCGCCGCGCTCATCCACAACGACTACAAGTACGACAACCTGGCGCTCGACCCGGGCGACCTGTCCCGCATTAGCGCCGTGCTCGACTGGGAGATGGCTACGGTGGGCGACCCGCTGATGGATCTTGGCACGACGCTGGGCTACTGGGTGGAGAGGACCGACGCGCCCGCATTGCAGGCGCTGCGCTTCGGCTGCACCACGCTGCCCGGCAATCTGACGCGCGCCGAGGTCGTGGAGCGCTATACCCGCACAAGCGGACGCGACGTGTCCGATGTCGTGTTCTACTATGTGTTCGGGCTCTACAAGATCGCCGTGATCTCGCAACAGATCTACGCCCGCTACAAGCAAGGACTCACCAAGGACGAGCGCTTCGGCCTGCTCATCCACGCCATCCGCGCCATCGGCGATACCGCCGTCGCGGCCATTGACCGGCAGCGCATCGACTGATTTTCGCGACACGGAGCTATCGCCGAACGATTACAATAGTGGCGTGATAAACGCCCGTTCCTCTTTTCGTTCCCTCTTGCGCGACGCCGTCCGCGTGGACCTCACGCGGCTCTCGTTCGTTACCGCGCTGCGTAACGCGATCGGCGTGGTCCTGCCGCTCGCGCTTGGGGCGGCGACGGGCCATCTGCTTGAAGGGCTGACCGTGTCGACCGGCGCGCTCAACGTCGCCTTCTCCGACCGCCCGGGACCTTATCACCAGCGCGGCGCCGAGATGCTGCTTACGGGCCTCGGTGGCGCGCTGTCCGTCTTCGTCGGCAGCGTCACGGGCTCCGTCAACGTACTGGCGGTGGCGCTCACCGCGCTGTGGGGCTTCACGGCCGGCCTGCTCGTGGCCTTGGGGCTGGCGGCGACGCAGGTTGGGCTGACCAGCGTGATCCTGCTGCTGGTGTTCGGCGCGCGGCCGCTCACGCCTGGGACCGCGGCGGCCATGGCGGCGCTGCTGCTGGGCGGCGCGGCGCTACAGACCGCGCTGTCCGTGGCCGCCTGGCCCTTGCGGCGGTTCGGTCCGCAGCGCGATGCCCTGGCCGCGGTCTTCCGGCAGCTGGCCGCCTACACGCGGGCGCCGGAGGATGCGGGCGACGCCCCGGCGGCAACGACGGAGATAACGGCCGCGCGCACGGCGCTGGCGGGGATGGGCGGCGCCAACAACGCCACCGAGGAGGCGCTGCGTACCCTACTGGATGAAGCCGAGCGCATCCGTCTCGTGTTGCTCGCGCTGGACGACTCGCGCCGGAGATTGCGCGAGAGGAGCGGCGACGAGGCGCTGGCCGGCCAGATGTCGTCGGTCCTGGACGCGGCCGGCGAGGTGCTGTCCGCGCTCGCGGATGGGCTCGACAAGGGACATCCAGCGTCCGATGTCACGGCGCCGTTGCGCCGCATCGAAGCAGTGGCGCACGGCCTGCGGCGCTCCCTGAAGGACATGCCGCGCACCGGCATACGGCGCGTACGCATGGCGGCGGCTCTGACGCGTATAGACGCTTTGGGCGGCCAGCTACGCGCCGCCGTGGAGACCGTCGCCGGCGAGACCCCGGCCGGCGCCGAGGCCGCCGCCAGGGAAGAGGAGAAGCGCCCCCGTGCCTTGCGCTTCCGCGAGCCGCTGAACACCCTGCGCGCCAACGTCACGCTGCGCTCGGCCGCGTGCCGGCACGCGGTGCGTCTGGCCTGCTGTCTGGCCGCCGCCGACGCGCTTGGCCGCACGCTCGCCCTCCCTCGCTCGTACTGGATACCAATGACCGCGGCGATCGTGCTCAAGCCCGACTTCGCGGCGACGTTCACACGCGGCGTCGTCAGGGTCACCGCCACTCTCCTGGGGCTGATCCTCATCACCGCCCTCGTCTACACCCTGTTCGGCGAGCTACCCGCCCGCATCGCGCTCGTCGGCGTGTTCATGTTCGCCATTCGCAGCTTGGGGCCAACCAACTACGGCATCCTGGTCAGCACGGTCACCGCGCTGGTAGTCGTCCTGACGTCATTCGCGGGAGCCAACCCCGCGACGACCATCGTCGAGCGAGGCGTCTATACGCTCATCGGCGGCGCGCTCGCCCTCATCGCCTACGCCGTGTGGCCGACGTGGGAGCGCACCCAGGTATCATCTATCCTGGCCGACCTGATCGAGGCCTATCGCTGCTACTTCGTCGCGGTCATGGCCGGGTACGTGGACCCAGCGCGACGCGACCCCGCCGCCGTGGATACCACCAGACAGGCCGCACGCCTGGCGCGTACCAACGCCGAGGCGTCGGTCGGGCGGCTGCGCGGCGAGCCGTCGCGCTCGGAAGACGAACTCGACCGCGCGGATGGCGTGCTCGTCGCCTCGCACCGACTGGCGCACAGCATCCTGGCCTTCGAAGCGGGGCTGGTCAACGCATCGGACCCGCCGACCCCACTCCAACTGCGCGCCTTCGTCGACGACGTCGGCGCCACGCTGGATGCGCTCGTCCAGGCCCTGTGTGACCCATCACACCTGTTGCGCTCCCTGCCTAACCTACGCGCGGACCAACGCGCCTTGGCCGGCCTCGCCGACCCTGAGCAGGAGCGGGACACCCCCGAGGATCACGGAAGCTACCCGCTCACGGTCCTGGCGTCCGAGGCCGACCGCGTCACCGACAGCGTCAACACCATGACGGAACTAGTGCGGCGTCCGCGCAGCGCAAAGGAGCGCCGCCGATAATGAGAGAGCTATGGCAACAGGCTGACCTGCGGCACATCGAGCGTGGGGTGCGGCGAGACGACGACGCGCGTGTCGAAGGCGCGCTCCACGAGGTCGGGCGTCACGACGGCGGCGGGCGGCCCGGCGGCCAGCAGCGCGCCCTCGCCCAACACTGCGATGCGGTCGAAGTACAGACACGAGAGGTTGATGTCGTGCATGGCCGCGAGCACGGACAGTCCGCGCTCACGGCAGAGGCGGCGCAGCACGGACAGCAGCGCCACCTGATGCGCGATGTCGAGGTGGACCGTCGGCTCGTCCAGCAGCAGCACGCGCGCCTCCTGCGCCAGGGCCAGGGCCAGGGCCACGCGCTGCTGCTCACCGCCGCTGACTTGTTGGTAAGGATGGTCGGCTAACTCCACAAGGTCAGCGACAGCCAACGCGTCATCTACAGCGCGATGGTCAGCGGGACCGGGCGGCTGCAGGAAGCGCGCGTAGGGCGCGCGGCCCAGCTCGACGACCTCGCGCACGGAGAAGGCGAAGGGCACGCTCAGCTCCTGTGGTACCACCGCCAACGTCCGCGCCACGTCACGACGGGCGAGGCCGGCCAGCGGCGCGCCCAGAAGCGCTATGGAGCCCTCCAGAGGCGCCAGGACGCCGCCGAGACAGCGGATGAGGGTGGACTTGCCACAGCCGTTGCGCCCTAGCAGCGCCACCATCTCGCCAGCCGCCACCGCGATGTCCACCCCGCGCAGGACCGCGCGGCCGTCGTAGCCGCAGGAAAGAGCTTTAGCCTCCAGCGCGGGAATGCTCGCACCCCTACGGCCCTCACCCCCAACCCCTCTCCCTGACGCGGGAGAGGGGAGCCGCCCCATAGTGTCACGGGTCATGGCGAAACTTCAGGGGCGGCGTATGACTTGGCAGAGCAATCCGTTTCCCCCGGTCCCCGTGCCTCGCCGGGCAGTTCCCTTGCCAGTTCATATGGCTTGAAGGGCGGCCCCCCTCTCCCGCGCACAGGAGAGGGGTCGGGGGTGAGGGCCGCCGTTTCAAAACGAATACTCCCCCCGCTTGCGGCGTAACAGTAGGATAAACCACGGTCCTCCGATGAGGGCCGTCACCAGCCCCACCGGCAGCGTCTGCCCCGGCAGCGCCACATGCGCCACGGCGTCGACGACGATCAGGAAGATGGCGCCGACCAGCAGGGACGCGGGCAGCAGCAGCCGGTGGTCGGCCCCGACGAGCAGGCGCGTGATGTGCGGCGCCAGCAAGCCGACGAGCGCGATCAGGCCACCCAACGCGACCGCGACACTGGCCAACAGCGCGCCCAGCATGAGGATGAGCACGCGCCGCTGCGTGACGCGCAGGCCCAGGTAGTGCGCCTGTTCGTCGCCGAGCGTCAGGATGTTGAGGTCCCGCGAGAGCGCGAGCAGGCCGCAGGCCCCAACCGCGATGAGAACTCCCGCGACGAGCAATTGCTCCTCCATGTTATAGTCCAGGCTGCCCAACAGCCACATGTACATCACACGCAGGCGGTCGCTCAACGCCTCGACGAGGGCGGTGGCGGCGCTGAGGATGGAACTGACGGCGAAGCCCGCCAGCAAGAGCGTCGTGCTGGGGACGCGACCGCCGACGCGCGCCAGCGCGTAAACGAGCAGCGTGGCCGCGAACGCGCCCGCGAACGCGGCCAGCGGGACCAGCGTGAAGCCCAGGAACGCGCCCTGCACGGGGATGATGAAGGCGATGATCGCGCCGACGCCGGCCCCAGCGGACGTGCCCACGATGCCGGGGTCGGCCAGCGGATTGCGGAAGATGGCCTGGTAGGCCGTGCCGGTCATGGCCAGCGCGCCACCGACCAGCACCGCCGTGACGATACGCGGCAACCTATACAGAGTAATGATCGTCAGATCCACGTCGGACCAGGTACGCGCCGGGTGGATCGGCGCCCATTGCAGGGCCATCCCAACCACCGACACTGGAGAGACGTACTTCGGTCCAACGAGGAGGGCCAGTACCGCGACGACAAACAGCGCCAGCGAGAGGCCGCCTAGCACCAGCGCCGCGCGCCCCCAGCGCCGCGCGCCCGCGCCCCTTGCTCGGGCGCGCCGCGCGGCGCTGGGGCGCGAGGTGGTGGTCAACGCAGAACCAGCCCAGGGTGGATCAGTACTGCCAACCGCTCCAACCCATCGACGATGCGCGGGCCGGGCCGGCTAATCAGGTCGTCGTTAAAGGCGTAGACATGGTGGTCTTTGACGGCGCTGATTGAGCCGAAGCCGGGGCGCGCCGCCACGCTGGCGACGGTGGTCCCATAGTTGTAGTCACCCAGGATGATGTATTGCGGGTTGGAGGCGATGAGCGTTTCGGCCGAGAGCGCCGGGTAGGAGGTGGCGATCTTACCCGCGATGTTGACGCCGCCGGCCAAGGTGATCAGGCTATCGACAAAGCTGCCCTTCCCACCTGTGTAGAAAGACTTGGGATCAAGTTCGTAGAAGACGCGTGGACGCGCCTGGATGTGCCGCACCACGGACTTGACGCGGTCGATGCGCCGCTGCAGACCCGCTACTTCAGTCGTGGCGGCGGCGGACGCGCCGGTCGCCGCGCCGACCAATTGGATGTCTTTGAGGATACCGGGAACGGTGGAGGGGTCGGTCACGAGCACGGGCAGATGCAGGCTGCGCAGCTTGGCGATGGCCGCGGGCGTAACGATCGCCGCCGCGATGAGCAAGTCCGGCTTGAGCGCCAGGATCTTCTCGATGTTGGGGCCGTTGAAGGTATAGACCACGGGCAGCCGCTTGGCCACCGCCGGGTAGTCGCTATAGCTGCTGACGCCGACGACCTCGCGGCCAAGCCCCAGCGAGAAGAGGATCTCCGTTACATTGGGCGCCAGCGCGATGATGCGATGTGGCGTCGCCGGCAGCGTGACCGTCGTGCCGTGGTCGTCGACAACCGTGATGGCGGCGCGCGGCGGCGCGGCGTGCGTGGCCCGCGCCGGGACGGCCAGCAGGCCGAGCGCGACGAGCAGAAGGGCGAACAGGCGAAGGGATCGGCGGATCATGTGTACTCCAAATATCTAATGGGCCTACGACTTTAGTCGCAAGCGGTAGGCATACAAATAAAAATCCCCTTTGCCCGTGATGGCAAAGGGGTAGAGTTATGCTGTCGTTAGCATAGCCAGACCCCTTTCTCTCGAAGGTGTGTGGCGCGAACGTTGGGCCGGTTTTCTGACTCCCAGACACACAGGGCGGCTGGATACAGTAGCGGGACTGTGCCGGCATCGCACCGGACTTACCCATTTAAGCGCCGCCCCTTTGCAGGTTCGGCGCGCCCAACGTACACGATTTAAAAGCGGAAGGTGCTAGACGCAGTATCCCGCCCCGGCGCGGATCTGTCAAACGACTACCCAGTCGGAAGTCGGGAGCAAGTACATCGGGTACATCGGGCACATCGTCCAGCGTTTGCAGGTAGCGCTTGCTACATCCGGTACGTTTCTCACTTCCGACTTCCGACTTCCGACTTCCGACTAACGGAGCAAAATGGCGGCGCGATAGCGTGCGATCGCGATGTCACGCACGACGTGTCCATTGTTGGCCCAGGGGTTGGCGTCGCCCGATAGCACGCGGTATGGCCGCTCCAGGCGTATGTGCTGCGTCTTATCGGTCGGGTTGACCAACACGACACCATGCGCGAAGTCGCGGCGCAGCACGAACGCCTGCGTCCCGAGCAGCTGTAGCCCCTTGATCTCCACGCGCCCGCCCACGCGGCCCAGGCCAAACAAGAAGCGCCCCGTCCCTCCGACCGGGATGGCGTAGCGATGCCACGAAGACCGCAGCGCCAGCGGCACAGCCGTCGGGCTGGTCACGGTGTCCGTGGCGGTGGCTGCCCTTAGCGATGGGTCGCCGTCATCGAGCCACAGCGTGGCGCCGGCGGGGCCACGCGCCGTGAACACGAGCGTCCGCATCGCCTGGTGATCGGGCGGCGCCAGCAGCGTCAGCCCCACCGCATCGGCGCGGTAGTGCAACCCGCCGTTCACCTGTATGACCGTAGCGCGACTAATGGGCCGGCCAGCCAGGCGCTGCAAGTGGACATTGGATGTGACCGCGCTCACGCCGTGCAGCAGCGTCAGCGGAAGCGGGTAGCGCGACCAATCGCCCGTCCGCACGAGGCGCGCCGCGCCCAACGCCCGGCCCAGGTATCCGTGCCCCTGAGCGCGCTGCCGCTCCGTCGTAACCACCGTGCGCGCTATATGCCAGACCGGCGTCGTACCCATCACGCCCCGCTGCGCCAACAGGCTCTCCGTGAGGACGCGCCGCACCCGCATCGCCTCCTGGTCGACCAAGACGATGTCGCCCGCATGAAAACGCCACGGGCGCGCGACCGGCACAACTGTCGCCGCCGCGTCCACCCGCTGAGTCAGGGCTGAGCCCGCGCCGCCATCGTACTCATCGAACCACCAGGGGTCGCCGTGCGCGATCCAGCCGCGGTCGTACGCCGCGTAGCCGTCGCCCAGCAGCGACACGCCGACCGTGGCCTCGGCCGACTCAGACGACGGGGTGAGGCGCGTCACGTTGTCGGGGTTGACGATGGTCTGGCCCTGGCCGGCTTGGGCGTCGTACAGGTAGGAGTCGATACCCGCGGCGAGCGCCGCCCCCGGGATCAGCGGGAAGCCCTCCATCTCGCGTCCCCGCGCCAGCCCGTCGATGCGCAGGTCCCCATTTACCATGAGCGGCACCCCCGGCAGCAGCTGCCGCGTCTCCGCCAGCAAGGCGCGCTGCCCGGCCCGCCACACGTTGACGCCGTCCACAATGCCCCCGTCAGCGCGCCCGTCGCCGTTGATATCGACCTGCGACGACGGCGGAAAATCCTGCAGGTTGTCGTAGAAAACGCCGCGCCAGCCATCGCGGCGCGCCAGATAGGCGACGCGGTGGGCCAGGTAATCGACCCACGTCTGGCCGTGCCAGCGCGGGCACAGGCTCGACATGTTGAACGACCACGGGCGCACCGAGGTGACGCGGCCGTAGATGAGGCAGTTAGAGAGGTCCGTGCGATAGCTATAATGGGGGGCGATACGCGCCCCGAACTGATGCGGCGCGGCCGCGCTGTCGTAGCCACGTCGCACCCGCAACCAGTGCCCGGCGACCTCCCACACATGCATGCTCTCACCGTCCACCAGCACGTCCTGACAGCGTGAGAAGCGACGCGGGTCGGCCACGGGTATCCACGTCTGCGAACGGTTGATAGGGCCACTGAGGACGCTGCCGGCGGTCACCAACCACCATCCCGGCGGCACATCCGCTGTCTTGAGCCCGTAGAACGTATCCGCGCAGCACAAGTCGACCTGCAGGGAGCGCTCGTAGAGGAGCGTCAGCGCATGGGGGTTAGCCGCCGTCAGTTGCCGTACCGGCGCGCCGCGGCGCGCCACAACGAGGTCGTCGTTCGCGAAGAAAGGGATCTGCCAGGCGTCGCGCAACCCGTTGTAGTTGGCGAGGCGCGGGTAGTCCCGTCCCCCCACGACGGAAGAGACGGGCTCAGGCGAGCGTCCCTGCCGCGAGATGGGTCGCAGCGCTATGGCATAGATTACGACCGCGACGACGCCGGCGACGACGAGAGCACGGGCGATCAGGCTCGCCATCGCACAATTACTCCCTATTAAGCGTACCCTTTAGCGGCCGCAGTAGGGGCAAAGGCTCCACTCAGGCGCGAGTAAGTGGCTGCAGAAGTGGCATTGGCGGCGTAGCTTGGTGAGGCAGTTGGGGCAGACCAAGAAGTCATCCTGCACCCGCTCATTGCAATTGGGGCAGAGGTGGCGATTCTCGATCTCCTGAAGCAGAGTCTCCTCTTCAAGCGAGTGCTCGTACGCCTCGACGAGGGTCTGTTGCGGGCGGAGCATGTAGTATAAGAGGAGGCCGAATGGTCCTGTGCCTAACACCAACAGCGTAGCCAGCAATTGTGTCACAATATTTTGTGAGCGCTGACGAATATCGTTGAACGTCCAGAAGAATAGGCCGGCCCACGTCATAGCGATGTAGGAGACGGCGGCGGAGGCGATGATGGCGGGGGCTTGCATGCGTGATAAGTCTCCTCGAACGACGCAGCGTCCGCGACCATGGGCAGGGCGCCCAGCGCGACGCGGCGGTGGTTGGTATCAGTGTGAGAGGGGCAGCGTATTCAGGCCGCAGTATACCCGGCAATCTTCGTACAGGTCAAAAACGAGGAAGCGTAACTTTACGAGCGTGTGCCGATTATATAAGTGGGACGGTCGCACGACCTCCACGCATAGGGCGCCATAATGGCGTCGCTCGCGCATGAGGTCGAACGCCAGCTCGTCGAGGCGGCCCGAGAGAACCCTGTTCTCTTCGGGACGCTGTACGAGCGGCACGTCGACGCCATCTACGCCTACGCCCTGCATCGCTTGCGCGACCGTGAGGCCGCGGAAGATGTCGTGTCGGAAACGTTCCACAAAGCCCTGGAGAACCTCGATCGCTACGAGTGGCGCGGGGTGCCCTTCTCGGCCTGGTTGTACCGTATCGCCAGCAACGCGATCGCGGCGCGCTACCGGCACGAGCCATCGCTGCCGCTTGACGCCGCGCTCAACGTGCAGGACGACACTATTGGACCGGAACGGGCGCTGCTCATGGGCGAGCGCCGGGGCGAGGTCCGGGAGGCGGTGGCGACGCTGCCGCCGGAACAACAACAGGTTATTCTCTTGCGCTATGGGCAAGACCTGCGTAACAAGGAGATCGCATTCATCATGGGGCGGAGTGAAGGGGCTGTCAAGCAACTGCTGCACCGCGCCATGCAAGGTTTGCAACGCCGGCTCGACCCTGGGAAGGCGGAGGGATGAGCGACGAGCCTACCTCACCGCCTTCGTGGGAGGGCCGCGACGGTTACGACGAGGACCTGACACTCGAGCGTGACCTTCGCGCCGCCTTCGCGCCCGTCGCCGCCCCGCATGACTTCCGTGAGCGCCTCAAAGCCGATTTGTTGCATGGTGACGAGCGCCTCGTCCTCCTGTCGGCGACGGGCGCGCCGCGGCGCCGGTTCCCACGGCGTATGGTCGGGGTGATCGAAACTATCGCTACGCACCCCCGCGCTCTCACCGCCGCCACACTCGCCGTCGCCGCGGCCATCCTACTGGCGCTAGCGTTGAGCGCCAACAACTTCGGCGGTCACACCTACAATAGTGCACTGCCGCCGACTCCCGCGCCATCGCCGACGCACACGATCGCGGCGACGGCCACGCCGCCTCACCCGACCATGACAACCACGCCACGCGCAAAGGTCACGGCAACCGCCCAACCCGTGCTCGCGCCGCCACGGCCGACCGCGACCCACGAGCCCGCGTCGGCGACTCCCACGTCCGCCGCCCCAACCACACGCCCTCAGCCCGCCGCTACGCGCGTCATCGTCACGGCCCACCCCGCGCCGAGCGCGACGCCGGTGAGCGCCAGCGATCACACGGCCACTCCTGCTCCCATTCCGGCGACCGCGACAGTCGTGGCGGCTCCATCAAGCGCGACCGCTACGCCCACGCCGACGGTTGCTGTACCACGCGTCATCGTGCCCGCGACGCCAGCGCTCACCCCAACCATCCCAACACAATCGGTGGCGATGCCCACGCCAGTTCCGCCGACGTCAACAGCTATCCCAGCGCCCAGAGCGCCCCGCCCGAGCCCTACCTCCATCCATAGGAGTCCCGCGCCGACGCCGACCGTGCGCATCCAAATCCCCACGGTCAGGCCTACCCGTACGCCATTGCCGTCAATGACAGCAACACCTATTCGGCGACCGACCATAGCTCCAACCGTTCGCGTGGTAGTCACGGCCACGCCACGCCCTAGCGCTACGTCACGACCCAGCGCCACGCCACGTCCAATGGCCACACTGCGCCCCACAGCCACGGCAACGGACGCCCCAACAGCCACACCACGCCCAACAGTCACGGCGACAGCCACGGCCAGCCGCACCCCCGTGCCGACAGCTGTGGCCCACAACGTCCTCGTCCCTGCCAGCAGGCAATCGTTCCTGTTGCCCAGCGCCGACAACACCGCCCTCAACTCACCGCTGCAGGACGGGCTGACGACCGACGCCATTCAGGGTATCAGCTTCACCGCGCCGCAGAGTTGGACGCCGCCCCTATTAACGTCCCCTTATCTCCCGGTCTACCCCCTCGCACGCGTCCCCGTCACGACCACCGACGTCATGACCGTCACGCGCGAGTTGGGCGTGGGCGACGTGCGTGACATCACGATGCAAGCGGACGGCGGCATCGCCGCGCATATTCAGGTCGACGGCGCGCCCTACACGCTGACCGTCTACGCGGGCTATGGGACGCCGCGGTTCACGCTGCACGCCCTCGCCTCGGAACCGGGAACACTCTCCAGTGTACGGTTGACCGCGCAGGCGTCGGCCTGGCTGCAATATCACGGCGCCCTGCTACACCCGGATATGCGCGCGCTGCCTCCCAGCAGCGGCGCCATGACATATAGCCAGACCGTGAGTGACACAGCGATACTCGGACCCGTCGCTCTAAGTTTGAGCTTCGATGGGCGAGGCGCCCTGCGCGACCTCAGCTATGACTACATCGTGCCGAACGCGCCCATCCTGGCGCCCGCACAGTCCTCAATCATCGCCGCGAGCACAGCCATCCTGACCTACGACGGACAGGCCCTCTACGTTGGCCCCCAGCCCTCGACCGCGACGGGGCCGGCGGTTGTGAGCGGGCTGACGCTGGCTTACGTTGGCGTACGGGACGTCAAGAACGACTACCTGGAGCCGGTCTACGTCCTGAATGGCGACGTCAGTACCGCCGCCGGCCCGCAGCCCTTCGACCTGTACATATCGGCGCTGGCGCCGCCACCTGTTCCGACGGACACGACAAGTCCATAATCCATCATCTTGACCGCCGTACTAAAAATTAGTACAATGTAGTCAAAGGAAGGAGAGGGTTTGTGGCGCAAGTTATCACAAGCATCAGGCTACCCGATGAGTTGCGTGAAAAGATCGAAGGCTTGGCACGCGCGACAGGGCGCAGCAAGAGCTTTCTGATGCAGGAAGCCATCGAACACTACGTCGAGAACGAAGCGTGGCAGTTGGCGCGGATCGAAGAGGGCATACAAGCCGATGATGCGGGTGAACATGTCCCCGCCGCTGAGATGGAAGCGTTCTGGGTGCGGGTTACAACTCCTGAGAGCATAACGCAAGCGGAACGCCATATCACGGATGAAACGCTCCGCCAGGCCAACGAGTAGCACGAGTGGACATCGTTTTCACGCGCGCGGCGTTGCGCGATCTTGAGCATATCCACGCTTTCATCGCCAAAGACGATCCGGGCCGGGCGTACGATGTCCTCGCCAGAATCCGTATTTCGATAAATTGTCTGGCCCTGTATCCCGCCTTTGGGCGGGTAACCAAGAAGGCAGGAGTGCGAGAACTGATCGTGCCACGCCTGCCCTACAAAGTACCGTACCGCGTTCGCGGTCAGACCGTCCGTATCCTGCGCGTTTTGGATGCGCGACGACAATAGCCGCTACCCTAAAGGGTCAGCGAAGGTAGCTACGACTCTTTCGTCTGCGGGTCGAAGGCGTCGCGTAGCCCATCGCCGAGGAACGCAAACGCTACAATGAGGATCGTGAGCAGCGCGCTGGGCGCCACGGCCTCAATCCAGTTCACTTCCAGATTGTTGAGCGCCTGGTCGGCCATATAGCCCAGGTCGGGTGTTGGCACCTGCACGCCAAGGCCGATGATGCTGAGCACGACCTCGGTGTAGATGAAGCCGGCGATGAGAAAGCTCGCTTGCACGAGCACAAGCCCCCAGGTGTTGGGTAGGATGTGCTTCCGGATGATTTGCCAGTTGGAGATACCGAGCGCGCGCGCCGCCTCGACGAACTGCATCTCCTTGTACTGCAAGGTGAGCCCGCGCACGAAGCGCATCAGCGGCGGCCAGCCGAACACGGCGAACACGACCGTCATGATGATGATGCGCGCTTGCGTGCCCAGGGCATTGGCGATCGGGTTGCTCGACTCCGTAAAGAGCGCCTCGCACAGGATCGCGATGACGAGGACCGGGATGGAGAACACGAAGTCGGTGAGGCGGCTGAACACCGCGTCAATCCAGCCGCCGCTGAAGCCCGCGACGACGCCGAACAGCACGCCGATGATCGTGGTCAGCACCATGCCGATGATGCCCACGGTGAACGAGGGGCGCATGCCATAGATCATGGAACTGAGGATGTCGTGCCCATTACTATCCGTACCCAAGAGGTGTGAACCGGCGGGGTAGGCGTCGGTGTTAGCGGCGTCGGGCACGGTCGGGTCGATCAGCGGCAGCCACTGCGCGGTCACCGTCGCGACGATGAGGATGATCAACACGATCAAGCTCACCACGGCCAGCTTGTTGCGCGCGAAGCGGCGTATGGCCTGGCGCGTCGGCGAGATCGGCTTGGCCAGCGCCTCTTCTAACGCATCGCCTGGGGGCTGAATCATCGCGGGGGCGCGCTGCGCCTCTTCCGTCAAGATCGGTACAGAGCCGGCGCTCGCGCGCGGCAGTTGATCTTCAGCAGCCATGGCTACAACCTCACTCGTGGATCGACAATGGAGTAGAATATGTCGGTCAGCGCGTTCACCACGACGACGGCGACCGCGAGCAGGATCGTAGTCGCCAGCGTCACATTGTAGTCGTTGGCGAGCGTCGACGCAACGGTAATACCGGCGATGCCGGGGATGTCGAAGATTGTCTCGATGACGAAGGCGCCGATGACCAGGAAGGCTACGGTCGGGCCCAGGATGGAGGCGAACGGCACCATCGTATTCTTACCCGCCTGAATGAACACGATTTTCCAGTAGGCGATGCCCTTGGCCCGCGCGGTGCGGATATACTGCTGGTTCAGCACCTCGAGCATGAACGAACGCATCGAGCGCGCGAAGAGGCCGACGATGCCGCTGGCGTAAATGAGGACCGGCAACGTGAGGTACGATATGCTCGTGAAGCCCTGCCAGCCGGTGACGGGCAGGTGCGCCAGATTGTGCTGCGAGGGGTAGATGCCAAAAATCAACCGCGCCACCGCGATCAGCAGCAACGGCGGCACCGAGTAGAGGATCATGTTGACGCCCATGTTGAGGTTATCGCTGACGAGCTTGTTGTGGCGCACCGCCGCGAGGATGCCGAGCGGGACGCCGATCAAGAGGGCGACGATGACCGCCCACAGGCCCAGCCACAGCGTGATGGGCAGGCCCTGGCCTAAAATCTGGTTGACCGTCTCGCTCTGTTGCTCGAACGACGGGCCGAGGTTGCCGTGCAGGAGGCCGCCCATGTAGTTGAAGTACTGGCTGACGACTGGCTGGTCGAGGCCGTAAGCGTGCGAGAGTTGCGTCACTTCTTGTGCGCTGGCATGTTGCCCCAGGGCCAGCCGGATGGGATTGCCCGGCGCCAGGTGTACCAGGAAAAAGGTGAGGATGGTGACGCCGATGATGACCAGCACGGCTCCGACGAAACGTTTGAGGATGAACGCTCCCAAGCCCATATCACAACTCCCGACTCATATCTGAATCCGACCGAGCTTCTTGATTAGTCGCAGTATACACGATGGGCGGGGAATCCTCCCCACCCATCGCGCGCTAGGCTCCTACTTGCCGCTACCGTCGCAAGATCGGCGCCTTACTGCACGTCGACGCCCGTCCAATCGAAGTTCTTGGGCTCAGGGTTGTTCGTGCTGGTCCACACGGCCATCCCCTTGATGTGGGTCTGGTCCCAGCGCCAGTTGGTAGTCTGCTGCCCAATCATGCTCCATGCCACGTCGTTGAGCGCGACGCGCGAGGCCTTGACGTAGAGTTGGTCGCGCGCGCTGCCCTTCGTGGTGAGCGCCTGGTTGGTCAGGCTATTGAACTGGGAACTGTTGTAGTTGCCGACGTTGTAGACCGAGTCGGAGGTGAGCAGGTTGGTCGTGAAGTCCTGCGCGTCCGGGTAGTCGTCAATCCAAAGGTTCTCGACCCAGGGGCCGCTGCCTGTGAAGGTGAGGCTTGTGGTCGGCTTAGCCACCAGCTTGAGCCATTCGTTGAAGGTCACGCCCTGCACGTTGACGTTGACGCCCAGTTGCTTCCACTCGTACTGCAACTCGGTGTACTCGTTGCGGATGTCCGGGCCGGTGTTCTGGTACTTGATCGTGACCGACGACGGGAACTTGCTGCCCATCTCCTTCTTGGCCAGGGCCAGGTACATCTTGGCCTTGCCCAGGTTGTAGCTCGGCACGTAGTTCTTGCCGCTCTCATCGTAGCCGGGGATACCCTGCGGCACCACGCTGTAAATCGTCTTCTGCGCGCCGTGCCACACGTCTTTGTTGATCAGATCGCGGTTGATGGCGTAGCTCATGGCCAGACGCATGTTCTTGTTGTTGAACGGCGCCTCGGCCATGTTGTAGGTGATGTAGTCGATAGCCAGGATCGGGCTGCTGTGGAAGTCCGGCATCGTCCGCGCCGCCTTCAGGCGTGACGTCGGCACGTCGCCCATCTGGACCTGCCCGCTCTCGTAGGCTGCGTACTCCGTGCCCCCATCCTTGATAAACGGCATGTCGACGCGCGTAAGCTTAATGTTCTTGGCGTTGTAGTAGCCCGTGTTCGGGACAAAGGTCAGTGAACTGTTCTCGCGGTAGGCCGAGATCTTGAACGCGCCGCTGCTGGCCTGATGCGCCATCGGGTTGGTGGTAACGAGCCCACCGATGGGCGTGCCCTTCTCCACGATGTCGCCGGTCGGGTAGCTCAACGACTGCAGGAAGAAAGCAATAGGGCTGTCCAGCGTGAACTGCACCGTCTTGGAGTTGAGCGCCTTGACACCCTGCACGTCACCAGTGCCCTTGTACGAGGCCACTCCGACGATATGACCGAGGTAGAGCGCGGCGACCGGCGAGGGTCCTTTACCAGCGTCCGCCTTGGGGTTGAGTGCGCGGTCGATCGAGTAGACGACATCGGCGGCGGTCACCGGCTTACCATCGGAAAACTTGGTGTCGCGCAGCGTGAAGGTATAGGTCTTCCCGCCGTTGCTGACCTTCCAGCCCGTCGACAGGTCGGGAATGACATTGTTGTTGGAGTCGAACTTGACCAGGTTCCCGTAGGTCATGTACATGACCTCAATCGACTGCGAGTCGGTGACGTCGGCTGGATCGAAGGTATTGGGGAACTGCGTGCCAACATCGGGGTAGTTGAGCACATGCGGCGTGTAGCTCGCCTGGGGCAGCGCGCCCGGACGAGTTTGGGGTGTGGTGCGCGCGGCGGAAAACCCAGCCGCGCCGAGCACGACCGCGCCGAGCGCCACCGCGCCGGTGCCGCGTTGCAACAAACGTTTCTGTACCATCGTGTTATACCTCACGAGATGACAAGAACAGTGGGACGAGAGAGTATCGCCTCACGTGACTATATGCTTCGAGATTGAGCATACCATACTATATCGCCGCAAGATGAATAAAGCATGACCAGAACCTGAAAATGCCTCGTACACTTCTGTACATCGCCCTCGCTCATCAGCCGTGTGGCGAGGACGAGGGACGCGGCCTGACCCTAAAACGCTTGTTGTGAATTAAATGGGCTATGTGCGGCCATTTTACGGTCAGAATGGGCCCCGGTGAGGTGACGCAGTGCCGTACCCTGACAGGCCGATGCGATGGTGCGGCGCATCACCATCTCCGCGCTCATTGTAGCGCCGAATACGCCTGTCGATGGGCAAAACAGGCTTAAAACAGGCCAAACAACTCACAACAAGCGTTAATAAGGTCATGGCAGCGGACGGACCTTAAAAGGTCTGTCCGGGCACGACACATGTCTCGCCCCATGCGGCGCGCGGCTGGTGGCAGAATGACCAGGACAGCTACAATTCAGGCACGATGTCTCCGACGCACAGACTCCTCGACCCCCTGTCGATTCAGTCTCGCTTCCGCTCGATGTAGTAGAACGTCACGACCGTTCCAAGGAGAGTGACGATGACGGGGACAAAAATCTCGAGGAGTTCTCGTGTCTGGTCGAAAGGCCGTCCGCTCAAGAACGCGAGAAGGATGACAAGCAAGAGGAGGAAGCCGAGGAGGATAGCGAGACTTGCGCGGATCACCTCCTGTACCCATAGGCGTCGATCGACAGGAGACGTGGGGGCCGGAGGTTGACCACGTTGCGCGGGATGTGCAGTAATGGGAGGGAGATTTGTTAGATCCAGATCATCGTTGCCATTACGCGGATCTTGACTCATCTATACCCCTCTCGTGCACACCTCTCTTTCCTATCAGGCCCGCACAAGTTCCCGCACCCTCCCATCCTTTTCCAAAAGGACATGCCAGCCTTCAGCCTTAGCATCCGTGAGCCATTTCTCAAGCTGAATCGCGTCCCGCAGTACCTCGGACATCGATTTACCCTTGGCTCCGCCGAGTTGCTCCAATGTCTCATAAGCGCTCTGAGAAAAGTTGACGTTAATCCGGCGCGCACTCCTATCAGCCTCTATCGCCGGAACCGGGCTCGGTTGGGGTGGTGGAGTTAGCTCGGCTGGACCCACGCGCCCCTCGCCCTGCAACGATACGCCTGCGGCGAACGCAGCCTGTCCGATCACAATGGAGCCTAACATTCCCTTTTCCCCTAGCTTTCTCACGAACGACTCGGCGAAAGCGACAGCGCTTTGCTCCTCTGGCAAGGGAATGTCTTCCGGCGAGGGAGCGTCTTCCCTCGCCAACTCGTCGATGACATCCTCGATGAGGTCCTGATGCCCCGCGATCGGCTCATCCAACCTCACCAGCGCATCTGTAGCGGTTACCGTAGCGGTTTCAATGAGAGCATCCATATTGGTTGTGAAGAGAACAAGATTATCGGCCAGCAAACGAGCCGACAAAAGCGATGACTTGCCTAGACGACCATGACCGGATAAGAATACAAAACGTTGTTTTCCCTGCACAAGGTCACTTAAACCATGTACCTGGCTCTGCTTGGCCGTATCATCTACTTCATTCATCTCTCTGTACTCCCTATGCTGCCCATCTGCCATCCATCAGTTTACACCTTTTTTGAGTAAGTCTACCTCATCAACCAACGTAGGGGTGCGCCCCACGATTGATACTGTTGGCGCGCACTCGAGATGTGGGAGCAGGCGCCGGTACAGCTATAATTGCACTTGATGGAGTAGATGGAGTTAGGGGCTATCACGTATGAGCATTAGCACGATCCAACGCGGCGTCGTGTCGCGCGATCCGGAGGTTCACAGCGGTGATCCGGTTTTCGCCAGCACCCGCGTGCCCGTCGATACGCTCGTGGACTATCTCGAGGGCGGTGATACGCTCGTGGACTATCTCGAGGGCGGTGATACGCTCGATGAGTTTCTCGACAACTTCCCCACCGTCAGCCGTGAGCAAGCCATTGCCGCGCTGGAGCTGATGAGGGAAGCGCTGTACGCATCAAAGTGAAAAGGCTCTGACCACCGGCCGGGAGGTCAGAGCCCTGAAGAACTGGTGCCGAAGGAGAGACTCGAACTCTCACGGGCGTGAGCCCACCGCGCCCTGAACACGGCGTGTCTGCCATTTCACCACTTCGGCGTGGTCGAAGTCCTCGTCAGTAGTTGAACCTACTGGAAGACCTTCGCGTTGACGAGCAGGGAGGTCAGGAGGAAGATGGCCGAGGTCCCGATCGTGAAGTTGAACAGGGTACGCTCGATGCCCCGCCGCGTCGTAAACACCGACTCAGAGCCTCCGAAGATGCTGCCGAGGCCCGCGCCTTTAGACTGAAAAAGGACCAACGCGATCAGGAAGATCGCTAGGATCCCCTGTACGATGTGCAATGCCGCGGACACTATACCTCCACCATTTGACCAAACGTCACAATTGCTGCAACCCATAGGGGCCGAACAAGAAGGATTATAGCATAGCGGGCGTTATGTTGCGAAGGCACGTACGATGCCGGCGAACTCGGCCGCCTTGAGGCTAGCGCCCCCGACGAGCGCGCCGTCGACGTCGGGCCGCGCGGCGAACTCAGCCGCGTTGTCCGCCGTCACGCTGCCGCCGTACTGCACGCGGACTTGTCGCGCCACATCGTCGCCGTAGAGTTCGCGCACGATGCCCCGGATGAGCGCGGATACGTCCTGCGCGACGGCGGGGGTCGCGGGCTGACCCGACCCGATGGCCCACAGCGGCTCGTAGGCGATGACCACGCGCCCCGCGTACGCGGCGGCGACACCGTTGAAGACGGCGCGCACCTGGCGATCACAGACGCTGGCTGTCTCGCCCCGATCGCGCTGCTCCGTATGCTCACCGACGCAGGCGATGGGCGTGAGGCCAGCGCCAAGGGCGGCTAGGACTTTGGCGTTGACGTCGGCGTCGGTCTCGTGGAAGTAGGTGCGGCGCTCGGAGTGCCCCACGATCACATAGGCGCAGCGGCTCTGTAGCATCGTCCACGATACCTCGCCGGTGTAGGCGCCGCGCGTGTTGGCGTTCATGGTCTGCGCGCCGAGCAGCAGCGCGCCACCCCCTACGACGTCATGGACCGCGCTGAGCCCCGTGAAGGGCGGGCACAGCACCACGTCGACGCCGCCGATGTCGCCGCCGAGTTGGGCCGCGATGTCCCGCGCCAGGGCGCGCCCCTCATCGACAGTCGTGTTCATCTTCCAGTTGCCGGCCACGATAGGACGCCGCACGTACCCCTCCTCTCCTTCGCGCGTCACAGCGCGAGGCTACCCTTACGACATTATCTGATTAGGACGCCATCCAATCCTCAATACCCAATCCCAGCACGCCCCTGAAATCTACAGCGTTGCGCGTGACCAGCATGTGACCGTGCGCCAGCCTGATCGCCGCGATACGCCGGTCGAACGTCCCCATACGACGCAACCTCTCGTGATAGTGAGAGAAGCGTCCGGCGACCGTCCGTGAGATTTTCGTGAGATGGCGCGCGTCGCGTGGACCGCGCGGTTGCATCGTTGCAATTAGAAGCAATACAGAGGCGCCCTTACCAGGGTGGCAAAGGGCGCCTCTGTATTGCTACAATGAGAGCCGATGGTCGGACTCGAACCGACGACCGCCCATTTACGAAACGGGTGCTCTACCAACTGAGCTACATCGGCGTCTGGCGTCTGGCATACGGTGCATGCTGTTGCGGGGTTGTGGTTGTCGTGGCGCCAACCTTGTGTAGTATAGAAAGAGTGGAGCCGATATGTCAAACCACGTCGTCAGCGCTGTCGTCGTGGCTAACGGCGCGCCCCCCGACCCAGCGATCTTCGACGCGCTGCTACGCGCGGCCGATATCGTCATCGCGGCCGACGGCGGGGCGCGCGCGCTCATCGAGCAGGATCTGCCCCTCACGACAGTCGTCGGTGACCTAGACTCGCTGCCGCCGGATATGCTCGACCGCTGGCAGGCCCACGGGGGCGACGTGCGTCGCTATCCGCGCGAGAAGGACGAGACCGACCTCGAACTCGCCGTCGCCGAGGCGATGCGGCGCGGCGCCCGCCGCATCGCGATACTGGGCGCGCTGGGTGGCCGCGTCGACCACCAGACGGCTAACCTGCTGCTGCTCGCTCATCCGTCTCTCGACGGCGTCGACACCGCCCTGCTCGACGACGGAGTGCGCGTGATCGCCGTGAAAGACGCCGTTACGCTGTCGGGGCGACCGGGCGATCTGCTCTCACTCCTACCCGTGACATCGCTCGTCGAGGGGATTGGGGCCATGGGCTTGCGCTACCCGCTCGTGGACGAATCGCTGACGTTGGGCTCACCGCGCGGAGTAAGTAATGTCTTTACGGCTTACCAAGCTACGGTGTGTGTCCAGTCGGGGACACTGCTCGCTATGCATATCTGGACCGACAGGCGCCCCATGGAGTGGTAATATTTGGAAGGCGGACGCCGTCGTCGCTATAGTTGCATCGAGGAGGATGACTCTTGAACCATAGACATAAGCTTCTAATTGGCGCCGCGCTCGTCGCCGCCGCGTTTATCCCCGTTTCCCCCCACACGGCGGCGGCTGCTTCGGGCGCCGTATCCAGCAAAGTAGTGACAATCGACGGCGTCGGACTTATACCCGCCACCGGCAAGCGGTACATCACAGTGCTGCGGCTACGCCAGACGGCCGCCTTCGTGGCGATCTATCACACGACGTATAAAGGGAGCCTCACGGCTCATGTCAGCGTCGACCGCGGTCATCGCACGATCTACCGGACCATGATGAGCAACACGACCAAGGGCGGCCGGTCCTATTTCTACGTCTGGACACGATTCTACAACAATAGCCACACTGGACACTTGGTAGCGTATCTGACAGTCCAGGCCGGCGCGACCAAGACCACGACCAGCTTACCCTTCACGCTCACGCGCTAGTATATGTGCCGGCTTGGATGCGACGTAGGCGCCCAAGCCGGCGCGTCTCGTCAAGAAACTGTCGCTCCGCGGACGAGCGCCGCTAGAAATCGCCTTACGCCGGTTGCTTGTTGCCAAGCATCAGAGTCATATTGGTGTTGCACACCTCGCACTGCCCTTTGAGCGCGCGGCGTCCGTTCTTCATCGTCACCTCCTGCGCGTCCTTCATCGGGCGCTTCTGGCGGCACTTCACGCAATACGCCTCCTGGGTTGCAGTCGCCATGACGATTTCCTCCTTGCTGACGCCCCCCTCATTAAAATGGGGGGCTACAATGGTACGCCTCACTGTTTCAGCATACCTTCCGCTACTATACACGAAAACGCTGTGTTCTGTCGCATACTTGTGCGTCACCGGCAGGGTCTGTGAAAAGTCGTGAGCGCGCAGACGTCTCGGGGTGACCGTCACTGGGAGCGCGGACGTCTCGTCCGCCCCGGCGTCCGCAGGCGTGGGCCCGCCATCCCCGCAGGGCCAGCGCGTCAC
>JAABUL010001719.1_pt1 | contig 39781 bp, 36 predicted proteins | sample 5559151 | NCBI WGS metagenome assembly JAABUL01 (sample SAMN10711876, study PRJNA513368) | rock metagenome | isolation source: Antarctica rocks | place: Antarctica: Victoria Land, Pudding Butte sud | reverse complement strand
AATAACGTGATATCTATAACTGGCCAATCAGGGCGAGGCATGCGTATCAGAAGGGCCCCAAAAAGGTTCTATTAGCTACGTAGTTCACCTAAAACGAATCGTTTGAAGCAATAAAATATGAAATGCGTATTATCAGCCCTATAGGGCTGGACGACTGCTAGGTTTAGACGAGTGCTAGGTGGACCCTTCTAAGGCTCCGTTCGTAAATTGAGTAACTAAGTAAAGACTCGGTGTAATACCTGACTATCGACACACAAGTGCTAATATGGCATTTCAGCAAGCGATGTTGCGAGCTTACGTCGAATCAACATCAAGAATAGATACTGTATTGCAGTTTCAGGATCATGTTGAGTCTAACGAGAATGTAGGTCGTGCGACCCATACTAGAGGTCGCGCGACCATGCCGATCATCCGAAGCTAAGACTCACGCTAACGTCTGAGCTTACACATAGATTTCATGATTGCATGAACCTTTACATCTGTAACTACTTCATGATCAATACACAATCACTTCTTATAATTGATTAATCAATCATCAATCACTAATCAATCACTAATTAGTATGTTTTCAATCAAGAATGTAGTATGTTAATTAAATCAATAAATGCTTATTTACTTCAATTTATCAAATATGAAATTAAATGATTAATCTAGAATTAATCTTAGATTAATCTGAATTATTAACACTTGTTGTATTTTCATTCAAATTTGTAAAAGAAAAGTTGATTGATTATTTATTAATAACTTATTAATCAATGATTAATTTTGTTAAAGATCAGCATAGAATGAGTCATATGAGTGTCATTTAACTAGTAGATAAATGCTAAGAAAGAAAAGTATCTACAGAAAAGAACTCAATTCTTATATGTGTATTTCTCAGCTTTATGCTAAACTTGATTAAATTGACATCTTACACATATGATGCAGAGTTTCAATGACATCATCTTTAGCTCAAATGCTCACTAAGCTTGATTAGAATGAACTCAAGATGAAGATTAGAAAGAATAAATGAAGACTAGAATTGTAACATTATTTCTCTCTCTTGACTATTCATGTTTGCATGAATGTTATTTCTTAGTGCGCTTTTCTTGAATATTTGATATTAAAGTCATCAATCATCTCTTGAGTGTTCATAAATTCATCATCATCAGCGTTATATCAGTTGAGATCATTGTCATAGCTTTTTCATTTAACTTGATATTGAAGTCATCTTTGATATCATCGAAAGTTCAATATATCATTGATCTTTCATTTGTTCTCATTGTTTACTACTATTGATTTTGAGAATTTATTCTTCTGATCAGACAGAAAGTCATTAACTGCAGAACAAAGAAGCTTTGAATGAAATACATCATGTATACACATAGTGTCTGATAGTTTCAATTTATAAAAGAAGTCAACTGAATTTATGATCTTGAATGAATCAAGCATCTTGTCATTTAGCTTTTTGAAGAGTTTCGCTGTAATGATGTTTCTTTCGTTCAGAAACATCTTTGATTTAATCTTGTAATTGACTTTCTTTCTATGCTTGTTAACTTAATTCATCATTTGTTCTTGAGTTTTGATCAGAGCTTTGCAAGCGAAGATCAATATCTTGTTCATGTGATTGAATATATCTGTTACGAGCGTATCAAGGCTGAATAGAACTAGTCAATGCCTCTAGCTCAGATCTGGCTCAGCCTCTATTTTCTTTCATCAACATCTCTTTGTTCAACATCATCTTTCTTTCTACATCACATTCTACTCGTGTCACAAACACATCTTCTTTGAACTTAGCGCAGTCTCTGAATATTACTTAAATAGAAGCTCTTGTACTCATCTTCTTCTGTATTCTTAATATTCAGTTATAGCTATCTCTAAAGATCAAGCACTATTCAACCCTGACTTTCGCTGGTTGACTCATCTAGGCATGATTCTGACAATATCTTCGACTCTGACAATTTGCAAACACTCGCAAGTGCTTTCATACTCAATGATGTCAGAATCAAAGCTCATACAAGAATGAAAACTCTTATTCATGAAGAAGAGAATCAAGAAGATGACTGAAAACAAGATATTATTATCAACAAACTCAATCATGAACAATCATTTGAATCAGTCATTCTGCATATATGAATAGAAGAATTAAAGATATTGCTTGATGTTCTGATTAACTTGTTTGCTTTAATCATCAATTTGAAGATGATAGATGATGAATAATTGAAGAAAAATGCTCAGTCGTTTGCAAAGAAACTTTCATAGTATAAAGATGAATTGCAAATCTCAATCAAATACTATGAAGCTTGATAAATCATGAGTTCAATATACTTATTGAATCAGCATTTCAGCTGTCTTTTTGACAGTGATATCTTCATCATCAATGATGCAAGAAATATAATGTCTTTCTTTTAACAATCTGCAAATAATTGTCAAAATAGCGTTGTACTCGCTTGAATCAAATAGATTGATAATGAAGTTCATTGCTATATCTTATCATCACTGTTCAGATATTAATAAAGATTGAAGCAAGTTATTTGCTTTATTTCTAAATATCTTTGAACGTTGACAGATATAACACATTCAAATATATCGATTTATCATTTTTTGCATGAATGATCAATAGTAGTTTCACTTTATGACTTTCATAGTTCTAAGAATATCAGAATGATCAACTGATGATTGATCATGCATTTCACGAATCAGATTCATTTGTAGACACTCATTGAACAAGATTCATAGCTGACTATCATGATACAAGATTTCATTCTGAGTTCAACAATTCTTCAATTTAATATCTTCATATTATGTCTCATCTCTTGCTATTGCTTCGCGAAGTAATTGTAATTGTGATTCATACATTCTTGTGACATCGATTTAGACTCAACTCATGAGAGACTTTATGCTATTTATATCAAGTGAACAAAACTCTCTGAAAGAGAAAATCACTCGTCGACTATACGACTGCTTCACGCAGTCGAAACAATAAGATTGACACTGTGTTACCAAGTAATGAATCTATAGCTTTTATTCAGCGTGTGACGCTCGAGTAAACTCTTAATGAGTGTTTGTATTGTTCATTTATGACGCATCGTCTTTGCTCTGCTCTTCATTGACGATATTTTATACAACGATGTTTCGATTCGATTCTCGATTCGAAGACGAAAGATGTTTTCTTTGCACTCGTGATGCTCATGATTGTAACGTACGTAGAGCTGCGTTCTCTTGCTCAATGATTGTCATTCATTGCGCAGAGAAATATGTGATGAAAGAGAGATGCACACGATGAAAAGATAGAGTGTGATTGTACTGAGTAACTCTTTTCTTCTCTTGATTTGACTTGTATCACGTAGACGTTGAATGAATTGTTAGTATAGACGTGCGATTGCAATCATTCGATGTTTGACTCTGATCGATGAAAGAGAATGCGTTCTGATCATTCTCTTGAGCTCTCGATTTTCCATGTAGATAGATGAATGACTTGACGTCAAGTAAAGAAGATGAGCTCAAGCTCTCTCAGTATATCAGTGTGATCGACGAGTCACTACTTCTTCAAGCACTGTAATCATGATTCTCAATACTTGAGATGACTATTCTACCTGATATCTTTTCATCAATTACTCGACGACATTATCGATGTGATGAAGACGTTTCGATATCGACGCAGTCGACAAGTCGCAAATTCTTCAACCACTTGTAGTCACAACTCTCAAACTCTTCATCTGAATTGTTTAATCACTAGCAGTATCTTTTCATCTTTTACTGACATCGACATGTCATTAATCTTCTTCGTAGATTGATTGTGACTGTTAGAAGAGAGTTGTTGCATGAGTGAAAACTCTGCATGATGACTTTTCTGATCATGCAACGTTCTAACATCATTCAAACTGCGTTGAATTGAGATCTCTTGACTCTTCTGACTTCTATTCAAACACAGAATAGAATCAAAAGATTCATAGTTGACATCATGTATAGATGAATCTTGTTGTCAGTCTTGCTTCGCGAAGTAGCATACAATTCTTTTTGATTTCATTAATTTTAAGAATCTGTTTATAAATTGATTCACTGATGTTCTTCTTTAAATCAGCAATTTTCATTCAATTTGAAGTCAGAATAGTGATTCATTAATAATAAACACACTCATCTTCTGAATCTCTGAGCACGACATCAGCTTGATGAGTTAATGCATTGATCTTGATGTTCTGTTTGTCAGATTGATACATTATTCTGAAGTTGAAATCAGCGAGCTTCTGAATTTAACACATCTGACATCTGCTCAGCTCTTTATCTTTCATTAATGAAGTGAGTGCTTAATGATTAATGAACATCTTGATAAAAATGTCAGTTAGCTTCAGTTCAAGTCATCAGTGTTCAAATGCTCAAATGATGATCAGAAGTTTTTTATCATATATTTTGTAATTGCATTCAGCAAAAAACATGTTCTTGCTATAGAAGACAATTGAATGTAGTATTTTTTCATCATCATATTGAGAGAGAACTTCATCATTGACGTAGTTAAATGAGTCAATTTCAAGAATAGTTTTACAAGTTTAATTAAAGTGATGTAGTATAAAAGTCTTGATCATATGTCTCTTCATATGATTGAAGATGATCTGACAAACTTCATTTCATTCAAATATAATTTTCTTTTGAGTAAGTTGAATCATTGAACAAACAATCTTCGAAAAGTTCTTGATGAAGCATTGATAGAAATTACAAAAGTCAATGAAGAATTGCATCTTGTAATAATTGTTTCTTTAACAACACAAGATATATACAGAGATCAAACAGTAATCACTATTACTAGACTTGAGATCTGAAAATAGCTGAGACAATAATATGTATTGACTACTTACATGAGTTGAGCACGAAGCTTCTATCTAAGAAAACGATCATCATTATATAAACATAGAAGAATCATGTCAAGTCATCTTTGCTCTGAATGATCATTCTGATCATTCTCGAGCAAGGTGAGCAAAATGAGCAATACACTCATCATGCTCACTGTGATCACTTCTGATTCAAGCGATCAGAGCAATCACTTCAAGACTCTGATTACTCAATAATTATTTAATCATTGCTATTACATAATCATCTGCGAAAGAGTTTTAACACTATATTTTCTTCTAAGATTTTCGTTTCAAAAATCACTTTTTCTTCATGTTTTCTCATTGCACAATCAAAAGCTTTATCTTGCGTCGCAAAGATTTTCTTGAACGTATGAGTTCTGAGCATGCTGTCATGCGTTCTTGTGAACACTGCAATCACTTGCAAAAGAAATGTCATGTTGACAACAAAATCAATCGCTGCATCGAGTGTGTGCATCTCGATCACAAGTGCAATCTTACTTTCTCAATGATGAAGTGAAAAAGAATAAAGACAGAACTCGATCGCGTTCTTGATGAGCTGCTGAATGCTCACAAGCAGATGCAAGAAATCTTCATAAGAACTACTCATCTGCAAAATCAATTTGTGTTTCTGAAGAATAAGAAACAAATGATGATTGAACAAGAGTTTTGAAACATCGTCAAGCTCAAGAAGAATGAAAGAAAGACTAGCGAGTCATTGTTGAACAATCTTCTCTTTGTTACGAAGCGTGTTGAAATGAAATAGAGTCTAGTCAATAGACTCTAGAAATTTCGATATGTGAACAAGAAACAATGATGTTTCAGATTGAAATATGCTGAAACATTTCATCTATTCGAGCTCTGACAAATTGACTACTTCGTCTCTTTGTTCGCTCTACTATAGATACAGCTCGAAATCGTCTTCTTTCTTCTGTATTCTTAGTTTCCTAGTTAGAGCTATCTCTATTGATCAAACATTCTATTCAGCTACGCACTATCTCGCTGCAGTGTAATTAGATTCTAGGCACGATTTCAACATTAAACTAAGAATTCGTTAACTCTACGATACGAGTATCAATATTCATTCAAGACACTCGATGAACAACGAAACAAGTCTAAAGAAATTTATTTACCTGATGATCGACGACTTTGAAAGACAGAACAACATCAGAAAATCAATAAAATCAACGACAAGACTGTTGAATTGCTAGAGAATCTACCGCTCATTCAGTAGCATCGATTCACTCAATCAATAGAATCAACGAGAACATATGATTGTTGATTGCTAGAGAATCACAAATCTCAATCTTTCTTCTCAAAAAGCTCATGAATCAGTCGAGTCAAAATAATCTGTGTCATCAAATTTAATTCGACTCGATTTGAATTCAGGTCAATTTAGTGAGTCTGTTACAAAGACAAGTCAATAGTCGATCTCTTTGATGAGCTAGTCGATTCTCTTCTAGTGAGTCTGCTACAAAGACGCTGTCAATGCGATGATCTATTTACTCACATCGCTCTATCTATCAGTGAATCAATCTACCTTGTGTTTCTGTGTCAACTAGTGAGTCTGCTTCAATGACATGATCAGAATCAACCTCTTCGATGAGCTAGTCGATTTTCTTCTAGTGAGTCTGCTACAAAGACGCTGTCAATGCGATGATCTATCTACTCACATCGTTCTATCTATCAGTGAATCGACCTACCTTGTGTTTCTACGTCAAATAATGAGTTTGCTACAATGATCGTTCTTTTTCTCTCATAGTGAGTCTGCTACAATAGACATTTCGATGATCTGAAAGATCAATAGAAAGATTGATAGAAAGACGAGCGTCAAGCTCTACGTCAGTGCTATGAACTACACTACAAGTCATAGAGACATGACTTTTAAAGAGAAGAAGATAATGTTACAAAGCGTGTCGAAATGAAATAGAATCTAGTCAATAGACTCTAGAGATTTCGATATGTGAACAAGAAACAATGATGTTTCAAATTAAAATATGCTGAAACATTTCATCTATTCAAGCTCTGACAAATCGACTACTTCGCTTCTTTGTTCGCTTTACTATAAATACAGCTCAAAATCGTCTTCTTTCTTCTGTATTCTTAGTTTTCTAGTTAAAGCTATCTCTATTGATCAAACATTCTATTCAGCTACGCACTATCTCGCTGCAGTGTGATTAAATTCTAGACATGATCTCAACACTCTTTGACGTGTTCTTTGAGCAGATTAAGCTTTCATCAGACTTTAATTGACTAAGTTTCTCAACTGAAACTGTTGCAGAAGCATCTGACAGTTCTTGAGATTTCTTTTCGATTCTCAAGTGTTCTTGATATGTTCATAATCTTTTCACTTGATTAATCAATGAGACTGATCTTTGATATTCTGTTGATTCAATATATCTTCTACTTCATATTTAATGTTTTGACTCTTTGAATCAATTTCTGAAGATTCTGTTTGAATTAATGTATTTGAGTCTGCAGACTTCAAAAGACAAATATGAAATATTAAGTGTATTCTCATAGATGTTGAAAGATTTAACTTGTAGTTAATCAATTCTTTGATCTCTAAAATCTTATAAAATTTTAGCTTTATGTGATTCAGTTTGTTACTTAATCTTTTCATTTTGATGTTTTGTCTTAGTAGATATGCTTTGTTCTTCTTCTTAAAAGTAGATTCTTTATCTCTTTTCTTGTTTGCATACAAAGTCATGCACTTGCTAAGAAACTGTATATTCTTCTGTAATTCTCTCTGTAACAGCTGCAATTGTTTTATCTGTAGCGTAGCTTTTTGAGCTAATTGTGCAAATTCACGTGATTTCTTGAGAGTTTTTAACTCAAACTCATAGTTTGCAAAGAATGATGACATACTAATTACTTCTGTTGTTGTGTTATTGAAAGTCAACTGTGCTACTGACAGTAACTGTACTCAATCGTTCTGTCTATAATTAATATAACATTTGAGATACTGTTTCAGTGTCTGATTCATTCTTTTCGTTTGTTCATCTGTTTGCAGATGATAAACTATTGACAACTTATGATGAATTTCTAGCTGATTCATCAAGAATTTTCAGAATTTCGATGTGAAAAGTTTATCTTTATTTGAAATTATCTCATCTGATAGTTCATGATTTGCTACAATTGTTCTTAGAAATGTGTAAGTCAAATCTTCTGCAAATGTTGCTTTCTTATATGACAAGAAGTATTCATACTTGATTAATCTGTCTGTTGTAATCAATATAAAGTCATACGTTGTTTCAATGACTCTTTCTTTTGACTTAAATAACTTGACTATAAAGTTCAAAGCTATGCTTTTTCACATATGATCTGATGTGCTGAGACTTTTCAAAAGTTCATAAAGTTTATGTCAATTGTGTTTTGTATGAATGCACACATTGCACTTTCTGATAATATCTTCTATCTGTTTTGTCATGATTCTAGCCTTGTCAGACTCAGTCTTCTAGTCTTGTCAGATTTATTCTCGCTTCGTCATCTTGACTAGTTTCTATTGAGTCTAGCGTCGACTGAGAAACACACATATGTAGTCAGCTTTTTTTCTGTAGCTATCTTTCTTTCTTAGCATTTATCTTCTAGTTAAATGACATCTCTATCTGACTCGCTCTAGACAAACTTCTAACATTAGATAAATGCTCATCATCTACTCTGCTATCAACGAATAGACGATACGAAACAATCTATTCAGTAAGGAAAATTTGCAAGAAATTCTTCAAATTTGCACCATCATTTTAGATTGCAAGAAATTCTTCGATTCTACACTCATTTTCACCATTCTATCCGCAAGAAATTCTTCAAATAAAGCACTCAATTATTACCTGAAATTCATAAAAGATTCTTTGAATTTTCACTCATCAAAAAACATCAATTCAAAACATCAATCTCTCATCTACTCTTATCTCAACAACTTCTATCTTCTCTCATCATGACACGCAACGTCGAGTCAGTTGAGTTTCGAACAACTCGTCTACTTAGAAGCACTGTCAGTAGAAGAGTTTCACTTCTACTCATCAATGCTTCAGTTGAAGCTGAGAAAGCTGTCACTTCATGAAACATAAACATCGAAGAACAACTGTTTCATTGAGTCAGCAATCAACTCAACGAAGTCATCAATATGCTGAACGAGCTTCGAAGTCAGCGAGACTTGACTCTACAACTCAATGAACACTGACTTCTTGTACAAGACGATCACAAAAAGAGAGCGAAACAACTAGAAGTCGCTTTTGATAAAAATGATGAGCTAGAGAAAAAGATCAATCAGCTACAAGACGAGCGATTGAACTTCAGAGCGAAACAACGTCAAGCTGATCGATCTATGCCTCGTCAAGATACTCAGTCAGCTGAGCAACGAGTCAATCAGAAAGAAGCTCACTCTCAACGAGAATCTTCTACTTTATCTGATAACGAAAATGATCATCACAAGTTCATCAAGCTTTTGAATTCACTCATCTTCATCGAAACAGATGACTCTATCTGAGAGACATGAAACATCAAAATAGCTGACAAGCTCGATGTCAACGCGAATCATTACTCTACTGAAAAGATTCGTATTGTCTATGTGATTTTCAGGCTAGAAGATGATGCTGATCAGCAAATCTATGCAAAGCATCGTGTTGATACTTTCTCACTCTATCAGTCACTATCAGAGCTACTGAAACATCTGAAAGAAATTTACGAAGATCAAAATCTGATTTGAAAGTGTCGTTGTGAATACGTTGCTCTGAAGCAGCTCAACAAGCCTTTCAGCTCTTTCTATTCAGAATTCACTAGAATATTCAGCTTTCTGAACTACGACGATATCACTCTGATGAACGACATTCAGAATAAAATCAACAATCGTCTTCAGAACGCGTTGTCAGTTTGCTTCATAGAGTTTAGCTCGCTTGATAAGCTCAAGATCTTTCTTCAAGATGTGAATAACAAACAATGAGTCAATTATCAGCTACGTGACGAGTAATGAACAGTCAAATCGATAGCAGCTTCGGAAAAACGTTTTGTTTCTTCATCGACATCAGCTTCAGCCTCGATTACTAGCTATGTTCAACTCGCTACTTTTTTCATTCTTGAACCTGAATGATCAAGAATGTCAATCATCTGCTTCAACTGCAAAGCATCGAATCATCTTTCAAAGAACTGTTCTCAGCTGAAGACTAGTACTTTGACATCTCATGCATTCATCTCTCGTCTCAATGAGATCATCATGTCAAAAGAAGAGAAGAAATTATTTACAGAGAAATCGAAGAATGAGACAAAAAACTAGTGACTTTCATCAAAGACGCGATGAAAGATGTGTTAATTTCTTCAACAATGAGCAGCTCAAATGATCTCTTTGCTTTAAAACCTTTGACTACTGAATGTGTATTATCTAGCAATGAAATTAGTTACTCATTAAAGTCATTGATTGACACTGAAGCAGCTGACTATTCGTTCATTGATGAATTAATCGCGCAGAATGTTTATGATCATTTGCAAATTGAATCTTTACCTTTAATCAAGCTCAAATCAATAAGAAGATTCGATGATCATTATGCAAAAAAGCTCATTACTCATGCAATTTATTTGAATCTAACTGTTCAAGATCATATGAAACGTTTCGCTTCTATGCTGATCACTTGATTAAATCAACATCAGATGATTCTTGAAAAAACATGAATGAACAAGATCGAGATGACTATTGATATGAGAGATGATCATCTTCAATTTTCTAGTTTCGAAGCTCATATTAAAGCTTCTACCAAAGCTCATTCGACTGTTCTTTCGAGCAAGAAAATCGCGATAGAACAGAAGAGTTTGATTTCTACTCAAATACTAAAGAGATCTATCTCTTCTGTTGTCACTCGACTCAGCGAGAAGTCATCTTCATTCAATAAAATCGTAAAATCATTTAGCTCAGTCAACTTCGCTTCATCTTTCGATTCAATGAACATAGCAATGATAGAGACTGCAGCATATAGATCACTAGTCAAACGGTTGAATGTGACTACTTTCGTGATCATCATCACGAAAATTGATCGACTTCTAAAAACAGCTAGAAATAAACTCGAAGATGTAAATCTACAAGAGCTTTCACACGAAGAGATCTTGAAAGAAGTCAAAGCTAAGCTTTCTTTGAAATATCATGACTATCTAGACGTGTTTGATCGAGCGATGGCTGATCAACTACCCTCTCATCGTTTCTACGATCATAAAATTGAGTTAATCGACGAGAAAACATCTTCTCGAAGTTGTCTCTATCATATGTTTGACTACAAGCTTCAAAAGATGAAGAATTATCTGATCGAGCATCTGAATAAAGACTTTATATCTTCTAGCTCAGCTTCATATGCTTCGCTCATACTATTCGTCGAAAAGAAAGACGATAGCTTGCGTTTCTGCGTCGATTACAGAAAGCTCAATGCTTTGACCAAACGAAATCGCTATTCTTTGTCATTAATAGACGAGACTCTCGCTCGTATACAAGAAAGTAAGTACCTGACTCGATTGAACATCATTTTCGCGTTCAACAAACTACACATGCATTCAGGTAGCGAAGATTTGACTATCTTTATCACCTCTTTTGATTTCTACAAATATCACGTGATGTCTTTCAAATTAATCAACGGTTCAACTTTCTACCAACACTATATGAACGACGTGCTATTTGACTATCTTCATCAGTTTTGTCAGATCTATCTAGATGACATTATCATCTACAGCAAAACACTGAAGAAACATAAGCGACATGTACAATTAGTTCTACATAGACTACGAGAGACTGACCTTCAGATGAATATAAACAAATGCGAGTTTCATGTTCAGAAAATCTTCTTTCTGAGACTATTGCTATTCATCGAAGAACTAAAGATGAATCTCAGAAAAGTACAAGCAGTAGTCGAATGATCTACTTCTACAAATCTCACTCAGATGCAGTTTTTCGTCAACTTCTGCAATTTCTATCGACGTTTTATAAAGAACTTTTCGAAGATTGTTCGTTCTCTGATTCAACTAACTCAAAAAGAGATGATATTTGAATGAGATCAAGCTTGTCAAACGATCTTTGATCATATGAAGAAACGAATGACTGAAGTCTCTATTCTTCGTCATTTTGATCAGAATAGAGAGACTATTCTTGAAACAGACTCATTCAACTACGTCAACGATGACATACTTTCTCAGTATGACGACGAAGAAACATTGCATTCGATGATCTACTACAGCAAGAATCTGAGTCTCGCTGAGTGCAATTACAAGATCTATGACAAGAAACTACTAGCAATCATTCGTGTCTTCAAGCATTGACGACCTGAGCTGAAATTGACTGAGCTACTCATCAAGATGTTCACTGATCATCAAGCTTTAACGTCATTAATGAAAGATAAAGAGCTAAGTAGACGTCAAATGCGCTGAGTACAAAAGCTCGTTGACTTCAACTTTAAAATCATGTATTGCTCAGACAAACAAAACATCAAAGTTGATGCATTGACTCGTCAAGTCAATTCAGTTTCTAGAAGCTTCGAGAATGAACGATGTCGCTATCAGCGAACTACAATTCTCACGTTGAATTGAATGAAAATCGCTGATCTAAAAGAGAAAGAGAACGATGAACCAATTTATCGATTGGTTCTAGAAGCTAACAGAATCAACGAGAATTGTATTCTACTTCGTGAAGTCGTATTAAAAGATGAAACTCAATACAAAGATACTAAATTAAGAAATTGTCGAGTTCAGAACGAAATACTATATCGAAGTGACCTTCTATGAATTCTCTTCAATGAGCATCTTCAAATGATGCTAATTCAAGAAGTTCACGATCAATCTTTTATTGATCATTTCGAAATTCTCAGAACGATGAAGATCATAAGAAGATACTACTATTGATCTTCAATGCAAAAGACAATAGATCGATATATTCAAAACTGCTACATTTGTCAGTGATCAAAGACTTCTCAAGATAAATTCAATGAACTACTACATTCTCTACTCATACTCGAACAGTAATAAAAGAACATAGTCATGAATTTCATCATTGACTTACCTCTTTTGAAAGGCAAAAACGTCATACTAACAGTGATATGTAAACTGACAAAGAAACGACATTATATTTCTTGCTTCACTGATGACGAGAGAATCACAGCAGAAAAAACAGCTGAGCTAATGCTTCAGTGAATATATCAAATACATGATTTACTCGATTTCATTGTTTCAAATCGAGACTTTCAATTTACCTTCATTTTATGAAAGTCGCTTTGCAAAAGACTAGACATTAATCTTCGACTCTTCACAGTCTATCACTCTCAGATCAATGATCAAAGTGAATGAGTCAATCAGAACGTTGAAAGATATCTTCAATTCTTCTGTTCATACATGCAGAATGACTGAGCTAAGCTACTACTCATGATCGAGTTCATTGACAATAATGCTCTGTTCTCAGTCATCTTCTCGACCTCTTTCTTTCTAAACAAAGACTTTCATTCTTGTATGAGCTTTGAACTCGATGTCATCAAATATGAAAGTTCTCGTGAACGCTTGCAGACGACTAAAGTCGAGAATATATCTGAACATATGAACAAAACACTGAAGTTTGCTCGCGAGTCGCTAGTCAAAACACGAAAACAAATGATGAAACAAGTCAATAAGCATAGAAAAGAAGTTGATTATGAGGTTGAATCAAAAGTGTTTCTGAATGAAAGAAACATCGTTACAGCGAGATCTTTCAAGAAGCTAAATGATAAAATGCTCGATTCTTTCACCAATCTAGATCTTGTCGACTCTTCATATAAACTGAAATTATCAGAGTCTATGCATGTTCATGATGTATTTCATTCTGACCTGCTTCGCTTTGTCGTTGACGATTTCTTGTCTGATCAAAAGAACGAACCTTCAGATTCAATAGTGGTAAACGACGAAAATGAGTGAGAAATAGATGATATATTGAATTTTCGTCGATATTGAAGATGACTTCAGTATAGAGTCAAATGAAATGACTATGACAATGATCTCAATTGGTACAACGCTGATGATGACGAATTTATGAACGCTCAGAAGATCGTTGATGATTTTCATATTTGATACTTGAACAAATCGCGCTAATTGACAATTCAATCAATCACAATTTAACAGATCTGAGTCTGTGAAATCATGATTGAGCAATCAATCGAGTCGAGCAGAAAATACATTCATGCGAACATGAATCGTTGAAGAAGAAGAGTAATGTCATGATTCTAGTCTTGTCAGACTCAGTCTTCTAGTCTTGTCAGACCTATTCTCGCTTCGTCACCTTGACTAGTCTTTATTGAGCCTAGCGTCGACTGAGAAACACACATATGTAGTCAACTTCTTTTCTGTAGCTATCTTTCTTTCTTAGCATTTATCTTCTAGTTAAATGACACTTCTATCTGACTCGCTCTAGGCAGATTTCTAACATGTTTTCTCATCTTTGAGAAATAGTAGATTCTAGATATTCTTTCAATGATTTTATTTGAATCTTGATGTTCATGTATCATTGACTTGTGATGATCATCTATCATCTCTTATCTGCATCTTGCTGAGACATAAATCAGATCTTGAAATGTTAGTATTTCATTGATAATCTCAAAGTTCACGTTGTTCTTGATATTCTTTATAATATTTTGTGCGACTGAGTTCTTTGCTAGCTTTAGCTTTACTCGTTTCTCAAGATCTCTGTTGTTGATTCATAAAGTGACTGCGTTTTGTCTATTATAGATAATCGAATCATCTGAGTTCTCTTGCAAGATAGTCTGATTTACCTGTGATCTATCTGTCATATGATTTGCTTTTCTGCTCAAGACGTCAATCTTTAAGTTTTCAGATTTCTTTCAATATTGAATTTGAAAGTTGTATGATAACAACTTTTTTGATCATTTAATCTGTCTTCAATTTAAAACTTTTGTGATCATAAAGTATAGCAAATTCTTATGATTTGTATATACTTGAATCTGATGTCTAGATTTTTTCAAATACACTCTTCATTGTTTGAAAAAGTCAATAATAGCTAACAGCTTCTTGTCATGTATCTCATAGTTCAATTCAGCGTCTGTAAGCTTTTTACTGTGAAATGCAATAAGATGCAGACGTTTCTTATCATCTAATTGACTGATACATGCTTCAATAGCTTCGTCTGATACATTCATCTTGAGTGTAATGAGTTTTTCTGATTCAAACATGATCAGTATTGATTGAAAGATGAACAATTTCTTCAACTTCTTGAAAGCTTCTTTCGCTTTCTCAGTTCACATGAATGATATATTCTTTCTTGTAAGATTCGTAAGTGACGAGATGATTCTGAAGTATTTCTTTATAAAGCATTTATAAAAGTTCGCGAATTTCAGAAAGAATTGAACTTCGATCTTTGACTTTGACGTCGATTAAGTCGTAACAGCTTCTATCTTCTTTAAGTTCATTCTTAGATTCTGAAATGTGACTATGAATTTCAAAAACTGTACACTTTGTACATGAAATTCACTTTTTTCTGACTTGATGTGCAGATTGACTTTCTTCAAAGTCTGTAGAACTTTTTTAACATGTTGCACATGTTTTTTCTTCGTCTTTGAGTATACTAATATATCGTTCAGATATACTATGATGAATTGATTCAGATAACATCATAGCACATTATTCACAAAGATTTGAAATGTGACTGAAGCATTGATTAAGTCAAAAGACATGATCAAATACTCGTAATGTTCTAGTCGAGTGCAAAAGACTGTCTTTCACTCATCTTTTTCTTTGATTTATATTCAATTGAATGTTTCAAGTATATTGAATTTCGTAAATCATTATGCACTCTGCAGTTTATTCTGCAGTTTTGCTATGAGCAATAACAAATAGCTGTTTTTAATCGTGATGTTATTCAGTGCTCTATAATCAACACATAGTTTTAAACTTTCATTCAATTTTGAAATAAACAGAATTGAGTATTCTGCTGACGACTGTGATTCTTTAATGAATTCTTTTCACATGTTCTCTTTCAGATATTGTTGCAAAGCATTAAGCTTTTCTGTCAATAATGAGTAAATGAACTGTTTTGTAAGTTTCTTGTTGTCAACGAGCTTAATCTCATGATTTCATGATTGATGTTTGAATAATGTCTTCTGATCACTTTCTTTCTTAAACAGAATCTTATACTTCTGATATTTTTTAAAAATAATAGCGATAGCGAGATTCTTCAAGTGATCACTCTGAATCTCTTTGCTTCATAACATCTGTGCGTCATTGATTTCTTGAAACTCTTCGCGCATTTCTTCGCTCATCATGATGAATATCTTTACATCTTGTGATGACTTCAATATCGAGTGCAATCGCGTTGTTTCTGTATCTAGAAATGCAATTGTCTCATTGACTTAATCAATCATTGAATTGATCATATGAAGTCATGATATGTTTAGAACTATATCACTGTCTGACTGCTTCATAACATTTAAATGTAACTTTTCTCAATGTTGTTCAAGTCTCAAGTGAATGAATCAAGTTTCTTGATCTATTAGTTCATTATTGTATTTCATGAGTGTTTCATTGAAGTTTTGCAAATTGTAAGATTCTTTCTTCTTCTGCGTAAATATTTGCGCTTTTTCAGCAAATTCTGAAGATATGTAATTCTTCGTGCAGTCACTGTTTATGAATAATCATGCTGCATGATCATTAACTTTGACTCAGACTCGTAATTGCGACAAGTCATTAATGAAGATAAATATGCTTTCAATTTTCAATTCTTGACTAGACTTTTTTAATGATTTGTTGATCAAAAAGTCTTCTAGTTTTTTGAACTAGAAACTCTTTTCTTCAATACTTGTTCTACGTACTGAAATCAATCTGAATTGATTTTTTTAAGTGAATATTTCTTCAAATCACACAGATCAAACCTCTTTCTGATAACTTTTGTTATCTGTCTAAGCTTTCTGAATATGTGATCTTCATCAGAAAGTACATATTCTTCTTGCTTGATAAACTTGACTTCTGTGAGTGACTTTTTCATGACTATGTCACGATATTGAATGTTTTTACACGATGCAATCGACTCATCTTGCATAGTGTCATAAATAGCTTGATGTATATCATTCTTAATCTGTTGCATTCACTGTGAAAAATCTTTCTCTTTCTGCTTAAAAAGAGTGTACAATTTGTTGTACATGCTTATAAAGCTTGCTTAACTTGTAAGCTTTCTGAAATCTTTCTTTACTTCAAGACGATTCTCTTCTTGCTTGAGAGTATCTTCTGCTGCAATGATGAATGCTTGTAGAGTTTCACTAAGTCGACTTTCTTCTTCGACTGCTTAATGAATAGCTTCTTCAATATCGTTTAATCTATTCAAGTCATATACTTCGCTGTCAAGAATCTTTGATTTCACGATCATAATGAACGAACTTTTGTCACTATCTTCATCATGTACTTCTGATTGACGATGAGTTGCTGCGTAGAAGCAATTCTTTCGCGAGAATTTCAAGTATCATTCAGAATCTTTCTTATCACTCAGATGAGTGCAACAGTTGTTCTTGTAACATGCTGTTCATGACAACACTTAATGCTGATCTCTTTGATCTTTTTTCGTTGCTGCAAAAGATCTGTCTTGCTTATCATAAGACTTTGACTTATTCTTGTACTTATTCTGAGTACAATTCTTGAAGTAATGATTCAGCTTCTTGCATGTGTAACATGTTTTGCTCTGTTGAGCTGTTTTATCATGAGCGTTCGTTGATATCTTTCAAGTTACGTCTAACTTCATAGATTGAGAATCATAGTATGACTATCGTCGTTTCTTCTTGAACTTTTAACTCAATACTACTGACATAGTCGATTCTTTATCTTTTTTCAGACGTCTCTCGTACTGTTTATTATCAATGATCATTGCTCTGAATATCATTTTCTGCAAGTTAGCGAGTTTATCAATTTTAATGATTTCATTCTTGACTTTCTCTCGTAGTTCTTGATAAAGCTGACTGATGAGAGTTGCATCATCTCATTTCATATTCATTGCAATATGCTGAAAGCTGATCAAATAAGTCACTGCAAAGATTTTCTGTCGCAGATTGTACAACTATCATTTCACTGTACATTTCTTATCAATGTCTTCAAATACTCTTCTTAGACGTTTCTTGAACGTCTGAGAATCACGAAATATCATGTTGATTTCTTCTTCTCATTTCTCTGATTTCTTCTGCAGATAATTCGTTAGATAGTGATGAAATCATGTGAATGCATTATCTTTTAGATAAATGAATGCAAAGAGTACTTTGTTCTCAATGAACTTGAACTGAAATGAGTGTTGTTTGACGTATAGCTTTATCTGTATTAGATATGCTTTGAGTTTATTTCAATCATCATGATACAAGTCTGATGTTGAGATCTTGATTTTATCTGCGCTGAAGATGCTTGCTTCTTGACTGAGCATGACTCATTCTGACTGACTAAACATGATTGAAAGAAATGAACGTCTCTGATATCTTGTAAAAGAGAGATACTCAAAGTGTAATGATTGTTTCTTTAACAACACAAGATATATACAGAAATCAAACAGTAATCACTATTACTAGACTTGAGATCTGAAAATAGCTGAGACAATAATATGTATTGACTACTTACATGAGTTGAGCATGAAGCTTCTATCTAAGAGAACAATCATCATTATATAAACATAAAAGAATCATGTCAAGTCATCTTTGCTCTGAATGATCATTCTGATCATTCTCAAGCAAGATGAGCAAGATAAGTGATATGCTCATCATGCTCACTGTGATCACTTCTGATTCAAGCGATCAAAGCGATCACTTCAAGACTTTGATTACTCAATGATTATTTAATCATTGTTATTACATAATTATCTGCGAGAGAGTTTTAACACATCTGAGTGAGATTATTGAGTGTAAATCAATCAATGACTGCTTGTATCTTTTGCAAATTTATCTTCAATTCTTCAATTGATATCAAGAGTTCTAGAAAGATAGTTTTCTGAACATGAAACTTGCACTTGTTGATGTTTATCTGTAAATCAGCTTCTTGTAGTCTATTTAAAATCAATCATACATGTTGCTTATGTTTCTTCAAGATTTTGCTGTAAATGATAATGTCATCTAGATAAATCTGACAAAACTGATGTAGATACTTGAACAACATGTCATTCATATAATGTTGATAGAATGCAGATTTATTGATTAATTCAAAGAGCATTACATGATATTTGTATGAGTTGAAAAAGATAATAAAGATAGTCAAATCTTCATTATCTGAGTGCATGCATAATTTGTTGAACGCGACAATGATGTTCAATCAAGTCAGATACTTGCTTTCTTGTATACAAGCAAAAGTCTTGTCTATCAATGACAAAAAATAGTGATTTTGTTTGATCAAAGCATTAAGCTTTCTGTAATCAACGCAGAAATGCAGACTATCGTCTTTCTTTTTAATGAACAAAATGAGCAAGACGTATGATGCAAAGCTGAAGAAAATGAATTCTTTGTTTAAATGATCAATCAGATACTTCTTTATCTTCTGAAGCTTGTGATTGAACATCTGATATAGTCTGCTTCGAGAAAATGTTTCTTCATTGATCAACTCAATTTTGTGATCATAGAAACGATGCAATGATAGTTGATTGATCATTGCTCGATCGAAGACATCTAGATAGTCGTGATATTCAAAGAAAAGCTTAATCTTGACTTGCTCAAGAGCTTCAGCGTAAGAAAGCTCATGCAGATTCACTTCTTCAAGCTTGTTTTCAACTGTAATTATGAGTCAATTGATTTTCAAGATGATAACAGCAAAGATCTTGACGTCTGATCATTTAACTAACATTCTATATGTTGCTGTCTTTATCATTGCTATGTTCATTGAATTGAAAGAGAGTGATTTCAGACTGAACGTTAACTTAAAATTGATGTTAATCAAAGTCACGTCATGCTGTTTTAACTGTTCAATGAACTTCTTGTTTTGACTGAGTTGAGATGTAACGAAAGTGAAAGATCTCTTCAGTATATGAGTAAAAGTCAAGCTCTTTCGTTTCGTGATTAATTTATTGCTTGAGAATAAAGCAATTGATTTCTGACTAGTAAAGTTGAAATTCGAAAATCGAAGAAAATTGATTTGCATATCAATTACTAGATTGATTTTATTCATTCATGTTTTTTCAAGAATCATTTAATGTTGATTTAATCAAGTGATCAGCATAAAAGCTGTATCAATCATATGATCTTGAACAGTCAGATTTGAATAAATGATATGAGTAATGAGTTTTTTAGCATAATGATTGTCAAATTCTTGAATTGACTTCGCTTTAATCAAAATCAAAGACTCAATTTGCAACTGATTATAAACAATCTGCATGATTACTTCATCAATGAATGAATAGTCAGCAGCTTCGATGTTAATCAATGACTTCAATGAGTAACTAATTTCATTGCTAGAAAGTACACATTCAATAGTTAAAGATTCAGAAACAAAAGAATCATTTGACATACTTATCATTGAAGAAATTAACACATCTTTCATCACGTTTTTGATGAAAGTCTCTAGTTTTTTGTCTCATTATCTTCAAAAGAAGACATTTTCTCATTCTCTTTATTCTTCGAAATGATGATTTCATGTAAACGAAAGATGAAAGCTTAAGAAGCAAAAGTATTAATCTTGTTCTGAAAGCAATTCTTGAACAAGTGATTGAAAATCTTGCAGATGTAGCAAATAATTGATGATCTTGCTGACTTAAAGATAAAAGAAATAATCAACTTAACATAGTTAATTATTGAAGTTGTTACTGACAATGAAGTAACACATTTGTTAGATATGACAGTGACTTTGATGATGACAGTGCAACGTTCGCTGTGTAGCTGATAGTTGACTCGCTGTTTATTATTCACATCTTGAAGAAAGATTCTTAAGCGAGTGAGCAAAGTAAAGTTTTTTAAACAGATTGATAAAGTGTTTTGCAAGCGATTATTGATTTTATTCTGAAGATCATTCATCAGAATGCAATCATCATAATTGAGATAGTTGAATAGCTTCATAAAGTTGAAGTAAAAGACATTAAAAGACTTGTCTGCTTATTTTAGAGCGTTGTATTCACATCGAGACTTTTGATTCTTATTCAGTTCATTGTATATTTCTTTCAAATGATTGAATAACTTGTAGATTAAAGTGAATGAATTCAAAGAATCAAAACAATATCAAGTGAAGATATGTTTCACAGCATCATCTTCTAGTTTAGACATCATATAAACAATACAAATAGTCTCATCATTGAATTGATCAACATTGACAATTAACTTGTTGTTCATCTTGTTTCTTCAGTCTTCTTAAGTTGATTCATCTTCATCAGTAAATATAAATGAATTTGAAAATTTGTAAAATCGATGATGTTCATTTTTGAATGAAATGAACTTAGTAAACATCTTTCGTCAAGTATGATTCTTGATAAAAGCATGCAACTCAATATCTTGTTGAGATAAATGATTCATAGTAGATCAAGACTCAGTAGACTGTTGAGATCAAGATTAATCAGCTGAACGTTGTTTCTTTTTGAAACTCAATACTTTCTTTCATAGTTCAATGATAGTCTCTTCTTGAATGTTTATTGTCATTTGATTTGTCTTTAACTCATTAAGTCTCTTGATGTGATTGACTTGTAAATCAATTCATTGCTTGTTGAGTTTCAAAGTCATGTTTCGTTGATCTCTTAGCTTGATCAGCATCTTGATAATCTTGTTTGACTGATCAATAGTTCATTGACGAAGTTGTTGACTTATGTTGATGTTTCATGAGATAGCAACATTCTAAGATCTCGTTGAAGCATCAAAAGAAATAAGAAAAACTCATTTACTAGCAATGCTTTTAAGCAGATGAGTTGTTCATGACTCAACTGATTCAGAGTCGTGTGTCATTGTAAGAAAAATAAAGATAAATAAATTGATTTAATTGTGATAAGATTGAGTGATTTTTTTTTTGATTCTTACTTGATTCAACACTTATTATGAGTCTATGCAAGATTTTATATATTGTAGCGAGCGCTGCGCTAGCGTAGCGCTCTTTTCATATCTACTATCGCTTTTCTCTGCACTTTATACTGTAACTGTTTTCAATGCAAGAACTTTATGAGCTTATTTCTTTTCTACTTTTTCTCTCTTTCATTTAATTCTTTAATGATGTCACAGTTTGAAATTGATTCAGTATGCTTGTCAAGAGTATCATTCAAATGATCGTTGTCATCATGCTCATGATTTCTAGAAGCTTTCTCAAGTTTGTGATGTTCTCTTTGCATTGCATCATCTTTCATTCTATCTTTCATTTAAAACATGTTAATAAAATGTGCTTGATCAACATTCAATTTCTGTTGCATTTGCATGTTATTGTAGTGACATTGAGTATTCATCTTTCATGTAGAAATTGATTGAAGTCAATTTTTCTCATGCGTAGCTGCATTAATAATGCGCTGTGAGACTTTGCATGATTCTTGTGCAGTTGCAGATGTCAATGTGTCATCTTTGATGTCAAATATTGAAAATAAGTTGCATTGAATTTCTTTTTTCAGACTACTCTTCACGTTTGTCTGATCTGTTTCTGTATAAGCGTCAGTCTTGTCATCACTTCAGTGCGTTAATGCTCAGTTAACAATAAAGACAAATCATGTGCATCATCAGTCATTTTATTCATCACTTCATTTTTGAGTATTTTTACATGTCTCGTCACTCAATGTAGCTTCAGCGTGACTTCTCAAGATTGAATGCTTTCATGTGCAATCTGAACTTGTTGCAAATGTGTCTGATCTTTTGTTGATATCATAGCTTTCACTGTTTTCAGAGAAGTCTGATTATCACTATATACTTTGTATATCTTTTCATGACACTCTTGATTCACTGTCATTACGTTTACAAGATGTTTCATTTTCGTGACTAACTCTTTCAGCTCATCATGATGAGTGATGACTAAAGTCAATCTTTTCAGTCTCTTATTTAGCTTTCAGTTCATTCTCATTATGATTGCTGTAACATTGTTTCTGCTGTTGCTATCATTTGAGTAAACTCTTTGCTTTGACGTGAATGTGTTGAGATTATGTTATTTTATTGACATTTTCTTGTTTGTAACTATAACTATCTTTGATGACTTTGATCAGAAAATCACTGTATAAAGATGACTTCAATTCATCTTCATCTGTTTGAATGTTTCTTTCATTCACTTTCGCTTCAGCTGTAAAGATGTCTTGCACAGCTTTGATTTTCAATCTCTTTTGAATGTTAAGTCGTTGCGAATTCAACGCATTATCATCTTGATAACTTCGTCTGATTTTCAAGAATTCATGTTTGTTATCAATCTTTGTATCAGCTTTCATAAGTGAATATTTATTGACATCATGTTTGTTTTCATCTGTAAAGTCTCTGTTGATGTTACATGATAAACATTGATGATCTGTCACAATGCTCTTTCTTGCATTGATTTCAGCTTGATGTTCAGACTCTTTCAATGATCTTTCACTCTTTGTGATGTATATCATATGATGACTTCGTGACTAAGCAGAGAACGCATCATCGCGAAGTATATTTGCTTATTTGTCATCATTGATGAATTTCAAGTAAACTTGATGATTATCTGCATGATTTTTTGTTTAATCACTAGTTTTGCTTCAACATAATACATGTGAGTTACTCATTTCAGCTTGAAGTTCAGTTGAACTTTCAAGACTCTGATATCTAATTTCAAGTTGATCTGATATTTTATCAACTTTACATTAACTTTCATATTAAATCATTTAGAAATTCTCATAAAGTGAATCAACTCATGCTTTGTTATCAAGAATTTGATGTCATGCATTTTTGATCACTGTTCGCATCTATCATAAATCTCATTAAGAACTCTGCAGTTGCGTTTTATAAACTCTTCATATGTCAAGATATTAACATCATTCACGAAGTTTATGAAGTTAGTTTTCAGCTTGATGTCATCATATGCTTCTGTAAAACAAATATAATATCGACGATAGCAAAAAGTCTTGTAATATGTCAACGTTCATGCTGCATTTCATCATCGTGTAATCATCAATTGTGATCATGATGCGTTGATCTTTTAGAAAGTTCTTCACAAACTCAAGAAGCAGTCTAGAAACTTTTCTCTTCTTCATGTCATGTAAAAGTTTGCTGTGCATCACATTATCAAACGCATTTTTCTCATTCAGACTCAGCAATGAGACTACTCTTCTTCTTGTGTTGCTTTACACAGTATGTATCTTTTCTGTAATTAGTTGCAGAGTTGTATCTGTTGATCTGTGCTTGCAAGCTTTCATCTGAGTATTCAATATTGAGTTGCAAGCTTTTATGACATTTTGCAAATGTTCAAATATGATGAACTTCAGTATTTTGCTCAGTGTGTTGAGTAACGCAATTGATTTATATATCTTTGCATTGAAGTAGTTTTTCTTGTCTGACTTTTGCATCACTATTGTGATTGTGCTCTTGAACTGAGTTGATTGTATTCTCTTCTATAAACATCTTTCAAAGAGAAAGCATATTTATTCTGACGTGTCATTAACAAGTCTGCGCATTATTCTATTTATGTATTTCGTATGTCTTAACATCATATCAAATGTTGCTTTGTAGATGACTTTTTTAATCTCACGATGTATTAGTGAAGCATCATTTTCAATCGAGAGTAAGTACTTGAAGTCTATTGTGTTCAGCATGAGAATCTTTGAAGATGATGAAAAGTGAGTCTGAAACATCATCTTCGCTTTATTCTGTGCTGTTGTGATGATGTCAAAGCACTCTGACTTAATCAGAGAGAAAATTGTTGCTTAAGTCAATATGTTTGCAATTGCATTTCTTGCTCATTTTGCAGTTTTGAACAGTTCTCTTAAGAATTATTCAACGTTCTGCATGATTTCTTGATATTCACTGCATTTCTGTTTTCTGATGATCTTGCTCTTTTTATCACATGCTTGAATGTACTTTGTTCAGTTGTCGACGATTCAACAGCTTCTTCTCATTCATTGCACACTTTTGACAATCTTCATACACTTCTTCGTTCATTCTGCTTTGATCATTTCATGTGATCTCGCTCAAAGAGTGAAAATCTCAATGATCTTCTTCAATGCATCTAGCAGTTGCTTGATGTACTCATTTATGCATTGATGTCTCATCTCATGATTTAACAATGATTTCAACATTTGTTCTTTCAGAATATTAATGAATTTCTCTTCATTCATTATCTTTCAGTTGCAACGCGATTTTCGCGCTGATTCTTTGCAAACTCTGAAATCTATAATTGTCTGTATCAACAGATGATCTGAGAAGTTTTTCATTTCTTTGTTGATTTCACATTGTATTAATTGATTCATAATGTCATCTGTCGTGAAAATCAGATCTATTGTTGTTTAAAATTCTTGATAATTTCTTATAATTGTATCTTAAGATAATGCTAGTGATGCATCAATGTTTGTGATTATTTTAATTAACTCATTCAACAATAAATGTTGTCTTGAGTAGAATGATTCTTTTCATGTGAAGTGATGCAGATTAAAGTCTTTTATAAGAATGCTTTCTTTCAACATGTGCAACGTCTTTTTGATGTTTGAAAGATTTTCTTTTTCATGAATGATCTCATAATCTCTGAGTGACAAATTGTATGCTTCATGAATGTGTATAGCTTTTTGAATCATCTGTGCATCATCTGTTAATGTTTATAACATAATTGTGTTTACATCTTTGAAATGTTATGTTGAATGTCAAATGTTGCTGTCAATTCTCTTGTTTATGTAGAAACAGATTCTATCTTCATTATTCTTCAGCATGAAGTCAACAATTGCTGAGCAGTATACTCTGAAAATGTCATCAAATCATCAGAATTCTTGAAGAATCAGAATGTCATAGTTTTTAATTTTTTTCTCATGTAGTAGTACTATCATCATCTTGTTTCTGAACTTGTGAATGTTGTACTGTAGTATTCAAAGCTTCTTTTGCTGAAACATTAAAGTTTACATTTCAAACTGTTTAATATTTTCTTAAGTGTCTGCAAAGCATTTGCTTCACTTATAAGATTCTCAACAGAAAATGACATTGACAATGATGTAATTAATGTTGACTTCAATTCATTTGATCTTGACTTCTTGATCAAGTGATTCAGTATAGTGTTTTCTGATGTGATGACTGCGCTGAGCAAATGACTTTCATTTGTTGAGCATCTCTGCTTTCTCTTTAAGTCGTTGTTCATCAGCAATTTCAAACTGATAAATGTTTTTGTAAATATCTTTGACGTTGCTGTTTTTAGTTCTTTCTGCTTTTGTACAACATGATATAAAAATTTATGTTTTGTGACTCTTTTTATTCTTTCTTTTTCAGCTTGTCATTTATGACATTGAGAGTCAAAGACTCTGTGTATGTCTCAACATACTTCATATTTTCACATGTTTTAAGTCTGTTTGTAAAAACAGTGCTTCAAGCAATGATTCAATGTACAGTAAACGCATTTTTGCTTGTTTTTGCATTCATACATCTTATGATCATATTCTTGATACTTTAGACACTGATGCACTCTGCAACTTAAGTTGTAGAACTGTGTGATTTTTATGTTGATCTCATGACATATCTTCTTATTGATCAGCTTATTTGTCATCTCAGCGCTGACTATGCATATCATCAGTGAAACATATCTCTTCTGCTCACTCTTCTTTATGAGTCACTCAATCTTCTCGATCATCATTTCTGAATGTATATCTTTGTTGATCTTGATGAGCATTCTCATCTCTTTCTTCTCTATGTTCTTAAACATTTCTTCGACTTTAATTTTATGTATCACTACTTCAAAACTGATTTCATACAGACATATGTTCAACAATATTTCTTTGATTCAAAAATCGTTTTTCTTCAATGTTTTTTTGCTGCTCTTCATCTTGACTTGAAATATCAGCAGTCTTAATTATCTCTTCATAATAATAATAAATTCATACATTCTTGTGACATCAATTAGATCGACTCATGAGAGATTCTATGCTATCTGTATCGAGTGAACAAAACTCTCTGAGGTAGAAAATCACTCGCAGTCTACATGACTGCTTCACGCAGTCAAAACAGTGAGTTTTGAGACTATGTATCAAATTTGTTCACGTTGATTGCATGTTAAAGAATGAGTGTTTTAGTCACTTTAAATTGCTTCAAGAGCTTCGTTTTCATCATCATCTTCGCTACTGCTCTGAGACTCTTCGTGATAACAATGATTATTCAATAGTTTGAGAAGTCAGCATCTTGTAGCATTCTTAATCGCAAATGCAATCAGTTCAAGCAATGCATGAGTACATGCTTCGTTGTCTGATGACTTCATTCGCAGTTGCATTGCAAGCTATTCATGTTTGAAACATTTTTAAAGTGCAGATAAGTGTTCAGATCTATGCGTTTAATTTTGATGTGCATTGCAAGAATGCTTTCTGCTTTCTGAAAATCATCACGCATCTTTATCATCTTATTGCTCAGATGCAATCTTTGTGCTGAAATTATGTTGATGTCTGCAACGCGTTCTCTGTACTTTTCTCATCGTTGATTTCATTGATCTTTGTGATACTGCATTATTGCGATGCTATCGCTTGTTGAAATCATTGTGAAGAAGAAAGTGCATCATCTGTGTCTCAACTGTATCTTCGCATCTTCTTAAATGAAGACATTCAGAAGTACTATTTTCTTGATGATGAGTAAGCGAGAAATGATGCAATTAACTCTCATCAAACGAGTGTGTATTAGTTTGCATGCTTGTTTGATCTCTTGCGTTCAATCATTGACTTAACTGTGTAGCATGATCTTGTTTTGTAGCATGTTCAAATGAACATATAGCAAACTCATGTATGTTTCTGTCTCTAGAGTTTCAATGTTTACTCTTTTGAATGCTTCTGCTACGTGATGCAAAGTCTGATTTTGAAGTGTTTCTAGTCTGCATTCTTTGCTCAACAGTTCATCTTTCTTGTTGCGCTGATGTCAGACTGATGCTTCGAATGCAATTTCTGATCTCACTACTGCTGAGTATACTTGTCTCGCTTTTGTGAAGATAGCTTCTCATGTGAAGACTTCAAGACAACTAAGTGTCAGCATTCTTATGACGTGATTCATCTTTATTTGTTGAAAATGCGCGTCTCATTGCAGTTTCATGTTCAGTTGCATCTCTAGAACTTGTACGTCTGATTTCGATTTAATAACTGAGTTTTCTATTTGTATGCTAGTCATCATGTTAAATCTCTTTGATTTTCTAGTGAAATGCATAAGCTCATACTTTTCTGATGCAAACGTTGCATCATGAGTGCAAGCTCATTTCATGCAGACGTCGTGTGCTTTGCTCAGTGTTTTGCAGATTTCTTCAGTGAATCTGTCGTAGACTAGAATGTTAATATCATTTACAAAGTCAAGCACTTCGATTTTAATTCTCAATGCTTTGCATTTTTCAATTAAACTTGCGTTGAAGAATAAAAAGAGAATCGATGAAATGAAAAATCTTTGCAATATATTTGCGTTTATCTCGCGCATGTCACTCGTTTGTTCATTGAATATTAGCGATGTCTCTCGATTCTTTAGAAAGCTGCATGTTCATTTAATTATGTAACTTGATGTTCTTTTCATTTTCAGTGTATGCAGAAGTCTGACGTGTAAGACTTGATTGAACGCTTCAACGACATCTAAGCTTAGCATGAAGATCACATATTTGATTTTACAGTCTCACACTGTGTGAACTTGATCTATTAGTAGATTTAACGTCAAGATCACAAATCACTTGCGTCTCGCTCTCATTTGAGCATTTGATAGCATGCAATAAGTCTCGACTATGTCACTCAGTCTTTTGATCATGATTGACTTTAGTGCTTTGCTCATGATATTGAGCAAAGCAATGAGTCGATACGTCTTTGAATCAATATAGTCACTTTTCTTTGATTTGCATAGTACTATTATTTGAGTCTTTTTGAACTGCTTCGAATGATACTTGTATGTTATGCATGCGTTGAATAAACTCATCAGTACTGAAATCAGTTCTGTGAGACTCACTTAAAGCGCTTTGTTTGAAATATCTGAAGCGCTCAACGCTTTGTCTGCTTTTACTCGTCTGATTGTCTGCTTCACTTCATCTTCTGTGATGCGTAAATTGAATGAGACTGTCAAAGATATGAATGATTCTGTGATGTTGCTGACATTCGCTTGAAAAGATGAAAGAAAGAACTTTTCTCACAGTATCTTGATTTTTTTCTTGAACATTGTTATCATATGATCAATGTCGCTTCACTTCAGTGACAAAAACTGAGAAAGCTTTTTAGATAGCTGACTTTCGATTCTAGCTCATTTTGCAAAGCATCATATTGATTTGAGTGCTTCACTCAACTCATGCATTTATGTTCTGAAGTGTATGCATTTTGTTTGTTGAATGATCTTGTTTTTATGATCATTGTGCTTCAGATATTCATTTCACACTTTTAATGTGTCTTGCGTTTTTCATATAATTCGCAGTCATCTTGATTTCATTACTACTTCGAAGCAGCTTTGATTTCAAAAGTCTCTTGCTTAATTTGATGACTTTGTCAAGAGAGTAAATTTCTCGATGATCTTTTGTAACACTCTGATAATCTTGCACACTCTGACATTCATCATAATCTTGTTGTCTAAAGAGTGTTTCAAAGATAAATGTATTTGCAGATAAGCACTCAATGCTTCTGTATTCATTTTCTTTCAAAGTCGTTGAGTTGAGAGTTGCACTGAGATTGTTTGTAAACATAGCTCTGTGATGATCAAAAGATGATTCAATCTTTGATGCAGATCAATTCATATCTTGCACTTGCATGTCATGAACTGTATTTTCTCGCTGTTAAAGACTAAATCAATCATCGTAAATTAATTGTGAGCTTCGCGAGTAATAATGCTTGATTTCAGTAATAATTTCAGTCTTACATTTGTAATGACGTTTAGTAAAGTATCAGTCATCATATGATGAGTGAAGCATCTTCATTCTTCTCAATGAGAATGATGTAGATTGAAATCTTCTACAATCAGTTGTTTGCAGTCATTCTTGAGTAGTTTGTTCAAATGAGAAATGATTGAAAATCTCTCTGTGAATGTAGTAAACAGTGAGCATGAGTTGTAAACGTTTAGAAGTCTTAGCATCTGCGTTTCGTTGTTTGTGTTGCAAGTTAATATTCTGATTAAGCAAATGTCTGACTCAACTGTTTTTACTATTCATTGATTGAGTTTTAGATGTTTGTTAACATATATGCATGTTCTTGATTGAGATGACGAGTTTTTCACTAAATGAAAGAAGTTGTGTGCTGAGCTAAATGACTGTGAATCATTGTTGTTGTGATCTTGCTTCTGTATAACTACTATGTTGAATTCGCGAACTTTTCTGTCAATTAAAAATGATTCTTGAATTCTTAATGATTTTCTGATGTTGTACTGTAGAATTCATAGAAAAGACTGTTTTATCATAGAATTATTCATAGCTGTTGTTGACTCTGCAATGAGAAGACTCTTTATATGCTTTCAATCATCGACGATTTTTCTCGCTTTCTGATTGAACATTTCTGAATCTGCTCAGATGTCGTCTTGTCTGAGTCACTATTCACGCAAGAGAAAAGATCAACTCATCTTTTCTTGATTTCTACTATCTGTCAAGTTGATTCATCAGCGATTCAACTGCGTGTTTTCAGCATGACTGTTGCTGAGTTCAAGAAGTTCATTGAATCAAAAGAATTCATTGAATCAAAAGAATTCATTGAATCTGAAGAGTTCATTGAATCTAAAGAGTTCAGAGATAACAAGAAGAGTGTGCAATTGTATTTAAACGTCTCAGAATATCTGAACAATCTGTTTCTATAGATTTTGAACACTTGTTTCATCTGCTGTCATCACTTGAGACAGATGCATCTTCAGAGTTCATGATTTTCGTTGCAATTGACGTAACATCTTCTATTCAAAGACATTACACACTTCTTTATGTAATGCTTGTCTGCGCATTTTTCACAGCGCTGATTCTTTCTGCAGATCTTAATCATGTGATCAAATTCGTGACATCTGAAGCATTGTGTGATGCAACAGTTCTTTTCAAATAGCTTGCATGCACATTCTTGATACAAGTTCAGCATGCTCATGTTCATTAATTGATTCATCATCGCTTCAATCGTGATCTTTACAATGAGCGACGAATGAATCTTTTCGCTATTTGCTATCTTCTTGAATCAGACTATTCTTAGAACTTTCAGATCTTCATGAAGTCTCACGTTATTTTTTATCAGTCTTTCAATGATTTTTTCTTGATTGCTCATGTTTATTGTAGTGTGTACTTCATGTGTCAGCATTGCGAAGATTTGACGTACTACGCATGTCAAACTTGCGATTTCTTTTGTTCATGTCTGAGTCTTTTTCAGATTTGCTTGAGCATCTGAGCTAACTGCATGAAGAAAAATGTCATCGCTGCTTAGCTTGCGAAGTGACATGATTAGATTTCTTTGACCTGTCAACACGTCTGCGATTCTTTGTAAAATCTGTTCAATCAACTTCTTCTGTATCTCTTTTATTTCTCTTCTGTTCATTATCTTAATCATGACTTCTTGTTTCTTGCGAAGTGATAACAAGTCATCTTTAAAACGTTACTCTCTTGTCGCTATTTCTTCTCTTGTCACGTTCGCTCATGACGTGATTTTCATTGAAAGACGTATGTTTTTCTGTGTATGCAACTGCTTGTTAAGCAGTTGAACTGATGTCTTCAGTTTCTGTACATTCTTCGTGATGAACATGTTCTGATTCGTGTGATGTTTTTCTTCTGAGTTGAGTCAAAGACGTTGAATCAGCTTCAATGCTATCTTTTTTCACGAATGATCTTTGTTCTTCTCTTTTTCTAACGTTGATATCTTTATTAGTAGATCAATAATATTAGCAACGTTCTCTTCATCGTCATGTGAGTGTTTCAATCTTGCATCTTTGTTTTCTTGCAATGAATCAACGTCACTTGCAATCGTCTTTGAATCAGCATTGCTGCAATTCATGCAATTTATCGTCGTTCAATCATCTTTTAGATTCACTCTGTCTTGTTTGTAATGCTCTTTTTCAAAATTTGTGATGCGTGCATTGTGATTGTTTTTTTTCAATTATCTTTTCATTGTTTTTATGTTTTTGCATGTTAACAATGTTTTGTCGACGTTAATCTTTCTTGCTCATTTCACTATGTTCTTCATTATTGTCATCATGATTCTCTTTACTTCTTCTTTCTTTTTGATGAAGATCTTTACTTCAAATTTCTCATAATAATTTCATACTGATGATGATATATTAACGTTGAACACAAGATAACTCTCAAATAATGTCATTGACTTCACGCTCGCTCTTTTCACTCAACTGTCGACGTGTTTTCTCTTCTTTATGAACTCTTTTTTAAGTCTGCTCATTATCTTTTTCAGTCTCTTCAGCTGATTCTTCATGCATTAATTGACAGTCAACGCAGCGACGTGTTGACATGTCAGCTTTTCTATCATCTCTGTTAAACTTCTCATCTTATCTCAAAGCATCAATTCATTGTTTTTATGCTCGTTGAGCTCATAAAGTACTTGCAGCTTGTGTAATTTCTTCTGTATATCTTTCATCTTGACTGAATTCTTCTGCAAGATAACAATAATTACTTTTCATTCACTCGTCATCATCATGTCAATGATGCTTCTTATTTGCTCTTGATAATCAGAATGAAGCGTAAGCATCATGTTGATGATGTGCTTTGTCTTTAAATAGTTTAAGTAATTCATTTTCGTGATTTTGCGCATTTTTCAATTAATGTTTTTTCAAGATTGAGTGATTGATTTGATAAATTTGAATAAATTTGAATGTGTGTTTTGATGAAAGTAATTCAAAGAATTTCTTGCAAATTTTCTGAATAAAAGTAAATTATTTCATATCATTTACACGTCAATAGCAAAATTGATGAGCATTTATTTAATGTTAGAAATCAGCATAAAGCAAGTCATATGAGTGTCATTTAACTAGTAAATAAATGCTAAGAAAGAAAAGTATTTACAGAAAAGAACTCAATTCTTATATGTGTATTTTTCAGCTTTATGCTAAACTCAATTGAGTTGATGTTTTACACATATGATGCAAAGTTTCAATGACATTACTTTTAACTTGAATGCTCACTAGACTTAATTAGAATGAACTCAAGATGAAGATTAGAAAGAATAAATGAAGATTAGAATTGTAACAAATTTGATTATTGAAATAAAAGTTAATTATAATTTTATATGATTATTAATTAATTTATAATTAATCATTTATTAGCATTACAATAAACATGAGTAATCAAGAAAAGATCATTGAAAGACTGATAAAAGATAATGCAAGACTTCATGAAGATCTGAAAGTTCTAAGAATAGTCTGACTCAAGAAAATAGCAGATAGCGAAAAGACTCATTCATTGCTCATCGTAGAAATCACGATCGAAGTGATGATGAATCAATTAATGAACGTGAGCATGCTGAACTTGTATCAAGAATGTGCATGCAAGTTATTTGAAAAGAACTGTTGCATCACACAATGTTTCAGATGTTACGAATTTGATCACATGATTAAGATTTGCAGAAAGAATCAGCGCTGCGAAAAATGCGCAGACAAGCATCACATAGAAAAGTGTGTGATGTCTTTGAATAAAAGACGTTGTGTCAACTGCAACGAAAATCACGAACTTTGAAGATACATCTGTTTCAAGTGACAACAGCAAATGAAACAAGCGTTCGAAATCTATAGAAATAGATTGTTCAGATACTCTGAGACGTTTAAATACAATTGCACATTCTTCTCATTATCTTTGAACTCTTTAAATTCAACAAACTCTTCAGATTCAACGAATTCTTTTGATTCAACAAACTTCTTGAATTCAGCAACAGTCATGCTGAAAACATGCAGTTGAATTGCTGATGAATCAGCTTGACAGATAGTAGAGATTAAAAAGAGATGAGTCAATCTTTTCTCTTGTGTAAGTAGTGACTCAGACGAGATGACATCTGAGCAGATTCAGAAACGTTCAATCAGAAAGTGAGAAAGATCATCGATGATCAAAAGCATACAAAGAGTCTTCTCATTGCAGAGTCAACAACAGTTATGAATAACTTTATGACAAAACAGTCTTTTCTATGAATTCTACAGTACAACATCAGAAAATCATTAAGAATTCAAGAATCATTTCTAATTAACAAAGAAGTTCGCGAATTTGACATAGTAGTTATACAGAAGTAAGATTGCAACAACAATGACTTATAATCATTTAGCTCAGCACACAACTTCTTTTATCTAGTGAAAAACTCGTCATCTCAATCAAGAACATGCATATATATTAACAAATGTCTAAGACTCAATCAATGAATAATAGAAACAGCTGAGTCAGACATTTGCTCAATCAAAATATTAACTTGCAACACAGATGATGAAACGCAGATGCTAAGACTTCTAAACGTTTACAACTCATGCTCACTGTTTACTACATTCACAGAGAAATCTTCAATCATTTCTCGTTTGAATGAACTACTCAAGAATGACTGTAAACAACTGATTGTAGAAGATTTCAATCTACATCATTCTCATTGAGAGAGATGAAGATGCTTTACTCATCATATGATGATTGATACTCTACTAAACATCATTACAAATGCAAGACTGAAATTATTACTGAAATCAGACATTATTACTTGCGAAGCTCACAATCAATTTACGACGATTGATCTAGTCTTTAACAACAAGAAAATACAGTTCATGATACGCAAGTGCAAGATACGAATCAATCTGCATCAGAGATTGAATCATCTTTCAATCATCACAGAGCTATGTTTACAAACAATCTCAATGCAACTCTTGACTTGATGACTTTGAAAGAAAATGAATACAGAAGCATTAAGTGCTTATCTGCAAATACATCTATCTTTGAAATGCTCTCTAGACGACAAGACTATGATGAATGACAAAGTGTGCAAGATTATCAGAGTGCTACAGAAGATCATCAAGAAATCTACTCTCTTGACAAAATCATCAAATCAAGTAAGAGACTTTTGAAATCAAAGCTGCTTTGAAGTAGTAATGAAATCAAAATGATTGCAAATCATATGAAAAATGTAAGACACATTAGAAGCATGAAATAAATATTTGAAGCACAATGATCATAAAAACAAGATCATTCAACAAATGAAATGCACACACTTCAGAATATAAATGCATGAGCTGAGCGAAGCATTTAAATCAATATGATGCTTTGCAAAATGAACTAGAATCGAAAGTCAGTTATCTAAAAAGCTTTCTCAGTTTTTGTCACTGAAGCAAAGCGACATCAATTATATGATAACAACATTCAAGAAAAAAATCAAGATACTGCAAGAAAAGTTCTTTCTCTCATCTTCTCAAGCGAATGTCAGCAACATTGCAAAATCATTCATATCTTTAACAGTCTCATTCAATTCACGCATTACAGAAAATGAAGTGAAGCAGATAATCAGACGAGTAAAAGCAGACAAAGCATCAAGCACTTCAGATATTTTAAACAGAGTGCTTCAAGTGAGTCTTGCAGAACTGATCTCAGTACTGACGAGTTTATTCAATGCATGCATAATACACAAGTATTATTTGAAGCAGTTCAAAAAGACTCAGACAATAGTACTATGCAAATCAAAGAAAAGTGATTATATTGATTCAAAGATGTATCAACTCATTGCTTTGCTCAATATCATGAGCAAAGTGCTGAAATCAATCATGATCAAAAGACTGAGTGACATAGTTAAAATTCATTGCATGCTATCAAATGCTCAAATGAAAGTAAGATGTAAATGATCTGTGATCTTGACGTTAAATCTACTAGTAGATCAAGTTCACACAGTGTAAGACTGTGAAATCAAATATGTGATCTTCATGCTAAGCTTAAACATCATTGAAGCGTTTAATCAAGTTTCACACGTCAGACTTCTGCATACACTGAAAATGAAAAGAACATCAAGCTACATAATTGAATGAACATGCAGCTTTCTAAAGAATCGAGAGACATCGCTAATATTCAATGAACAAATGAGCAACATATGCAAGATAAATGCAGACATATTGCAAAGATTTCTCATTTCATTGATTCTCTTACTATTCTTCAACGCAAGTTTAATTAAAAAATGCAAAGCACTGAAAATTAAAATCAAAGTGCTTAATTTTGTAAATGATATTAACATTTTAGTCTATGATAAATTCACTGAAGAAATCTGCAGAACACTGAGCAAAGCACATGACATCTGCGCGAAATGAGTTTGCACTCATGATGCAACGTTTGCATCAGAAAAGTATGAGCTTACGCATTTCACTAGAAAATCGAAGAGATTCAACATGATGACTAGCATACAAATAGAAAACTCAGTTATCAAATTAAAATCAGATGTACAAATTCTAAAGATGCAACTGAACATGAAACTGCAATGAGACGTGCATCTTCGACAAATAAAGACAAATCATGTCACAAGAATGCTGACACTTAGTCATCTTGAAGTCTTTACATGAGAAGTTATTTTCATAAAAGCGAGATAAGTATACTCAGCAGTAGTGAGATCAGAAATTGCATTCAAAGTGTCAGTCTGACATCAGCGTGACAAGAAAAATGAACTGTTGAGCAAAGAATGCAGACTAGAAACACTTCAGAATCAGACTCTGCATCACGTAGTAAAAGTGTTCAAAAGAGTAAACATCAAAACTCTAAAGACAGAAACATACATGAGTTCACTACATGTTCATTTGAACATGCTATAAAACAAGATCATGCTACACAGTTGAGTCAACAATTGAACGCAAGAGATCAGACAAGCATGCAAACTAATACATGCTCATTTGACGAAAGTTAATTGCATCATTTCTCGCTTATTCATCATTAAGAAAATAGTACTTCTGAATGTCTTCATTCAAAAAGATGCGAAGATACAGTTAAAATGCAGACAACACACTTTCTTCTTCACAATGATTTCAACAAGCGATAGCATCGCAATAATACAGTATCACAAAGATCAATGAAATCAATGATGGAAAAAGTACAGAGAACGCGTCGCAGACATCAATGCAATCTCAACATAAAGATTGCATCTGAGCAATAAGATGATAAAGATGCATGATGATTTTCAGAAAGCAGAAAGCATTCTTGCAATGCACATCAAAATCAAACGCATAAATCTGAACACTTATTTGCACTCTAGAAATGTTTCAGACATGAATAGCTTGCGATGCAACTGCAAATGAAGTCATCAGATGACGAAGCATGTACTCATGCATTGCTTGAACTGATTGCATCTGCAATCAAGAATGCTACAAGATGCTGATTTTTTAAACTATTGAATAATCATCATCATTACAAAGAGTCTCAAAGCAGTAGTGAAGATGATGATGAAAACAAAGCTCTTGAAGCAATTTAAAGTGACTAGAACACTTGTTCTTTAACATGCAATCAATGCAAACAAATTTGATACATAGTTTTAAAACTCACTGTTTCAACTGCGTAAAGCAGTCATGTAAACTGCGAGTGATTTTCTATCTCAGAGAGTTTTGTTCACTCAATACAGATAGTATAGAATCTCTCATAAGTCGATCTAATCGATGTCACAAAAATGTATGAATTTATTATTATTATTATTAATCATTTATTAATTAATAAATAATCACAAAATTAACAATCTGAAAAGCTGATAACAAGATTCATCTGTACATGATGTTGACTACAAATCTTTTGATTCTATTCTATGTTTAAATAGAAGTCAAAAGAGTCAAGAAATCTCAATTCAACGCAGTTTAAATGATGTTAAAACGTTACGTGATCAGAAAAGTCATTATGCACAGTTTTCATTCATGTGACAATCTCTTTTCTAACAATCACAATCAATCTACGAAGAAGATTAATGACATGTCGATGTCAGTAAGAGATGAAAAGATACTACTAATGATTAAACAATTCAGATGAAGATGTTATGATTCTAGTTTTCATCTAGTCTTCATCTGATTTCATTCTAATCGAGTCTAGCGAGAATTTGATCTAAAGATGATGTCATTGAAACTCTGCATCATATGTGTAAGACGTCAACTCAATCAAGTCTAGCACAGAGCTGAGAAACATACATATAAGAATTGAGTTCTTGTTATGAACATGTCTGAATCGATCAGAGTTCAGATGACGCTATGCCTAGTTTGAACCTAGCGCACTTCTATTGAACCCTTCGAGCCATTCTCAGCACTTCTTCTCGTTGTTCAGCACTTTCTTCATTCATCTCTTTCATCATTCTTTTAGGCAAACACATCTGACATATTACATCACATCTGTATCGAGTCTAGCGCAGCCTCAAGCCATTATTTATAGAAGAGCTTGCACTCTTTCTCTTCTGTATTCTTAATGTCTTGTTATAGCTATCTCTAAAGAGCAATACATACATATCAGTCTCGAGCTTCTTTGGTTGAATGATCTAGGCACGATCTCAACATTACATTAAGAAGATCGTTTATCATACGATACAGATACTCATTACTCGTTCAATATACTCGTTCAGGCAGATCGAGTCTAAAGAAATTCGTTTACCTGATGATCGACGCAATCGAAAGACAGAACAACACTAGAGAGTCTATAGAATCAACAGCGAGGCTGGTTGAATTGCTAGACGACTTACAGCTCATTAAGTACGCATCGTTCATCTCGATTAATAGAATCAGCGATAAAGAACCTTCGTTGATTGCTAGAGAATCAAATCGATCAAGAGAATCAATCAATCTTCAAATCAAACAACAAAAACAACTTCATCTTCTATTGTCGAGCATCGCTCTTCGCTCAATCTCTTTCTTTTAAAAACACTCGTTCAATTCAATCTCTTCTTTCTTCTTCATCATGTCTCGTCTCTTCAAAGAGCGTTTCGAAGCTTCATTCTTCATTGTCGAAGATAACAACTCATTCGCTGAAATCATAACATCTTCTATGACTATGAAAGCTTTGAAGAAACGATGCGAAGAGCTGAAAGCTAGACTACAAGCTAGAGAGATTATCTCGTCATCGTCAACCTACTCTGAGCGTTCTAGATCTCAGAAAATACTCGATTCTTCGTTGTTCACTGATGAAAAGAACTCTATCTGAAAGAACTGGTATGAAAAAGTTCAGAATAAGCTAGAAATCAACGTCGATCTCTTTTCAAGTGAACGAGTCAAGCTGAGCTACGTACATTTCAGATTATTCGATGATGCAGCTGAGATCACTCAGTCAAAACGCGAACGTGACTGTTTCAACTCATACAAGATCGTCGATGAGCTTTTGAAAGAGCTAGCTCAGTTGTTTGATGACTCAGATAAAGAAGTCAACTTTCGTAGAACCTACTACAACTTGGTTCAAGAACAGAAGAAATTCAGCGAGTTTTATACTCAATTTCAACGACTATTCTTCTATCTAGACTATCAAGAAAAACAGCTGATCGTTGATCTAAAGAATAAAATAAACTCTCGACTTCGATTCGCTTGAGTAACTCAATTGATTCAACTCAGTACTCTGAAAGAAATTCGTTTCTACCTCATTTGATTGAATAACGATCAACGAGCTATTCGAGAGATCAAGAATAGAGAAGCAATGATCAAAGCTTGAACAACTAAACAGATCATCTTCGCTGAAGAATCAGTCAAAGCTACTCGTAGAATCATAGAAACGAAGATGACTGATCAGTCAAAATCACGCGACGCTGTTTTGACTAACGTCAAAGAAAATGACTTACTAATCGAAAACTGCTTTCTTTGTCATAAGTCTGATCATACTTCTAAAGAGTGCTTGAATAGATCTTTCAGAATTAACGCATTAGATGACGAGTTTGATCATTCTTTGAACTTCAATTCAGAGTCTGATTCAAAAAACTAGTCATCTCTTTCAGAGTCATCGAAGAGATAGAGATCATTTCTTTGTGCAATCTAATCGACGAAATTTCATCTATCGAAGAGAACTACTTCGAAAAGTCATTT
>JAABUL010001718.1_pt1 | contig 39783 bp, 66 predicted proteins | sample 5559151 | NCBI WGS metagenome assembly JAABUL01 (sample SAMN10711876, study PRJNA513368) | rock metagenome | isolation source: Antarctica rocks | place: Antarctica: Victoria Land, Pudding Butte sud | reverse complement strand
GCCCGTCGAGTTTCTGTCGTTCAAACGCTGTTGTTGCCCCCTTCCTGCCTGCGATGCTGCAGCAGCAGCGCATTTCCGAAACCTCGGATGCTGGGCTTCGAGCTCGCCTTTTTCGGCCAGGCGGGGCCGCGGCGGTCGCACATCGAGCGGGTGCTGGTGCAGTGGCAGTGCTGGATCTTCGTGGCGTCCTGGACAGGCGTCATAAAGTGCGCTTTCTGCCGCACACCGCCACATCCTCATGCTCCTGTTGATAGCCACGACGGCGCAAAAGTGACAACTGTATCAACAACAAGTTCATTGTTGTGTAGCCCGTCGTTGTGAAGACGATGATACTGCAGACGCGCAAGCTCCCCCGATGCTGCTTTTGCTCTGAGGCGGGGTCCAGAATCCAGGTCAATATGCCTGTTTCGCCCCGTCGCCTCGTGCAGGTACCATGGGCCGAGGCCGGCGCCGCGGGAGAATGCGGTGTGGGTGTGCAACCACACCTCCATGATCGATTACATCATCCTGACGGCCTACTCCCCCTTTGCCGTCATCATGCAGCTGCACCCCGGCTGGGTGCGAAATCCCTTGTGTTCCTCAAAACCTCGCTGCTTGAGGTACAAGGAGCGCGTGTCATGACACCTGCTGTTTGCCGGTGAGTTCCTTGCTGCTGTTTGCCGGATGCATTACATGCACTGCTGAGAAGCCTCTGCTGCGGAATCCGCCGTCAGCAATCCGGTGCAATCGCAGTTTCCTATGCAAACTCCAAGCAACTCGCCTGTGCTGCAGGTCGGCTTCCTCCAGACGCAGGTCCTAGGCTGCCTCGGCTGCCTGTGGTTCAACCGCAATGAGGTGCAGTAGGGTTTAGGGTTTAGGGACTAAACCATAAATCCTGCTGGCTACCCTGCAAAGCACCTGCTTTACTTGCCTAGCTGGAAAGCTCCACGAATGCGGCATTCTGTGGAGCTGCAGCTAGGCATCGGAAAAAGGCGAGCACGCCCCAAACTGGCCGCCGATTGGGGTTCGAAGCGGCGCCAATAAAGCTTGATATAGGTGAGACTCTCGACATCGTGCGGCATCGTGCGGCAGGTGCGGGACAGGCAGCTGGTGGCGGAGCGCATGCGGCGGCACGTCGCCTCAGCCGACTCCACGCCGCTGCTCATCTTCCCAGAGGTGAGGCGCCGGCTGCGTGCAGACGAAACCCTAAACCCTAATTGTCCTCCCTCCGGCATCGGCATCGCCCGGGCGCCCAGCACCAGTCATGCCCGCCGGCATGCCCTGGAGCGAAACCGAAACGGCCGCTGGGGCGCATGCGCAGAGCAGTGCCAGGCATCTTTCTATCAGCGAAGTGTACCCGACCCTATAATTTCATTATTGTACCCTAAACCCTAAACCCAACGGCGCGCAGGGAACGTGCGTGAACAACGAGTTCTGCGTCATGTTCAAGCGCGGCGCCTTCGACCTGGGCGCCTCGGTGTTTCCCATCGCCATCCGCTACAACAAGATCTTCGTCGACGCCTTCTGGAACTCCAAGAAGCAGTCCTTCAGCGCGCACCTGGTGCGTTAGGGTTTAGGGGTTAGGGTTTAGGGTTTTGATGCTGTCTGTCACGTTTGAGCGCACGTTCCATTCCCTGAACGTTCGAGAGGCAGCGCACCCGATGCGCTATGGAGTCGTTCAGCGCTGCTGATATGCTCCTTTCACTGGTTCAATAACTGTCCCATAGGAAGCTGTCCTTAGGGTTTACGTTAGCCTGGCGCGCTTGATGTTTCTCGGAAACCCTGAGCATGGTGCTGACGGCTGGGGCTGCATGTCGCCTAACAACCCTAAACCCTAAACCTTAAACCCTTGCCTTCCCTCTGACCTCAGGCGCGCCGCATGGGATGCATGTTCATCTATCTGCGGTGCAAGTTCAAACCCTGTGGCCGACGCCATGGCCAATCTGCACGCGCAGCTGAAGCTGATGACGTCGTGGGCGGTGGTATGCGATGTGCACTTCCTGCCGCCGCAGACTCGGCGCGAGGATGAGACCGCCCAGCAGTTTGCAGAGCGCTGCCAGGTGCTTGCCCCCGACGCTCAAAAGCGTGAAACAGACTCAGAAAGCCTTTGCTTCCCTTTCGTGTCCTGGCCTTCCACTCTCCACCGTCGAGCGTCCATCTGCGCTGTCCGGTCTCTGGCTTCTGCGACCACACGATTTTAGGGTTTAGGGTTTAAGGCTAAAAGTGCGCTGAGTGCTGCCTGGCAGGCTGAATGCACGTTCCTGCGGTTCTGCAGGCGCTGATCGCGGGGAAGGCGAAGCTGAAGGTCGCGCCCTGGGATGGGTACCTGAAGGTGTGTCTGCCGCCGATGCACGCCTCGACTGCAATTGTGTGCAGACGCCGCTCGTGACAGCATAGCGCATCCAGATGCGCCCTGCTCTCCGCGACCAATGCGCTACCACTGCCTCTTGCTCATCATTTTGTGCGCGCCACCGGAGGCCTCTTATCTGCAAGGATCCTTCCTGATTAGATCCAATGCGCAACGGTAAAGCGCGTGCGCAACCAGCCAAGACACGCGGCTGTGCGTTCTCGCAGTACTACAACCTTGGGGCGAAGCACCCTGACCTGATCGAGAAGCGGCGGCGCGCCTTTGCCGACAACCTGAGCCGCTTCGCGCGGCCGGCTGCCGCTGATGGCCTGTCCGGCGCCGCCGGCAGCTCAGCAGGTGCGGACGGCACTCCGGACCGTGTGTTCCGGTCGGCGACAGCAGCCGACGGCCCCGCGGACGTCGTCGCGGCGGCAACTGCCGCAGGTTCTGCATCAGCAGACGCGACGGCAGCGCAGGGAGGCGCCACTACAGGGAAGGCTGAGGCAGACGGGGAGGCGGCGCCGGGCACCGGGCGGAGCGGCATCGCCACTCGGCGAGGCGGTCGCGGCGGCGACGCGACCTGAGCATGGCGTATAACGGGCAGGCGGGGGTCGAAGCCACGATTGGTGCCTGTTTGCGCGTTCGTTGGGCCTTGTCAGCCGATGTGCTGTTGCAGTTGTGTGACGGCGATGCGCACGCAGAGAGAGAAGAGCACCCGGAGCTCGCTGTTAGGGCGGAGAGGATTAATTAGACATGGGGTGGGATGAAAGAAGCAGCGAGTGTGATGTGTACAGCGCATTGTTCGATGAGTCGGGCAAGACCGTTGCAAATAAACTGGACGAATAGGCAAGTAATACTGGACAACACCGGACAAGGCTTTGAGTCTCGCAAAATGGCGGCAGCTATCTGCCAAAGAATGCATCCATGAAATTTGTAGCTGCCAAACACACCTAGAAATCCTGCTGGTCATTCACGACTTTGCATAACATCCACGATGGCTCTCCACCCACAGCGCAGTTGCGTTGTCGATGTGCGACACAAGTGTGTCGGGGTCGGGGATGTACTCCATGGCATGGCTCCACATGTTGAAGTCCGCACAGAACAGATGCGTCGGCGGGCATTGCTGCCTCCACAGCAGCGCCACTTTGTCCTGCAATCGTACATTGGAAGACTTGTTTTCAGGTGAACTATTACATGGGAGAGAGCCATTGGAACGAATGACACGAGCCCATTGGAACGAATGACATGAGCGAAGGAATGACATGAGCTCTCGAGGGGGAAACGAATGAAGTGGTGGGAAACTCATGTCGTGGTGTTGACATCAGGTTTACGGTTTAGGGTTTCAGGCTGACCCTGTTGTTCCAGGAATCAAAGTCCGATTTCCGCACGAGCGCATCCAGATTCAGGCCAACTTCCTGCCGCCCAGACAGCTTCACCTGCGGAACACATACATGTGCATCAGCCCTGCCCACGGCTGTCATCTGCGACTACGAATCCTCCTTAAAAATCCTACCTGCCACCGTGCCGGCTGCGGCGGGTTGCCTATCAACATGAAAGTCAACGTACCGACATCGTCTTCAGGCTGAGGGGAGTCAGCGTCCTGGCGGCGTACACATTCATCCAGCGGTGCCCTATTGAGTTGCTGACCTCCACAACCACCGAGCAAGCCGGCAAGAAGACGAATGCGGCAATCACCGCGCCATGCCCCGTCATCAGGACATCTGTTTGGTCGAGCAGCTGCGCCTGCATCAGAATGGCAGCATGTGTGACGCAGCGACCAAGAACTGTTGTGGCTACGCAGTGATGCACTCCGTGAAATCAGCATTGCTTGTCACCTGTTCATGGAAGCTCCGGCCTTCCATGTACTTGAGTTGCACATTCTGCGTCGCGGGCACCTCCCTCACTCTCAGCTTGTCGACCGCTTCGGCTGCTGTGACGATGCTCCTGCCTGCGCTGTGCGCGCGATTCACAATGGTGATGCGCGGTGCCGCAGCATCCGGCGGGGGAGGGCTGTTTGCATCTAGTCCGGCGCACTGCCGCATGTACCGGATCCACTGTTTCTTTTCCCACGTCTGCAAGTCCCGCATGCCGGCTTGCCCCTTCGCACCCGGCACCCCATTTGCTCTGCGCCACAGACACATGCGTAGCTGAGGTGAAGAAAATGGGAAAGGAAATGGGAAAGGGGAAAAGCAGCGCGGCACAATAGGAAGATCAGCAAGTACATCACACACATACGTACGAGTTGCAGTCCCGCGCTTTACATATGGGCCCCGAGCCGATGACGAGCTCCGAGATGATGAAGGCCCTGTCAGCAGGTGACTCGGCCACCCTGAAGTGCTGCTGCGCGAAGCACTCCCACAGGTTCGTCACCGTCGGCAGCTGGTCTCTATCTGCGATCACACACACGAGCTTTTGGCAGGTGCATGGCGTGTCTCCGAAATAAGCGGCTGAGCCAAGGGCAATGCACAGCAATTTCCGTATGCACTGCCGCCGCACCACTCTGATCGTCGGTCCACAGCAGCATCGTCTCGTTCCGCTTTGGAGCTTGCTGCTCAAAGTCGCACACACCCAGGTAGCTGCAGCGGCAAGTCAGGGACTTGTCAATCGGGCAAAACGAGCCTCCAGAAGTGTATGGCATGCCAGGGCGACAGAACATGTATAATAATGTGTGTTCATCCATGTGTCGGCAGCAATCCACGACCGGCCTCACTGGCACAGGCGAGCAAACATGTCGGCGCCGTCTTCTGCAAACGAGTGCCACCAGTTTCCCACATGGCTGCGGTGGAATACGAGCGCATGCGGCACTCTGGTGACTGCAACGTCCGCTGGGATGGGCGCATCGGCCACGTCTGCCGAGGTCATGAATCTCGCGACGCTCTGCTGGTGATCTACCGCAACCTGGTCCAGCCGTTCGTCATCATCCCGAAAGTACAGCCGCACACTTGGAACGCTGTGGCGTTGTCGTCCCCCTGCGGCGCCGCACAAAAGGACTTGCATACTTCCTGGCACCAACCGATGCATATTCCATCCACACGTATCTTCAACGTGCAGGAGTCGTTCCTAGGATTTGCTGCGCTGTGAAGTAGATGGTGATGCTTGATGCGCGAGCTTGCCACCACTGCCAACTAACAAGGGGGTGGTGCAGGAGCTTCGATCAGGGACAACATTCACCTTCAGATAGCAGGAAGAGGGTACCATTCCACATCGTCACATTGGACAGTCGGCAGACTCGCTGCCGAGGCTCGTCCTCCGTGCACTGCATTTCCAGGGTGCATGCTCACACGCAGTGTGAGATCTTGCAGATGGCCTTCGGGATCATGCTCAACACCAGCGTGGACAGGACCCTAGGGACGAGTCGCAGTTATTGAGTCGAGGCGTGCACCACCACGAGCTGTGTCTCATCAGATGCATGGCGCGCTCGATTTTGCGTAACACGGCACCTGGACGGTTGACATGGGCCATGTGGCCTCATGGTGCTCGTGTGCGTTCTTTATGTGATCTACCGTGCCGGAAGACGGCTCCCTTCGCGCTGTATGTTGCCGGCTCGCCTCCGGATCAACCAGCACCCACTTCGTTCGCTCTCCTGAGACACCAGCGGATAGAAGCAGCAGCGCGACCGTCAGCCTAATGTACCGCTGCATCGAGGAGCACGCGCGGCTATCATATTTGCCGCGCGAGCATGTTCGTATGCTGCGCTGCCTCCCGTGAATTCCCCCAGCCTGGCATCTACGACGTACATGTGAGTAGGCCTAGCTAGTATTGGTAGTGTGTTACATTGCTGTGATTAATTAGACAACTCCACGACCAGGCAACATAGAAGGTTCGTTTGTATACATTTAGATATGGTGAATCCTCTGCTGTTCAAGCTAATGCAACACCTGCCAGGCATTATATGTTAGAAATTCTACAGTAGGTGATGTTACATCAGAAAGACGATGGCAATTCAGAACCAACGTATTCAAGCGGGTGAGACCCCATCATCTGGACCATCGCTACAGCATACATACTACTGCTGGTATACCTATCATTTTTGTTCACGAGATGCAATGCTGGGGATGACCGGTTGCTGAAAACAATGGACTAGCAATCAGCTAGTGTTGCAATGTCAAACAAGGACACCGAGCTGCAGGGGTGTTCAACTGCAATTCTTCTCTCACCCAAAATTGAGACGAGCACTGTCACATCTCTACAATTCGTTGATTACCAGGCTCGGTGTTCGACAAAGATTTCGAGAATGATGAATGCAGCTAGGCTTACCTGCGCTGGACATTTTCATATGCAATTTGGCCAAACGCTGGACCACTTGCGCCTCCGCTGTCATAATAGAATCTCGTGCCTTGACTAGGTAAACCATCGCTAGGAGGACAGCGTTCCCCTGTCTCTTGCAGCCATCAAAACGCCAAAAACCTAGTCACACATGTGTGACTAGGTTTTTGTACAGCCATCGTTGTGCAGTAGATCTCGAAAGCGAATCTATTAAAACAAAGCTGAAACTACTTTAATGGCGACGAAATAATTTATTCTGTGCAATCTCGCCACTTAGGTTGCGTTTCTCGCGAAGCCGCCACACATATGATCATCAATACAAACGAAGCAACCGTGCGTACTCGCAAACCTCGCTGGAACAACTTGAAGTTGCATCAATTTTATAACTACCACACCTCCACGTTCTGCACCACGTCATGCAAAGACTCTACTTTCACTTGCCTTATCAGCCTGAGTGAGGCTGGGGGTGTAATTTATCTATCTATCACTGCGCAAATAGCGTTGCAAGTCCCTGTTGTTGGTCTGCGTACCCAGTCCCTGATGTGATTAGGAGTAAGACCGACGCAGGCGCCGACAAAAGTGCCGATACTGACGCCTAGCCTGACACCTTCATCTGAACTGACCCAAGCTCCAGAGCCCGGTTGCGGTGGCAAAGGCGCGTTTTGCAATTCATGACAACCGTCGAGCTCGCCCTTGGAAATGGACGCATGAAATGCATGACGTATTGTTGGAACCCAAATGTCAATTTTCACCGTCATGGATCACATTGATGCATTGGTTGCGCGATTGAGACTATTATAGTACGAGTGTCCTCGCCTGCGCAAAGCAATAATTGATGTTGAAGCAAGACAGGTCAAAGCAGCTCGGCGCATTGTGAGAGGGGGAGACGTTATGCTGCCATATCTTACCAATCGCGACGCCATCAACGCAACCGAATGGGCAAAAAAGCTGGAGGCGCTGCAGCGCAAGCGGTTGCAAAGCCAGCTCCAGCAAGCGCCTTTGGGCGAGGCGAGCTGACGCCGCATAAAACACACCCGTCTACGAACCACCCGTAACTGAGCTGGCTCGTTACAAAATGGTCCTCAGGTCCAGAACATGAACACAGTCAGCATCCGATTCAGCCGCATGACTCAGAGAGGTAGGCTATGTACGAAGAAGCGGGTATTTCTCGTTCGGTCGATTGTGGGATTCGATTGTGGTACATCAACACTTCGCACGTTTTCAAACGCCAACGTGCACAGATCACCACACCTAGTACCTTGGTATTGCAGAGAGGGCTCCAATCACAAAGATCTTAGTGTTACTCCTGCTGCCGCTGCCCCACCACCATGGATCGGGACACAGCCGTCTGCGTGGAAGCGAAAAAGCTATTCCAGGCCCCGATAGGCTCAAGAGGACAGGATGGCTGCCAGCTTGTCGTCTACTTCAGGGCCACCGCGGCCAATCGTCGAGAGTACCTGTGTGACAGGGCAACGCGATAGGTTCATCAGCTTGACTCACCCCTGACCTTGCTAGGCACAAGCCTGTTGTTCGCCCACGTGTGCATGATATATAAACCTTGCGGCGCTGTGATGTCGCACCTTCTCTGCAAAGGCATTGATCGCAGGATTCTGTAGCGCCCGCTCCAAGGCCTGTACGCAGGGAGGAATATGCATCACAGACGACACACGACCAGCTGATAGCTAGCATTCGCTGACGCAGAATGCACGAACTGAGACGACGAGCAAGAGACAAGAGATCCTGCATAGCTGTATCAGAAATCTGTGGCGGCTCCTGAGCCTGTGAACACAGCTGTTGCCGGGCCTGCATCAGATGATGCGGCAGCCTGACCCTTTATCTTGAGCAACTCACCTGTTCCGGTCGGTCGGCGGAGTCAATCGCAGCGACAGCGGTCCGCAGCTGCTCGCTGCGCATGGATTCCCGCACCTCTGCCGACGACGCTGCGGGCGCAGGGACACCATTTAAACTCTAATGCTTAAATCGTCATCGTTCAGAAGCTCACGAAAAGGACCGGCCAGGTCCGTGAGCTTGCAGAGACAGCTGGCACGCGTGTTGAGCTGATTGCGCAGCTGCCGATCATGCAGTGGACCCGCCTTGCACGATGTGTTCACAGGGCAACAACAAGTTCGACATCTGCAGATCACTGGCTAGTCCTGCCGCCGGCATGAGCAAAAGGGACAAAGTGGCTGCCGTGCTGGCGGCTTGCCTCGCGCAGCAAACGAGTATTTGTTCAGAAAACAGTCGGCTCACCTAGAAGCTCCAGGCTGCCGCGCGGAAGGCGGAAGTCGTCTTCTTCTGCAGGCTGCTCCCGGGGCGCGTCGTCCCACCCTGCAGCATGACATGGCAGGCTGCAGTGGAGGCGGGGTGTTGCCTGATTGATGGATCGGCATGGCAGGAAGGAGGCAGTCAGCAGACACCACAGTGCAGAGGTCGCATTGCCTGTGCTGACCCCTTGGAGCGTTCAGACTGGCCGCTCACCTTGCAGTGGTGCGGCAGCGGGCGAGGCAGCCGACACCACCCGCAGCGTGATGGCCGCGATACCGGCGGCGCCTCCCGGCGCCTTTCTGCAGAACGCAGGCAGATTGTCATATCGCAGCATGTGCAGCGTGGCCCATGTGAAGCCAGGCCGTACGGCTGCCGCGGTGCTGCCGGCGCGCCCTTAAAACCTAAACCCTAAATGCGAGATGCCTTGGTCCAGCCGTGCACCGCTGTGTGGTCGCTCGGTGCGGCACCGGCGTTCACCGGCCCGCCACCGCGCCTCACATGCTGTTTAGGCGTCTGACGTATGTCCTGCTTCATCATGATGCAGGAGCCCACCTGATGCGGGTGGTGCCCTCGAAAGCATCGCGCACCAGCGGCGGGGTTCCTTGCGGTATGTTATGTAGACAAAGATCTGAAAACATTCACGGGGGTTTTGCCCACCTGATGGAGCGGATGGTGCCCTCGAATGCGCCCCGCACCAGCGGCGGGCAGTTGCCCGCCGGCAATCGCCCCAGCGGCGCTCCGTTTGCGCTGCTGCAGTCCACGCCGCCGTCCGGCGCCGCCGCCAGCTGCAGTGGCTGCCCTGATTTCAGAGCAGCGGCCGCCTCCTGGTGCTCTGCCGCCACGGTCAGCGTGACGTCCACCTTCTGTGGCGCGCCCGCCATGGCGCCGCCTCGCTGGTTCAGAGCGGCTTCTCCGTTCTTGGTCAATCAAAGACGGGGACTTCAGACCGCGCACGGAGAGACTACGCTTCAGCTGCGTGTTCTATGTTTGTCGGACCAGCTGACATGTTCCTTTGCTTGAGGCGGCTGGCGCCTGAGCGGCCCTGTCCAAAAAATTGCAAGGTCGAAGCGCAGGCTGCGGCCAGCAAGCTAGATTGTCTGAACAGCAGCCAGGATGGCAAAACCCCGCAAGATCGCCGTTGACGAATTTGTCCAACGCTGGCGAAGGGATGAATTGCTTGAGAGACACGACAGGCACGCCACGCGAGACTCTATGATGCTGTAGGCTGGTTGCGACTGTGCCAGGTTGTTGCTACTATTTTGCAGGCAGCAACTGAAGCTCTGACCGAGAGTTTTTGGCAAAAACTTTTTGCGCATGCCCCAGATCCCAGAGTCCCAGTGTCGGAGAAGGCCGCGTCAGACAGCAAGTGCAGTTGCACATTTCGAGTTTTCGGCACAGCAAACAACACGAGAGCCGTGCTGGCAATCGTGTGCAGTCATACAATGCACGCGCGCCACTTGAGCGGCTTGTCAGGCTTGCAGCATCCCGTCAGCATGTCGAGCAGCCGCCTCACCGCGCTGCTGCGCCTGTCGCAGGCGCACATGATGTCCGCCGCGGGCTCCTCCTCACTCCTGCAGCCTGTTCTCTCGGTGCCTGCCGGCAGCAGAGGCATGGCAGCTGTCGCAGCCACCAGGCGCGGCGCACAGACGCCGTCGCGGTACAGCGTCCGAGGGGACGAGAAGGACGGCTCCTCCGGCATCTGGGATGCTTCAGAGCCGCGAGAAGACCACAGCGACGACCGCCGTGGAGCATCGCCACCTGCAAGCCGCTTTGCGTCAGACGCCAGCGGCCGCGGCCGCCGGCAGTCCTATGACGGCGGCTACGGCAGCAGCAGCGGCGGACGCGGCAGCGGTCGATCAGGCGGGCGGGGCGGCCCGGCTCGGCAGAAGGGTCCCAACAGGAGCAACCTGTACATGCCGCGCGACAGCGGCGGCGACGGCGACAGTGACAGCTTCACACGCTACCCTCGAGGCGGCGGCGGCCGTGGCGGCGGCGGCGGCGGCAGGAGCAGCGGCCGCGATGGCGGCAGCCGCGATGGTGGACGATTCGCGCCCGGTGGCAGAGGCTCTCGGTCCGGCTCATTTTCTGGGCAGCGCGCGGCGGCAGGTGAACTCAGTCAAGCTGCCTAACCTGGGCGGACCAGCTTGTATGCTGCATCTCGACTGCAAACTCTCGTCAGCAAAACGTTCGGGTAGCATCGAGGCAGACAAGAAGCTTAGCTGCATTTCAGAGAGATACGTTCAAGATTCGATCAATCTGAGTCGGATGCTGCAACGTTGCACCCATGCAGGCGCCCGCTCGAAGGCGCCGGCGTCGCCGCGGTGGCAGCCGCAGCATGCGCGGCGGGACGCTGACGGGGAGCGCAGGGAGCTGCGGCCGGTGGCGACGCCGACGGCCGCCGACGCGGCCGCGCTGCGCAGCCCCGCCGCCGACGCGGCCGCCGCGGCTCAGTCGCCGGAAGCGGCTCACCCCGCGGCAGCGGCAGCGCAGCCGGACACGGTGAGCATGAACGCACTCAATGGTGCTGTCGCACAGTCGCTGGCAGAATGTGATGTGCGGCGTCGCAACATACCCCCGGCGATCCAGCCTTACAGGAACGGCATGCCAGCGCAGTGTGCCATGCAACTGGCACCTAATGCAGCTGCCAGCTTTTTGCGTCAAGACTTTTTGCATCAAGACTGCCTAATCCGTCCTGCAGTCGGTGCCGCGCAACGAGGGTGTGCGGGATGGGCTGTGGGGCCAGCGCGACGCAGCGCTGGTGGCGTCGGCCACCGACAACCAGGCGGCCAAGCCCGCGCGCAAGGCCCGCTTCTCGGAGCACGGTGAGTCTGGGATGTAGGGTTTAGGGTTTGGCAGGCCTGCTCGCTGTACGAATGCCGCTGCCGCCGCCACAACCCCCGCCTGGCGGTCACGTGCGACGGCATTACCCCCAGAGCCAGCTTTCTTATGCACCCTTTCCTTAGGACTTAGGGTTTAGGCTTATCAGTCAGGCCCTGAACCCAACCGTCTCGAGGAAGCCCTGCCCTGGACTGCCGGCTGTGGCTATTGATCGGCGAATAGTTGCAGAAATGCATCCAAACAAGTTATCTTTTGCTCCCGATAGTTTTCAATCGAAAATTATCGGGAGCAAAACACTGCAATAATTCTTGCTAAGAAGAATGCCCAAGTAGTTCCAACATTTCCTAATAAATAGTGAGCTACACCTACTGCACGGCTGCCGGATGTGTGGGTGCACCAGGAGTGCCATCTCCATGCGTGCAGCAGGAATGCCATGTCCATGCTTTTGCTAATAATCAATACAAAATATCTAATCATATTTATTTTTCAGGGCACTGGGGGCATCGCACCTTGCATGCTTCCAGCCGCTATTTAGGGTTTAGGGTTTAGGGTTTAGGGCTGTCCGTCGCTGCAAATCCGACCTGCAGCACAACGCGGATCACCCCCGGACCGCAGGCACGGTGCTGCTGGGCGCGAGCGTGGAGGCGCTGACCGCGCTGGCGGCCGCGGACGGGCAGCCGGCCTACCGCGGCAAGCAGCTGGCGGACGGCGTACGCAACGGCGCCCGCGCCCTGGAGGAGATCAGCAACGTGAGGCCTCTGAGATTGTGATGCTGCAGGGATCGCACACGATGCTGCAGCTCTGATGGGGTATCGGTCTTGTGCCCTGGCTTGTGCTAAATCCTGCAGGCTTGCTTGAGTAGTAAATAAAGTTCAATCCAGTTGATTCAGAGAGCCCTTCGTATAAGGAGTTTTACTAACAAGGCATCCAGTGCCCAGTGCCCAGCTTGCCTCGCTGTGGCACACTGCTGTCTTGGTAGCCCTGATTGAACTTGTTTCGGGTTTAGGGTTTAGGGTTTAGGGTTTCTCGCTGCGCAGGTGCCGGCGGCGTGGCGTGAGCAGCTGGCCGCGCGAGGCGTGCGCACTGGGCGCTCCCTGCTGCACTCCAGCGTCGGCGCCAAGGACGGCACCCGCAAGTTCCTGCTGCAGGCACGGGTTTAGGGTTTAGGGTTTAGTAGTGCTCCAGCAGTTGGCAGGCAGGCTGCACCCGCTGAACGAAGCGCCCACCAGCATCAGGGTTTCCTAAAACCTAAAACCTACTGAACGCAGCGCCAACTGGGGCGTCCCGCATCCTCACGCGGGCCTGCGCTCTGGTCGTGTCAGGTTTTCCCCTCCTGCTTGGGCGCCATTCCTCTTTCCGATTCCCATTTCTGAACGGCTTGTCATGCCGACAGGACGCTGACCGCACCCAGGGCATACTGTCGAAAGGGTTTAGGGTTTAGGGTTTAAAAGTTGCCAATCGCACTGTGCGAGCCGTCAGAATGTCTCTGACAAGGTGCCACATTGTGCTGCAGCTGTACGACGGGCGGCTGGTGGAGGCGGTGGGCATTCCCTCCGAGACCGGCAACCGCCTCACCGCCTGCGTCTCCTCTCAGGTCCGCTGCTCCAGCTGCAAAAGCCGTTCCCGCTGCATGGCTTGTCCTCGCACCTCGAGCGTGGTGGGGCTTTGCGCGTGAGATGCCTGGCAGCACGTGCCGCAGCCGCTGCTGCTGTGTCATGCGAACGCGCGCCAGAGAGACCTGCTGCGGCGGCAGTCTGAAGCCGGCTTGCTAAACCCTAACGCGCTTCAGGAGGCGCCCTGCGCTGGCGGCAGGTGGGCTGCGCGATGCGGTGCACCTTCTGCGCGACGGGCAAGGGCGGCTTTGCTCGCAATCTGGCGCCGCACGAGATTATGGACCAGGCCCTCACGGTGCAGGAGCAGTTTAGCCGCCGCGTCAGCAACGTCGGTGCGCGCTGGACACTCTTCAGACGCTTGTCAGACTCAACGGATGTTGCACGTGATGTTGCACGTGAGCATCAGGACCAGGACTGGCGTGCGTGTCTGCGAGTTGTGTTGCGCCTGGGAACTGCGAGCGGGGCCGTGGCGTGGCCAGGGTTTAGGGTTTAGGGCGAAAGGATGGTCCTTGTCAGCGGCCGCAGGTGCCGTCCGTCCAGTAGATAGCTCCGCTGTCTGCGATGGCTGTGCAGCACGTGCAGCCTCTGTGTAGTGAACTTGCGCAGCAGGACAGGGGTCGAATGAGACGCAGTGCAAACAAGCGGCTCAGGACACCCTGTTTGGCGCTGATTCTCGGCCTTTGCGCATGCAGTGTTTATGGGAATGGGGGAGCCGCTGGCCAATTTGGCGGGCGTGCTGCCCGCCATCGACTTCCTCAACACCACCATGGGCATCGGGGCGAGGCACATCACCGTCTCTACAGTCGGGATGCCGAATGCCATAGGCGCGCGGCATGCACCAATCAGACCTGATTCCCGATCACTGCGTGCTGACCAGCACAGTACACACCCTCAACAATCGGCTGGAACGTACAGGCTTGGTGAATTTCTCACCAGAATCAACATCGGATACCCGCTTTTGTGTACTTGGCGATCACGCTGCTCCTATGCTCACCCCCGCAGCCAAGCTTGCCGAGGCGGACCTGCAGTGCACGCTGGCAGTCAGCATCCACGCCGGCAACCAGGCGCTGCGCGAGAGCCTCGTTCCCAGGTGTCTACCCGGACCCTCTCTGCTCTCGCCTCTCGACTCGGCAGGAATGCCGTTTGCATGTTTGTGGGCAGATAGGGTTTAAGGGTGCTAAACCCTGCCTCATCCGGGTACTTTTGGGTTCAGTCGCACGCTCCAAGCTGCCCTCCTCTCAGTTCACCGAGTGCATCTTCCAGCAGCTGGCATGCGCTGCTGAGGTTCTCATGCCGACCCCGCAGCGCGCGCGCCTACCCGCTGGAGGCGCTGATGCACGACTGCCGCGACTACTTTGCCGCGACCGGCCGCCGGGTGACCTTCGAGTACACACTCATGGCCGGCGTCAACGCCTCACAGCAGCACGTGCGCTTTTCTCTTGAGCTCCAGTGTCAGCCTAGCACTCTGAGCGTCCTCTGCCTCTGGACGACTCCGCCTTTGACAACTCTCTGCACCTCACCGGAGCTGCCAGACGAAGGGAATTCGCCATTGGCGCCTTTCGGACGAGATTTGGCTGCGCTGCAGGCGGAGCAGCTGGCGGCGCTGCTGCGGCGCTTCGACCTGCGCTCCCATGTCAACGTCATCCCGGTGCGTCGTGCTTCAGAAGACTCACATCCTCCAGTATTCTGCCATTGCGAAAACCTGGCCGCTCTTTCCTGCGTCCTTGCACCGTGTTGAAGCGCTTGGCCTGCGAATCTCTCCCTTCAACGGACCCTAAACCCTAAACCCTAAACCACGGCCCTCGCACTGAAGCTTGATTGACGGGCGCGGCAATGATGCCTCAACACTACAGCCTTGAAAGGCCCTAAACCCTAAACCCTAAACACAAAACCAGGTGGGCAGCGTTGTGACGACTGTGTGACGACTGCTGCGCGCAGTGGAACCCTGTGGCGGACTCGGCGTACGAGCGGCCCAGCAACAATTCGGTGCACCGTTTCCTGGACGTGCTGAAGGCCGCCGGCATCCCCGCCTCCACCCGCATCACCCGTGGTGCGCCCTAAACCCTGACCCCTAAACCCTAAACCGCTTTTGTGGGCTATCTCTCGGGGTGTTGTCACGCATGCTGTGTCTTGTCTGCCGTCCGGGGTGCTGCCCTGTGGAATACAAGGCCCTGCTGTGTCATTGTGTGAGCACTGCCGGAGGTGTAAAGCCAGTGCACATGTTCACTGCAGGCCTAGAGGCCGCTGCGGCGTGCGGCCAGCTGCGCAACGACCACCAGAAACAGCCGCTCGACGCCTTTGCTGTGCCTGCTTGATGTTGGGCGGTGGCGACAGCGACTCGTGAATCCAATGCACAGCCATTTCGCCAGCAAGCGGCTGCGATGGCGGCAGGGGCAGGCACACGCGAATCGGCTGTTGTCGTGTGCAACAGGCAAAATTCGGTGTCGAGGCTGGGTTTTCGGGGCTGGCAGCAACTGCTGTGAAGTAGACCTGGCAGCGTGAAGACATTTCTCTATGCGGTGCGCTGGGCGCTCAGATGTCAGCAGTCAGGATTGCATGTGCCGCAGCGAGCTCTCTGTGACAGCAACAGGCGCAGTGTCGAAGGGCTTATTCATCTGCAGCGACCCTTCTATTGTTCGAGCCGCTCTGCTTTGGTGCGACCACGTGACTGGCGATTTGTAACGATGTAGCCTTTCTGCGTTACATTGCAATTCAATAGATATGGTCACTAGCAATGTTCACCTGCAGCCACCTGCCGCACACTGCAGCACTGCAAACCAAGGAAGTAATTTGAGGGCGTCACAGTTTGAATCGAGATGCTAGGTGGTGTACATGTTACGCATTCTAAAGACTCGGTGTGTTGGATCGGGCCTACACAGGTCGCTCTGTGCTGCCGCACACAGCGCCATAGACAAACTGCGCAGAAGGCGTGGCTGCCTTTTGCAGCTTGGCCACACTGCTTTATCTGCGGGACTTTCGAGGACACATTGCGAGTCAGGCCTGCGCGCCCTGCGCCAGCAGCTTGCGGCCAGCGTTGGCTACTGCTGTGCCGGCGCCGACCGCCGAGCCCCGAGGCGGCGGCGTCGCATGCGTCGCGGCAGACGGAGCGGGCGACGCCGCCACGGGGGCGGCCGTGGCCTCGGCGGCGGGCGCCGGCGCCGGGGCGATGTACGGCCGCGGCATGGCGTTGGCGAAGGCCTCGGACAGCGGCGTCGGCTTGCCGACGACGGCGCCGTAGGGGCGCACCACTCCGCCACCCTGCAGCGTTTTGAAGAGCACACTGGCTCAGAACTTCGTCTGTCAAACAAAGGGCGGGTTGCGTGCGCGAGGGAGAACAGCATCTAGATGGGTTGGAACTCAGGCACCAATGCAGGAAGACATCGCTGCATGAAGCGTTGCCGAGTCTTCCTCAGCATTGGTGCCAAGGGATGAAACTAGTGATAGGGCAGCATCGAGCATGAGAGCATCACGGGTCACTGCCGCAGTGCGCACCTTGGCGTAGTTTTCGGCTGCGGCGCAGACGGCCTTGTATTGCTGCACTCGAGGACAAGCCCAGGTTGGTAGTTCACGCCGGTAATTTCATGGTCTGCAGGCTATATTGCCCACAGACTTAAAAGGCAGTACAACAGCAGCTTTGCGACAGGTAAACGGAAGACAGCGAGCGCAGGCTTTCAGCTGACAGCAGGCCGTATTCAAAGGCGCTCACTGGCAGGATCTCCGTCAGCGCGATGTTGACGGAGGCGATCGGCGTCTCCGGGTTCTGGATGACCTCGTTCTCGATGGTCTTGATCGCGAGCTTCAGCAGCTGCAACAAGAGCACGACCAGGTTTCAGCACGATCGCATGACCGTCGCAGCGTCTTGCGGGATCAGGCCGCATGTACCGTCAGCACAGCCACCACGGCACAAAAAGACAGGTCTGTGGATTAGGGTTTAGGGTTTCCCCAGCCGGACCTGGCAAGTGAACAGAGAGCGATTCCTGTGGCCTGAGAAACGGCCGGCACCACACATCAGCGCAGCCAGCTCGCCACACATCACAGGCCCCCGTGACAGGTTCGGGTTTAGGGTTTGCGGTTTAGGACGCGTACCTCGCAGTCGTCGACGACGGTGTCGGGGTTCTCGATGGCGTGGTCGATGGTGCGGTTGTGCAGCTGGTTCTGCTCCACGATGGTGGACAGCAGGTACGCGTCTGCCGTCAGGTCCGCCAGCATGGGCTTCACGATGTTGCCGTACGGGCCGCTGGGGATGCCTGTGCCAGCAAACACCTTGAAAATCCAATCCCGATTTTCAAAAGGTGCCGTCAGGTCCGCCAGCATGGGCTTCACGATGTTGCCGTACGGGACGCTGGGCAGCCTGGTGCGGCAGATGCTAGCAGGAATCAGACTCTTGCCGCGATTGCTGTGCCAGTGCCCAGTCTGACGACAGGCGGCTCAGTGCGCAATGACAGCCTGCAGCATGGCAGAAGGGGTGTGCGGGCGCGGCGACATGCGGCGACAGCACTGTGCCTTTTCGCAGCATGATAGCCTTCCATGCACAGCTATCTACACTGAAGATGCAGCCTGACATCGAGCAGGTCGAAGCATCCCCACCGATGGTCTCCAGGGTGGTGGCGGGCGTGTAGGTGCCGTTGAACGACGCCATGAACGCCACCTGCCCCGCCAGGTCCGGCTGCCAGCCTGCACCAGACCTTGATTATGACAATCCAGCTCCGCACGACGTTCCTCTCTGGCATTACTGATTTCATGCTTCATTACTTTTTATTTTTACCTTTTAGACTTTGTTTGCATTTCAATTTTGTTTTTTCATGCCATATTTCAGTTTACACAAAATTTCACACTTATAAGACATAGAACACCACGTGTGCAACGTCAAAGCTGAGACCGCAGGCTGGCGCCGAGGGAATGACGGCACCCTGGCAGCCTGGCGGGTTTAGCGTTTAGGGTTTGGTGCAGGCTCGGCAGGTTTCATGCAGCATGCAAGGAGATGTTACACGCACCTGCGGGCTTGTGGAGGGTGATCTGGTCCAGCATGTCGCCCGTCATGCTGCTGATCATCTGGCACACAAGCTTCGTTGCATTGGTCTGCAGCGCATGGCGGAGATGACGCGCTCAGCCAGGATACCTTGGACAGGGTTGCAGCGGTTGGACAGGGTTGCAGCGGCGCGACAGCAAGAAAACCCGCAGGTTGCACTCGCAGGCAAACTCCAGCTTCGACCAGCCACGAGTGGAAGCCGCAGACCGAGCTCGAAACAGCACACGAACGCAGTGTGTTTCACTTTTTCAAGCGCATCAGTCTGGCGACAGACAGATAGATCATAGAAGTGGACACTGTAAGCAGCGCGCCTCGCAGCGCAGGTAGCCGTGCTCGATGGCGATGTTCTCCCAGTAGCCCGGAGCGAAGGGATTGTAGAACCAGCTGAGCTCGTACCTGCAGCAACAAAACAGGGTGAGTGCTGCCGCGCTGAGCTGTCGTCATCTCCTCGGCACGCCAGCCGACATGCAGCAGCAGATACTTCTGCGACGACCGTCTGCGCCGCAAGCCGAGATCTTGAATCCCTTCGGACTCTGCCAGGCGTCGCAGGCCCGCAGCGGCATCTGCGAGGTCCGAAGGGATTTAACAGATCAAGGCGCACCCGGAGTTGCCGATGACTACGTACACAGGCGCCTTGGCGGAGCCGTCCTCGTTGTAGTTGAGGCACGTATGGTTGTACACGGGGCAGGTGCGCTCGTAGATGTGGTCGTGGCCTGCGCACGTGGAGAACGACTCAGGCACAGCATTGCGATGACGAGCAGCAGGACCATCCTTGTTGTAGACACTTGAAGACCAGGTCCCTCAGCAGCTATTGCACAGAAATGAGGCGAGACAAGCTGAAAGAATGGCGCAAACAAGGCGACAAGCTCACAGAATACACAAGAGGAAAGCCCGGCGCACCGTGAAGGGTGAGATCCACCTGGTACTTGAACAGCAGGTCCTCGAATGCCTCCCGCTGGTCGCGCGCGCCGTTGATGACGCCATACGGCGGCGCGCCGCCAGTGTTGGTTGTGTAGATCGGCCTGCAGGAACCATGACATCCAGGTCTCCCAAGGCACTTGTGGTCGCCTAAATGATCTGCGTGCCGCAATTTTCAGCCTAGTCTAGCTGCTGCTGAAGCGACAGCGCAGACAAAGTGCAGCCGGTGCGATAAACAAACTTCGACGATGGGGCCTAGTTAGGCATGAAAAGTGCTGTTAATTATGATTACCTGTGGCCATTCAGGACGAGCCAGGGAGTCTTGGTGCGGTTGACAGCTGCCAAGTCCGCTTCCATGAACCTGCGTCAGGCATGCAGCAGAATGGATTGCGTTCCTTGTCAGTGTACAGAGGAACCTCAGTGACATGTTCCCAATGCAAAGGACAGGATCTCCAGCATGTCATCAGCTTTCTTGAAAGCAGCATTCCTTTGGCGACGCCTGTCTTTGGCAGTGCCTTGACCAGGTCAGGCATGCTAAACCCTAAATACACATCTGCGATGTGGATGAGCTGCACTGGAGCAGCGCCGAAGCGATGCGTGACGGCCAGGCACTCACTTGTACTGCGGCGAGCCGGGCGAGTAGTCCAGCTCCGTGCTGCGGGAGCAGAGCGCAGCACACAGCTCAGTAATGGATCAAAGCAGGCAGCGGGAAAGCTCATTAAATGTCAAATGTCAGACTGCCCACCAGCTTGCGACACGGTTGCAGCACGTTTGGAGTGCGTCACACGGCTGAGCTTGTGGGCTTCTGAGCAGATGCAACGAGTGTGGAGTGCCATGTCAGCCAGCGCAGAATACGATCGAATGTGGGACTGCATCCAGCTCTGGGAGATCGCGAGCGGGCGAGCACCTGTAGGCGAGGTAGTGGATGGGGCCGTGGTCGTAGGAGTACCACAGGGGGGTTATATCGGGGCCCACGAAGGATGCGTTGGCGTTGTCGCGCTTGATGTAGCCGCCTGCCACCTTCTGCGGCAGCGAGACAGCGGCCAGCTGAAAGTGACAGTACTGTCCTTGTCGGTCGGCTGCTGTCTGTGTCGAGCTCTGTGTTAAGTGGAAGGGCAGCGACTGCCGCTGCGGCAACCGCAAGCTGGCACGGCGCTGCACGAAGGTGCAGCCATCGGAATGTCGATCCATCCATGGAATGTGGATTGGCAGCGGTGCCACCGCCGCACCGCCTGTTTCTGGGGCCACGGTCGTCGATGCATAGGGGAAGGGTGTAGGGTATAGGGTTTAGGGGTCACACCTGGGGGCCAGGCGCCAACGGGCGCACGAACCTCTGCTCGTAGACCACGCCGCACTCGCCGCCGCTGCATGTGTCAAGTCCTTCACTCAGTACCGCAGGATCACTCCGCTGTGAAACAATCATTTGACAGAAGCGGCAGGGCGGCGTCCTGCAGCTAGTTGGATTCGGATGCAGCCCTGCGGCTCTGCTCTAGCTGGAGATGCAGCGTTGTGCGGCAGGCTGCGTAGCAAAATGCAGGAGGCATCGGAAGGATGGCATCAAGGGTCATGATAAAACCGACCACAGCTGTGAAGCAGCAATGTGCGTCACAGACCTGTCGTAGTTGCCAGTGAAGGTGGCGTTGTTGTATCGGTCGCCGCTGTTGTTGAAGTCGCGCTCGTGGTTGCCTGCACGAGGTGTGTGCAGTCCCAGGGTTTGCCTCCTTCGAGTGCGGTCATATCTGTGGTGTCACATCCGATCTGTTGTGCAGTCCTGTACACTATTACTAGCACTGCCCTAGTGCAATGGCTGCCTTGGGGTGTGCTGTGCAGGTGCAGCGCTGTGCTGCTCTGAATGTTGGAGGCACGCAGCAGCTGATCAGACGAGAGCAAATGCAGCTGTGAGTCTCAGCCCGCCAAGGCCATCCTCTAGCACAGCAGGAATGAGCAGCAAAGGGAATGCTCACCGTCGACCAGCATCCAGGGGACAGCGGTCGTCACGTTCACCATCTGGTCCATGAACACATCCCATTGCGTCTGCATGCCGCGCGCGTACGAGACGTCGCCTGAAACACACAGCCAGGTCGCTTTGCAGACATGCGCTCCGCAGCCACACGCAACTAGCAGACCCTAAACCCTAGACGCAACTAGCAGAGACAATGTCAACAGCAGATTTGGCGTTCGTTGAGCTGAAACATGAGTTTGCTGCCCATGGCACAGCACAGGCTCGCCGTACCATTCAGCAAGAACAGAGTGTAGTTGTTGGGGTTGGCGAGAATGTCTGTGTGGAGAGCCTCGCGTGTCTTCTGCGACCCGGCTGCGATGGAGCAAAAGCCGACTAGTCAATCTTCACGCTGCAGAACAGCGTCCCAGCGACTGTCGGCATAGTGTCGCAGCAAACACCGTCCCAAGAACGGAGCCTGACCGAGCAGCACTGCCGGCGCTGCACGCTGAGAGCGCATGTGCTCGACAGGTGCCGGAAGCTTTGCGTGCACTCATGCAGAACTGGCGCGCACATTGCTGGTAGGCGTTGTCGATGATGAGCTCGCCTACAGTGCGTACCACCTGCGTGAAGGGTTTATGAGTCCTCGTGAGTCACTGGAGTTTGCATGCAGGCCCGGTCGTAGGGTTTAGGGTTTAGGCCCGTCGCCTCTGAACAGACTGCTGGCACCTTTGGCGTTGCTCACTGACATGGCAGGTGCTGTACAGGGGAGAGTCGCTGGCGCATGCAGCAAAGAACCGAGGGAAGCAAACAGAAGATGAGACGCCAGATGGGGCGCGCCTGGTCGGGGGTGAAGTCGGGAATGACATTCAGGGTGTCGCCGCTGGGGTCGTAGTCATACCTGGAGCAGCAGTGCTTCATTCAGTTGGATCTTCTCTGGCTTCTTGCCGATGCCATCACAGTGTGAACGTGACACGAGCTACCACAGGCGTGCCACAAGCAGCCTTTCGAGGTCAAGCGCAGCTGTGCGCTAACGCAGCGTGCACACTCACTCGTCCGAGCCGTCCATCTCCGTGTGGCCTGCAGGCGCAATGACAGTCGTCGAGAAAATCATGCCATCTGTTGAGGCTGCGTACCACTGTCGTGCAGCACGGCGCCCCGCCAGATGCGACAGACCGGCACACCACTGGAGCTGATCCAGCATGCCTTCCCAGGCCAAGTGCCGGAGGAATCCCAAGTGCCGGAGGAATCCCCACAGTTACCGATAAGACAAAGCCATGTGTATTGCGCTGGGAGGGAGTGTGCGCACCCAGGTCAGCGACGGCCAGCCACTTGACAGTGGTGGAGGCGCCGACGGGCGGCGCCGTCTTGAAGGAGCGCACCGCGGACATGGAGCCGTTCTGCGCAACAGGCAGGGTTTATGGTTTAGGGTTTAGGGTTTAGGCAGGCAGGTTCACGTCATGGCATGGTAGGCAAGGGAGGCGCGTGCGCGGCACCAGGGCTCGGGAGACAGACAGCAGCAGCAGAATCGAGACAGACCGCAGGTGCATGCTGTGCAGACCAGAAACCCAATCACTGGCAGCAGCAGCACTGCAGCACCCGCAGCAGTGCGCATTTTAGACCGGTCACACCTCGCCCTGCGGCTACCGCACTGCACGGACAGGAAGGCATCATGCACAGAGACAGTGATTACCTGGCCGTACTGGTAGAAGTACGTGGTGTCCGGCTGCAGGCCAGTGAGCGTGGCGATGTGCAACGTGCCAGGGTCCACCCAGCCGTCCGTCGCCGCCGGCGCACCGCAAATGTCCGCCTGCGCAACAGCGAGTTGCGCTTGAAGGTTGGCTCGCGCGCAACCCAAGCTGAAGACTGTTGAGACAGCCCCGGGCAACAGGCTGCAGCGCGCTTCACAACGTGGACAGCATTTTCTGTGCTGATTTGGTCAGCGAACCGTACATGAAACGAGTTTGTGACCCACCGCGGTGTAGGTCTTGCTGGTGGCGTTGACGGTGTTTGTCAGGCTGTTGGCGGAGGTGCCCCACATGGCGACCGGCTTGGTGGAGTCACGCGTGGTCCACTGCACAGTCATACAAGCTCTCAAGTCAGGCTCGAGCATGCAGTCGAGAGCAGAATGTGGCATTGTATGACCGTCAGTCAGACCTGACCTGCTGGGCACACTGTGAAGGCACATGGTCAGCGTGCCAATCAGTCTCACATTGTGAGGCGCAAACGCGTCAGCACAACCGGCAGGCATGGCGACTAGAGAAAAACCGATGCACAGAGCCATCGCCAGTACAAGGGACGAAGTTTCGTGGTGCAGGTTGCACAGTGTCAAAGTCAGGACACACCTGGACAAACATCTGGGCGGGGTCCTTGCTGAGCGCCAGATGACCGTGCTCTGGCGAGTTGGGCTCCGCATTTGTGAGCACAGTGCCATTCGCCTGACAAACAGCAGGCCGTGTCATTATGACTCAGAACATAATCTGTGTGCTTTGGGTGGCAGGCCTCAGCTGACAGAACCTGTGCGCCAATTGGAAATCCATGGCCTTGGAACTGGAACGCGCAGGACTTCCTGCCAGTGTCTCAGGTCACGCAGGCAGACAGCGAGGAGCGCACAATGACGTTGGCGTTGACAAAGCCGGCGGTCGCGTTGACGTTGGACAGCAGCAGGAACTGCACGTCCTGCCGCTGGTTCAGCAGGTTGAAGCTGCGCGAGCCACATGGACAGCTGAGCTGAGGAATGCGAATATCAGCGCTGCACAATTTGCTGAGAGACAGCCCATAGTCTGTGCGTGCGGCAAACGGCAGCAATTGCCATGGCGTGCGCCAGCGTGTACCACTGGTGTTCTGATCTGGGAAATCCCAGAGACAAGAAGCAAAGGCTAAACCTCTCACCTGAGTGTGCCTGTGCCGGAGGTGCTGTACCCCTTGATGTACGTGGTCCATTTGTACTGCACAGATGACTCACATCTCACATTGCCGGCAGCTGCGATCTTGCAAATGCGCTTTTGTAGGTAGATCCACAGGATTGCTGCACGAGCTGCGCCCTGACTGCAAGCACCGACCTGTACTTGCCACGTCCCTGTTCCTCTGCAGCAAAACGCAAAGGGCATGTAGGGCTTCGGCTCACCTTGAGCGGCTTGACGGTGTCGGGCTGCGCGCCGGCAAAGTACAACGCCACGACGTCGTTAGTGCCGGGGCTGGGGTTGGTCACTGTCACTTTGACCGGGTCGTTGTTGCGGAAGGAGGTGATGTCCGTCTTCAGGGACTGCGCCGCCGCGCCAGCGACGCACGCCAGCACCAGCGCCGCGGTCAGCAGCTTGGACGCCATCGCGCTCCTGCAGCCTGCAAAGCGGGCGCACGTTCAGTCGCTGCGTGAGGGCCTTGTCTGGAGTGGTTCGGGAATCGACGGGCTAGGCAGATGGCGCTGAGAATCGCGCCGAATCTATCGTTGTAGTCGCAGGAGCGCGTCGTTCAGGTCTGCAGGTCTGCAGGTCTGCAGGATGGTATCCAATCGAGAGTGAAAGTGATAGGAGATGCCTTTGACCAAACAGCATATCACCCATCGATAATTCGCCTTTGCGAAAGGCCACGTGGTCTATCAATGTCTCGCCGCCGTGCGTGCGGGCTGATTCACAGAAGACAGTTCGATGCATCCAATGCAAGGTGGAGTGCCTAGATGGATGCGAGCACGAGATGGACGATTATAAGCGACGGCGCGGGTCGGGATGTGCTGTCCGTCACAGAGCTTCAAGCACAAACATCGCCAGCGCGAAAGCCTGTGCCCGCAGTGATCGGAAACCTTGCAGTTGCGATACAAGGCATTCTGTGACCGGACGCATGCAGGATCACCGGCACGGTCGTGCACCCGAAATATGCGTGCACGACCCGGGCCTCTCACACCCACAAGATGCTCTCCGAAAGGGGCATTTGCGGAGCCATTGCAGAGCATCATGAGTGCATAAGGGCTGCTGAGGTGATTGAAGATCCACAGACGCGCGACTAGGCTCCTGGTAGGTGCTCGAGATTTCGGAAGTGGGTGGTCGGGAGGTGCACTCACTTTGCAGGTGCAGAGTCGCTGTCGATCGTCTGAAGCGCCAAGACGCCCCTACAAACGATACGTACGCGCTAATACAGCTGTTGAGCCGCCGACTCCGATGGAAACGAACGAGTAACACTTGGACAGGGCATCAGGGCAAAATATGCTCCCAAAAGAGCTGTAGCTGCCCATTACGATGAGAAATTACTCACCTCTCCTTCAGTATGAATGGCAGCCGGCATATTCTCGGCTGCGACAGCGCAAGTATGGGACATCTGACATGTGGTCAGTGGGAGTCGCTGGCCAGCACAGATGCCAGGGCCTGTCATGCAACTGAGCAGTTGCGGCCCATCAGAGCTTTGGACATGCAGCTGCGCAGATGCGGCTCTGAGGTGACAGGTAATTGTTGCGGTCACGCAGCGTATCGAGACAAGAGTTGCACTCACCTCCCTGTGGTCCAGCAGCATGGCGGTGGACGCGGTCGATCCTGCCATTCAACCCTGCAAGGTCTTCCTGCACAGCGAAGACCATTGGCACTGGCAGGTGCCGCTGATTTGCGCGCGACCGATCGGTCGGCATGTCCTGAGTCACACAAATATAGATAGGTAGTTTGCGCTCGCCGTGCATGCAGAAGCGTCTGCATGCACGCACATTAGCGTGCATGTATGAGACATGCAGGATCGCGTCATGCTTTGCAGCGAGCACTATGACCGGAGAGATAGTTTCATCAGGGGCACAATCACATGGCACGCAGGTCGCGGTGCCTGGCAGCTTGCAGGAATTGCTCACAGCACACGCGGGTCACAAGCGCCTGAGCGGCACTGCCTACGATCCATGACAGTGGCTCGGCTTGAGAGTCTCCGAGGCCTTTGTGCCAAATATTGCACTTGAGCATCCTCTGTGGAGGATGATTTTCGAGGTTCTGCACCTGGCCACTAGTGCCACAGCGCTGTGACATATGCTGACTGTCGGTGAAGGTCGCGGCTCGGTAGTCCGCAATGCATGCACAGATTGAATTCAAGTCTGCGCATGATACTGATGTGTAACAAAAGTGACAGCAACTGCCTGAAAATCATGCCTTCCATCGTGTCAAATGATAAATGCATTTCTGCTCTGCTGCACGCGACCGACCTGTCAGCCATGCGCAAGTTCCGAAAGTACGTGATTAAACGCGTAGCCTGGCTCAAGACGTATTGTGCCGCGAGCCCGAAATCCTTTTCCTGCCTCCTCCGACACCGGGACCCGGTACTGGTGCCCGTCGTCGAGTCCTGGTGCACAGAGATGCTGTCCAGCGCCACTTTGAACATTTTCGCAAGTGCAAGGGCCGTATCGTTGCTACTGTCTGCAGCCGAGGCCTCAGCCTCCACCGGGACCGCGGCTGCCGCGGGATCGCCGAGTGCCAGCTGTGCTTCACCCTGCAATCCTCGTCAAAACAGGGGGTCCCGGTGCTGCAGCAGTCGATGACAGGAGCGCTCTGAAGCCGCGGCCTGACTCTCGCAGCGCACATTCTCATCGTCAGCAGCATTGGTTGCAAGCCCGATCCCCTGGCCTGGTGATATCTGCGACGCCGCCATTTGCGCCATGACGTTGCACGGCCTGCCAGTGAGGCCCCGGCGAGGCTTGGTGCAGGGCAGCCCTGCATCTCAGCCGCAGCAATGCGGCAGCGTGCGTGCTGCCAACACTACGAGCAGGGGACAGCGGCAGCGCATGCCGCCAGGCAGCCTGCACCACCCGTGTCTCAAACCGCACAAGAGCGCTCCAGCGCTGGTGCAGCTCAGGGCAGCGGCAGGCAGGGTCGCCGGCGGCGGCAACGGCAGCGCACCGGATGCAAACCGCAACGCCAAACCGGCACAGACAACACGGTGGGCAGCTCATGCTATCGGCGTCTGTCCGGCCCGTGCTACTGTCTTGCAATCACGTCTACACATTCGACCTACGTACACACCCCAATGCACACACCTGCTGCTATGCCACCAGGCACACCAATCGGATTCCGCAGCAGATACACGTTGCGATTGTTGCCCACACAATCAGCGAGCGGTCGTCATGCAAGCTCAGGTGGGGCCGCGCGCGGAGCGAGCTCGATAGGTGGCGCGGCGCGCGGCGGCCTGGGCCAACGGCAGAGCAGACGGCGGAGATGCCGGCGCCGCTACACGCCAGGGAGCCAGCGTCCACGAATGCGCAGGTCTGCACGTCAGAGTTATTCGTCAAAACGAGTCTTTCTATTGTGTTGTGTGGGCCTGGCTGTCGCACCTGCGGTTTGAATCCTCGGAACGCGGGGAGCGCAAGTTGCACGCTGACATCACCGCTCAGCTACAAACAATGACAGTGCTGGCCTGCACGCCAGCACGCGTTGATGGCAGCTTGCTCCTTGCTCATGTCTTTCTGTGATGCACAACCCCAGGCTCGACCGAGCAGCAATGGCAGCAGCAGCCAGGCGGCTGGCGGCAGCGTCGGCAGCAGCGGGAGCGGCGCTGCCTCGCCGGACGCGACCACGGGCGCTTTCCCAGACGCAGCGCCCACCCTGCAGGAGCAGCAGCAGCAGCGGGGGCGGCAGCAGCAGGGCGGCGGGAGAAGCGGCTCAGCGGCGCCGCAGCCGAGCGCGTCAAAACCCTACCCGCAGGCGGCGGGGGACGTGCTGCTGGAGCTGCGCGGCGTCTTCAAGTCCTTCGGCAACAAGGACATCCTGCGCGGCGCCAGCATGCAGATCCGACGCGGCGAGGCCGTCGGCATCATTGGTGAGTCATCCAGCCTGGCACACATGCAAAGTTTGGCGTCCCTGCGCCAGGCCGACCTGTCCTCACCGAGTCTGAGAGCACAAAGCCTCTATTGGGACTGACACATCTGTTTGAGTACGCTCTTGCACCTGCTCGCCGGCCCAAGATCTGGGTGTTACATGGTGAGACTGGTCCTGCGTCAAGAGATCGTACCATCCTCCTGCGCATTCACTAGGCACTGGGCTGCCTGGTTGCCTTTGCTTTTGGGGATGAGGCATTGCTCACCACGGGCTTCCGACATGACTGGTGACATCTGGGTGTGTCGCCCTGTGCACGAAGGCGGGTCGGGCACCGGCAAGAGCACGACGCTGCGGCTGATGGCGGGACTGCTGGCGCCGGACCGGGGCGAGGTGGTGGTGCAGGGCATCCCCCGCCGCGGCCTCGCCAGCGACGACGCCGGCATCGGCAAGTGCGCGAACTTGATCTGCACACATAGTCTTCACTTAGGGACTGTAGGGACTCTGCAGGTATGCCAAGGCGCGGCTGGGGTGCGGATCTGTCTGGCGCAGCAGCTCAGGACGCCTGCTGTGCGTGCTGTGACGCCACCTGTGCCTGCACTCAGGCGTGACCGCCGTCAAGAAACATCCGGCACTGACGCGACATGCACCCTGTGCCGCTGCGCAGGGGCCTGCAGATCGGCATGGTGTTTCAGAGCGGAGCGCTGTTCGACAGCTTGACGGTCGGCGAGAACGTGGGCTTCCTGCTGTACGAGCACTCCGACCTGCCGGAGGCGCGCATCAAGGTTCGCGAGTTTTATGATGCTGTTTGGGGGTGCAAACCGGGCGAACAAATATCCTAAGGGAATTGGACCACCACTGCACCGAGAAGCCACGAGTTTGATGGCACACCTGCATGTCATTTTCGGAGACCAGGAAATCGTCCGATGTTCGCTCTTATCCTGAATGCTTTGGCATCTCTGGATGTTCTGCCGTGTCGACTGCATCGGCTTCGGCTGGTAGAGACAGAGTGCCCAGTGCCAGGTGAGTATCCATGATTGTTCTGGTGCAGCCTCCCTCCGCAAGGCGTGCGGGCCGGGGCTTATGGCTTAGGGTTTAGGGTTTAGCTTCCCTCATACTCGGAGTCTCAGAGTCTCAGAGTCTCAGCACCATGCTGAGACTCTTGAAAAAGAAACCAAAAAGGAACCAAAAAATCATTGCGCAGGAGCTGGTGGCGAAGAGTCTTGCACAGGTGGGGCTGTCGGGTGTGGAGGCGCTGCTGCCCTCGGAGCTGAGCGGCGGCATGAAGAAGCGCGTCGCGCTCGCCCGCGCCATCATCCGCGACGAGAACGACGCCGCCGAGCAGGTGGGGTTTGGGATTTTCAGCATCTGAGTACGTATCATCTGCCCAGCCATGCACCCTTGTGCAGCAGTCACGGCGGTGGCAGGCTCCCCATGCACGCCTGGTGATGCAACCGCGAGCTTGTCCCGTTGCATGATACCTGTAGGACAGCCTAGCATTGCGCACGCCAAACAAAGCGTGATCTCATACCCTTTACCAACTCACCGCTGCCCCGCGTGCGAAGGTGATCATGTACGACGAGCCGACGGCGGGGCTCGACCCGGTGGCGTCCACTGTGGTGGAGGATCTGATCCGCTCTCTGCATGTCAACAAGGTGCGCAGTTCGGGATTGTCCTTGCGGGCACACCTGGGTCGGTCACGCAGGGCTGGCATGCACGTGTCGTGTCGGTCAGCTGAGCTGCAAAGTGTTGTCGCCGTTGTAGACCGTGTCTCCGTGCGTCCTGTTTTTAGTTCCAGCGCCGATGCGTGGGGCGTGCTCGCGCTGCAGGACGGCGATGCGGTGGAGAGCAGCGGCGGCATCTCCTCCTATATCGTGGTCACCCACCAGCACTCCACCATTCTGCGCTCCGTGGACCGGTGCGCACTCGCTTCCGCTACGCATGCAGCAGATGCTGAACGCTGCGGCGCTGGCCAGTCCTTGCTGTTGTTTCGGCAGCTTTGTGTGACTGGGCAGCCGTCAAGGCTCTTGTGCTGTGCGCACGCAGGCTGATCTTCCTGCACGAGGGGTCGGTGGTGTGGACGGGGACTACGGAGGAATACGAGGAGTCGGACGTCCCTATCGTCGCACAGTTCCGCACCGGCAGCCTGCGCGGCCCCATCTCCTACGTGTGACGGCTTGCGTTCGCCAATCGCGCGAGCTCTGCCTTTCAGGCTAATAAGAGACGTGCTGCAGCCTGCCCGACGTATCAGCTGTGCAAGGTAGCCTGCTGGTTGCCTTGACAATAACTGTGGTGCAGAAGTGCAATCGCGTTGTCCAGTAGATGTCGATCGACATTGAATTCAGGATTGTTGGTGGAAGCTTGGTGTACCCCAGTTGCTCTGATAGTTGTCGCCGCGCCGACCAATGACGTTTCGCTCGGTGCGCAGCGGCGCATCCAATGTAGTTCCTAACAGGTGCATTGCTGTCACAATCACGACGACGCATCATCAGTGGCGTCTGTTTGTCGACTGCGAGCTGTCAACATTCGCAATGCTTACCGTGCAACCCAAAACCAGCAAAGTACTGCAGACCTTCAGTATTGTTCCCAATGTTGCTCCATGCCATTTCGCATTCTGCAGCAACACTCGGTTCATTGTTTGCGCATTGCATCCCAGGGCTCATTTGTCTCGCACGCCACTCAGCCCTTTGCGCATAGGTGCCCACAACTTCTGGCGAAGTTTGTTCGCTGATCCTTGCTGACTTGAGTTCTCGCTTGCTAGCTGCCTGAGCATCGCATCTCAACATGCCACGACCGTCGCGAGCCTCATCAAGGGCTGCGATCCTTAGTGCGACGCGAGGGCACGGCGAAGGATGCAGGTGGCCAATGGATTGAACGATTGCACACTCCTGCAAACTCTTGCAACAAGATGTTTGGCATGTACGTGTTACTCTGAACCAGACAGTGACATCGGAACAGTACTGTCGGAACTGTCAAGCCGGATCTGGCGGATCATCACCAACTCACGAATTCTTGGTATGGCAGCAACCCAGCAGCATTTGCAGCTTCTTTTGCATGAACGTCTTTGGTTGTGCACAGGTGCTGCGAGATGGCGGAGAAGCTGCTGACAGGCGCCTCGTTCAAGGCGCCCGACTGGAAAGGCAATACCGCGGCGCGCGTCGTGGCGCCGATGGCGTCGATCTTAACTGCGGAGCCGGCGGCAGCGGCAACAATAGCGGCGGCGGCACCTGCAGCTGCAGAGCCCATGGAGACGACGCCAGCTGATATTCTGGAGCACGCAGCGACGCAGCCGGTGTCCGACGCCGCTCAGGGCTTTACGGCAGCCGCGGTGCCGGCAGCAGCGGCAGAGCCGGCGGCGGCGCCAATGGCCGATGCGGCGGCGCAGCCGGCTGCGGCAGACAGCGATACGAGCATGGGGTCTGCGCAAATCAGCGACGATGAGGAGGTGCAGCAGGCGCCGCCCGCTGCAAGGCAGCAGCCGGCGGGCCGCGCCGTGATCCGACAGCCGGGCTGGGTTGCAGCCGTGGCGCAGCCTGAAGCGCAGCAGTCGCAGGCGATGCTGCCAGCGCCGTTGTTACCTGAGGTAGCCCTGCAGCGGACGCACTTGAACGACATGCCGGACGACCTCCTGCAGCGCATCTTCTCGCTCCTGCCCTTCCGCAAGCGGTGCGGGCGCCAGTCCGATTCGCCGACGCTAGAACCTTGGCCGTGAAGCGAGCTTCCTGCACATCGATACTCGTATGCGGGATTGCGATTTCACAAAGTTGCAAATCAAACTCAATGATGTCACAGTTCACGTTTCTGAGCAGGCGCCGGCTGGGGAAGGTGTGCTGCCGCTGGCGCGCCGTCTGCGCCGGGCCGTCGGCCGTCTGGCACCAGGTGTGTCTTGTTCAGCCCGCGCCTTTGGCCGGAGTGTGTTGAGCATGAATCCAAGCCACCAGAAAATCCAAGTTACCAGAAAAGCCAAGGCGTGCATCGGAAAGCGGCCAAACCGCGGGAGTCGCAGAACAACTAGACGCTGCATCTTCTCCGCCCCGCAGGTGGACCTGCGGTGTCGGGAGGACCTGGAGGAGGTGCAGCCGCCGGACCCGGAGCCGGCGCCCGTGCCGATGGCGCTGCAGGCGGCGCGGCATATGCGCTGGCTGCAGCCGCGCCTCACCGCCGTGCGCCACCTGGAGATCGGCGCCTGGGTGAGCTGCATGCATTCTGCAAGCAGAAATCATCAGCGGCCTGCAAAGTTTGTGGGCCAGTCAGCACAGCAGAGAACAGTCGTGCAGTAGATTGCGTCTGCAGCAAGCAGCGGACGCGCTGGCGATGCAGGCAGCTTGCAGAAGTGAGGGATACGGCATCAGTGCTTGATAGATCTGCCTATACAACGTTGTAACATGAAATCCCACTTCACGCCAACGTGGACTGCAGTTGATTGCTCGCGCAACTGTTGGCGCCCGGACTGTGGCGTGCTGACCAGCCGGCTGCCGCATGCCAACCAGCTTGCATCATGTGACTCAGTCAAGCACATTCCTCATCGCTGCGCCCTGTGCTGCGCGCAGCCGACGGACACGGAGGCGGCGCTGCTGCCGGCGCTCTGCCGGCTGTTGGCGGGCTGCGGGGAGCTGCGCAGTCTGCGCCTCGACTCCCAGCTGCTGCCATCGGCCTGCGGCCCACTGGCAGCGCTGCCCCTCAGCCTGCGCTCCCTGCGCATCGGCTGCCTATTTGGCGCAGAGCCAGCGATGCAGCCGGCCCTCAGCCGCGCACTGTCCAGGTGCATGTTGTCCGATGCCAAGACGAGCACCTCAAAACACGCAGGAGGTGCATACATCTAGTACCGCTATCTCTCCTGAACAGGTGGCGTGAAGCTGAACAGCTCTCGCCGCAGCCACCTTGCCGCAGCACAACTCAGAAGAACTGCTCGACGTATGGCTGTGCATTACCAGAGCGACGAGCCACCTGACTGCATTGACCCTCATAGTCTCATAGCACATTTGCCATCTGCGCGCAGGCTGACCAACCTGTCGGAGTTTGAGCTCAGCGTCCAGAAGCTGGCGGCCGCGCCTGAGATCGGCTTCCCCGACGGCCTTCTGGCCTGCAGGTGCTTGACGTGGCCTTACACGGTGTCATTGTACACCCTGCTTGACATCAACCTGGACTGCTCGTTGAGCCCACGGAAAGATCTCGAGACCCTGCATGCAAAGCCCGGGCCTCACAGCTGTGGTGCTCGACTTGCTTCCCTTGTACACCTTCGGACTCTAGCCGCTGTCCCTCTGCGCCACGCAGCGGGCTGCGCCGGCTGCGCATTGAGGCCATCGCAGGGCGGCTGTGCAGCGCGTTGCCGGACGGCATCAGCCGCCTGGCCGGGCTGGAAAGCCTGCACCTGCCCGAGTGCGGGATCACCAAGGTGCTGTGATCCGAGTCGACCCTTGCAGTCCTAGGATGCAGGATCCTTGCGAATGGTTGTGTCATTGGCATGTGTCTTGTGCTGTGTCGCTGCCTCCGGTTCAGCTTGCTGGACATCAGCTGTGAGGTGCTAAGTATAAAGATGCATCGGAAGGGTGCAACTCTGTCGAACCTATCTGCAAGGTTCCTCTTTCAGCGCCGCGAACAGCTGTCATTCCAGCGTCGCAGCGGCGACAGGCAAGTGGCCAGGTACCCGAGACGTTTGCTCCGTCAAAATGCAGGTGCCGTCGTCCATCTCCTCGCTGGGCGCGCTCACAGAGCTGCACCTGCGCAAGGCGGCGGCGCTACGGGAACATGCGGTGGTGCTGCCGCCGGCGATGGCGGTGCTGTCAGGCCTCAAGGCGCTGTCCGTCAGCGCGGACCGCCACTCGCCGGTGTTTGCCTCGCTGGCGGGGCTCACCAGGTGGCTGCCCTGCTCATGCGCTGCAGGCCTGCGACCGCTGTGGCCTTGTGGACATCTTTGCAGCCGGCGCTGCTGGTGCCGTGCTCTGCTATTGGGGCGCCTGGTTGTGGGGTCACCCCTGCCAGGGTTTTCATGCCAGGCTGCCATGTGATCCAAGACAGTGCTCGAACAAAACAGCTGTCGTGCTGTCACCTGAAGGCGCTGCTGGTTACACTTGCCACTGCGACCCAGTCGTGCAAGTCAGCCAGCTGAATGTGACGTGCATGTAGCCTCCAACATCGTCCGTGCTGCAGCATTGCAGCCATCGCACGCAGCGCCTGCTGTGACATACTTTTCAGCCGAAATGACGACACACTCATGGAGCCGCAGGCTTGAGGTGAACGGGTTGGCTTCCGTCACCGAGGCGCAGCACGTCGCGACAGACTTTTGGCAGCTGCATGCGCCGGCCAGCTGCCCGCTGGGCACGCCGCTGCCGCCGCCAAGCGGGGCGCTGCCGGTAGCTACCGGCCAGGCGGCTATAGCAACCGGCCAGGCGGATGCAGGCGGCGCTGGGGCAGCACCGGCGGCGCCGGGCGACGGTCGACATGGACGGTGGCGAATTGAGTGGAGAAAAAGGGGTAGAGGCAGGGCGGCGGCGCAGTACAGTGGCCCGCCTGGCACTGCAATGCGCGCGATGCTACTGACTGTGGCTGACGACGTCAGCGAGTGGCAGTGACACTGACAGGGACAGGGTCTAGATATCGATCGTGGTGCTGCATTGAATTCGACCTCTGGGTTGGTCGGGTGTTGCGCACGCATTACAGTTCTGCTGACGCTGCAGAAACCTGTACAAAAGCAGGCAAACGAGGCACATGAGTGCCTGTGGCGTCATATTCTCTGAGTTCACGACATCACGGCAGTGTTCCTTCATCTCCGAGATGGTCGAGTCCACCACGACGGCAACTCAAATTTTGTCCAAATCTCCCCTGTCAACTCGGGCAGTGGTAATCACGGTCATCAGCAGCTTGTTGTCCGTTGGTGGGCTGCGATCGAGCTCACATCGACAGCCGCAACCAGACCTGCAGAGTCGCAGTGCCCGCGTGCGTCCACTTCAATTGGATGGCGTCGTTCGCCGCGAAGGTCACTGCTGCGCTCACCGGCACGAACCGGGTGACGAAGGCCGAGTCGAGGTTGGTGCTGATCACGGCGGGCTGGTCCACCCCTCTGACGACGGGCGTCAACACAAGGTCCAGGGCCGAGGGGAAGGGGGTGCGGGCGGCGATGCTGGCGCCGATGATGGTGCCCGCAAGTGGCGCCACAAACGTTTGGATGTCCGTCCCGCCGCCCTGGATAGCGACGTTGAAGGTGCCAGATCTGCCGTTGGCCAAGGACGGGGATGCAGTGAAGGGGCCGACGATTGTGCCTGCAACACTGCCGGGGCCTGCCGGGCCGGTAATGCCGGCTGGGCCGGCAGGCCCGGCAGGGCCAGCAGGGCCTGCAGGGCCAGGGGTGGACGGTCCTGTACGGCAGAGAAACAAAACGTTGAGGTACAATCGATCATCAGGGACTCAAAAGAAGTCGCTCTGCTGTAGTATCAACAGCTGCAATACTGCTTGCTCAAACTTCTTTCAGCCGGCTCTGCTGAGGGCTGAGCCAAGGCTGTAATGACTACCTGTGAAATCTGACGAGAAGCTCTGTAGAGGACCAATAGCTTGTGGCTGCGCAAGCCGCTGTTGCCGTCGTGCCGGAGCACCCGCAACAGGGGCTAAATATTGGAGCGGGTTCAACGTGACTAAGTGTGTGTTCCAGCACAAATCCCTCCTGATGCACACCTGCGGGGCCAGCGGGTCCGGTGTCGCCAGCGGCGCCGGGGCTGCCAGCGGCGCCAGCGGCGCCAGTAGCGCCCCTGACGCCGGGCAGGCCGCGCAGTCCCGCGGGTCCAGCCGGGCCGCGCGCACCTGTAGCGCCCTTTGAGCCCTTAGATCCCTTTGCGCCCTTGCAGCCGGCGGGGCAGGCGAGCAGCTGGCGGCCTTGGGTGCTGTCTAGAGGGTAGATGTCGTCCTGCGTGCGGCAAAGAGGGGTATACGGCTGGGTTGAGCCATGCCAAACCGGATGTCGACTGGGCCATTTGTATATCACAGCAGGCGTCCTGGCAGGTTGCACTGAGTTCCTGGACGTGCTGATCGATGGTGGGGGGGCAAAACTGCCGACCACGTCAACTACCGACAAAATTAAATGAGCGCGATGTGATGCTCGTCCCGCGACTGAAGACAATGCACGGGGTTGCAGTATCGTCTTCTCACCATCATGCGGGATGTTGTCGGATCTGCCAGTGCCAACGGTGCCGCAATGGTCGCCAACAGCGCCACCAGCAACAGCTCCATCGGCCTCGCCATTTTCAGCACCTGTGGAGAATACAGAGAAAGACATTGGTGGTTCAGCAATGTTGTTATTGCGCATCGCGGCCAGTCAGGTGAGTCACATCAACGCGACACGAGCGCCGCTCCTATACATTGCCATTTTTTTTTGCCAACTTGTTGTTGCCAACTATGCAGTGCTGCAAGCCGCGTTGATGTGACTCACGACACAAGTTGACGACACAAGTTGTGTCGCCCTTCTTTATTATTGCGGCAAGCAGCAGGCCGACATGACGGGCCTATAAGTGTCCAGTTGCTGCTGAATGTTTCTGATGCGTGCAAACGACCTCCCAATGCCAGCTCGGACCTATCAGCAGACTTTCGCAGAAGCATCTCGCAGAAGCAAGCCTTACGTACGCTGTGCCCAACTGAAGTGGCTGTTGCTGCGCGTCAAGGTCTTTCATGGATCACACTGTTCGCGTGCCTAAGACCCTATCCTGCAGAGCGAGCGTCGCGCATAGAGTGTCCGCGCAGCCACCCTGGCTGCGGGTTGTGAGCATTTTTCTCCTGCAGGAGAAAAACTGCCCGGGCTACTGCTACACCGATACTCGCGCCTTGTTTCGCGGAAAGCTGCTGGCCGAATCGTCGCCGCTGAGACCTGCGACTGCATTTGTAGGTTAGCAAGCCCATCACAAATACGGCTCAGAAACGATCTGTTTCACCGTGCGCATGGCTGCATAGCTTCGTTCATGCTGCGCTGCATTATCATCCCAGCATCATCGACGTGGGGACATGGCCGGCCTGAGGCAGCCGCTGTCGGTGTGTGCGTCCCCGTCTAGGGGTACCCGTGGGATAGCGTGGCAAGTGCGTGTAAAATGAGACATGACAGGCTGGGGCGTCGGACCTCCTGTCTTTCGGTATGCAGTGTCCATCACGCAGGCGCGTCAGACGCTGTCGTCTGGATGTGGCGCCACATACGTTGCGGGAGCTGGCGTGTCTACTGTGAAACCCATGACCGTCGTTGGGGGTGCGCATCAATCCTCCTACGATCTCGTACATCGTCTCGTGATCGGTTACGTCCCGCCTTTAGATGACACGTCTATCGTCGGATGTACTGACCACCCAACACATGGCTCCGGGCGGCCGTCAGGACGGGCCTGTGAGTGTCCACTTGCTGCCTAGTGTTTTTGATGCGTGCAAACGATCTTGAACCTCCCATTGCCATTGCTATCAGCAGAGCAGGGCGTCTCGCAGAAGCAGGCCTTATGTAAGCTGTGCCCAACTGAGCAGCTTCCGGCAGCAACGCCAGTCGACACATGGCAGACTGAAGGACGGAGCACTCTGCTGGCTGAATCTGACTCTGCAGAGAAAGCTGTGCTTACGTTAAGGAGATCTCCATTCTGTAGAGCTGCGTGCACCACGCCAGCTGCTGACCATGACGGCCCAAGTTTGTTGTTCTGCCTGTACCCAGGCAGGATATCCATCGGTGGCTGTTGCTGCCCGTGGGCAGGGTCTCTCATGGATCACATGATACTGCTCGCCTGTCTGTGACCTATCCTGCAGAGCGAGCGTCGCGCATAGAGTGTGCGCGCGGCCAGCCTGCCTGCGGATTGCGAGCATTTTTTCCCTAGGGGCCTGGTAAACCAGGCCTGGTAAACACGGACAGCGGTTGCCGCGCCTGCGTGAAAGGCACTGCATACTGAAAACGCACTTGCCACGCTATCTCACGTACCCCTAGACGGGGACGAACGCACCGACAGCGGCTGCTGCAGGCCGGCAATGTCCCACGGCGTACGGTGCTGGCGTTTAAAGTGCAGAACAGCATGAACGAAGCCATGCGCCATGTGCATGGTGAAACATATTCTGAGCCGGATTTTGAGATGGGCTTGCTTACCTGCAAAATAGAGCCACAGGTCCTAGCGTCGATGACCCGGCCAACAGCTTTCCGCGAACCAGGCGTGAAATTGAGCGTAGCAGTAGCTCGTTGCGAGATCTGGCGTGTCTGCTGTAAATCCATGTCAGTCGTTGGGGATGCGGATCAATCCTCCTACGATCTGGTACAGCGTCTCGTGATCGGATACGTCACGCCTTTGAGTGACACGTATATTGTGGGATGCTGCAGACCCGGCTTTCAGAGCGGCGCCTGGACCGCGCGTCTTTGTCCTGCGGCACCCAATGTGCGTCCCGCTCATGAGCTGATCAGCCCACGATTCGAAGGCCAACAGCAGCTTTGCCAGCTGCTCTGCTGAAAGGTATGTCAGCTGCAGCTGTTTTCGTGCTTTGCGAGGCAGCAGGTCTGCTAGATAAAACATAACATTGGCCAACTAAACGTGTGCTGCTGCTTCAGTCGCTTGTCATCAGCCAGCTCTTAGAGGCTCCTTCGAATGGGTCCCTCTTCTACTAGCACCTGTGTATTGCCACAGAATTCGTGTCGTCCCCGCCGGCTTCGAGGAAGCGGATCCCGCGCAACGCCTGCGGCATGCTATGATGGACCATCAGCTGACATACGACGACATGGCCTCAAACGCCAGCTGGCTCACAAGTACCTCCACGGCAGGCGTCTCCTTCACTTCTGGACTGCACTGCACTTGCGGCAAGCTTCCAGCGTCGCCAGCGCGTCCGCTGTCAAAAGGGAGACGCCATCTGCTGCACGACTGTCCTATGAAGGGCTGACTGGCCCACAACCTTTGCAGGCCGCTGATGATTTCTTCTTGCAGAATGCATGCAGCTCACCCAGGCGCCGATATCCAGGTGGTGCACGGCGGTGAGCCGCGGCTGCAGCCAGCGCATGTGCCGCGCCGCCTGCAGCGCCATCGGCACGGGCGCCGGCTCCGGGTCCGGCGTTTGCCCCTCCTCCAAGTCAGCATCACAGTGTACACCTTGGGTTCAAAGCCAAGAGACAGTCGGTATTTGCGCCAGCAGATCGCTGAAGTGGCATCATGACCGGCGCATCGCAGCGTGCTTGATAGATCTGCCTATACGACGTTGTAACACGAAATGCCACTTCACGCCAATATGAAATGTGGTTTCATGCTCGATCGATGATGCTGTGGTTGACATTCGGCCTGCCTTAAATATGGCGTGCTGACCAGCTGCCGCATGCCCACCAGCTTGCATCATGTGACTCAGTCAAACGCATTCCTCTTCGCTGCGCCCTCTGCTGCGCGCAGCCGACGGAAGCGGCGCTGCTGCCGGCACTGTGCCGGCTGTTGGCGGCCTGCGGCGAGCTGCGCAGCCTGCGCCTCGACTCCCAGCTGCTGCCTTCGGCCTGCGGCCCGCCAGCAGCGCTGCCCCTCAGCCTGCGCTCCCTGCGCATCGGCTGCCTGTTCGACGCCGAGCCGGCGATGCAGCCGGCCCTCAGCCGCGCACTGTCCAGGTGCGCGCCGTCCTTTTCCCGATGTCAGGACGAGCCCTGCACCCCAGAACACGCAGGAGGTGCACATGTAGCACCACTATCCCTCCTGAACAGGTGGCGCTCTTATACCGTCTTCGCGTTTAGCGTTTGGTCCCCTGATTCCAAGAGGTGCCGTGAGACAGAGTGCTGACGTGGCAGAGGGTTTCATCACATATTTCTGGGTGGGCCACAAGCTCCCGAATAGGAGAGACGGAATCTTCAACCGGATGCC